>OIYO01000030.1_pt1 | contig 145949 bp, 124 predicted proteins | sample 1588191 | NCBI WGS metagenome assembly OIYO01 (sample SAMN03283275) | human gut metagenome | biome: human-associated habitat; material: feces | host: Homo sapiens | place: Peru | collected 2012 | reverse complement strand
TGCGCTACACCCCGCTTATACTAGAGCAATTTACCATCAGAGATTTGAAGTCGGGGCGACAGGATTCGAACCTGCGACCACCTGTTCCCAAAACAGGAGCGCTACCGGGCTGCGCTACACCCCGCTTTCTTCTCACAATGAAATTACTTCTTTACAGTAAGCATCATTTCTGAATTGCGGGTGCAAAGGTACAACATTTTTCTTATTCCACCAAATTTTTCAGCAACTTTTTTTGTAAAAATATGCATTTATTCAGTTTTTTCCTAAAAAAGGGGCAACTTCCGAAGAAATTGCCCCTTTATACCTTATTATATATGACGATTGATGAATTTTCAGCAACCGCATTGTTTTGCTATTACGCCTTGATGATACCTTCCTCTACGAAAATCTTCTTCAAGATCTCAACAGCCTTCTCTACCTGCTCTCTTGTATGAGTAGCCATAAGAGCAAAACGCACCAATGTGTCCTGAGGAGCACATGCTGGTGGGATAACAGGATTGATGAACACACCTGCATCGTAAGCCAGCTTGGTAACAACGAATGTCTTCTCTGCATCACGAACGTAGAGAGGAATGATAGGACTCTCAGTCTCACCAATCTCGAAACCTTCCTCACGGAAACGCTTCAAAGCATAGTTGGTAACATCCCAAAGATTCTCAAAACGCTCTGGCTCCTTCTGGATGATATGGAGAGCCTCGAGAGCAGCAGCAGTTGCAGCTGGAGTGTTAGATGCACTGAAGATGTAAGTACGGCAGTTGTGACGGAGGAAATTGATAGTATCCTTATCAGAAGCGATGAAACCACCGATAGATGCCAGACTCTTAATCGGTCCTCCGAACTTTGCGACACATTCAGAATTAAGTTCGGAATAAGTGGCTCTCAGTCCTGTCCACGCATCCTGCAAATCATAGGTCCACACACCGTCAACAAATCTGTTTTCCCAAGTGTAACTGTCCGATGCAACAGGGGTACATTTTTCGTCCGTCAGGACCGCTTTTATCCTGGTAGAGCCAAACTCAATGCCAAGAGTTTCTCTGCCTGTCAAAACATAATTATCCATAAAATCTCCAAGTATTTTTTTATATATATCATAATACAACAGTCAATAATTTTTTTCAATAATTATAACAAAATAGTAACCATTTTTTACAACTATTTGAGATATTTTTCAACGACCTTTTTGTACTTCTTATTGTATAAAAACACAAGGGCAAAAAGCAGTTTGTCGTAGAAAAAGAAAATAATGTTAGCCGCAAGAAGCATAAGCACAATGCCGACCTTGCCGAGAAATTCTTCGACCGGCATACCGAAAACATAAACGCATAAAATCTGGGACAAAACTACGCCTGCATTAAACACGGCGAGTTTGGCAATCACACAAAGGAATTTTTGTTTTATCTTCTCTATACTCGGCTTCAAAATCGGATAGTATCCAAAAAACAAAATATAGAGCAAAGCACTCTCTTTGTCAGGCAACAGAAGCATAGACAAAATACCCGTTGAGCAGTACACCGCAAGGGCTGTCTTTTTTGACAAACTCTCTGTAAGAATTATCATAAGAAGTCCCGTAACTATAGGCATAACATAAGCAAAAATCCAAACCACACTGCCCAAAAACAGCAGTACGACGGACAGAGCGCATATCACGCCCGAAAAAGCAATTCCGATAGATTTTTTCATAAAAAACTCTTCCTCTTCTAACCTGGAATTATTATACATCCACATTAAAAATGTGTAAAGAAAATTTTAAGAAACATTGAATTTATTTTGTAACTATTTACTTTTAGTGACTTAGTATATATAATTAAGATAAATAAGTTTCGAATGAGGTGTGAAATTTGAAAAAAGGATTACTGATAGTATTGGCGGCAGTTATTGCCATCAGCGGTACTCTAGTTGCCTGCTCCTCAAAAAGTAAGGACAACAACAAAACCACAAATTCTACCACTACCGAGGCAGGACTTGACAGCAATAATGACGACTCATATGCCGTAGTGACAGAAATCGTCACAAACAAAAAAGGAGAAGTCGTAACAAACAAACAAGGAAAACCTGTAACTCAAGTTGTAACTCAAGGAACAACAAAAAAAGGTGAAAAATCGAGAAAATTCATCCAGGCAGTTACTGACAAAAAAGGCATTGCAGTCACAGACAAAAGCGGCAAAGTTGTAACAAAGGTAGTAAATGAGGGAGACATCACAAAACCGACTGTTTCCAACTACACAACAACCACAACAAAGAAGGCAACCTCTGCTATAACCGGCGGCGAGAGAACCACTTTTGAAAAAACTACAAAGTCAAACTCAAAAGTACCTAAAACCGATGAAAGCGGAAAATCCGTTGCATTCTCGGCAGAAGACCAGCAAACCGTACAAAATATGCTTGAGGTTCCCTACCTCTACAACGCAAGCTACGAAAACAAAGACGGTGTACCAATCAATATAGCTGCTCATACGGCAATATGGATGGCTCAAAGAGAGGGACTGAACACTAAGAAATATGCGTCTGCAACAATCGTGCTTGATTTGTTTAACTTTTACGGCCAGACTGTAGTCAACTTCAAATCAAGCTGCAACAGCAAAAAAGATTCGGGCTGTGGCATAAAGTATAACAAGAGTGACGACAGCTTTACCATAAAGAAATTTGAAGAAAAAAAGCAGTCAATAAAAATCACCGATATTCAAACTCTCGGAAACAACTACTACAAGGTAGTAGCCACAGTAAGCGGTGCCGGCAGTATCAGCAAGGTTAATGCGATAATTCAACGCAACAAACTTGACTCGTCATTAGGCTTCAGCATAAAAGCACTGAAATGGTCATAACAAAAACAAACGGAGATGCTTTCAACTACAAAGCGTCTCCGTTTTTATTATACAGCCATATTCAATTTGGTATATCATTTATTGTTTTCACCTTAATAATTTTTAGGTGATGCTTTTTTATTTGAGCAGTAAGCAGTTTGGCCTCTGTAGAATCAGTAGGCAAAACAGGGAGTTCATATTTCTTTCCGCCACTCATCAACACATAAGCTATCTCTTGGTTACAATCCGAAACACTGCCTACAGAATCGGAGATGTACTCCAACTGATAAACATTCAGTCCGCTGTATTCCAAAGTATATCCTTGGAGATTAGGAACTATAACCTCTTTGTCGGTAAAGCCGACACATTCAGTATTGCCAAAATATGTAAAACCGAGGGCAATCACAAGAAGAAGTAAACTCGCAATTAAATCTTTAGATCTGTTAGTATTGAACTTGAGTTGCTCTCTCGCAAGCTCCTCCTCATATGTAATGCGTACAATCACGCCTCTACCCACTGTCCTAAACAAAAAAGCATATAGGCTAATCGTTGCAACAACAATACAGTAAACATAATCGGGGAAGAAGCGTCTATGATTGTAATCAAAAATATACAGTTTGACTGCGTTAGGTCCGAAAATAATCTCTCGAAAAAGCAAATACAAGCATACACTCGCCGTTATGGCAAAAGCAACAACAATTATCGTAACCACAAGTCTTGCGGTTTTGTAGTCATATGACCTTTTCGGAGTGTCATTTTTCATATCTTTCTCCATATATTAAAAATCAATATAGTTTTTCGCCCTTTTCTATAGCCATAATCTGATCAACACGGGTTTGGTGTCTGCCGCCCTCGAACTCTGTGTTGAGGAACACATCAACAAGCTCAATAGCGAGTCCTGCGCCGATAACTCTGTCGCCGAGGCACAGACAATTTGCGTCATTATGAGCTCTGGTATATTTTGCGCTGAAATAGTCGCTGCAAGCACAAGCACGGATGCCCTTTACCTTATTTGCAGCCATAGAGATACCTATTCCTGTACCGCAGCACAAAATAGCTTTGTCTGCCTCGCCTGCAATAACCTTGTCACAAGCCTTTTGGGCAGAAATGGCATAATCAAATCTCTCCGGAGAATAACAGCCTACATCCTCAAAATCAATATTTTTCTCTGCAAGATGCTTTTTGATTTCTTCCTTAAGCGGAAATCCTGCGTGGTCTGAACCTATAACTATCATAATTATACCTCTCTTACTTTTTTAGTTTCAGTTTTAATTCTCTTTCTGCCTGACTGAGTCTGAGATATACAGGCATCAGCTCATCGGGTGAAAGAGGATTTTTATTTTTAGCCGCCAAAGAAACAGAGACGGCATTTTGGTACATAGTATCTTCGTCGGCAAGGAAACAATTATCAAGGTCGGCGTTATCGCAGCACAGCTTTGCGCCATCACCGGCAACAATAACCTCATCGTATGCCACAAGTTCTTTTTTCAAATCATCAAGGGCTATTGCACGGTCGGGTGTAAGTCGAGACACAACTCCGTTCTCAATACTGAACAGTGAATTATAAAACTGCATTCTGCGAGCATCCATAACCGCACATACGATACAATCCTTATTAACAAAATTGTATGCTATAGCCTCTAAGGTAGATACGCTGTAGCAAGGAGTGTTGTGCTTAAACGCCAAGCCCTTTGCAGTGGCTACGCCGATACGCACACCGGTAAAAGAACCGGGGCCTACTGTGACGGCGATTCCGTCAAGTCGGCTGTAATCCACATCACCCATCACACGCTCAATCATAGGGAGCAAAGTCTCGCTGTGAGTCAGTCCCGCATTAACAAATTCGCTGCGTACCACTTTTCCGTCGTCAGTGAGGGCGACAGCAGTAACCGCACTGGAATCAAAAGACAAAAGTTTCATTATTCCTCTGCCTCCTGCTTAGTCATTATTTTGAATTTTCGACTGTTCTCGGACAATCGCTCAATTTTTATTATTATAGCATCGTCGGGCAATGCACCAAAGATATTTTCACTCCACTCTGCCAGAATGTATGCATCGGTATCAAGGCAATCAAAAAATCCTGTGGAGTACAAATCGTCCCAAGTGTCCACCCTGTACATATCATAGTGACACACACGAACATTGTCGCCGATATAGTCATTGCATATGGCAAATGTGGGAGACGACACATTTGCATCTATCCCCAATCCTTTTACAAAACCGGTAGTAAAAGCGGTTTTACCCATACCGAGACCGCCGAGAAAACCGATTACGCTCCCCTTTGGCAAGTTCTTTGCAAATTCAGATGCCTTTGCTACTGTCTGCTCATAGCTGTCTGTAATAAATTCTTTCATCAGAAAAGCCCCACAGTATCGCCGTTTTCGTCAATATCAATATTGAATGCGGCAGGAGACTTTGACAATCCCGGCATAGTCATAACATTTCCTGTCTGGCAAACCAAAAATCCTGCACCGTTAGAAAGAGAGGCCGACGATACGGTAATGGTAAAGTGCTCCGGTCTACCCAGCAAAGTTGGGTTATCCGACAGGCTGTACTGTGTCTTAGCCATACAAACAGGGAGCTTGTCTGCGCCCAGCTCAATATAACCGTCAATAGCTTTTTTAGCCTGCTTTGTGTACTCTACGCCGTCTGCACCGTAAATCTCTTTTGCAATCTTCTCTATCTTATCATAAACAGGCATATCAAGAGGATAAAGCTGTGCAAAGTTATTCTCCTTTTCACAAGCGGAAACCACCTTTTCAGCCAAATCAACACTGCCTGCTCCGCCTTGCTCAAAGCATTTTGTTACAGCAAACTCCGCACCCTTTTCGATACAGAAATGTTCGACAAAATCAATCTCAGCCTGAGTATCCGCATAAAAATGATTAATAGCAACCACAACAGGAACTCCGAATTTTTTTAGATTGTCGATATGTGCACCGAGATTTGCACTGCCCTTTTCGAGGGCCTCAATATTTTCTTCCTTAAGATTTTCTTTCTTAACTCCGCCGTTATATTTCATAGAACGGACGGTAGAAACAAGCACTACGCAAGACGGCTTTAAGCCAGAATATCTGCACTTTATGTCAAAGAATTTTTCTGCACCCAAATCGGAGCCGAATCCTGCCTCGGTAACTGCATAGTCAGCCAATTTAAGTGCTGTCTTAGTGGCACGAACCGAATTGCAACCGTGGGCAATATTAGCAAAAGGTCCTCCGTGCATAATAGCAGGAGTATTCTCAAGGGTTTGTACCAGATTAGGCTTAATTGCGTCCTTAAGCAAAACAGTCATTGAGCCATTTGCTTTGATATCCTTACAAAAAACAGGCTGTCCGTCATAGGTATATGCCACAAGGATTTTTCCAAGCCTTTCCTTAAGGTCAAAAATATCTTTAGCAAGACAAAGGATAGCCATAACCTCGCTGGCTACAGTAATACAAAAATGGTCCTCACGAGGTATTCCGTTAAGTTTTCCGCCCAAAGAACAAATGATGTTGCGAAGTGCTCTGTCATTCATATCCAAACAACGCTTTATCTGAATGGTGCGGGGGTCTATATTAAGCTCGTTGCCCTGCTGAATAGAGTTGTCCAGCATAGCACACATCAAGTTGTTTGCCGAAGTGATGGCGTGCATATCTCCGGTAAAATGAAGATTTATGTCCTCCATAGGTACGACCTGACTGTAACCGCCGCCTGCAGCACCGCCCTTGATGCCAAATACAGGACCTAACGATGGCTCTCTGAGAGCGATAACTGCCTTTTTGCCTATTTTATTCAAAGCATCGCCTAAACCGATTGAAACAGTAGTCTTGCCTTCGCCGGCAGGAGTAGGATTCACCGCTGTAACAAGAACGAGCTTTCCATCGGTATTGCTCTCTACTCTGTCGATAAGTGACTGAGACAGCTTGGCCTTATAGTGTCCATAAGGTTCAATTTCTGTACGGTCGATACCGAGGGCAGAAGCAATTTCCTCAATATTTTTCATCTTAGCATTTTTTGCAATTTCTATATCAGTAAGCATATAAGCACTCCTCTATTAAGTGTGGTTAAATATTATACCACATTACATATAATATTCCAACACAAAAAATTAAATATTTTTATGTTGAAAAATAGGAGTACACATAATATAATATAAATACTAGTTGAGAAAGGAGCAGAAATGAAAAACTCAATATCGAAACGACACAATGTTTCTACTCTGCTGAAGGGTACTGATTTTCTTACTCTTTTCTCTGCGATGCTTGCGTCGCTGTACGGACTTGCTCTCGTTTACAGCGCTACCCATTCATCGCTGAAGGACGGTCAGGTCATATCCAGCGATATACGCTCTATGCTTGTGTCCGTAGCCGGCGGACTTATTATCGCCATAGTCGTGTCTAACATTGACTACGAGGTTATCTCAAAGCTATGGCCCATTATTGCCGCAGGATGCGTCGGACTGATGATATTCACCTTTTTCTTCGGTGTTGCACCGTCTGCAAGACAGGATGCGAGGAGCTGGCTTGACCTAAAGATTTTCTACTTTCAGCCATCGGAACTGTTAAAGGTAGGATTCATCATCTCGTTCAGCTATCACTTAGACTTAGTCAGGGATAAGATAAACAAAATTAAAACTATTATCCCACTCGTCATCCACGGAGCTATACCGGTAGGTCTTGTACTGCTGACAGGTGATGCAGGATCAGCATTGATTTTCTTAGTAATGTTCATTGGAATGTTATTCTTTGCGAGAGTAAACATAGGATACTTTATTGCAGGCATTTGTGCAATCATAGTGGGCTTTGCGGCGGCGTGGAAGCTGAAGCTCATCAGCGGAATACAGCGCACCCGTATTATCGCACTGCTCTATCCGGACCAATACAAAGACGCTATGTATCAGCAAACTAACGGAAAAATTGCCATGGGCTCCGGCGGACTGTTAGGTCAGGGATATCTCCACGGAGATATGACGCAGAGCGGAATGGTACCCGAAAACCAAAACGATATGATTCTCACAGTAGCAGGCGAAGAATTAGGCTTTGTTGGTGCTATGGCAGTTATACTTATTCTTGGATTTTTGGTGCTTAGAGTAATAAAATGCGGACTGAACAGCCGTGACAATGTAGGATACCTGATGTGCAGCGGAATAGCTGTTATGCTTTTTGCTCAGGTGCTGGTCAATGTAGGCATGGAGCTGAGCCTCCTGCCCTGTATTGGCATTACTTTGCCTTTGTTCTCAGCCGGCGGTTCGTCATCTCTGTGTATTTATCTTGCACTGGGTATAGAATTTTCGGTCTACAGATACAGCCGAATGCCACGAGAAACATTGTTCTACAGAATGTAAAATACATAAAAATGCGACAAAGGTTGATCCCTTGCCGCATTTTTTATTATTACAAATTTTATTTTCCCAGTCGTTTATGACAAAGATTTTCGTATTCGTCATAGTACAGATTGCCTTTGTACTTAGCCGAATCATAATTTATGGTTTTATATGGACCGTATACAGTTTTTCCTTTTACCTTTTTGTACGCTCTGATTTTAGCTTGCTTTGGAAATTCTTGTGCACTGAAAAGTATACATTTTTTACTGCAAGAACTATCTTTTATTGAAACTTTATGGTTATATGAATAATCACTGCTCCAAATCTCTTTTATTTCAAAACCATCTGCATCCTTTATTTCGCTGAAATTCACAAAAATTGCTGCAGAACCACCGCCTTCATAACCAAGAACCTCTGCTTCATATTTAGTAAGCTCAGAAACGCCGTATTTTTCGAGCTTCACATTTTTCAGAGTTCCCCATTTTGACTTAATCTTAGCACTTACGCAACTGCTGTATGCACTCGTTTTTTTGCCATAAGTATAGGCTTTTATCTTGAAATAATATGTTTTGTTCAATGACAACGAATTCACAGTTTTGCTCGTGGAAGAACCATTTTTTACTGTTGCAACCTTTTTGTATTTTCCGTTCTTTTTGTCGGACTGATATACATAATAACCGGACGCACCCTTAACTGACTTCCAACTGACTTTTACTGACGAAGTACCTTTTGCGGATGCCTTAACTTTATTCGGTTTTGAAGTGGTGGATATTTTAATTTTTTTACTGATTTTCTTACTGCTCGCACTGCCTGACTTTTTTGCATAGGCATAAACCGTCTTTGAGTCGCTCAATTTGAACGGCTTTGAGTATTTTTTATAACTGCCTTTTTTTGATGTTTTGTAATATATTGCCGAATTATTTGTTTTGCAGCGGAGAGATACAGTCTTTCCGCCAATACTGTTTTTGATACTAACTGTAGGTGCCGACACCCTGCCCACTGTAACGTTTTTAGATGAAGTCACACTTTTATAATATCCTGATTTAACGGCATAAGCAGTAATTTTTTTGGTAGAAGAAATCTTAATTTTGCCTGAATATTCTTTATATTTACCATCATCAATTTTATAGTAAATTTTTGATTTAGATGTTGCACTACTAACAGTAACCACTTTGCCTCCCGAAACATCAGTAACTGTTATCTTAGGTGTACCAACTCGGCATTTAACATCAACATATTTTGTATTACTACTTGCAACATTATTAGAGGTATCTACTGCAATTATCTTTGTGTAATATGAGCCACTTTCAATAGCCTTTGAAAAAGTGTAATTCCAAGTATCGCCACTTTTAGAGCCATAACCACTGTCAACTATTTTATTGTTTTTATATGTCACAAATTCAACTGATCCTACAGAAACATTATCTGTAACAGTACAATTTATTCTATAGCCACTTTTTGTTTTTTTATCAATATCAACATTTGCTATCGTCGGAGCAATTGTATCACCACGAAAAACATCTATAAATTCCATTGAATAACTATTAGTAAAGTAAGTTAGCGGAACATTATAGTTGCTGTTTTTCCATGAATTACTTACAGTTGCATAACCGTTCTTCAATGTCATTTCATTATCAACAATTACAGTATGTTTATTCATTCTTACCAACACAAAATTACCATTTTGAACCTGTTCTAATATTTTTGAATTGGCATCTTGATAACCGGAACACTTTATTTGACCCTCATATTTTATATTGAAATTATTTGCAATTATATTTTGATGATTACCAATCAAATTGCCCTCATTATCAGTTATTTTGTTGCTCACAATCCAGTTTATCATATCAACCGGACCAAAATTATCTTGGTTCTTAATTCTCGTCATAACCAAAAGTTTTGCATAAGACATAATCCAACATCCATATTTTGCAAATGTACAGGAAGAATGCTTATCTCTTGCTATGGACATGCTATACCACGGCTTAGAACTATCGTCCTGTGCCCAATGTAAATAATCCGTCTTATTAACAGTATCAGCCGACGCAGACATGATTGTAACGGTACTGCCGGTAACAAGTATAACGAAAGACAGAAATAAACTAATAATTTTTTTCATAATAACACTCCTTTATATTTTTAAGCAGGAATATTATATAACAAAAGCAGGCATAAATCTATCAGCTAACGGCTTATATTTTTTGATTTATCAGCCCTTGCTCTGGTGAGGAGGGCAGATTTTGTATTTTGGGACGGAGCGGAGATTACTGCGCTAAGCAGAGTATTCAGCTCGTCCGAAATTTCTTTTCCTTTATAGCCCATGGCAACCAAGTCATTACCATGAATAGCAAGATGAGAAATCAAATACGGCTCGCCGGATGCTATCACTGTTGGGACATAATCCTTTATGGAGCGCAACTCGTCCAACTCGTGCTGAGCGAGCGCAAGATTATGGCTCATCATATCCGCAATCTTTACATCCAGAAAGTCATAAATCATATTCTCGCCCAACTGTGACAGCCAAGTCTTGACCGACATGGGATTACGGTGGATATGGGCATCGTGGATTGAAACAAGGGTTGTAACTTTTTTATAGAAATCATTGCTCACCTTTAGGCGACGAAGAATATCCTCGGTCATAGTCAAACTTACTGCCGGATGGCCTTTAAAATGGTCACCGTCGGCATCTGTTTGGCGTGAAAAGGGCTTGCCTATATCATGGCACAGCATTGCAAAGCGGATATAGTCCTTTTTCGGTGAATCCGCCACAGTCTTGACTATATGGGTATAGACATCGTAGATATGCCACTTGCTGTTTTGCGAAAAATCGAAGCAAGGCTTAAGTTCCGGAATAATCACTGCGATAACATCTCTGTAATCTGTCAAAATACGCTCAACATTGTCACCCAAAAGCAGCTTTTTCAGCTCAACAAAAATGCGTTCGGCTGCAATATTTTTTAATAAATCCTTATTACTGATAATAGAACGAGAGGTATCGGGCTCAATCTCAAAGCCGAGCACAGCGGCAAAGCGGAGGGCACGCATTATGCGGAGCGCATCCTCATTAAACCTGCGGTCAGGATCACCGACACAGCGAATAAGACGACGGTCAATATCCTGTTTTCCGCCATATACATCCACAACGCCGTCACGGTCGTTGTACGCCATAGCATTAACCGTAAAATCACGTCGAGCCAAATCTTCTTTTATATCCGTAACGAAATTGACGCTGTCGGGGTGGCGATTGTCGAGATAACTGCCGTCTGTACGGAATGTGGTAATCTCATAATTTTCGCCATTTAGCACAGCGGTAACAGTGCCGTGCTTGAGTCCGGTTTCAATATATCTGATGCCGTTATTGCTCAAAACCGATTCGGTCTGTTTCGGCAATGCAGAAGTGGTAATATCCACATCGCCGCCTTTTCTGTCCATAAAAGCGTCACGAACACAACCGCCTACGGCGTAAGCCGAATAGCCGCTGTCCAGCAACAAGTCTATTATTTTTTTTGCATCGTCGGGCAAATTCATAAATATCTCCAAAAAACTTAATCTGTGTTTATTTTAGCACAAAAAGGAGAACAATACAAACGGTGATTTTTTGAATTGGTATTTGATATACACTCTTGCATTTTTGGGCGGCGGCAATATTTACTGCCTGACGGAAATACTTTACAGAAGCAGAACGCACTACAGTATGTTCTTTTGTGCCGGTATGGCGGTAGTTGTACTCTTAGGCATCTATACAAAAAACAGAGAAATATCTCCCCTGCTGTTTGCGCTCATAGCGACAGGAGTTATAACCGGATTTGAATTAATATACGGTCTGATATTTAATGTTATACTAAAAGAAAATGTGTGGGATTATTCAAGCGTACCGCTGAATTTTTTGGGGCAGATATGCTTGCCTTTTTCTGCAATATGGGCAGTATTCGGTATAATACTGTATGGCACATTCAAAGCCATAAAAATATAAGCGGTCGAAAATCTCGACCGCTTATATTTTTATTTTGTTTTGACTGATTGCGCACTGCTCCACTTAGAACAATATTTTTTGCCATCTACGGTTTTGTATGTACACAGACGGACATAATATTTTTTCTTAGACTTCAGAGATTTAACTGTCTTTGTTGTAGTTTTGTTAGACACAGTTACAGTCTTAGCATTTTTGAAATTTTTATCTGTACTGTACTGAATTCTGTAGCCGGTGGTCTGAGTGGTATATTTTTTGATATTAACCGTAAATGATTTTTTACCCGGTTTTAGACTCTTAACAGAAGTATTTTTCGGATTGATAACATAAGTAAGAGTCTTTTCTCCGTAGTATCTGCCGGAAAACTTAACCTTGACGCTATACTCACCTACATTTTTGCAATTTTTAGGGTAGGACACATTGTAATAATCAGTAGAAATATCATGTCGTTTCGAATCTAAAACTTTGATTACAGGCTTTCGATTGGTATTGTTGTAAGTAAAAGCGGTTTTAGTAAGTGACACGGAATAGATAAGCGGAATAATGGTATTTCTGCTATAAGCACCGCACTTGGTGCACTGCCATCTGTAATTACCGTCAACTTTAAATGTTGCCTTATCTAAGCGGACCACATAATCGTGCTTGGTGGCAGGTATATACTGATTGTCTAAAGAATATTCGGCGCCGCAAACAGAACATTTATAATAATCTATACCGCATTTTTCGCAAGTAGCCGGCTCGGATTTTATGAGAACATAATGGTGATTCCTTGCCTCAATAAATTCTCTCTTTTGCTCATAGCCGCAGGCTGAGCAATAGCCGGCATCGGTCCAGCCGTCCTCGTTATCGGTAGCCGGTGTACCGGCCTGCGTGATAACCATAGAGTGTGCAACTTTAGCTATCGGTGTGGACTTAATCAGCTTGTTGCAGAGAACACAGCGGATTTCGTTTGCGCCCTCTTTTGCACAAGTAGGCTCGACCTTATGAGACACTGTGGTATCGTGAGTACATTCGGACAAATCATAATACTTCAGACCGAGCTCATATGCTCTAATCTGTGCAACAGAATCGGGATAACAACCAATAATCACTTTGTCTTTAAATTTACAATTAGCACGAGTATACTTTCCGAGAATGCCGATATATTCAAGTGGACGCTCAGCAACATTTTGCGCTATGTCGAGAGTATCTGCCTTTACTACAGCGGTTGTCTTGGATGGATCAACATCCAACAGATAATTGCTGCAATATAGGTAGCCGTCCTTCCAATTATTCAATCTGTTGTAATAAGCAGTTCCGTCAAAAGCGTCAATTCCTATACTGGTGAGAGAGTCGGGCAAAGTGATACTGTGCAAAGACTTGTAGCCCTTAAAAGCACTTTCGCCGATACAAGCAACAGGCAAATTTTTGCCGGACTCGGCGTCATAAATCTCAGACGGAATATTGAGCACATCAACATTCTTATTGTTATATCCTGTAATTATTGCGTAACCTCTAGAGGCAACATAAGTAAAGCCATTACTCTTACTGTCTGCATAAGCTGAAAAATCAAGTCCTGCCGATAAGGACAGTACCATAATCAATGACAAAACAATACTGACAATTTTTTTCATTTCAAAACCCCTTTTTCAAAAATTAAAGCTTGTTTATAATTTCTCTGTAGCCTTCATAATACAAACTGATATGCAAAAAGTCAATATATAGAGCCAAAATAATTGACCAAAGAGTCATTTATCGGACAGTAAAAGCCCTCAACCGAAATTTACGGTTAAGGGCTGTATTTTTACCTATCGAACGAGAATTTTACAGGCTGTTTTTTATTGTATTTTTCAATCTCGGAGAGCACAAGTTCCTTTTCGTCATCTGTTAGAGGTGCTTTTTCTTCGGGATAGTCCCAATTAGACAGTGGCTCAGCTTTGGTACAGACCATTTTTCCGTCAATGAGCACCCATGGAAAAGCAATGATTTTGCGCTTATTCTTAATATAAATCAATGTGCCCTTGCTGCCCTCGGAAATATTCTTGAAATAACTGAGTCCTTTTGCCTCCATCATCAAAATGCGTATCTGCTGGTCAAAGGGCATCTTTGCCAACGAATTACGATTGATTCGTGGGATAATAAATATTCCCAGCACAACAAGGACGACAGCAACTAAAACGATTATCTGTGTGCTACCCATTGTTGAGCACTCCTACAGTAATAATTTCAAACGGTGTGTAATCAATTCTGTCTGTTTTTTCTATCTTATTCTCGAGCATATCGAGGATATATACAGGCTTGTCTAAGGTAATTGTGCCACGATTTCCGTTTTGTTCACTGAGGCGAACAACAGTCATAGACTTATCTTCTGACAGTTTTGCAGCCTGAAGATACAGTGGCTCAAATGTAGGCAAAGTCCACTGTTTATCTGATTTTATCAGCGGCACATTGTACTGCAGTGCAATATTGTTGATGCCTGCTGAAACTGCACCTTCTGCATGAGGCATAATCATATAGCAAAAATCATGCTCACCCATATCCGAAGTAACATTAGGACGGATAGTAGAGCGAAGCAATGACAGACTGACAGTATTTTTGTCAAAACCTACACCGTATTTGCCGTCATTTATGAAAGCGATACCGCCATCGTTTTCGCTAAGGTCGCACCAATTATGATAGCAAGTCTCAAAGCGTGCCTGCTGCCATGTGGTATTGCGGTGGGTGTCACGCTCTATATATCCTGCCGAGGTATCGCAAAGTGCCTTGCGAGTGAGGACGTTGCAGCTGAACTCAACCTTTGCGAGCTTATGCTTTTCGTGCCAATCGACTATATTTTCTACCTCTATTCCCTTGCTGCGACGGAAAATGCGAATAATCATTGTCCAAGTGGATTTTTCGGTAACAAGCACTGTCTTAAATGATGCGCTCTCGCCGTCTCTCTCCACGAGAGTAAAAGGCGTGCGAACAGTAAGCGGGATCTGCTTGTCCTTATAGTTAGGAAGAATATCCCAAGCATCGTAGTTTCCGGGGCAGTCGGTGTACAACTTCAGCTTATTGAACTCTCCGTCGATCCACTCTCTGTTCTGTTCCTTATCGAACAAAGAAAGGATTGAGCCGTCATCGGCAAATTTTATGGAATAAAACGGAGTCTCTACAGTATCGTCGATAGTGAACCAGTCGGTATCTCTCTGTGTACTGCGAAGTGTCTTTGATTCCATAGGCTTCATATCAGGAATGAGCCAATTACCCTTTTTGCCGTATCGGGTAGCTGTGCCCTTTTTGTTAGGCACAAAGGTAAGAGCATCACGATGAATGTTTAAGGTATTAAGATACTTAGCACCTGTAGAAATTATGGAATCAAGCTCTTTTTCGATATACTCGTAGTCAGCCATCGCATCATCATATACCGGATGAATGTGAGAACCCGGCAAAATATCATGAAACTGATTAACAAGAAACTTTTTGTACAGCCCGGTAATACGCTCCTGATTGTCCTCGCATCTGATGAGAGATGCAATCTCGGCACTGCGGAACTTATACTCAAGGCGACGATTGAGCTTTTTTAGGTTAGATGCGGTAGTGAAAGTGCCACGGTGCATCTCGAGATAAAGCTCTCCGTCCCAAGTCTCAAGCTCTGTATTGTCCTTCAGATTTTTTTCGAGAAATTCTGCTCCGCCCATATGAGTACACTTAGGCATAATGGACAACTTATCAAAGCGGTGCATAAGTTCTATCATTTCTTCGGTGCAACCGGAACCGCCATCGCCATAGCCAAACATATTCATAGTCTGACCGCCCTTGTCCTTGTCTATATATGCCTCCCAATTCTCCTGAACCTGCGATGGCTCATTCCAAGTGATAAAATGGGTAGGCGGAACGCAAGCGTAGACCTCGGAGCCGTCTATTCCACGCCAAATAAAGTTATTGTGCGGAAAACGGTTAGTATCGTTCCATGTGGACATTTTGTTAGAAACAAAATAGTCAACGCCGCTCTTTTTAAGTATCTGCGGCATAATCCAAGAATTACCGAACACATCCGGCAGCCAAGCATTGTTTACGGTTTTGCCGAACATACGCTTGTAGGTAAGCTGACCATACAGGCACTGACGAATGAGCGACTCGGCGGACGGAATGTTACAATCCGGTTCAACATACATAGCACCTACCGGCTCAAACTGACCGTTCTTTACCTTCTCCTTAAGCTCATCGAAAACCTCGGGATAATATTTTTCGAGAGTTTCATAAACATAGGGTTGAGTGTGAGTATATTTGAAATCGGGATACTTGTCCATCAGTCTAAGCTGAATGAGAACGGTGCGCAAATTCTTTTGTACGGCGTGAATACGGCGCCAATAGTAAGCAATGTCGAGATGAGAATGAGCAATGAGTGCAACATCGCCTGCGCCCTTATATGTATCATTAGCATAGACCACAGTGTCAATATAGTTCTTTGCCTCATCAACACCTGTCAACTCATCATCGTCAAAATCGATAAGATTCATAGCGTTGTTCAGTTCTCGGTTTAGAAAAGCACGGTAGTCCTCGTTGAACAGTTCCGACTTTGCGATATTAAGCAGAACCTCAAAATCCCACACCAAATCCTGCACCTTATGGTCAACGGTACAGATATATGCGCCCTCAAAAATTTGGCGACAGCCTCTTACGGAAAGACTCTCCGGATTGCGCTCGTCATCGGGCTTTGAACGGTTATAACCCATCATATCAAAATGGAGAGTTTCTTTGTCGTTGATATAGGGTGAAATGAGCATACGCTCTCTGTTAGGGTCAACGCCGCCTACATACTTTCCGTTAATCTTAACGCAGATTTCGGCAGCGGTTTTCAGTGAGAACCAAAGCTCCTCGCCCTGCATATCCTCGGGAACATCCACATCTGCTTTTATGAACGCTGTGCCGTCGGGTGTAAAATACATATCACCCTTATTCAGCGGTCTGTAGTCGTCGGAATAATATTCGAACTCCATCTCGGATACCTGACGGGCATCCCTAATCATAAGGTTTTTTATTTCCCACTTTTTTGAATATATATGTCTTTTGAGCCAGCCGAAGCGTAAATCCGTCCACTCCTCCGGACGCATAGAACGGCGGACAACTTTTATATGAGCCATAATGTCTGTTAGCCTTTCTTACTTTTTTCTGTTTTTATACATCTTGAAAATATGGTTTTTTGCGGATAGCATTGACCTTTACCGTCTTGTGCAGGTCGTGCTCAATCTGCTCCTCTATCCAAGCCACGCATCTGTGGAGGATAAGGCACTTTGAACACTCGCCACGAAAGATAACAGTCAGCTCCTGTCCATCCAAACTGACAAATTCTATCCATCCGCCGTCGCCCTGAAGCTTAGGCTGTAACACATTTTCTACATAATCCTGAATTTTCATATGCTCTCCTATCAGTCGTTTATCATAGATTTTATCTTTGTTCTGATTGTTTCGAGACGGTGCTTTGCATTGTCTCTGTCCTTGTCAACAATAGAATAATAAACCTTTATCTTAGGCTCGGTGCCGCTGGGACGAACTGCCAGCCATGAGCCGTCCTCAAAGATATATTTGAGCACATTTTCCTTCGGTAAATCACGGATGCCGTCTTTGAAATCGATAATCTCTTTTATACCGTCGAACAAATCTTTGCCGGTATTCCTAAAGAGTACCATAAGGGATTGGATTTTTTCTGCACCGTCCTTGCCCTTGAGTACAAAACTGTCCAGATAGTCCAAATAGTAGCCGTACTCATCATAGATTTCGTTCAGTCCGTCCACGAGAGTTTTGCCATGATTCTTATACCACGCTGCCATTTGGCAAATGAGCATGGAGGATACGACAGCGTCCTTGTCACGAGCGTGAGTTCCCACGAGATAGCCATAGGACTCCTCATATCCGATTACAAATTCTCTCTCTCCTGTTTCCTCATACTTATTGATTTTGTCTCCGATATACTTAAAACCGGTAAGGGTTTCTTCTATGTTAAGTCCGAATTTTCTGCCGATATTTGCACCCAACTCGGAGGTGACTATTGTCTTGATAAGTGTGGATTTCGGATTAAGTTCCGATTTGTGCATAGTCAGTACAAACTTAACGAGCAATGCGCCTGTTTGGTTGCCTGAAAAGAGAACATAATCGTCGCCGTCTTTTACTGCAATGCCAACTCTGTCGCAGTCGGGATCAGTACCCAAAACTAAATCTGCTCCGATTTCCTTAGCCTTTTCGATAGCGATATTAAGGGCGTCCTTTTCCTCCGGATTAGGTGAGCGAACGGTAGAGAAATTACCGTCAGGCAATTCCTGCTCCTTTACCACGGTAACATCCATACCCTGCAACATACGGCGAACAGGGATATTGCCGGTGCCATGGAGGGGAGTGTAAACAATTTTCAGGTCCGACTTTTCGGTATACACAGACTGCTTTGCAACCTGCTTGAGATACTCTGACAGCACATTCTCGCCTATAATAGTGATACCCTCGTCACTGTCGGAGAACGGAATAGAAGAAAAATCTTCTATCGCATTGATATATTCTATTGCATTCTTAGCGTCCTCGGTGCAGAACTGACAGCCTTTGCCGTCATAGACCTTATAGCCGTTATACTCCTTTGGATTATGGGAGGCAGTAATCATTACGCCAGCCGTACAGCCCAAATAGTGAGTAGTAAACGAAAGAACAGGAACGGGCACAAGAGTTTCATAAAGATATACCTTAAAGCCGCATGAGGCAAAAATGCCTGCCGCAGTTTTAGCAAAAAAAGCCGAATTATTACGGCTGTCATAAGCCAAAGCAACCTTAAGTTCGCCGCTGTTCTTAGACTTAAGATAGTTTGCGAGGCCGAGAGTAGCCTTTCCTACTGTATATTTGTTCATTCTGTTTGAGCCGGCACCCATTATTCCACGCAGACCGCCTGTACCGAACGCAAGGTCTTTGTAGAACCTGTCCTCTATTTCTTTTTCATCAGTAATTGCCATAAGCTCATTCTTTGTATCTTCATCAAATGTGAGCCACAAATTGTATTTTTCTTTGTAGTCCATACCGTATCCTCCGCAAAGTAATTTTTCGCTAACATTATATCACAACAATATTTTTAACTCAATAAAAAAAGAGGCAAAATCGCCTCTCTTAATAAAATGTTTATAGTAGGAATTTATTTGCTTACCATTTCAATACTCACATGATTATTATAAAACTTTATTCTGTCTTTTTGCTTAAGTTTCTTTGTCCTATAAGTAAATTCTCGATAAAGCCAATAGTTCGGACCATACTCATAATCCACAGTACGAAATACTTTTTTCTTGTTATCATAGTAGAATCTGTGCTTAAACTTATACTCATGGCTCATATAACTCTTGGTACTATAATCATATATTTTCTTTTCTTGAGCAACGACTATTCCGTTCTTTATTGAATATGTACCTGTAGTTCTTGTAATAACTTTGCCCTTTCCGTTATATCCGTCAAATTTAGCACAATCATATTCATAACACTTGAATGTCCCATCCTTGCTGAATATAAACTCCTCAAGTTGTGGACATTGAGGTGAGCCTTCATAAAGATATCCACTAAGCAACATTTTCTTTATGTTCACATTAGCAATGGTAGACTTTTTATAAACATTGGAATATGCGCCATAGGACTTTTTCTTGCCCCTCGTTTTGTAGGCTCTCACCTTAAACTTATAGGTTTTGTTTGGAGACAGCTTTGTTATTTTTGCCTTATTTTTAGAAACAGTTGCTACTGTCTTATACTTTTTGCTCTTTGAGTTATATTTGTACACTTTGTAGCCGGAGGCATTCTTCACCTTTTTCCAAATGAGCGTGATTGACTTAGTGTCATATGTATGGGACACAACGCCTGTCACTTTTCCCACAGATGCGGCATACGCCGAGAAAGACACAGCCGACAAACTCGACACCAGCACAACAACCGAAAGTAATAAACATAAAATCTTAGATGCTTTTTTCATATTTGTTTCTCCTGTGTATTAGTTCACTATTTTGTTTTGACTGAGTTTGCCTTTGACCAAGAGGAATAGTAGTTTTTCTTGTTCACAGTCTTATACGCACGGACACGGACATAATATTTTTTCTTAGACTTCAGCTTTTTCACCGTCTTAGAGGTGCTGTTTTTGCCGACATTGAGCGTCTTGGCGTTCTTGAATTTTTTGCTCGTGCTGTACTGAACCTGATAGCCGGTAATCTGTGCAGGTTGTTTGTTAAAAGCAATCTTAAAGCCTTTCTTTGCAGCAGAAATTTTTGAAATACCTACTGCTTTCGGAACGATAGTAAAATATAAATTTTTTGTGCCGGAATAGTAACCGCTAAATGTAACCTTTACAACATATCTGCCTATATTTTTTCTACCACTCGGATATGTAACAGCATAATTTTTTGCAGAAATAGTATTTCCTTTTGCATCCAAAACTTTTACTGCCGGCTTTTTGGCACTACCGTTATAGACATAGTTTGTGGAAGAAAGTGCTATAGTTTTCGGATAATAAATCGTTGACTTTGACTGTAAATCCCCACAATCCGAGCACTTAGTTACTATACTTCCGTTTCGGTCTAAAGTTGCTTTTGTTACATAGCGTTTGTATGAATGAGGAACAATAACCTCCTCCATAACACACAGCTGATAATCAGTGTCATAATATCCCCATCCCTGAGAATTATCAATTACAAAGCAATAATTTCCCGAATTGAGAGACACTACAGCGTCACACCAATAATCAAAATAATTTGAGGTTTTCGCTTCAGCATAATACTTTTTGGCAACATCTTTTCCTATTTTCCAATCATTATAATCTGACTGATTTATTATAATAATCTTTGGTGCAATAGGACCATAAGTATCATATTTACAATCAAAATCAATCGATAATTTCGTATATGAATCAATTGAAAATTTGTAACACTTATGACCATCCCAGCTTATTTGTCCTGTTTGAACACTGCCAAATGGTAAATATGAGTCCTCTGCATATGCAGACAAGTCAACACCTACGGTAATACTGAATACCATCAAAACGGACATTACGATAGACAAAACTTTTTTCATATTTGTTTCTCCTTTTTGTTTAATGGAAATATTATAGCCTAATGGTAAAATCGGTGCAATATGTTCCCGAGTGTTACCTAAAAGTGCTGAAGTCAGTAACACCTCGTAAAGCCGCATAAGCAGTGAGCTTTTGAGCTTTTACAAAAAGAAAAATTATTTTTTATCGCTAAAATCGGCGGTTTTTGATTTTGTCACCATACTCATATTGCATAACAAAAAGCTCCTGTTGACATTTATATCAACAGGAGCAAAAGCGAAAAATATTCTCTTTTTTTGAGTTATGAGGCAAGGTCGCCGACTAACATCATATAGTCACCAATCTGAACACCGAACTCAGGTCCGCCCTCCATTATGAGCTGGGAGTTGGCTGTCATCTGGAACATATCGCCGGTACCGAGCAAAATCTTAAGGGCAGATGTGGGACAATCGAACTTCATATTAAAGAATGGTTTTGCTCTCTTATATGCGCCTCTTCCGGCACGGGATTTTCCGGCTTTAATACGGATATATGCAGTGCACTCGGGGTGACCGATAACCTCCCACTGATAGCAACGGTCAGGCGACTTAAGCGTCCATTCGTGAATCTTTGGGTGGCCCATTTTGTTAAGCTGCGAAATTCCCGACGAAAGCAAATAGAAATACAATTTGCAAAGCAAAACAGAAGTAGCCTCGTCGTCCTCGGGAGGTTCTTTGATGCCCAGCAGAGCGGACATTTTCAGCAGAACCTGCATAAATTTTAGGAATTTGCCAAAAGATTTAATTTTCATCTTAGGCAAAGATTTCATATCGCCTTTCATAAAAGCGTTCATTTTTTCCATAGAGGAGAAAGCAAGCTCTGCGTCAATCTTATCTTGACCGAGATACTCACCTAATTTTACGGTCCATTCACCGTTTTGAATGATAAAATGGACTGCCTCTTTGTCCTCCACATTCACTTTTGCGGAGACTTGATAAATCGCATTTACTCCCTCAAACTTTTTCTTAAGCTCGGGAACATCTGTAGCGACAGTCTTTAGCAGTGGCAATGCAGCCGCCATAAAGACTTTATTAGTGTAGCGAACTTCATCGCTTGGCATAATATTACGCTCCTTTCCGATAGTAGATGCAACGGGACAGATTAGAATTCGTCATCCCAAGCGTCATCTGCTTCAAAGTCAGCGTGCATCATTTCTGTAATAGTTTCGGCAATACCGTTAGCATCAATCTTAGCAAGGGCAAGCAAGTCCTCCTGCAAACCGATTGTGGAGAAAGCGTCCTGGTGACCGAGCATCTTAAATGCGCAAGCCTTTCCACTCTTAGCCACAACCTCAGCAACAGCTGAGCCGAGACCGCCCATAACCTCGTGGTCCTCTACCGTGATAATACGACGAGTATCCATAACTGCATTCATAACAGCTTCTTCGTCAAGGGGCTTGATTGTGTGCATATTGAGCACTCTAACCTTGAGTCCCGCATCGGCCTCTACCATACGGGCAGCCTGCATGGCCTCAAAAACGCAAGAGCCACAGGCAATAACGGTAATATCTGTGCCCTCATTCATAGTGGTAGCCTTGTTCCACTCAAACTTGCAATCGTCTACATTCTTATAGATAACCTGGTCAAAGCCACGGTTGATACGAATATAAACAGGGCCGTCAATATCATAAGCAGCCTTTACTGCATGGTATGTCTCTGCACCGTCGCAAGGACAGATAACAGTCATATGTGGCAATGTGCGCATACAAGCCATATCAATAAGAGAATGGTGAGTAGAACCTGCCTGACCGAAAGAAGTACCTGCATGGGTAGCAATAATTTTAACCGGTACATTCTGATAACAAATATCTGTATGTATTTGGTCAAGGGAGCGTGCAGCGGTAAAGATAGCAAAGGTAGACGCAAACGGAATGAGTCCATTCTTAGCCATACCGGCAGCCACGCCGAACATATTTTGTTCTGCGATACCTACATTGAAAAATCTATCCGGGAACTTCTCGCCGAACATACCAATCTTTGTGGATTTTGCAAGGTCGGCGGTGAGAGCGACAACATCCTTATGCTCTTCGCCGAGCTCACAAAGTGCAATACCGTAGCATTCTGCTGTAGACAGCTTTGTGGTATCTGTCATTGTATAAGCCATTCCGCCCATAATTACGCCTCCTTTTCTGCGCGTTCTACACGCTTCTTGTAGTAGTTATCAAGTGATGCATAAGCCTTAGCCTTAAGCTCATCGTCCAGTGAGCCGTAATGCCAATGGTAGTCATCCTCCATAAAGTCAACGCCGGCACCCTTAAAGGTATCCATAATGATAGCCGTAGGCTTGTCGCCGCCGTCCTGATGATTCTTTATAGCAGCCTCGATAGCATCGTTGAGCTCTTTCATATTCTGTCCGTCAACACGAACAACATTAAAGCCGAATGCCTCAAACTTCTTGTCGAGAGGCTCAACCTTCATCTCATCGTCTACTCTGCCGTCAATCATACACTTATTGTTATCGGCAAGTACAACTACATTGGAAAGTTTGAACTGAGCGGCAGCCATAGCAGCCTCCCAATTTGAGCCTTCGTTAAGTTCGCCGTCACCTGTGAGTACATAGTTCATATAATCCAAGCCATTTACTCTGCCTGCAAGAGCAAATCCTACAGCAAGTGAAAGACCATGGCCGAGAGAACCGGTGGAGCAATCTACACCTCTGACCTTGTTGCAGTCGAGATGCATACCTATCTTTGCACCGGTGAGGTTAAAGATATGGAGCTCCTCCTCAGGCATAAAGCCGAGGTCAACGAGCACAGGTGCATAGCCTACTGCACAGTGTCCCTTAGAAAGAACAAAGCGGTCTCTGTCCTCCATATTGGGATTATTTACATCAATTTTCATAAAACGATGGTAGAGAATTGTCATAGCGTCCATAGCTGACAATGAGCCACCAACGTGACCTGAGCCGCCCCAAACTGCTGTCTGGAGGCAAAGTCGTCTAAGCTGGTCCGCTTTCTTTTCCAAGCGGAGCCATTCTTCTTTGTCAAACGGCTTGAAATCTGCTGGCATATATTATACCCCTTTCAATAAAATAATATGTCTTTAACAATAAACCGTCAGTCTATTATTTAAGTCCCAACTCAGGATGTCTCGCAGCAACAACGCCGAAAGCATCCTCTGCAATATCGACAGCGAGCTTTATGTCATCGTCGGTAACAGACGCATTCATAAAGTGGTTGTGGTGAGAGGCGAGGAACAGACCTCTGCTTACACACTCTGCAACCCACTCCTGATGGAGCATAAGGCTGTCATCATTAGCTATACGAAGATAGAACAGAGCAGGCTCACCGCTCACTTTGAGGTTAAAGCCGTGTTCCTTACCTGCAGCCTTAAGGCCGTCGGTAAGCTTTGTACCCATTTCTCTGAACATCTTAGGTGTATCTAATTTTTTCATCTTAGGAATACAAGCGAGACAAGCGGCAAACGGCTCTGCGCTCATCCAATAAGAACCTGTATATACTACCGAAGAAGCGGTGGCTTTCATATGCTCCTGACCGCAAACAGCAGACATATTATAGCCGTTAGCAAGAGCCTTACAGAAACAGATAAGGTCTGCTTTAATTCCGTAGTAGTGGTCCGAACCTGCAATATCGAGACGGAAACCGGTACGAACATCGTCAAAAATAAGAACCATACCGTGATCGTCACAGAACTTGCGGACTGCTGCCCACTGCTCCTTTGTAGCGCAGGTGTTGTCGTAAAAGTTGCCGTGGTCATATGGCTGAGCAATAAGGCCTGCCACATCTCCGCCGCAAGCGTCATAGGCCTCCTGCATAGCGTCCAAATCAAACCAAGGGACAACAATATTGTTCTCTACTTCTTCAGGAAGAATACCGGGGTAGTCAGCCTTTTGTGCCCACTGAAAGTCGCCGTGATAATATCCTCTGAAGAACATCATTTTCTTTTTGCCGGTATGTGCTCTCGCACACATAACAGAAAAGGTAGTGGCGTCGGAGCCGTTTTTCATAAAGAAAGCCCAATCTGCCGATGCTACTGTATCTTTGAGGAGTTCTGCACACTCTACCATTTTATATGACGGAGAAGTTGTACAGTTGCCTATTTTGAGCTGTGCCATAGCGGCAGCGTCAACATCATCATCGCAATAGCCCAAAACATTAGGACCGTATGCGCACATAAAGTCAAGATATTTGTTTCCGTCTACATCCCAAAAATAAGTACCCTTTGCGTGATCGCACATAAGAGGCCATTTTGTGATAGGAAGGAACAAGCCTTCGGAAGGACCTAAGTGGCCGTAAACTCCTGACGGAATAGCGTCTAATGCTCTGTTGAACCACTCCTGTGATTTTTCGTGTGTATATTCGGGAAATTTACTCATTATTCTTATCCTCCTTAACCCAAGTAGGTTTCAACTCTGTCGAGAATACGGTTTACGTTGTCAATCATATTGATCATACCGCTCATATAGATGTTGCCGGCGCAAAGCTCGGAAATAGTAGATGCGGTACCGTTAAACAAACCGTTTGCAAGCTCGACAGTCTTAAATTCCATAATGGCTCTCGGAGTGTCCGGCTTTTCTTTGATGAGCTGGAGCTGATGATTGCGTACTCTGACAGTGACATACACCTTGTCGGTAATACCCATCTGAATATCACCATCACAAATATATGATGCAGATTTAGTGCTGATAGAATCTGTGTTGCCCAGAGCACAGATAGCACCGCCGATAGTGTACATCGTGAGAATTGTGGATTTTTCAAAAAAGTCCTTATTCTTCAAATCCTCATCACTCGGCATAAGGAACTTGGTCAAGCGGTCTGTAAGTTTAGTAAACGGTCCCATAAGGAAGGACAATACCTGCGGAATATTCTTAGTAGGAATTCCCGGCTTGCTGCTATCTATGAGAGCATTGAATTTTTCTGGAGATGAAAACTTCATCTTACAGGTACAGCCAAAATCGCCCTCAGTCATCTTACAGCCATCATTTGTGAAATTATATGTAACACAAGGTCCGTCAGTTACATCAAAACACAAAGAAACAGGCTTTTTTAATCCACGGCAAACTGCCTTTGCTTCGTCGTCCATGGCACACAAATTCTCAAGAGTAGCCAAAACGCCGTATGCATTGACATATGCCATTGCTTTTGCTTCTTTCAAAATAATTCCTCCTTAAGTTTTGGATTGTCCGCACAGACTGCAAAAAGTCTATTTTACAGACAATTATATGCTAAAATTATATCATATCTGCCTATTCATAGCAATACGAAATATTTTACAAAAAAGTAACAATAATATTGTACAAATAAACAAAGAGGGGCAGACACACAGTGTCCGCCCCATTGCGAATAACAATCAATCAAGTGTATATTTGCCTATTTTTTCTTCAAACTTATCCTTAGGCATATCCTTAGGTACAGTGATAGGATAGTCTCCGGTAAAGCAACCGTCACAGAATCCCATATCTGTGCCCTCAGCCAGCTTATGTGTAGCGTCTATCGACAAATATGCCAGAGAATCGACGCCGATTTCTTTAGCGATTTCATCAACAGTGTCGAATTTGCAGGCAATAAGATTTTCCTGACTGTCAACATCTGTACCAAAGTAGCAAGGGTGCCTAAACGGAGGCGATGAAACACGCATATGTACTTCCTTAGCGCCTGCCTCTCTGAGCAGATTTACGATACGGGCACAGGTTGTGCCTCTTACGATAGAATCGTCTATCATAATTACACGCTTGCCCTTGATATTCTCTTTAATAACATTGAGCTTTATTCTCACTGCGTCCTCACGCTGATTTTGGCTGGGCTGAATAAAAGAACGACCGATATATCTGTTTTTGATAAAACCGATGCCATATGGTATTCCGCTCTCGTTGGCATAGCCTAAAGCTGCATCGAGTCCGCTGTCGGGTACGCCGATAACTATGTCGGCATCCACAGGACTCTCTTTTGCCAAAAATGCACCGGCTCTCATACGAGCGTGCTCTACAGATGCACCGTCAATAATAGAATCCGGACGGGCAAAATAGATATATTCAAACACACAGAGTGAGCCTCTTTCGTTAGGCTTACAATGGGTTTTATTCGAGTGCAAGCCCTCATTGTCAAAAACGACAATTTCGCCGGGGAGAATATCACGAACAAATTTTGCACCGATTGTATCCAGTGCACAAGACTCGCTGGCTACTACCCACGCACCGTCTGCAGTTTTTCCTATACAAAGTGGACGGAAACCGTTTGGGTCTCTGAAAGCAATCAGCTTTGTAGCAGTCATAACCACGCAGGAATACGCACCTCTAAGGACTGACATTGTCTTTTCGATAGCTTCCTCGGTGCTGGCACTGTTAAGGCGATTTGCAACTATAGAATACGCAATGGATTCTGTGTCCGAAGTACCGTGGAAAATGCCGCCTTTAAGCTCTATCTCGGTTCTTATGTCATTGGCATTAACTAAATTGCCGTTATGTGCGACAGCCAAATTACCTTTTATGTGACGGATAACAAGAGGCTGAACATTGTTGATAATCTTACCGCCGGTGGTAGAATATCTGACATGACCGATAGCCATATTGCCCATACCCAAGCGCTCAAGTCTTTCTTTGGTAAAAACATCAGGAACGAGACCGTCGCCCTTATAGTGATTGAACACACCGTCATCATTTACCGCAATACCGCACGACTCCTGACCCCTGTGCTGTAAAGCAAAGAGAGCAAGATAAGTGGACTGCGCTACATAGGTTGTTTTGTTTTCAAAAATTCCGAACACGCCGCATTCTTCGTGTAAGCTGTTAAACATAAGCGATACTCCATAGTCTGCATAAAGGATTTTGTAAAGCGTATTATAGCACAATAGACCTGCTGTTTCAATAAAATATACAAAAAAGGGACGGATTTTTTCCGTCCCTTTTATCAGTCTACATTAACTACTTTTTTATAGCCTAAAATGTTTTCGTTTCGGTCAACCTTTAATTCAATAACAGTGTCCTTGTAAAACGCCTGAGAGCAAGCTTCATACAAAGCATTGCCATACTGCTTTTTACCGCTGATAAAGTAAAGATTATCACCGTAAGTAAAATATTTACTATTCATACTTGTTGAACCGATTTTCTTTTTGGATTTGCCGCTCATATTAGTGGAATAAATGTTAACTTTATCATTTATTCGGTCATAGTTACTGTAAATAATTTTATTATTGGCGATAATAAAATTCAATACTTCTTTTGACAGTTCCTTTTTCCCCTTACCGTCGACTCAAAGTGAGGTAACACAAAAGCACCCTGCGATGTTCTCGCAAGGTGCAGTACATTAGTTAGGTGTATAAAGGTTTGCGTAAGGACGGGAGGTGGCAGGCACGAGCTTTTTGAAAGGCTTTTTCATAATCTCGTCGTAGTCTGCGTCGAAATATTTACAATACTTCTTTACATACTGAGCGAGTTCCTTTTTGTCCTCCTCGTTGAGAGATGCAACCTTTATGTTATCGGACAAATTTTCCTTTGGAAAAGAACCTCTAACAAAAATTTTTCCGCCGTGCATACCCGATGCACAGTGAGTGCCAAACAACTTTTCGCCACGCTTTAGGTTAAGGCCTAAAAGAACAATAGTGCCCCCTGCCATATATTCGCCCAGGAACGAGCCGGCATTTTCGCCGATAACAAGAACAGGACGCATATCTCTGAATTCTTTCATATGAATACCGCCACGGCAGGCAACATTGTTTTGAATATAAATCTGACCGTCACGCATACCGTAACCCATAGCATCACCGCTGTGACCGTGTACTACGATTTCGCCGCCGCCCATAGTGTTGCCTACAGCGTCCTGACAATTTCCGTAAACGATAACTCTGCCTCCGTTAAGATAGCAAGCCATATCGTTGCCCGGTGTACCATGGACCTCTATGGTTTTGCCCTCATCGAGAGCACAGCCGATATATCTCTGACCGTTTACATCCTTTACGGTACACTTATTTTTTTTGGAGAGTATGGCTTTGATTTCGTCATTTACTTCCTCATATCGTCTGAGTCCTGCTTCTATCATAGTCTAACCCCCTTAGGTGAACCGGTTAATTTTGTGGTGCGGACTGCTTTGTCAAACATAAAGAGACTCGGCGAGTCCATAATATCTCCCTGAATGATATCAAGGTCAATTTTGTTAGAAATAAGGCTTGTATAAATTCCTGCATTTTCGCTGGAATTTATGAGCACAAATCCTACGAGCTTGTTGCCCTCAAACACGAGGCGCTTATATTTGTCGCCCTCTGATTTGACTAAATCTGAATACTGCTCACCCTGTGCATTGATAAGTCCGCAGGTGCAGATACGCAGTCCGTAAAAGTCGATTGCATTTACGCTGTATGTTCCGGCTATTGTCAGGTCGCCGCCTGCCATTTGGCTGCCGGCAACAGTTCCCTGCTGAACAGCATTAGGCCATAGGGCAATGATTTTCTTTGAGCCATCGAGCATATCGACAGAGACGGTGCAGTCTCCGGCGGAATAAATATCCGCATTAGAGGTCTGCATAGTGACAGGATTAGTGATAATGCCTCTGTTCACCTCAAGTCCTGCATTTTCTGCCAAATCGGTTTCGGGTCTTACACCTACAGCGAGGATCAGCAAATCGCATTTGAGCGTTCTGCCGCTCTTGAGCACAACAGAATGAATGGTTTTGCCCTTAGACTTCGCCTCTGCCACTGTGTCCTCAAGGTGAAACTTGATATTGCCCTTTTCTTCGATATACTTCTTTACGTTCTTTGCAGACTTAGGGTCAAGAATAGATGGCAAAATGCGAGGAGCAAGCTCAACAACATCTACACTCTTGCAAATCTTAGACAAGCCCTCGGCAGCTTTCATACCGATCAGTCCACCGCCGATAACAACAGCTTTTGTATTCCTATCAGCAGCTGACTTAACTGCTTTTGTGGCAGCTAAATCAAGGAATGTAAGTGCATTTGCTTTTCCGCTGACATTCTTCATAGGCGGTACAAACGGCTTTGAGCCTGTGCAGAGACAAAGCTTATCATAAGGATAATTCTTTCTGCCGACTTTTACGGTCTTAGCCTCGGTGTCGATAGCTTTAACCTCGGCATCGGTAACCATGTCAATATTTTTCTGTTTATAATAAGCCGGCTTGCGAAGGTACATATCGCTCTCTTTTACTACGCCCTTCAGATAATAGCTGATTGAGGGGCGAGAGTATGGAAGATATGACTCTCTCGTCAAAACAGTGATTTCGCCCTGCGGGTCGATTTTTCTGATACTTTCGGCTGTAGCGAGTCCTGCTGCGGAAGCACCGATAATAACATATTTTTTCATCAGTCATTACCTCCTGCTTCTACATACACAAGTGCTTTGTTTGGACAATTCTTTACACAAGCAGGCATATCCTCGCCCTGACAAAGATCACACTTGACTGCGGTTTTTCCGGCTTTGATACAGCCTATTGGGCATACTGCAAGGCAGGTCATACAGCCTATGCACTTGTCCTCGTTTACGGACACGATACCGGTCTTTTTGTCCTTATGCATTGCGCCGGTGATGCAAGCCTTAACGCAGGCAGGATCATCACAGTGGCGGCAATTAACCGCTACCGACGCCTTTCGGTCACCGTAGACGGTAACACGGGAAATCGGTGCAGGTTCTTCATATTTATTAGCAATCAAAACATCCTTTGATTTGGAATGAGCGGTTTTGCAATAAACTTCACACAGGCGGCAGTTTATGCAAAGGTCTTCTCTCGAAAATACTTTTTTCATAAAATCTACCTCCTACTATTCTCCGGCGTGCTTTATGCCGAGAATTTCTAATTCTTTTTCGGTGAGTCCTATACCACGGAGCATCAATCTGTTGCCTCTGAGGGAGTCAACCGAGTTGATACCCATACCGCCCATAATTTCTTTTATTTCGTGATTCCAAGCGTTGATAAGATTTTCGACACGCTGATGAGCAATCTCGGGATTAAGGCGGCGAGTAAGGTCGTCACGCTGAGTAGCAATGCCCCAATTACACTTGCCGGTATTGCAGGTCTGGCACATATGACAGCCCATTGCAATAAGCGGAGCGGATGCAACGTAGCAAGCGTCTGCACCTAAAGCAATAGCCTTGACTATATCTGACGAGCAACGGAATGAGCCTGCCGCAACGAGTGAAACTGTTGAGCGTATGCCTTCCTCTCTCAGTCTTTGGTCCGCTGCTGCGAGAGCAAGCTCAATAGGGATACCCACGTTGTCACGGATACGGGTAGGAGCGGCACCTGTACCGCCTCTAAATCCATCAATAACGACGATGTCGGCACCCGCACGGGCACAGCCTGAGGCAATAGCGGCAACATTGTGAACTGCCGCAATCTTAACGGAGACAGGCTTTTGGTTATCGGTAGCCTGCTTAAGTGACCAAATAAGCTGACGCAAGTCCTCGATAGAATAAATATCGTGATGAGGTGCAGGAGAAATAGCATCGGATCCCTCGGGAATCATACGGGCATTTGATACCTCTACATTTACCTTTTCGCCCGGAAGATGTCCGCCGATACCGGGCTTAGCACCCTGTCCTATCTTTATTTCAATAAATCGTGAATTATTAAGATATTCCTTGTGAACACCGAAACGACCGGAGGCAACCTGAACCACAGCATATTTGCCGTAGTCGTGGAGGTCCTTGTGAAGACCGCCCTCACCGGTGTTGAACAGTGTACCCAAATCCTTAGCTGCCCAAGCGAGAGACTTTTGGGCATTAAGGCTTATAGAACCAAAAGACATAGCCGAAAACATAATAGGTGTCTCCAGCACAACCTGTGGCGGCATCTCGGTAACAGACTTGCCCTTTTTCTCTACAACGAGCTTTTCGGGTTTTCTGCCGAGAATTGTACGAATCTCCATAGGCTCACGGAGAGGGTCTATAGATGGGTTTGTAACCTGAGAAGCATTAAGCAAAATCTTATCCCAATAGATAGGATAAGGCTTTGGGTTACCCATAGCAGACAGCAAAGTTGAGCCTGTATCAGCCTGGCGACAAATCTCCTGCTGATACTGCGGAGTCCAGTTTGCATTCTCTCTGTAATCGCAAACATATTTTTCTATTCTCAAAGCGCCTGTTGGACAAAGGTCAACGCATCTGTGGCAAGCCACACAGCTCTGTGAATTAACGAGTACGGTCTTGCCGTCTTCTGCAAAATAGTGACACTCATTGGAGCACTGACGGACACAGCAGCCGCAGTTAATACAAAGTTCTTTGTCTCTTACTACGGTAAATCTGCGTGGAATATAATTTATCGGCATATCAATACTCCTCCTTTTCGTCTATTTCGAGAGGAACATAAACCGGCTCGGCGCCGCTTACCGACCAAACTTCTTCAGGGTCGGGACAAATGATACGAATAGCTGATTCCTCAGATGCAAAGTAGGCTCTGTTGCCTTTTGTAGCAGCAGTGAGCGAACGGAGCTTTAATCTGTCATTTATAGCCAAAAGCCCTTTGTTAGAACCGAGAATAACAGAAAAAGGACCGTTTACCAAAGCACCGCTGTAGATAGAGCGAAGATTGGTAAAATATTCTTTTTTGTCAGGTTCCATACGGTCTATCTCGTCCCACTCGGGAGCTGTAAGAACATCTGCGGCAACCTCCATAGGCAAACCGTGATGGCGCATAAGGTGGTCAAACAGATAAGTGATAACCTCTGTATCTGTCTGCATAGTACATTTATAGCCGAATTGTTCAATATATCTTCTGTTAGCGTCATATGAGGAAATCTCGCCGTTATGTACAATAGACCAGTCCAAAATATTAAACGGGTGAGCACCTCCCCACCAACCGGGAGTATTAGTCGGAAAACGACCGTGGGCAGTCCAAAGATATGCGTCATACTGATCCAGCATATAAAACTCGCCTACATCCTCCGGATAGCCTACCGCCTTAAAGCAGCCCATATTCTTTCCCGAAGAAAAAATATAAGAGCCGTCGAACTGAGCATTTACCTTTGTTACGCACTGCACAACATATTCAAGCTCGTCCATACGGGCGTCACGCATACGGACTCTGTTCGGCTTAGCAAAATAGCGCCAAATATCAGGGCCGTTCTCGATAGAATCAATTTTTTTGGTAGGTATTCTTTCTGCAACATCCACATTAAAATGCTTGAACAAATAATCCTCACATTTTTGGCGTGCGGCACTGCTATCATAAAAAACATGGAACGCATAGTCGTCCTTGTGTTCCGGATAGATGCCGTAAGCCGCAAAACCTCCGCCCAATCCGTTAGAACGGTCATGCATCAGTGCAATAGACTTGATAATTTCGGAACCGTTAATTGGATTGCCTTTTTTGTCAATAATGGCAGCAATGGCACAACCTGACGGAATCCTTACCTGTCCTTCCTTGAGCATAAAAACCTCTCCTTATTTCACTTGATAATAAATTACATTACCTCAAAAATAATTTTACTACTTTGTTTTTTTCAGTTCAATAGTGCCCTACCATTTTTGTAGGATATTTTAAAAATCATAAAAATAGGTAAAAATAATTATTTATTTTTTACTAATGAATAGGATAATACTTCCTGTATCAATTAAAAATTAGCAAAAAGAGAGCCGACAAAATCATCGGTTCTCCTCTGCTGAAACACAAAACTATATGTCATCCTCACCCTGAAGTGCATCATAGCCTCTCTCGCCTGTTCGTACCTTAACTACATCTTCAACATCATAGACGAATATCTTTCCGTCGCCGATATTGCCGGTATATAGGACTCTGCGAGCAGACTCGATAACCTTTTCAACAGGAACAGCAGATACAACCATTTCCAATTTCATTTTTGGATTGAGGTTCATTTCTTCTATCTCTACACCACGATACTTGCGAATATGTCCTTTTTGGACACCGCAGCCCATAACATTTGTTACGGTCATACCGGTTACACCGATAGAGTTCATAGCCTCTTTTATCATCTCAAACTTTGCAGGATTAAATATCATAACGACCTTGGACAAAGCCGGACTTTCGCTGACTGTATAAGTTTCTACAGGCACCGCCTTTTCTACAGGGGCAACAGGAGCGGTTACATTCTCCACATCCGATGACGCATAAGCTACAGCCGGCATAAAATCTGCATATGCTGACGGAAGATTATGCTCAGTAGCATCGAGGCCTTTTATTTCCTCGTCTCTGCTGACTCTGAGTCCGTTAGTCTTTTTGATAAGAGTAAATGTGAGAATCATCATAACTGTAGTCCAAGCAGCTACTGCCAAAAAGCCCACAAGCTGAATACCGAGCTGCTTAAATCCGCCGCCGTAGAACAATCCTTTTCCTACACCGTCTGCACCGGTTGAGAACAAGCCCACTGCGATTGTGCCCCACACACCGTTTACACAGTGAACGGCAACAGCACCTACCGGATCATCAATATGCAATTTTTTATCAATCACTTCTACAGCAACTACAACCAAAATACCTGACACAGCACCGATAATCATAGAGCCGAGAGCGTTTGTGCAGTCACACGGTGCGGTGATGGCAACGAGACCCGCCAGAGACGCATTCAGTGACATAGACACATCGGGCTTGCCGTCCTTTATCCAAGTAAAAATCATAGTAACTACCGTAGCAACAGCCGGTGAAAGAGTGGTAGTAACAAATATGGATGCCAAAGATGATGTAGAGGTTGCGGCGGCACCGTTAAAGCCGTACCAACCAAACCAAAGAATGAACACACCGAGAGCGCCTAATGTCAATGAGTGACCGGGAATCGCGTTAGGCTTTTTCTTGCCCGTCTTTTTGTCAACAGTATATTTGCCGATACGGGGACCCACCATAACAGCACCTATGAGAGCTGCGATACCGCCTACCATATGTATTGCGGTTGAGCCTGCAAAATCGTGAAAGCCCCTGGTTACGAGCCAGCCGTTTGGATTCCAAATCCAGCCTGCCTCGATAGGATAAACAACTGCTGAAATCACAGCTGAATAAATGCAGTAAGATGAAAACTTTGTACGCTCTGCCATAGCACCAGACACAATAGTAGCGGCTGTGGCACAGAATACGAGGTTGAATACAAAAGAGGACCAATTTGCCGCATTGCCCTCATAATCGGTAAGGAGTCCGAGAGTTGGCATACCCACAAGTCCGCCGAGACACTCCTCTCCCATCATAAGACCGAAGCCAAGCAGTACAAATACCGGAGCACCGATACAAAAATCCATAAGATTTTTCATAATAATATTACCGGCATTCTTTGCTCGTGTAAATCCTGTTTCTACCATCGCAAATCCACATTGCATAAAGAATACAAGGGCGGCTCCTATCAGGAACCATATTGCAAATGCCTCTTTGTCAACGATTTGTGTAATCGTTTGTTCTAAGTTACTCATAATAAATTTCTCCTGTTTCCTATAGTTTGTTATAGACAAAAATAAAAAAGGAGCACGGTGACAGAATTACTGTCATCGCACTCCGTTGTGCTTAATATTGTCGGCGCCAACCAAAGCCAACGCCGACATTAACGGCATAAATGCCATAAGAGAGGGCTCGTTTGCGACCGCTGCCGGTGGCAGAGGGAGGGAGCAAAAAGAGCTTAGTAGCGGTCTAAATATCCGAGCGTTGCTTGCAATGCGAAAGATATTTAGGGCACCGCCCTGCGTCCTCGTTTGCCGACCGTACGCACTACCGCAAATGTGCATACTGCGGTCAAAAAGCAATCGGGTAATCAGTAGTTAATCATATAGCGGTCAACTTCCCACTGAGAAACAGCAGTCTTGTAGTCATCCCACTCTGCTTTCTTACCTTCAATATAGTTGTTAAATACGTGATCACCGAGAGTCTCCTTGATGAATGGGTCTTCCTCAGCTGCTTTGATAGCTTCCTCAAGTGAACCCGGCAGGCAAAGGATGCCTTCTTTTTCGAGTTCTTCGTCAGAAAGTTTAAATACATTCTTATCATAAGACGGAGCAGGCTTTAAGCCTTTTTTGATACCGTCAAGACCCGCTGCAAGGCAAAGTGCCATTTCGAGATATGGGTTGCAGGTTGGGTCCGGACAACGAAGTTCAACTCTTGTACCCTTGCCACGAGATGCAGGAATACGAACGAGGCAAGAACGGTTAGATGTAGACCATACAAGATATGACGGAGCCTCATAACCCGGTACAAGTCTCTTATATGAGTTTACTGTAGGGTTAGAAACAACTGCAAGACCTCTTACATGAGCCATAATGCCTGCGATAAAGTTATATGCTGTTTCGGAAAGGCCAAGCTCACCGTTAGGATCATCAAATACATTTTTGCCAGTCTTAATATCATAAAGTGACATATTGGTGTGCATACCGGAACCGTTGATGCCCTGAATAGGCTTTGGCATAAATGTAGCGTGGAGGCCATGCTTTGTGGCATAGGTCTTAACTACATGCTTAAAGGTCATAACACGGTCTGCTGTGGTCATAACATCGCCAAACTGGAAGTCAATCTCATGCTGACCCTCTGCCACCTCATGGTGAGAAGCCTCAATAGTGTAGCCCATTTCTTCGAGAGCAAGACAAATATCACGACGGCAGTTTTCGCCGTGGTCAATTGGGTTAAGGTCAAAGTAGCCTGCCTCGTCACCTGTGGTAAGAGTAGGCTGACCGTCCTCATCGAGTTTGAAGAGGAAGAACTCACACTCAGGACCTACATTGAAGCCATAGCCCATCTCGGCAGCCTCATCGATAACTTTCTGCAATACATTACGAGGGTCGCCCTCAAAAGGTGTAACATTGTCTGCCTTATATACAGAACAAATCAAACGACCTGTCTGAGCATTAAGGTGCTTTCTCCAAGGGAATATAGCCCATGTGCTGTAGTCGGGATGAAGATACATATCGGACTCATCAATTCTAACGAAGCCGTCGATTGAAGAACCGTCGAACATACAGTCATTGTTCAGTGCTTTTTCCAGCTGTGACAGTGTGATAGCGACATTCTTCATGATGCCGAAAAGGTCTGTAAACTGAAGTCGAATAAACTCTACTCCGTTTTCTTTCGCCTCTTTAAGTATGGATTCTTTTGTGTATTCACTCATAGCAAATACTCCTCTCTATGTTTGTTAAAAAACATAAAGGCGTCCCGAAAAAATCGGAACGCCTTTGTCCTTTACAATGTCATTATAGTCCCGCAAGACAGCTATGTCAAACATTTTATCTAATTTTGTAGAACATAGAGTGTTTGGATTAGTTTTCCACGGCTGGTTTTGTGCACATTTCACACAAACGCTATTCCAAATTCAAAAATTCTTCAGATATAATGTTTTTGACCATCTTCTTAAAGTAGCTCGGAGTAGCGCCTCGCTCATACTTTATGCTGGTTTTTGCTATATCATCTGTATAATCCGAAAGTTTGTATACAGAAAAGGTGTAACCGTCACCCTTGTGTTTGTAGTAATCACAAACAGGGGCGAGCTTGGCATTTGTAATCTTGATTTCGCCGTTCTGTCTCTCTACAGTAATTTCTGCCATGCCGCCGCAGAGTTGATCAAGATTGATTTGGTGGCTGATAAAGTTGCCGATAGAATAATATACGAGCATCTTTTTGCCTGTCTTTTCGTTAGTTACCCACTCAACAGGCTGAAGAACATGGGGGTGAGTGCCGATAACTATATCTACTCCTAAATCAGAGAAAAGCTTAACATATTCCTCCTGCTGAGAGTTGACCTCGTGGCTGTTTTCTGTGCCCCAGTGAGGATAGACCATAACTACATCGGCATTCTTTCTTGCCTCTTTAATATCCTTTGTGACCTTGTCCTTAGTCAAAAGAGCAACACAATATGACTTGTCGGATGGAACAGGAATACCGTTAGTGCCATAGGTGTAGTTCAGCATAGCAAATTTTATTCCGTTTTTCTCCATATATGTTATTGAGTCATAATCTTTTTGGTTAGTGAAAGTGCCTATGTGAGTAACCTCGGGATGTTTTTTGAAGAACTCACATTCCTTTTCGATACCTGCTGTGCCCACATCCATGGAGTGATTAGTGGCGCAGGTAAACAGGTCAAAGCCGGCATTGATAGCCGCCTCGCCTACCTCCCAAGGAGTATTAAAACAAGGATAGCCGGCATAATCGAAGCTACTGCCGCCCAGCATAGTCTCCTGATTGATAACCGCAATGTCAGCCTCTTTAATGTATGAACTGATATTTTCGTACATAAAATTATAATCGAGAGAGCCGTCGTCCTTCTTGCCTGCCGCAACAATGGTTTTATGAATCAGGTTATCACCCACTGCTACAATATTAACCTTTGAGTCAGCCTTAGAGGTAGTGTCCTCGGTAGTAGCGGCTTGTTTTGTGTCAGACACGGTATTGGTAATCGGGGTATTGCTGTTATTTGCTATCCGTCCCGATACGGCAAAGCCTGCCACAACAACCGCCGCAACAAGTAACGGTATCAAAACGGTAAGTATATTTTTCTTTTTTGAACTGTTCATAACATCAACTCCGGTATAAGTATGTGTTAATTATATCATACAAAAATCTAAAATCAATTATTTTTGTGCAAAGGAGAAAAATTTTGAATATTCTTAATTTTTTTACTGCCGATACTCCCATCTGGCTCACTGCAATACTTTTCGGCATAGGGTTATTACTGATAATAAAAGGCGGCGATATGTTCGTTGCAGGCGCCTGCAAACTGGCGGAAGCAATGAAAATACCAAAATTTATAATAGGCGCCACCATAGTATCCATAGCCACCACCATGCCCGAGATGATAGTCAGTGTTGCCGCAACGGCAAAGGGCAACGCAGACATGGCAGTAGGCAACGCTGTAGGCTCGGTAACAGCCAATACCGCATTGATTATGGCACTGTTTGCGATCTGTATGCCGTTCAAGATAAGACGAAGGGAATTTTTGCCTAAAGGGATAATAATGATACTGTCCTCTGCGGCAATAATAGCAGGATGTATGTTCACTCCCGCCTTCCGACACGAATTTGTGACAGGCGAAAACAACGAGTACCATACTCTGTCGACAGCAGGCACGGTGGTGCTTATCGTATTGTTCGCCGTATTCTTTGCAGAAAACATTATGGGAATGAAAAAAGGCGAAACCTCCCCCATTGTTTCAGACTCCGAGGACAAGACAAATTATTGGACACATACAGCTATGTTTGTATCCGGCGGTGCCGGTATAGTGATAGGTGCTAATCTGTTAGTAAACTCAGGAACAATGCTCGCCGAGGACTTAGGCATCTCCCAAAGGGTAATAAGTGTAATCGCTGTCGCTATAGGTACCTCTCTGCCGGAGCTGGTAACCACAATAACAGCATTGAAGAAAAAAGAGGCGTCTCTATCGGCAGGCAACATATTGGGTGCTAACATAATAGACCTGACGCTGATACTACCTGTATGCTCACTTGTGTCCGAAAAGAAGTACGGTATGCCCCTTGCAGTAGCCACAAGCTCCGTAAGCATAGATATGGTCGCCTGTCTCGGTGCCGTAATCATAGCTGTAGTACCTACAATCATAAGCAAAAAATTCAGCAGAATACAAGGAATAATACTGATGGCAGGATATTGTGCATACATATATTTTAGTACGAAGATATAGCAATATAGGCATTGTGTACAAACGAGCAAATGGGTTTTTAGTGAAAACAGAGAATGTGAAAAACAGTCTTTAACATTCTATTAAAATATGATACAATATCGATATCAAAGCAGAAATGTGAAACAAACCAAAAGAAAGGACAAATTTATGAAAAAAGTTTTATCCTCGATATTGGCACTCGTTATGCTGATATCAACATTCGCCATCAGTTCTACCTCTGCGTATGCTCTGGGGGCAAAAGGAACAGCAATAACACTCAACTCGACTACTGCGGTTACTACCGACGAAAATGGCATTGTGACCGTAAACTTTACGCCGGATGCCGATGGTTACTATGAATTTTCGGTAGGCACAAAAATCACAGACGATACAAAGACTGTGTCAATGGAAATAACAGATTCAAGCAAGGCTTCATTCCAAAGCGATTATTTAGTATATGACGGTTACGCACCAAAGAGCGAAGACTATAAGAACGAAAAAATAGCAATAGCAGCCAAACTCAAAGCAGGAAAAACATACAATGTGGAATTTGGTTTCACTAACTACAAAGCTCCTTTCAATGTAAATGTAACAGCTTCTAAGCACAGTCACACCTGGACAAACGACTATGTTGCAGCAAGTTATACAAGATTTACATTTCAAGGTAAAGTTTATTCCACAAAATCTAACGGATACAACTATTCATTCTGTGCCTTTTGCGGTGCAGAGGTTAAAGGCAAAGAGGTATACAAACCGTACTGCAAAATCAAGCTCTCAAAGACCACATACACTTATGACGGAAAAGCAAAGAAACCTGCTATAACTATCACTAACGCAGACGGAAAGAAGCTGGACAAATCACAATATGATGTGGTATATTCAAACAACAAGAAAGTCGGCTACGGCGAAATCACTATCCTCTCCTCTGAGAAATCCGATCCACGCTATTCCATACTTGCCGTATATAATTTTAAGATATTGCCCAAGAGTACTTCGATAAAGAGCGTATCTGCAGCTAAAAAAGGCTTTACAGTAAAATATAAAAAGCAAGCAACACAAACTACAGGATACCAAATCCAATATGCTACCGACAAGAACTTTAAGAAAAACAAAAAGACAGTAACAGTAAAGAAAAACAAAACCACATCTGTTAATGTTAAAAAGCTCAAGGCTAAGAAAAAATATTATGTTCGTGTCCGCACATACAAGAATGTTAAGGATACAGACGGCAACGCCAAAAAACTCTACTCCTCTTGGTCTAAAACTAAGACAGTTAAAACCAAAAAGTAATATACAAAAAATCCTTGTTCCTAATAGGAGCAAGGATTTTTATTTTTGTAAAAGAAAACTCCCGACTAAAAAGTCGGGAGTAAAATTATGACTTATTCTTCTTCGTCCTGAGCCTCGTCATCATCGCACTCAAACTCAAACTGAAGAGTCTCGCCACAGTTAGGGCACTCAAAATTACCTTCCATCACTGTGTCGTAGTCAACTACCATTTCCTCGCCACAGTTAGGACAAGTAACCTCGTACTCGTCATCGTCGTCACCACAGCAGTCACAGCCGCAGCAATCGTCATCGTCGTCATAAACATATTCCTCAAGGTCTGCGAGGTCATCGTCTACGCCGTCTATCTGCTCAGCAAGAAGTTCCATACCCTCGGTCATATCGTCTACGTCTTCTGTAAGGTTTGTGAGTACATCTACGATAGCCTTAAATACTTTGGTTTCCTTTTTGTTTTCGTCAAGGTCAAGGCCGTCAAGGAGTCCCTTGAGATAGCCCAAGCTCTCTGTAGTTTCCATTGCAATATCCTTTCTGTCAAATGGTTATGTGTCTGTAGTATATCTTATGCTCTTTCCATATACTCGCAGGTACGAGTATCAATACGAATCATATCGCCCTCGTTGATAAAGAGAGGAACACGAATCTCTGCGCCTGTCTCAACAGTAGCAGGTTTGAGTGTATTGGTAGCAGTATTGCCCTTTACGCCCGGCTCTGTGTGAGTAATCTGGAGAGTAACAAAAGTAGGAGGCTCAACGCCGAATACCTTGCCCTTGTAGGAAAGGACCTTGCACTCATCATTTTCTTTAACAAACTTAAAGTTATCAGGAAGGTCAGCCTCTGCTACAGGAATCATATCGAAAGTTTCGTTGTCCATAAAGTAGTACATTCCGTCATCGCAGTAGGAATAAACCATGTTCTTTCTTTCAATATATGCTGTAGGGTACTTATCGTTAGGGTTGAAAGTTCTTTCTACCACTGCTCCCTCAATAACATTCTTAATCTTTGCTCTTACGAAAGCTGCGCCCTTGCCGGGTTTAACGTGTTGGAATTCAATAATCTGATAAACCTTGCCGTCCATCTCAAAGGTAACGCCGTTTCTGAAATCGCCTGCTGATACCATATTTTATACCTCCATATAAAAATCAATAATATATTACTCGTCTATTTTACAGTATTTCGGTCAATAAATCAATACCCATTTTATAACTATCTTTTCCGTGACCGCAAATTTGTTTTACACAAACGGGAGTAATAACCGATATTTTGCGAAAATCCTCTCTACTGTGAATGTCTGACATATGAACCTCAACAAAAGGTGTAAAATCACTGACTGCCTCAATAGCGTCACGGATAGCATAAGAATAGTGAGTATATGCACCTGCATTTATTACTACGCCGTCATACTCTGTACGGCTGGAATGAATGACATCAATAATATCACCCTCGTGGTTGGACTGATAGAACGACATCTCTGCACCCTTTGACTCACCGTATTCCTTCAGCTCTCTGTTTATATCCTCCAGCGTCTCTGCGCCGTAGACATCTTTTTTGCGTATTCCGGTCATATTGAGATTAGGACCGTTAAGCACCAAAATTTTCATACTATCACCTAAAATAACAAAAGGAGCGACAAAATTCGCTCCTTACTGTTGATTACTTGTACTTTCTTTTACGAGCGGCTTCGCTCTTCTTTTTGCGAGCGACTGAAGGCTTTTCGTAATGCTCTCTCTTTCTTACTTCTTGGATGATACCGTCACGAGAAGTCTGACGCTTAAATCTTCTGAGAGCGCTGTCAAGAGACTCATTTTCTTTAACTTTTACTTGGCTCATTTATATTCCCTCCCTCCGACTTTGTCAGGGGTATTTGATACTGAATTTTTTATCTCTTTCTGTATCGCATAGAGATTATATAAAATTAACGACAAAAAGTCAAGCATTTTATTATCAAATATTCGAAAAATCTGTCGATAGCACTATAATTTTATCGAAACAGAATTGCTGTAGGCACTGCTTCCGACAGAAGAAGTCGCCTTTACGGACAATGTGTACTTTTTGCCCCTTGACATACCGGTTATCAATGTATCGGCAGAATTGACGGTTTTTGTTGCAGTCTTTCCGCCGCTGTATTTGTAGGACACAACATACTTAGATGCTCCCGGAACTGACTTCCATTTCAGCCTTACAGATGTAGCTCCGTTTTTGGTTACAGTAACAGAAGTGGGCTTAGCGAGAGCGTACTTGCGGTAAATCTCAGACGAATAAGCGCCGTTATAATTTTTTTTGCTGACTTTCTTGTAGCATCTGATTTTGTAATAATAGCCCTTATTATTCTTAACGCTCTTGTCGGTCCAAGAAGTAGCAGACGCACTCGTTATGGTTTTGACGAGCTTATAGCTGCCGTTTTTGGAATCCTTGCGATAAATCTTATAGCCGGTGATGCTCTTTTCTTTAGTCCACTGCACCTTAATACCGGAAGATGAAATCTTTGCGGCGGGGGCGCTCATCTTTTGTGGCAGAGCAGTATAGGTTTTGTCATCGCTTTGTTCACCGTGACCTATACGATTGTTTGCGTATATTCTTATATAGTAATCCTTACCTGTTTTTAGCCCTTTAATAGTGGCATAATTCTGAGAAACAGGATTAGACAACTTTTGCCACTTTCCGCCGACCTCTTTGTAGTAAACGAGATAAGAGGTTGCCTTTTCTACAGACTTCCACTTCACCTTAAATGAGGTCGGGCTGATTTTTGTTACAGACACGCCCTGTGGCTTGTCCAGATAAATTTTAGCACCCTCCGAAGATTTGGCAGACAATACGCTCTGATACTCTTTTTTGTTTCTTATCACATATCTCTTCGTTTTGTAATAATAGTATGTATTATATTTTACAGTTGTATCGAGGAAAGAGCCGATTTCCGGTGTAGAAACGGTGCCTACCTTACTGTACGATCCGTTAGGTGAGGTACTGCGGTAGATATAGTATCCGTCTATATCATCAGTTGTTTCAAAAGTAACCAAAAGTCCTGATGAAGTATCTATAACAGATGTGTTAGAGCTTGAGGCCGGAAGAGCCTGTTTGGCATGAGAGGTATACCCACCTGTACCGAATTTATTTTTTTCGGCACAATAAAAAGTATATTTTTCTCCTGTAGAAAGGTTCTTTACCTTTATGCTATTCTTTTCTGTAGAAGATTGTACAACAGTCTTGTTTTTAGAGTCCTTAAGGTAATATGCAAACTGTGTCTGAGCATTGTCGCCGCTTATGTTGTACACAAGAGTGGTACTGTTTTCTCTGTAGGAGCTTACAGTAGGTACTGCCAAAACATATTTTGCACTCTTAACAGAGGACATAGTAGCATACTCTTTTGAGCCGGATTTTTTGTATCGTTCAAATTTGTAGTAATACTTCTGATTATACTTGACCGTAGTGTCGATATATTCGGCAGCATTATTAGCAGTCAGATTCTTAATGAGCTTATATTTTCCGTCAGACTTGTCGGAACGATAAATTCTTACGCCTGTCAGGTCACTATAACCCGAAAAAGCAAGCTTCAATCCTGTTTCGGATGCACTGTATTTCAACGCTGAAAGTTTGGGCGGCATAGCTTTAAGAGACAAAACATCACTGTATGCTCGCCACTTTCCGCCTACATAGGCACAGACTCTAAAGTCATATTTTGTACCGGTAGTAAGATTCTTCACATCATAAGAAATACCTGTTACAGTAGAAGATGCGGTGGTATAATCACTAACACCGGATTTTCTGTACTGTATTCTGTACTTTGATGCACCCAAAATCTTTTCCCATGAAATTCTAATACTTGTGGTAGATGTTCTCGTGCTGTCGATGGCGGGAACAGAATTGCCGGAAAGATAGTACTTGTTTTCGTACTTTGTATATCTGTTGATAGAGATACCGACACCGTTAATTTTCATCTTGTTGTAGAACAATCTGTTGTTTGAATACATATGGCCCGATGAGGTATATGTGTTGTCGGCTGGATGAGATTTCCAGCTCGACCAATAGAGAGAGTCGATATGGCAGTCTGTGCTGTCATAGTCAACAGTCTGATAGTTTGCATGGTATATCTGCAATCTCTCATTATCTATACTCTGCACCATAACAGTGTGTGTGCTGTTGTTTGATGACGAGCCGGTCAGTGTTCCGTAGTGAATAATATCACCCGGCACAGCATTTTCCAAAAAGAATTTTTTGATATTCTCTACGTCATTTGAGGTAGGATATTTACTGCTGGTAGTAAATGTAGCTACAGTCTTATAATTGCCTGTATTGTGAGCGGCATGATAATTTCCGTACAGTCCCTCACCGTTGTACTGAACACCATACAATTTTTCACAAACTTTGCTGACAAAAGCATAGCAGTTGCCTGTAACCACAGCTGTTTTGCCGGGGACATATCCTTTTTTAGTCTGTATATCTGCGAGTTTATCATTGGCGTAAGTCTTTGTGGCAGAATAAGCAACCGCACCGCCTGCGCCTACTGTAGAAAGCAGCATCACTGCTGCCAATATTAGTGAAATGAGTTTTTTCACACTTTCACCTCCAAACACAGTTTAGCATTATATCATAAAATACACTGTCAGTCAAATTTTGAGCCTTTTTACAGTACGTTTTATGGATATTAGTCTATTATCCATACTCGATTTATTACAAAACAAAGGACCTGCAAAACAAATTGCAAGTCCTTTAATAATTTCTATTACCTATCAAACGGCAACAATATTTACCAATTTTCCGGGAACATAAATTTCTTTTTTGATGGTTTTTCCATCAATCAGCTCAGCTATTTTTGCATCAGTCTTAGCTGCAGCAATTACCTCATCCTTAGGCATATCCACAGCGATAGTCATACGAGAACGAACCTTGCCCATAACTTGAAGAACAATCTCAACAGTGTTTTCGGAAGTTTTTTCCTCGTCATATTCAGGCCACTTTGCCTGATTAACCATTCCGCCGAAATTCATTACATCCCACATTTCCTCTGTAACATGAGGAGCAAATGGGTTAAGGAGAATGGTGAGAGTCTTAAGCTCAGCTTTGTTGCATCCCTTGGCTGTCATCTCATTTACGAGAGTCATCATAGCTGCAATAGCGGTATTAGCCTTAAGGTTATCAATATCGTAAGTAACCTTCTTAATTGTCTTGTGCATAAGGGCCTCGAGCTCAGGAGAATACTCGTCACCGTCAACAACCTTTTCCTGTAAATTCCAGAATTTCTCAATAAATCTCTTACAGCCTTTGATGGAATCGCTGTTCCACGGAGCAGCCTTTTCAAAGTCGCCGATAAACATTTCGTACAGACGCATTGTGTCTGCACCGTACTGATCTACTATATCATCAGGATTTACTACATTACCACGAGACTTGCTCATTTTTTCGCCGTTTTGGCCGAGAATCATACCGTGAGAGGTACGCTTTTGGTATGGCTCAGGAGTAGGAACTACGCCGATGTCGTAGAGGAATTTGTGCCAAAAACGAGAATAGAGAAGGTGGAGAGTAGTGTGTTCCATACCACCGTTGTACCAATCTACAGGTGACCAATAGTTTACTGCTTCTTTTGATACAAGTTCCTTGTCGTTATGAGGGTCCATATATCTCAGGAAGTACCATGAGGAGCCTGCCCACTGGGGCATTGTGTCAGTCTCTCTCTTAGCAGGGCCGCCGCAGCAAGGGCAAGTAGTATTTACCCAATCGGTCATTTTTGCAAGCGGTGATTCACCTGTGTCTGTAGGCTCATATGAGTCTACATTAGGCAGAGTAAGAGGCAACTCGCTCTCCGGAATAGGAACGTAGCCGCACTTTTCACACTTTACTATAGGGATAGGCTCACCCCAATATCTCTGACGGGAGAATACCCAGTCACGAAGCTTGAAGTTCACCTTTTGGTGTCCTTTGCCCTCTTTTGTGAGCCATTCTGTAATAGCTTTCTTTGCTTCTTCTACAGTCATACCTGTAAGAAAGTCTGAGTTAGTCATAACGCCGGTAGCACAATCTGTAAATGCTTCGTTCTCAACGCCGACCTTTGAGCCCTTTACTACCTCGATGATAGGAAGGTTAAATTTCTTGGCAAATTCCCAGTCACGAGTATCGTGAGCCGGTACAGCCATAATAGCACCTGTACCGTAAGAAGTAAGTACATAGTCGGAAATGAAAATCGGAATCTCGGTATCATTAACAGGATTGATACCCATAACACCGTCGAGTCTTACTCCGGTCTTGTCCTTATTAAGTTCGGTACGCTCAAAGTCACTCTTATGAGAGGCTTCTTCCTGATACTTGCGCACCTCGTCCATGTTCTTAATATTATCTGCCCATTTTTCGATATACGGGTGCTCGGGAGAAATAACCATATAAGTTGCGCCGAACAATGTATCTGGGCGAGTGGTATATACAGTAAGAGTGTCTCCGAGAGTAGTGCCGAAATCGACCTCGGCACCTGTGGATCTGCCTATCCAGTTACGCTGCTGCACCTTAACTCTGTCGATAAAATCAACCGTATCAAGGTCATTAACAAGTCTGTCTGCATATTCGGTGATCTTAAGCATCCACTGGCTTTGATTCTTTCTGATAACCTCACTGCCGCAACGCTCACACACACCGTTTACTACTTCTTCGTTAGCGAGAACGCACTTACAAGAGGTGCACCAGTTTACAGCCATCTCTTTCTTATATGCCAAGCCTTTTTTGAACATTTGGAGGAAAATCCACTGTGTCCACTTATAGTAAGAAGGGTCAGTGGTATTTATTTCTCTCGTCCAGTCGAAAGAAAAACCCAAAGACTGCAACTGCTCTTTGAAATGTGCCACATTCTTCTTTGTTACTTCTGCAGGGTGAATGTGATTCTTTATAGCAAAGTTCTCTGTAGGAAGTCCAAAAGCATCCCAGCCCATAGGATAAAGAACATTGTAGCCCTCAAGTCTCTTTTTGCGGGCAACTATATCCAATGCGGTATAGGAACGTGGGTGACCTACATGGAGTCCCTGACCTGACGGATATGGGAACTCAACCAAGCAATAATACTTTGGTAATGAATAATCGTCCTTTGCGGCAAATGTGTTTTGGGTGTACCAAACATTTTGCCACTTGGACTCAATTTTTTTGAAATTATATTCCATAATTTTTCCTCCAAAAAAGGGTAATCTTCTATTCACGAAAATATATTTTATTCTTTTACAATGAGATTGTCAATATCTACCTTTTCACCGTCTTCCCAAAGACGCTCGATTTTGTAGAAATCTCTCATCTGCTTATGCAAAATATGAACAACAACACCGGTGTAATCGAGACAAACCCAATCGCTCTTTTCGCCCTCAACATGATGGGGCTCATAGCCTGCCTCTGACAACTTATACTCAACCTCATCTGCAATAGCTTTGAGCTGAGTGTTAGAATTAGCTGTAGCGATAACAAAATAATCTGTCAGCACGGTAATATCCGAAACCTTTATTACCTCTATATCCTCGCCTCTTTTGCTGTCTATTGCTTTTACGGCAATCTGTGCAATGTCAAAATAATTCATACATTCTCCTGTTCTTTAGTTTCATTTATATTTTTTATCACCCAATTATAACACTCTAATGTGTCAGGGTGAATCTGTCTGTTGTGGGACGCTATGTCTATGATAGTGTATCTCAGAGAATAGAGCATACCCGACAGCAAACTCTTGTCTGTCTCCGCTCTCATAGTATCCACATCGGGATAATTTCTGTCCTCAGAAGTGAAATCGGCAAGATATATTATCATCTCAAAAAGTGTCATATTACTGTGACCGGTGGTGTGATAGCGTATGCCGCCGATAATATCATCGTCGGTAATGCCCAATTCATTTTTAACAAAGGCTGCTCCGCTGATTTGGTGGTGAACCTTTGGGTTATTCATCTCAAGGTCTGTCAATGTCCAGCCTGCTTTTTTTATCTCAGCCAACTGAACATCGGTTTTTTCTTCTTTCATCACATCATGGAGGATACCTGCCACGTATGCCTTTTCAGCGTCAGCTCCGTATTTTTCTGCCAACTCCCTCGCCTTTTTTGCCACACAGAGAGAATGGTGGCAGCGATATGCCGACAGACGATTTTCTATAAGATTTATATACTCTTTTGTATTATACATATAAATTATTTTCCTTTATATACCGCAACACAGAATCCGGAACAAACTCGCTTACAGATTGTCCTGTGCTGATCATATTCCTGATTTTTGACGAAGAAATTTCGGTTACATCAAAATTGCATACCACGGTGTTTTGCATATTATCATGCTTTGATTTATATTCGAGCATTTGGCGATATTGATTATTTTCTCTCGCTGCTGAACACACTGTGACCTGTCTAAAAATGTCGTCGGCTCTGTACCACTTTTGGAAATCAAAATATTGGTCTGCGCCTACTATCAAGAAAAATTCATCGTCGGGATAAATTTTTTTAAGCTCACACACGGTATCGTAGGTATAGCTCTTTCCCTCTCGGCGAAACTCAATATCGCTGACCGAACAGTATTCCAGACCGCTGAGTGCAAGACTGAGCATATTTATTCTGTGCTCACCGCTGACAAGCCCGTCTCCGCTCTTATGCGGCGGAACATGGGTGGGAATAAAAATCAATCTTTCAAGCTCAAGAGCATTCTTAAAATGCTCGGCAAGTGCAAGGTGTCCGTTATGGACAGGGTTGAACGCACCGCCGTACAATCCTATTTTCATTATGACCTGCCCTGCTTTTTGTCACGGTCGCCCTTGTATCTCGGACGATCATAAACTGCGTACGGATTTTTTGCTTCTTTTTCTCTCTGACGCTGTCTCAGGCCTTTTATCTTTACCTTTTTCTTAGCCTTTGCTTTTGCTGTGCCTGCGCCACGCTTTTTCTTCTTTTCAGCTATTTTGGCCTCGTCTGCCTCTCTGTAAAGGACAATAACTCCGCCGATTACCTGAATAACCTCTGCCTCCAATTTTTGAGCAAGTTCGTTGGCGAACTCCTTTGGGGTAGACGGTGCAGTCTCAAGATGCACTCTTATTTTTATAAGCTCTCTGTTGTCCAAGGTGTCATCAATCTGTGTAATGAGATTGTCTGTAATACCCTCTTTACCGATTTGGATAATCGGTTCCAAAGGATTTGCCTTTGCTCTGAGAGCAGCTCTTTCTTTTGATGTCATAATATTCTCCTATATTATCTTTTCTAATTCTTTGCTAAGTTTGCGAAGTGCATTGCCACGGTGGGAAATCTTGTCTTTTTCTTCGCCGGTGTATTTTCCAAAGGATTTTCCGCCGATAATAAACAGCGGGTCATAGCCGAATCCCTCATTTCCGTCACGGGCAAATCCGATTTTTCCGTGGCATTCGCCTCTTACTACAATTTTTTTGCCGTCGGGAAAAATACAACATATGGCACATACATAATATGCCGTTCTTTTTTCTTCGGGAACTCCCTCCAATTTGAAAAGGAGCATATCGTTGTTAGCTTCGTCGTCGGCATTTTTTTCGTTATCAACATTTACTCCGTTATGCTCAATGATATTAGCAAAGCGGGCGGAATAGATACCGGGAGCGCCGTCGAGGCAATCTACGCACAAACCACTGTCGTCGGCAATGGCAGGCATACCTGTTATCTCACAGGCTGACCTTGCTTTTATCTCTGCATTCTGCTCAAAAGTATCACCGTCCTCCACTACATCGGGGAGGGCTATGCCGAGCATTTTGGCCGTTACAACATTTATTCCGAGAGGTGACAGTATACGCTGCATCTCCTCAAGTTTTTTCTTATTATTACTCGCTAAAATGAAATCCATTATTTCCTGTTGTCCTCTTCTTTTTCTGCTGACGAAATAAAATCTGCTATGCTCTGTTCCTCGGCATCGTCGTGTGTAGGCTTTAGGTCGAACAATGCCGATGCAAAAGCCTCTGCATCAAATGGCTGTAAATCATCAATCTGCTCACCGACACCTACAAATTTTACCGGAACATCAAGTTCGTTGTTGATGGCAAGAACGACGCCGCCTCGTGCTGTACCGTCAAGTTTAGTAAGGATAATACCTGTAATGCCTGCCGCCTCTTTGAAGTCCTTAGCTTGATTAACGGCGTTTTGGCCGGTGGTAGCATCGAGAACAAGGAGAGTCTCACGAGATGCGTTCGGCAATTCTCTGTCGATTACACGGCTGATTTTGTTCAGCTCGTCCATAAGATTCTTTTTGTTGTGGAGTCTGCCGGCTGTGTCAATGATAATTACATCACTGTTACGTGCCTTGCCTGCCTGTATTGTATCATAAACGACAGCCGCAGGGTCAGCGCCCTCGCCGTGCTTAATGATGGGAACATCTGCTCTGTCAGCCCAAACCTGCAGCTGCTCGATAGCAGCCGCACGGAAAGTATCAGCCGCACCTAAGATTACACTTCTACCCATTGATTTTAGGCGAAGAGCGAGCTTGCCGATAGTGGTGGTTTTGCCCACTCCGTTTACGCCGATAACCAAAATGATAGATGGTTTTGTACGAAGTCTGAGGTAAGAACCGCCCCATACTACACCGGCTACAATATCTTTCATAGTCTCACGAACCTGAGACACAGAAGTAATTTTATCGTTGGCAATCTTTGCCTTAAGGTCGCCAATAACTCTCTCAGCTGTAGGCATGCCAACATCACCCATAATGAGAACTTCCTCCAGCTCATCGAAAAGCTCATCGGTAATTTCTTCGTGTGACTCGATTACCTCGTCCATTTGAGCAGTGAGTCCCTGATCTCTTGTTTTTTTCAGTCCTTTTCTGAACTTATCAAATAATCCCATATTATTGTACCTCTTTTTTATTCAAGTCCCATTTTTGCTGCCAGCTCTGCCGACTGCAATTCAAGAAGCTTTGATACGCCTTTTTCCTGCATAGTTACGCCATAGAGAACGTCTGCCTCCTCCATAGTACCTCTACGGTGAGTAATGGAGATAAACTGAGTCTTGTCCGTCATCTTGCGCATATATTTTGCAAAGCGCTCTACATTGACATCATCAAGTGCAGCCTCTACCTCGTCATATATGCAGAACGGAGACGGAGTAACCTTAAGCACACTGAACAGCAGTGCCATTGCTGCAAGAGATTTTTCACCGCCTGAGAAAAGGTTGATGTTTTGCACCGATTTGCCCGGTGGCTGAATTTTAATCTCAATAGCAGATTCAAGACAATTCGACGGATCCTCGAGTATCAGCTCGCCTTTGCCTCCGCCGAAGAAATCGGCAAAGCATACCTTAAATTCCTCATTGATTTTGTTGAACTGAGTAAGGAATTTTTCGCTCATATTTTGTGTAAGATCTTCGATAATCTTTGAAAGCTCCGACTTTGATTTTTCTATATCATCAATTTGTTCTTTCAAAAATTCATAACGCTCGGAAACCTCTTTGTATTCTTCTATAGCACCTACATTGACAGAACCTAACGACTTAATGGCAACCTTAATCTCGTGGAGACGCTTTTTGGCAGCAGACATATCCTCTATCACAATACCGAGCGCCTCTGCCTCCGGCTTAGTAAGCTCATATTGCTCAAAGAGCATATCGCCCAACTCATCATACTCACGCTTCATATTATTCTTGCGTTCCTCAAGTCGTACGAGCTCCTGGCTCATCTTTTCCTTATCGCTGTTCTTTTCTTTTTCCGCAGCTCTAAGCTCTGTAGTGCGTTTTTCGTACTCATTGCGGGCATTGATTTTTGACTGAATATCACCCTGTGACTCCTTAGCCTTATCTCTGAGCTGCTGAGCCTGTAACTGTAGGTCTGAGATAGTGAGTCGGAGAGATTCGCTCTTTTTGTTAATCTCATCTATCTCGTCATTTATGGTTCTGACTCTGTCGGACTGAGTGGATTTGCGCAAATTCAACTCTTCGATAGACAGCTTAGCCGCTTCTGTATCCTTTGTAAGCGTAACGAGTTCAAGATTGATTGACTCTGTCTTTTGGCGAATTTCGTCTCGCTTTTGGCCGAGAGCATCTGCACCTTCGTTAATATTTTTAAGCTCTGCTTCTGTGTCGCTGATTTGCTTTTCGACCTCCGACATTTCGGCAGATGATTTTTCATTAGCTTGACTGAACAGTAAAATTCTGCCGTCGGCATTTTCTTTTTCTCTCTGCAAAGAGGATTTTTGCTCTGACAGAGATTTTATTCTGTCCTCTATAAGCGTAGCTTCACCTTGTGCACGGATAAGCTCTTCCTTAGCCTGACGATAGTCTGCGTCTGCACCCTGCAAATCGGCATTGGCACGAGATGCACTCTCCACTGCCTCCTTGAGCTCTGCGTTAGCCTTTTGGAGCTTTTCTTCTATCTCCTTTGCGGCGGTCTTTAGCTCATCAATAACATTGGCACGGGAAAGGATACCTGCACCTTTTACTCTCGAGCCGCCGGACATTGAGCCGCCGGGATTCATTACCTGACCGTCAAGAGTAACTATCTTATACCTATTTTTATATCTCTTTGACATACCGATTGCACAATCTATATCCTCGGCAATAATAACTCTGCCTAAAAGATTGGACACAATATCGGAATACTGTCCCTCACACTCAACGAGATTTGCAGCAATGTCAACAAAACCGAAGTTATCATCCAAATCTCTCTCATCCATTGTGCGTGGTTTTACGGCAGTCATAGGCAAAAATGTAGCTCTGCCCACTTTGTTCTGTTTTAAATAATTGATGGCTCTCTTTGCATCGCTCTCATTAGATACAACAATATTTTGCATCGCTGCGCCCAAAGCAACCTCTATAGCAGTAGAATACTCGTTATCCACACTGATGAGCTGTGCAAGCGTACCGTGGATACCGGAAAGAGCCTTGTTTTGAGACTGCTTCATAATTGCCTTTACGGCACCCGAAAAGCCTTCCATATTTTTCTCGAGGTCGGACAACATTCGTGCCCTGCCCTCTTTTTCATTATATTCTCTGCGGAGAGACTCTACCTCAGCCTTCTTAGCCTCAGCCTTATCTGTTTTTGATTTCAACTTCATTCTGTAGCCGTCTACAGAATTTTCAAACTCTGAAATTCGTTGTTCTATAGAGTTCAGCTTTTCGTCAGCCTCTGCTTTTTGAGAGATTGTCTGCTCTATTTCTATATCGCACTCGGCAATATTTTCGTCAATAGTGCCCTTGCGTGACTGAATTTCCTCAATCGATGACAGTGCCTGTGAGCACTTAACCTTGCAATCGGACAGCTTAAGTGTCAAAGAAGTCAGTGCTTGATTAAGCTCTACGGTCTTGTCCGATATTTCCATATTCTCATTCTGTATCTGTGCAAGCTGACCTGCAACAGAACGAAGAAGTGTATTCTTTTCGTCGATTTTGGTTTGGTTTTCATCAATGAGCTTTTGCTTTTCGGCTATCTGCTCGTCTATGGAAAGTCCGGCATCGTCAGCCTGGTTGATGTCACTCTTAAGGCGGTCGATAGTCTCGTTGTTATGTGTCAATGTTGCATTGAGCACATTGATTTCGCCGTCTTTGCGGAGTGCCTCCTCCTCATATCCCGAAGCACCCTGTCTGCTCTGTTCGATTTCCAAATTTATCTGAGCAATAAGAGCTGAAATTTCTTCTGTCTCTTTTTCTATCTGAGCCAAATCATTTTCGCAAATCTCGTAGGACGCATTGGCAGCGTCAATCTTATGCTCCTGCTCTCGCAGTTCTACGGTGAACTTATTGATTTTGTTTACCCAAACGCCGATTTCGAGAGTTTTCTTTTCTTCACTGTAGGTAAGGAATTTCTTTGCCTTCTCGCTTTGAGTTTTCAGCGGGCCGACTCTGCTCTCAAGCTCGCCGAGAATATCGAGCAAACGCACAAGATTCTCCTGAGCCTGATCCAATCTGCGCTCAGCATCTCTCCTCTTGTGTCGGAAACGAGAGATACCCGCCGCCTCCTCAAAAAGTTCACGGCGGTCCTCATTTTTTGCGGAAATAATGGAATCAATTTTTCCCTGACCGACCATTGAATATCCGTCGGCGCCAAGACCTGTGTCCATAAACAGCTCATGAATATCACGGCGGCGAACAGACTCACCGTCTATCTTATACTCACTTTCACCGGAGCGGTAATAGCGGCGCATAACGGTAACAATGTCACCGTGATTTTTCAGCGTGCCGTCGGAATTGTCAAGAGTCAGCACAACCTGAGCAAATCCCAAAGGTTTTCTGCCGGCAGTGCCGCCGAAGATGACATCTTCCATCTTTGCACCACGGAGTGACTTTGTACTCGTTTCGCCGAGCACCCAGCGTACAGCATCGGAAATGTTACTTTTTCCTGAGCCGTTAGGGCCTACTACAGCAGTAATTCCCTTTCCGAAATTCAGTTCTGTTTTGTCGGGGAAAGACTTGAATCCCTGCATCTCTAATGTTCTGAGAACCATAAATTACACCTATACTATCTCTTTTTTATCTTAAGCTTACCGACAGGAATTGAGTCGCTGACGGTAATTTTTATGTTATATCCATTTTCCATAAGGAAATAAATATTTCTTTTTTGTTGTCCTTTAAGCTGTGACAGACTCCTTTGGTTCACTGTTACCTCATAGTCTCCGGGTGGAAATGCCAAAATCTCATTAAGCAAAAATCTCGATTTTACTATCTCTCCAAAGGACTCATGATAAGCGCCGCCTACCATATTCTTTTTTATATCCTCCGAGGCATGAAGTCCTAAGCGTATAACTCTGATACCTGCATTCTCAAACATAGGCAGCAGCCTTGTGCACAGAGCCGCCGCATCATCGACAGTCTGCGGTTTGAACACCTCGTCCTCTACGAGCTTTGCAAGATATGTACCCTTTAGCACAACAGTAGGATAAATACGCACTGTGTCGGGTTGCAGTTTAATTATTTCACGGGAAGTGGCAATAGCCTTTTCGTCGGTATCGCCGTAAAGTCCCGTCATCATTTGGAGTCCCAGTTCAAAGCCGTAGGACTTAATCAAGCGTGAAGCTGTACGAACATCATCGGCGGTGTGTCCTCTCATATTGAGCTTGAGCACTTCGTCATCCATACTTTGCGCACCTAATTCTATAGAAGTAACGCCGTACTTTTTGAGCAAAGTCAAGACCTCATCATCAATAAAATCAGGTCGTGTAGAAATGCGAATACCTTTTACTCTGCCGTCAGCCACATAATCATATGCCGCAGACAACAGATCGGTCATATAGTCTCTGTCGATAGCGGTAAATGATCCGCCGAAAAAAGCAATCTCGTACTCAAACTTTTTATGCTTCAGCGCAGTTTCCGCCGCTGCTCTCACATCCTCGGCGGTAGGTGCATTTTCGTGTCCGGTTATTGTATTTTGGTTACAAAACGAGCACTGATGCGGGCAACCGATGTGGGGGACGAAAATGCTTATATTTCCTTTTTTCATATGCCCATCAGCGAAAGAGCCTCTTTCGCCGCCTCCTGCTCTGCCTGTTTTTTGCTTCTGCCGGTACCTCTGCCGATAACATTACTGTTGAGATGGACCTCCACATCAAATCTCTTGTCGTGGTCAGGTCCGTGCTCTCCCACCAAAACATAGTTTAATGTTTCGTCGGGATTCTGCTGAATTACCTCCTGCAATGTAGTTTTGTAATCCTTAAATGTAATGTGATGAGTTTCAATATCTCTCGCCAAAAACTTCAGTATAAATTTCTTAGCCTCAAGCATACCTCCGTCGAGATATATTGCGGCAATGATTGCCTCGAATGTGTTCTCCAAAATCGAGTCACGGTCTGCTCCGCCGGAGGCTTTTTCGCCTCTGCCCAAAAGGAGATAATCCCCTACTCCAAGCTCTCGTGAAAAGCTTGAAAGTGACTGAGTACAAACCAACGATGAGCGAATTTTGGACAGTTTACCCTCAGGCAAATCAGGGAATTTTTTGTACAGATACTCTGCCGAAACTATGCTGAGCACTGCATCTCCCAAAAACTCCATACGCTCGTTGCTCTCAAGATTTCCCTGCTCGTTTGCGTAGCTGCTGTGAGTAAGAGCTTCTGTCAGCAAATCTTTATTTTTGAACACATAACCGATTTTTTCTTCAAGTGCTTTCAAAATTTTATTCCTCTGTATTTAATGTTTTTTCTATCTTATCTATCAGGTCTGTCTGTAGGAACAGGACTGCCTGCTTAATTGCATTTTTGAATGTCCGTGCATCTGCGGAGCCGTGAGCCTTGACCACGGGCTTTTTGACACCCAAAAGGACAGCACCGCCGTATTCTTTATAATCGAATTGTTCTTTCATATCGTCAATACCCGACTTAACGCCTAAATAAGACAGCTTAGACAAAGTATTTTTGTAAAACGCATCTTTTAATCCGCTCATAAGCACCTTGGCAACGCCCTCATATGTTTTAAGAATAAGGTTGCCCGTAAATCCGTCTGCCACAACTACATCGGCATCGCCATAGGGAATTTGTCTGCCCTCTATGTTACCGACAAAATCATACGGTGCCGCCTGCATAAGACCATACGCCTCTTGAACAACAGGAGTTCCTTTTGTAGACTCCGAGCCATTATTTGCAAGAGCTACTGTGGGGTGCTCAACTTTCATAATATTGTGCATATACAGACTTCCGAGAAGTCCAAACTGACACAAATATTCCGGCTTGCACTGAGCATTTGCACCGCAATCCAACAGTAAAAACGGATTGTTTGCACTAGGCATAACCGAAGCGATAACAGGACGCTTTACACCCCTAATTCGTTTTGTAATAAAGGTAGCGCCGACAGTAATGGCACCGGTGTTGCCTGCACTGACGAAAGCATCGCCTCTGCCGTCATTAAGCAGCTTAAATCCGACTGCCATAGACGACTCGCTTTTTTCACGCAACACGGACTTTGCGTCATCACACATAGTGATAATATCTCTCGCATCAACTATTTCATAATTTTTCAGCGTGATATTATGCTGTTTTGCACAATCAATGATTTTTTCTTCATCGCCTACGAGGACAACATCTATATTGAACTCGTCTACAGCAAGCATAGCACCCTTCAGTATTTCCAAAGGGGCATTGTCTCCGCCGAATGCGTCAATAATAATTTTCATCGTTAATCACTTCTTCTATATTTTCCAAAGAACGCTGTGCCAAAGCCATATAGCGTTCTCTCTTGTCTCTGATTTTAGGCTCGATGGGGGGCAAGACGCCGAAATTGGCACCCATAGGCTGAAAATTCTTTACACTGCCGTCACTGATATATCGAGACAGCGCTCCTATCATAGTGCAGTCATCAAGAACGAATGTGTCCTTTTCGTTAGCTCTCAACACGGCATTTTTGCCTGCCATAATTCCCGAGGCTGCGGACTCCATATATCCCTCTACTCCGGTGATTTGACCGGCAAAAAATATATTGGGATTTTCCCTTAGCGAAAAATCACCGTTAAGCACTCTCGGTGAGTCCAAGAATGAGTTACGGTGCATAACACCGTAGCGAACGAACTCGGCATTTTCGAGTCCGGGTATCATAGAGAACACTCGTTTTTGTTCGCCGAACTTCAAATTAGTCTGAAATCCAACAAGATTGAACATTGTTCCCTTGCTGTTTTCTCTGCGAAGCTGAACACACGCCCACGGTCTGTGACCTGTATTCGGGTCAACAAGTCCAACCGGCTTCATAGGACCGAAACGAGGTGCATCCAAGCCACGCTTAGCCAACTTTTCTATAGGCATACAACCCTCATAGACATCAAAATCGTGAACAACAGCGCCCTCCGCATTTATCAGCTCATCAATAAAACTTTCGTACTCTGCTTTGTTGAACGGGCAGTTTATGTAGTCATCATCGCCGCCTCTGTCATATCGAGAGGCACCGAATGCCTTTGACATATCCACACTGTCTGCGGTAACAATAGGCGCCGCCGCATCATAAAACGACAAATAGTCGCCGCAAATTCTCTTAATTTCGTCACTGAGTGCACCTTCTGTAAGAGGTCCTGTGGCAATAACGAGAATTTCGTCCTCGCAAGGCTCTATCTTGTCGTACACTCTGTGCTCAACCGTAATATTCGGGTGAGACAAAATCTTGTCCGTAACCTCTGCGGAAAACACATTTCGGTCAACTGCCAAAGCACCGCCTGCCGGAACAGCACACTGTCTGGCGATAGGCACAGTCAACGAGCCAAGGCGAGCCATCTCCTCTTTAAGCAAACCCGCGGCACTGTCAATGCGAGAGGCTTTCAGTGAATTGGAGCACACAAGCTCGGCAAAATTTTTATTTTTATGTGCAGGGGTAAAATGAGCCGGCTTCATCTCAATGACAGTAACAGGATAGCCTGCTTCGGCTATCTGCCATGCTGCCTCACAACCGGCAAGTCCTGCACCTACTACTGTGAATTTTTTCATTACTTTTTCTTAGGTACAGGCTTTGTAAATCCGCAACCCTCTGTGTCGGGACAATAAAGCACATTACCTTTTCTCCTAAACAGAGATTTTCCGCACTTTGGACAAACCTCATCGCTGGGTGCATCCCAAGTAGAAAAGTCGCACTCAGGATAATTTGAGCAGCCATAGAACGGTGTGCCTCTCTTTGTTTTCTTTTCGATTACATCTCCGCCGCACTTTGGACATTTTGCACTGGTCTTGTATATCAGCGGCTTAGTGTTGCGACATTCGGGGAAGCCGGGGCAAGCAAGGAATTTTCCGTATCTGCCGACCTTGACTACCATATTTCTGCCGCACTTTTCGCAGACAACATCACTTTCTTCTTCTTTGAGCTTAATCTTAACGCCCTGCATCTCTTTCTTAGCCTTTTCGAGAGGTTCTTCAAAATCATCATAATAGAGACGAATCATATCGATATAATTCTTTTCACCGGAGTCGATTTTATCCAAATCAGCTTCCATTTTGGAGGTGTATTTTACATTGACGATATTAGGAATTTTATCCTCCAACAGTTTAGTTACCGCCTCGCCTAACTCGGTAGGTACAAACTGTTTGCCCTCTCTGACAACATATTCCTTAGAAAGAATAGTAGTTGTGATGGTAACATATGTGGAAGGTCTGCCTACACCGTTTTCCTCCAAAGCCTTAGTGAGTGATGCCTCGGTATATCTCGCAGGTGGTTGGGTAAAATGCTGATTGCCGAGTATTGACTTCAGCTTGAGCACATCGCCCTCGGTCATTTTAGGAAGCGGGGACTCTGAGCCCGACTTTGAGGTATCGTCTGTCTTTTCCTCATAAAGAGCGGTAAAGCCGTCGAACTTAACTGTATAACCGGTTGCATTGAAGATATAGCCGTTCGCCTCAATCTCTATTTTCATAGTTTCCTGATGGCACGATTCCATAAGAGATGCTATAAAACGCTCCCATACAAGTTTGTAAATCTTATATTGGTCTGAGGTCAGAGAGTCCTTAACCTGTGCCGGTGTAACATTAGGCATAGACGGTCTGATAGCCTCATGTCCGTCCTGTGCGTTGCCTCTGGATTTAAAGTAGCGGGGCTTAGCCGGAAGATACTTTTCACCATAAGTATCAAGAATGTATTGATTACCTGCTGCACGAGCCTCCTCTGATATACGGAGAGAGTCGGTACGCATATAGGTAATAAGACCGACTGTACCCAGGCCCTTAACATCAACGCCCTCGTACAGCTCCTGTGCCGCTTTCATAGTGCGGCGAGCCTGAAATGACAAACGGCGAGATGCCTCCTGCTGAAGCGTAGAGGTAATGAACGGCGGTGTAGGATTCTTTTTACGAGTACCTTTTTTAACTGATTTTACAACATATTCCGCATTTTCAAGATCAGCGAGAATTTTGTCGCTCTGCTCCTTTGACGGAATCTTATTTTTTTCGCTGCCTACCTTGTTGCCGTCTTTGTCCTGAACAAGAGCGGCGGCAAAGGTTTTGCGCTCAGGAGGGTTGGTGAACTTTGCATCTATTGACCAATATTCCTCCGGCTTAAATGCTCTGATTTCGTTTTCTCTGTCTACAACGAGACGAAGTGCGACAGACTGAACTCTGCCGGCTGACAAGCCCCTTCTTATCTTTTGGCTTACAAACGGCGAAAGCTTGTATCCGATAAGGCGGTCAAGTATTCTTCTTGCCTGCTGTGCGTCGACTAAATCCCGGTCTATCTGTCTCGGGTGCTCCATACCGTTTTTTACACCCGTCTTTGTAATCTCGTTGAATGTAACTCTATTCTTGTCCTCCATATCCAAATTGAGTATGTTTGCAAGATGCCAAGAAATAGCCTCTCCTTCACGGTCGGGGTCGGTAGCAAGATAAACATAATCGGCCTTGTCTGCCTTTTTCTTTAGATCCTTTACAAAGTTTTCTTTGCCCTTAATGATAGCATATTTGGGAGCGAAATCGTGCTCAATATCTACGCTCAATCTCGCAGCCGGCAGGTCTCTGACATGACCCATAGAAGCCACAACATCATAGCCTTTTCCTAGATAGCCCTTGATGTTCTTTGCTTTTGCCGGTGACTCAACAATTACTAATTTTGACATATATTTGTTTCCTTTCGGTGTTACTTTCGTTTATATAATTTGCCGGGGAGTGCTTCCACCAGACCTTTCATTTCTAACAGCGTCATGGAGATAAGTGCGTGCTTTGCGTCTACTCCGGCTCTGTCGGATATGGTGTCTATATATGCAGGCTCATCACCTGTAGCATCAAATATCAATTTTTCGTTACCCTCAAGAGCATATGCTTGCTGCTCTCTGATGGAATGATTGTGTCTGTCCTCTGTTATGGTATCAAAGGAATACTGACTGCTGTCAAGCGCTTTTGGCTCTCCTGTACCGGTTACAAAGGTATTGTTCTTTATTTCTGTTATAGTACGAGCGGAATCTAAATTCACCGTGTCATACTTGTTTGCATAACATTCCAAAATTCTCTTTGGTGAGGTTGCAACCGAAGCACCCTGCTCAATGAGTTTGTTACAACCCAAAAATCTGTCATCAAGCACCGAGGACGGCACAACGAATATATCTCTGCCCTGGTCTATCGCACAGTTGGCAGTAATCAATGAGCCGCTTTTTTCTCCTGCTTCTCCCACAAAAAGTCCATCGGACAAGCCACTTATAATTCTGTTTCGCATAGGGAATGTATGCTTTTCAGCCTTAGTAAAAGGCATAAATTCTGTAATCAATGCACCATTTTCTTTTATCTTTTGGCGCAGTCTTTGATTTTTCTTCAAATAATTGGTGCCGAGACCGCAACCCAAAACGGCAACGGTAACCCCATTTGCATCAAGTGCACCGGTATGTGCCGCAGAGTCAACACCCAGGGCACCTCCGCTGACTATTATTGCGCCGCACTCGGTGAGTCCGTGTGCCATAAGCCTCGATACAGTCAAAGCATAGGGCGAAGCATTCCTCGTACCGACCATACCTACTGATGCGTAATTATCAAAATCCGGAAATTTTCCGTCGCAATAAAGTACGGCAGGCGGAGTGTCGGTATCTCTCAGCTTGTCGGGATAACGGCTGTCATCATAGGTGATTATGTCCCACCCGTTTTGGCGGCAGGCATAAATTGTTTCTTCAGTCGCATCCACGGAAATGTTGTCTATCTTCTCCAGCTTTTTAAGTGAAAACAAGCCACTGCCCGTCCGCTGTCTCAGTGTGCTGTTATACAAATTTTCAGCCGAGCCGAACTCCTCTGCAATGCCCTTTACATTACAGGCATAGCCCAATGCCATTTGGAGCCAAATCCAATACTTTACTCCATCTGTCATCTCAGCATCTCCCACATAACTATAGAGGCGGCAACACTTGCATTTAGGCTCTCTGCTCTGCCAAGCATAGGGATGGTCAGGCAATCGTCGCATATTTCCTTTATACAGTCGGATACGCCGTTAGCCTCATTACCGATAACACATACTGTCTTGCCGTTCAAATCCGCCTCAGTTATCTTAGTAGCGGCAGAATCGGGAACGGTGGCGAAAAGCAAATAGCCGTCTGATTTCATTTCTGTCAGCATATCGCCCAAGCTCTCGCAATGTATCAGCGGTTGTCTGAGTACAGAGCCCATTGATGCACGGATAGCCTTAGGGTTGTAGATATCGCAGCCACCGGCTGCAATAACACAATCAATACCAAGAGCCTCTGCCGTTCTGATTATAGCACCCAAATTGGAAGGGTCCTGAACATTGTCGAGAGCAATACACTTTTGACCTGTGGTGACAGTTGCATTGCTTTTTTGTTTGCACACCAAAAAGATGCCCTGACTGTTGGCGGTTTCGCCTAATTTTTTTGCTATGTCCCCTGTAATTAGGTAGGAACGATTACATTTATTTTCTAACAAAGCTGTTTTTTGCATATATTTATTTTGAATATTCTCAGTCACCAAAAGAGTATCGAGCTCATAATCGGAATTGAGAGCATCAAAACAAAGGCGTGCCCCTTCTAAGACAAAAAGGCCACGGCTTTTTCGTTCTTTAGAGGAGGACAACAACTTTTTTGTATCCTTAATTACGCTGTTATTTTTGCTGCTAATCGTTTCCATAGGGCACCTACGATAAAAATATTAAATATAATATACATTATATTATAAAAAATTTCAATACTAAATTTCAAAACTAACTGATTTCAATGTTGACTGACCGACGGTTTTCCGTTATAATTAGAATATCAAAACAGTAAAGGAAAATGTTTATGCCATTTTATGACATCGCCGGACTTACGGTAAGAATGAACAACTGTGGCGGAAGAAGTGAGAAGCAAGCTATACCCTATCTTGCAAAAAATCAGGATCCCGAACAGCATTTTGACATCGACATAAATGTCGACAAAAAGCGTATAGAAATTGCTATGAGGGAACATCCGGAGCTAAACGCAAACGACTGGGAGTATATGCTGACAGGCTCTGATTTTTATACAGACCTAATCAAGTTTAACGGAATTTTGCTTCATAGCTCCTGTGTGGTAGTGGACGGAGTCGCATATGCCTTTTCGGCAGACAGCGGCACAGGAAAATCCACACATACTCAGCTGTGGCTGAAGCATTTTGGCGACAGAGCATACATACTCAACGACGACAAGCCTGCAATCAGAGAAATCGACGGAAAAATTTACGCCTGCGGCACACCGTGGAGTGGAAAATACGACTACTCCGTACCTAAGGTAGTACCTCTTGCCGGAATTTGTTTCTTAGAGCGCAGTGAAGATAACTGGATAAAGCCAGCCGAAACCTCTAAGGCGATATTCAACATATTCAGTCAAACAATACGAAAGTTAGGCACCAACGCAATGGAGGACCTATTTGACGTATTAGAAACCATATTCAAAAAAGTGCCTATCTACAGTCTCGGCTGCAATATGAGCGATGAGGCTGTGCTGACATCGTACAATGCTATGAAAAAGGATTTGGACGAACCGGCAAAATGATAAAAACAAAAAGTATACAAAAAACAGTTGTCGCTCTACTGATAGCTGTGGCACTTTTCGGTTGTGCAAAAAGCGGCAATAATCTGCCGACAACTGAAAAAAATTCTGTCATGCAATCGGCTTATGCCGACAAAAACACTACTGTCTCCGGCAGTACAAAAGCCGAGGCTGCTGCCGATAACGGCAAAACGACCGCATCGACTTCCGATGCAAAAAGCAGTGACAAAAGTACCACCGACACAACCGTAGGCAGTACGATAAAAGGAAATAACAAAACCACCGAAAAAAGCGGTGGCTCCGTATCCGGTACAGTAACAGCCACAACAAAACACAAGGTCGAAAAAAAGCAGCATACAAAATCAAACAAACAGACAGTACGAACAACTGTCGCAACAACAAAAAGTAAAAGTTACGCTTATATGACCGTTGAGTGCAAGGTTCTGCTAAATGCTAAAAACAAAAAGCATTTAGCACCGGGTCATTCGAGGTTTGTTCCGAGTGACGGTTATATCATAAAGGATTATGCCTGCAAACCAAACGGCGACAGTGTATATGATGTGTTATCAAAAGCTTGCAAAAGCAAAAGCATACATTTGACTGCAACAAATTCGCCATACGGAATTTATGTATCCGGCATAAACAATCTCGACGAAAAAGACTGCGGCTCATACAGTGGCTGGAAATACAAAGTAAACGGCAAATACCCACCCTACACCTGCGAACGATACAAAGTATCAGCCGGAGATGAAATAGTCTGGGAATATGTAACCGAAGCATAAATCACAATTAAATAATACATATAAAACAACCTCAACATTGGGGTTGTTTTTTTCACTATGGTATCGTCAGTTCGCAAAATCCTGACCGGGCAGGAAACCACCTGCCTTCTAAAAAGAAACTTATACTAAAGTCTTAAAGAATATCAAAAACACGATAATATCGCTAATGAATTACAAAAAGTTATAAAAGCTCAAAAATTACCTAAAACGGATACTCAAATGTTTAGACATTCGAGTGCTTATTTTTTAATCGAAAAACCACCAAAAGACTTAGGTTTTGACAGAAGCAATGTATATCTCTATTTCGGACACAGTAACGAATATATGCTCCGTGAGATATACGGAAGATTTAATAAAAAGCAAAAAAAGAAACATTATTTGTAAATTTTGGCTAAATAGCTTCATTTCACAAAAAGAGCGACGAAGAAAGGCAACGAGATGAAATAATAAAAAAACCAACCAAAAAAGTATTGAATGGTAATGATAAAGCATCATATAACGCACGAAAAGACCGTATTTTTGCGCAAATAGATTTCATTGTAAAAAATACCGATAGAGATATTTACTATTTTTCATCTAAGGACTAATCTGTAATTGATGAGTACACGAAAACATATCCTCACGAATTCATCAATTTTTAGGAAGAAAAACAACAAAATACATAGAAAAAAGGTGCAGAAAATTCTGCACCTTTTTTATTTAATATGAGCTATTATTCTTGATTGTCTATTTCATAATTTGTATCATTTTTAGCTGATACGATAAGCGAAATAATGTCTTTAATTACAGTTATCGGGGCAACTATCCAACCAAGAACTAAGGATATGAATAATTTACCTACAATTCCCAGCAAACTGACGGCTGTAATGATGTGCGAAGCAAATTTCCAACCGAGTGGTATTCCACCTAAAAATAAGCCGAACATAATAAATGCTACTGCTTTATCGCCCGGAATAGCGTTAATACCAATAATTCCTCCAACTACAATTCCAATAACTAATGTTATGAGGTCTTTTATAAATTTTTTCTTAGCTTCTGATTTTGTCATATATATTCTCCTATTGAAAAAAATATTAGTGATATTTCACTAATTGAATTTTAGCATTTTAATTCTCCTAAGTCAATAGTTTTTAGTGATAATTCACTAACTTATTACTTGTTAGTGATATATCATTAAATAAAATTAACTTATAGAGGTGTAAAATGGGAATATATCAAGCCGTTGTAAATAGAATTAACAATCTATGTAAAGAAAGAAATATTACTCCTAATGCTTTAAGTTATCTTTCAGGAGTATCACAATCAACAATTAAAAGTATTTTGAATGGAGAAAGCAAAAACCCCGGAATTGTAACACTTAAAAAATTATGTGACGGACTTGATATAAGCATAATTGAATTTTTCAATACAGAAGATTTTGAAAATCTTGAACAAGAGTTAAAATAATTCATACTTTATTAGGGGTGAAAAAATCAAACAAATAAAAAACAAATTACAAAATCAGATTGAATATGATATGAATTGATACGATAATCAAAATAAATATACATAATTTTTTATAATTAAACTCTTGATATTTTTATTTTGTATGATATAATAGCAACCGTTAACCTATATAAGCGATTTAGCCGATAGTGGTTAAACATAGAGGTTAACATTGCGGTACTTGGCATCAACCCGCATTATCAGTAGTATTTTCGCTGTACTACTAATAAAAACAAAACTAAGGAGACAATTTAATTATGAAAAACAAAAAGGTAACTTTTATTGTTCAGGCGGCTGTTATTGCCGCGATGTATGCAGTATTGACCTACGCTCAGAACTTTATTTTTCCGGGTACGACATCGGCAGCGGTACAATTCAGAGTGTCCGAGGCACTTAATGTTTTGGCACTGTTCACTCCGGCAGCTATCCCCGGTCTCACAGTAGGGTGTGTACTGTCTAACATAGTCAATATCGGCTCCGGCTTACCGCTCGATATGATATTCGGCTCGTTAGCTACACTGGGTGCAACAGCTTGCATCTACGCACTGCGTAATGTTAAAATCGGCTCATACCCAATCGCATCTATGCTTATGCCGGCAGTGTTTAACGGTGTAATCGTAGGATGGGAAATTGAGCAGTTCTTCATAGACGGTCCATTCCACTTTGCAGACTTTTTGGTACAGGGCGGATTGGTAGCCCTCGGCGAATTAGCCGTTATGGCAGTTCTCGGCACAATCCTTTACTACACAATGATAAAAAGAAAACTGAACAAAAAACTGTTTTTAAATAGATAATACCGAAGTAATAAGAAGTAATAAAATGCCTGTAAGCATACTCTCTGCTTACAGGCATTTTTATTTTTCATTCAGTATTCCGTTTAACATAATATATATCAGTTTATCATATTTAGAAAGCAATTCTTCCTTTTTAGTGGTTGCCGTTTCTTCGTTTATAGCAAATATGATTTTCTTTAGTTGTGGCATGAATGTACGCTCATAAACAAGTCGCATTACATCGAATAGATTATCTATAGAAATTTCGAGATTGAGATTTCCGCTGCTTACTATCTCCATGGTTTTGGCACGCATAGCATTCAAAAAAGCAACATACTCCTACTGAATAAATTCTACCTCTTTAGATGTGAAACTCTCAAGTGCACTGGAAATCATTGAGTAACTGTTGAGGCCTGTAACAGCATTGCTTCTGCCAGACGGCGGAGTTATGGGTATAAGGGTAGGTGCAAAGTTCGTCGATTATATTGGTGACGACGGAGTATATACAAACGGTGCATAGATTGAAAGATCTATGCCCTCTGTTTTACCATCATTCTGCAACAAATTCAAAACGCTATAAAAAAGCAGCACAACCGATGGCTGTGCCACTATCATATTTTATTCATATCTAAATATGCAAATGTCTTACTTGCAATTTTGCTTTATGTCATCCAAAACTTTCTTTTCTATACGAGAAACATAGGAGCGACTTATGTTGAGCAGTTCCGCCACTTCTCGCTGTGTCAATGGCTTTTTGTTGTTAAGTCCATAACGCAAAACGATTATCTTTTGCTCTCTCGGGTCAGTCATATTTTCGATATACTTTTTCACCTTAAGCCAGCGCACCTTTGTCTCAAGATTTTCCGCAAGATCGCAGTCATCGCTGATTATATCCTCAATAGTAAGAGGGTTTCCATCCTTGTCGGTATCTATTGTGTCACCCAAAAAGACATCGCCGTCCTGCTTTTTTTGACTGCGAAAGTACATCAATATTTCGTTTTCTATGCAGCGTGCGGCATAGGTAGCGAGTCGTGTGCCCTTTGTGTAATCAAAGGAATCTATGGCTTTTATCAGTCCGATAGTACCTATTGAAATAAGCTCGTCAGTATCATTCGTCTTACTGTAGTATTTTTTCACTATATGCGACACAAGGCGCAGATTGTGCTCAATGAGTATCTGCCTTGCCACGGGGTCTCCTGCCGCCATTTTTTCAAGCTGCTCCTGCTGTTGTTTTGCAAAAAGAGGTTTTGGAAATCCGGAACCGTTTTGGATATGTAAGATAAACAGTAATAAGTTTGTACCTAAAAAAGAAAGTAGTGCAGACAGCATTTTCATCACCGCTAATAACTATGCGGTGCAATGCTTGTATAATAACCTCTAAATGCTAATTAAAACCAATCCGCCCGCACACACTGCTATGCCTCTATTACTCCTATACCAATACCGAGCTTTTTGCCGGAAAGGATATACTTTTTTGCATTTCTTTGGAGCGTAGTATTTTCAGGATATGATGATTTGATTATCCTACGCTTACCAAAAATTCGTTCTATAGCCTGTCGGTCGTCCTGTGAGCTGTAGACAATGTCGAACATGGATTGAAACTGCAAAATATTACAGCCGGACTCCATAAATAAATAGTTATTGTCATACATAAGCCAACTTTCGCAGACCATATACTCGTATATGAAATCGGGAAAATATTTTTTCAAAAACTCTTTGCCGTTTTGTACAGATTCAACACAGGCGGAAAAGGAAAGCGGCTCGCCCTGTGGGATATGAATATTGACTATATTGTCACCGAAATCGAACGGCAGGCAATCATAATCAAAGGTTACATTGCGTGCTTTGTCTATCTGGTACTGCAATCTGCCTACTTTGAACAACTCACAGCACAGATGATTTTTTATCCAGCCAATATTTTTCAGCCCATTGTTGTTATTATTTTCGCACCAAATGACAATATCTGTCATAGTATCAAAAAAGATTTTTTCATCTATGCCGAGATCATTGTACATAGGCAAAGTGTAACGTTCGGCATAAACGAGAGATACGGCAAGCCTTGTCATATCGTCCTTTTTTTGCATAAAAGCAAAACCGTTTTGCTTACACTTATCTGCCAAGCGGTTAATTTTTTCTTCATTGTAGGCATAATAGTCTTCTAATGCCGACCTGAGATTTTTATTTAGTTTAATTTCGTCTAATATTCTGTTCATATCGGTATTGTAACATTTTGGGCACGGCAGGTCAAATGCCTGTTGTAATCACCGACAAATATATGTATAATACAAGTATGAAAAAAATAATTGTATCAAAAAATGACGCAGGCAAAAGGCTGGACAAACTGCTGATGCAGACCTTTTCAACTCTGCCAAAATCAATGATGTTCAAGCAAATACGGAAAAAGAACATTAAGGTGAATAAAAAGAGATGTAAAGGCGAACAGCTTGTCAGTGAAGGAGATGTTATTGAACTGTATCTTCCCGACGATATGCTGACAAAAAAGGCAGTGCACTATGACTTTTTGGAAGCGCCTAAAGAGCTGAATATCATATATGAGGATGATAACATAATTCTTTTAGACAAGCGGGTTGGGCAGCTTTGTCACCCTGACGGAAAAGAGTATGTAAACACTCTGACAGCGGCATTAAAAAGATATCTGTACGAGAAAGGCGAATGGACACCTGACAAGGAGAACACCTTTACGCCTGCGCTTGCTAACAGAATAGACAGAAACACAGGCGGAATAGTAATAGGTGCCAAAAACTATCAGGCGCTAAAGATATTAGGTCAAAAAATCAAGGACCGAGAAATCTCAAAATACTATCTCACTGTAGTGACAGGAATATTTAAGGTACCGTCAGCCACTCTGACAGGCTATCTGACAAAAGATGAAAAGAAAAATATGGTAACTGTCACCAAGCAAAGCCGTGATGGTGCCAAGAAAATAGTAACAAAGTACACGGTAATCGACAGCTATGACAATCTGTCTCTGTTAGAAATAGAACTGCTTACAGGCAGAACTCACCAAATAAGAGCACATATGGCAAGCATTGGCCATCCCCTTTTAGGCGACGGAAAATACGGCAAAACTCACGGAAGATACCGTCAGGAGCTGTTTTCCTACAAACTGCGATTCGACTTTTCTACCGATGCAGGAATTTTGAACTACCTAAACGGAAAGGAATTTGAATCGAAAAACTGCAAAATGCTAAAACAATTTAAGGAAAGAAAATATGAAGAATAAACTGATAAGAACGCTGTCCCCCATTACATTAAGCGTAGTTTTGATTTTGGATATGGCGTCAATATGGTTCACCTATATTGCTGTACAAAAGATGATGAATAAGGAATATGATGCCTACAGCATAATGTTTTTGATAATAGCAGTATGCGTACTGATACTCGGCATATTTTTAACAAAGAATGTACTGACAACAGGTGTAAAATTCTATGAGGACAAATTTGTTTTTACCGGATTGGATGAAAACAATGAATTTTCGTACACTGATGTAGTAAAAGTCGAAACTCAAAAGGATGAAAAAGCAAGCCTAAAAAAGAACTTTGTAGACAGGTATTCAATAGTTATTTTGCATTTGGCAGATGACTCTGTGGTATCGATAGAATTAGGTCTTACCACACGAAAAACGCTGAACAAAATAAAGAATGAAATCGAAAGCAGAATGTCGAAAAGCTAAATAATCTCAGCGTTTTATACAAAATATCAGAATTAATTATTTCGTTTTTGTGAACAATTCACTTTTTCGGTTGAAATGCTATCAATGTATATGGTATAATTGTCTCAACATAAATCAGTGGCACAACTGCCGCTGATATAATTTTACGGAGGAATATTATGGCAAGAAAGAAAAAAACAATGGATGGCAACAGTGCTGCTGCTCATGTCAGCTACGCATTCACTGAAGTTGCCGCCATCTATCCGATTACACCATCTTCTCCAATGGCGGAGGAAACAGACGCTATGTCTGCAAGAGGCGTAAAAAATTTGTTCGGCCAAACAGTAAAAGTTGCCGAGCTTGAGTCGGAGGCAGGAGCCGCCGGTGCTGTCCACGGCTCGCTGTCAGCAGGCGCTCTCACCACAACATACACAGCATCACAGGGCTTACTCCTTATGATACCCAATATGTTTAAGATTGCAGGCGAACTTATTCCAAGTGTTATTCACGTATCTGCGAGAGCGGTATCAACACACGCACTTAATATTTTTGGTGACCATAGCGATGTTATGGCCTGTCGTCAAACGGGATACGCTATGCTCTGCTCGTCCAATGTTCAGGAAGTTATGGACTTAGGCGCTGTAGCTCATCTCTCAACCCTAAAAAGCAGAGTGCCGTTTTTGCACTTCTTCGATGGATTCCGTACCTCTCACGAGGTACAAAAAATTGAAACCTGGGACTATGAGGATTTGCGTGATATGCTGGATATGCAGGATGTTGCCGATTTCAGAGCGAGAGCGCTCAATCCGGAACACCCCGTACTGAGAGGCTCTGCAGAAAACAGTGATATTTTCTTCCAGCACAGAGAGGCTTGTAACAGATATTATGCTGATGCCGTTGCCGCTACAGAAATGTACATGAACAAGGTGAACGAAAAAATCGGCACAAACTACAAATTATTCAACTATTACGGAGCCCCCGATGCTGACAGAGTAATCATAGCTATGGGCTCTGTATGCGATACAATAAAAGAGACTGTAGACTTTCTGAATGCAAGAGGCGAAAAAGTCGGAATGGTATGCGTACATCTCTACAGACCGTTTTCGGCAAAGCATCTTATCAGTGTACTCCCTGACAGCGTAAAAACTATCAGCGTTATTGACAGAACAAAGGAGCCTGGCTCCCTCGGCGAGCCGCTCTATCTTGATGTTGTGGCTGCACTTAAAAATTCAAAATTTGACGCTGTTTCTATTCTCGGCGGACGCTACGGCCTCGGCTCAAAGGACACACTCCCTGCACATATTATCGCAGTGTACGCTAATATGAACGCACCGGAGCCTAAGAAAGAATTTACTCTGTCTATCACCGACGATGTAACCAATCTTTCACTCCCTGTTACCGAAGCACCGGATACCACACCGAAGGGCACAACCTCTTGTAAATTCTGGGGACTCGGCTCTGACGGTACAGTAGGTGCAAATAAAGATTCTATCAAAATTATCGGCGATCACACAGATATGTACGCACAGGGATATTTCTTCTATGATTCAAAGAAATCGGGCGGAATCACGGTATCTCACCTGCGTTTTGGCTCATCGCCAATCACATCAACATACCTAATCAACAAGGCTAATTTTGTCGCCTGCCATAATCCGTCCTATGTGACTAAATATGATATGGTTCAGGATCTCCTCCCAGGCGGAACATTCTTGCTCAACTGCATTTGGACTCCGGAGGAATTGGACAAAGAACTGCCTGCAAGCACGAAAAAATATATCGCAGAAAACGATATTAAGTTCTATACAATCAACGGTATCAAAATCGCAGAAGAAGTTGGTCTCCCCGGCCGTGCCTCTACAATACTCCAGTCGGCGTTCTTTGCTATCAGCGGAATTCTGCCTGTTGACGACGCTATCAAATATATGAAAGAAAAGGTAGTAGCTAAGTTCTCAAGAAAAGGCGAAGCTGTAGTGAATGCAAACTGCAACGGTATCGACAGAGGCGCAAAGGAAGTTGTCAAAATCAATGTGCCTGACTCATGGAAAAATGCAGCAGACGCACCATCTGAGACAGAAATACCTACTGACAGACCGGAAATGAAAAAGTTTGTAAAGGATATTCTTAATCCGGTAGGCAGACTGCACGGCGATGATCTTCCTGTTTCATCATTTATAAACAGTGCAGACGGCGTATATCCGTCGGGCTCCGCCGCCTTTGAAAAGCGTGGCATTGCTATCGCTGTTCCGGAATGGGATGCAACCAAATGTGCCCAGTGCAATCTCTGCTCTATGGTATGTCCTCACGCTGTAATCAGACCTATCTGTATGACAGACGAAGAGGCAGCAGCCGCACCTGATGGCACAACTATGACTAAGCACAAGAGATCGGACTATCAGTACGCTCTGATAGTATCAACTCTTGACTGTACAGGTTGTGGCTCCTGTGCTAATGTTTGCCCAACAAAATCACTGACTATGAAGCCTATCGCTACACAGCTGGAAAAGCAAAAGTCATTTGACGCTCTTGTGGACACTCCTATCAAGCCTGAAGTAGTAAATAATACTACAATCGGCGTTCAGTTCAAAAAGCCGTATCTTGAATTTTCCGGTGCCTGCGCCGGCTGCGGCGAAACACCATATGCTAAACTGGCAACTCAGCTCTACGGTGACAAAATGTATATAGCTAACGCAACAGGATGCTCATCTATTTGGGGTGGCTCCGCTCCGTCAACACCGTACACTGTTGACAAAAACGGACACGGTCCTGCTTGGTCAAACTCATTATTTGAGGACAATGCTGAGTTTGGCTACGGTATGTATCTGGCACAAAAGCAAATCAGAGAAAGACTTGCCGCTGATGCAGATGTTCTGTCTAAGGCAGGAGTCAAAGAGGCTGACGCATGGCTGGAAACATATAACGACGCCGCAACAAATGACAAAGACGCTTACGCTCTTATTGAAAAGCTGAAGGGCACACAATTAGACGGTGACGCAAAAGCTGCCGCTGAAGACTTCCTAAAAGATGCAGACTATGCCGCTAAGAAATATCAATTCATCTTCGGCGGTGACGGCTGGGCGTATGACATAGGCTTTGGCGGTCTCGACCATGTAATCGCATCTAATGAGGATGTTAATATAGTAGTATTCGACACAGAGGTTTACTCAAACACGGGCGGTCAAGCATCTAAGGCTACTCCTACCGGTGCTGTTGCGAAATTCGCAGCATCAGGCAAGGTGGTAAAGAAAAAGGACCTCGCCCAAATCGCAATGTCCTATGGATATGTGTATGTAGCACAGGTAGCTATGGGCGCCAATCCTGCACAGTGCCTAAAGGCATTTCAGGAGGCCGCAGCATATGACGGTCCATCAATAATCATCTGCTACGCACCTTGTATCAATCACGGTATAAAGATGCCGTTTAACCAGGCAGAGCAAAAGAAAGCTGTTGCCGCAGGATATTGGAATCTGTTCCGCTACAATCCTGCACTCATTAAGCAAGGCAAAAATCCATTCTCTTTGGACAGTAAAGCTCCTACTGCGGACTACATTCAGTTCATTGAGGGCGAAACAAGATACTCTGCACTGCTAAGGTCATTCCCCGGCAAAGCAGAAAAGTTGTTCGGCATAGCGGCAGAAAATTCTATCGAAAAGTACAACAAGCTCGCACGCTTAGTTGACTACTATGCACCGGAAAAAGAACAGTAAATAACCACAACAAACCCTCGGCAGAAATGTCGAGGGTTTGTTAGTATATAAAAATACAGATAGGCAAATGCCTATCTGTATTTTTTGTTCAAATCAAACTGTAACGGAATCTGAAATGAAAATTTTGTTCCAATTTTCATAATATTCAACCTGTTTCATTAGCTTGCGAGCGACAATATAGTCGTAGGCTTTTTTATTGAAATTATCCAGTTCCTTCTGCGCCTCCTTGAGCGCTGTATTTTTCGTCTTAGCTTCTTCTGCGGTAGACTCAGGCATTGCATTTGCGGCATTATACCTGTCCATAGTCGGCTCAGAAATGCCATACAATTCTTCTACAGTATGGGACAAAAGTTCTTTCGCCGCCTCGATTTTATTTATCATCTTAGGCTGTTCAAAACGCTTATGTTCCTCGGCAATCAGCGTGAGAGCCTTCAGCCGACGCTGTTCTTTTTTGCTGAGCTTATCGGCAGATGAAAGCTGTTTATATTCTTCTATAGCCTCGGCGTAGCTCGTTTTAGCTGCTTCAAGCTCACCGTCGGACAGTGCATCTGTGGCGTAGTCCTCAAGAGCGGCACGAATCTTAAGTATAGTAATGTGTGCGTCGTGCTCCTCCTCGGTAAGAGTGTACATGGTCACAAACGGAACAAGGGACAACAAATAGCCGGCAATACCTATGATAATCATACCCTTTGACAGCGGCTCTCTAAATGCCGACTGATACAGGTCGTCGTAGTTGTCTACCAAACCGAAATGGTTTTGCATAACAATCGTCTGCAAGAAATAAGTAATACCCATAGATATGAATGTGCCGATTATACCAACAAACTGTCCCATAAGGCCCTCAAGTCTATCGCCGGTCTTATACTGCTGATAGTCCAAAATATCGGCATTGATAGCACCGTCGGTGATGAGCGGAAATGCTGCAAAAAATCCCCTCAGCCATACAAATGCAAACAGCACCCATATATTCTCAATAAAGAGGTACATACCCGCCATACACAAGGTATTGAACACCAAATAGAAAATAACCAAATTACGCTTGCCCATTTTTCTAATCAAAATAGGAGCAAGGAACATAGCCGGAGTGGCAGCCGCACCGAGAATGGTCATAAGAGTACCGTTCAGCGCACCCTGTTTTGCAGTAGTGAGATTGAGCATCTCTTTTATACCGTAGTAGAAATACCAAGTGGTAATATTGCCAACACCGGATGCTAGGAGAATAAACCATGAGTTAATCGACTTAGCCCACTGATATTTGTTTTGGATACCGGCAACTATTCCTTTAAAGAAAGGAACCTTAGGCACATAGTCCTTAGATACAATAATACGCTCCTTAGTTCCGGTATAGCTGAATATACCTATCAATGCTCCGCCGATACCGAATACAGGCATAATGATACGGTAGGCGTCAATATTATCAAGTCCGCCTGTAAAGCCTGCAATAAGCGGAACAACAAAGCCTTTTATCGTAGGCGCAAGTGAATAAATAAATGTAGATACTGTTATTATGTCGGCACGCTCGGTAGAGTTAGGGCTCATAACCTGTACCAATGTGGAATATGCCTGGTCATAAAAAGGATAGCAAAGCTGTAACAGCATATATGTTATGAACAATGAATACAACCGCCGGTTATAGCTCATTGTCTCAAAAGGCAGCAACGCAAAAACAGCGGTAATCGCAGCCGACGGTATGCCTGTATAAAGCAGATACGGTCTAAACTTGCCCTTGCTGCTGCGTGTGTTGTCGATAATCAAGCCACGAATAGGTCCTAAGAAAATACCAATTATGGTAGCAATGATGCTCAGTTTGACCAAATCGCCGTTTTTAAGTCCCAATGCTGCACCCGCCAAAAGGCTGGTAGCAGAAAGTCCTATGTCATAAATGGTATAGACCAAAAACTTTACGCCTATACCGCCCACACTGTATGACAGAATCTCTTTGTACGGAACATATCTGCCCTCGGGCGGAGTATTCCAATGTTCTTTTACGGACGATACTACACCCTTAACCTTTGAAATTGCTCTATTCATATTAAAACCCCTTTATGTTCTCATTATATCATACGAACATCTGAGGTATCAACAAAAAAGCCCGACAAATGTCGGGCTGAAAGTAGAATGTTTACTCTGTTTTTTGTGCAATTTTTTCTTCTGTCATTTCTTCTGCACAATCTGCTATTGCATCGGTTTCATCTCCGTCATCATAGGAGAACTGTCCCTCTGCCTTACGGCGTGCAATAATATCCTGCATCATCTTTCTGTGGGACTCACCCGTTATGTTGTAGAAATGCATAGGAATAAGCATAAGTGCATAACCGATAACCGGGAATATTGTTGTCATAAGGAACAAGCCTAAAAGAGTGTTGTGATTCTGCACGGTGGAAACATCCGCAGTGTGCTCAACATAGCCTGTATGAGCAAGTACTTGGAGACAAATGAATGATGAAAGTGTACCCTCAAGCTTGCCTGTAAATGACATAATAGAAAGCATTGTGCCCTCTACTCTCTTGCCTGATTTCCACTCAACATAGTCTACAGTCTCTGCCTCCATCTCTTTTTGCATAAGATTCTTAAACTCAAGCGGGAATGTAACGAGCATAGAAAAAGCAAGAACCACTATACCGGTGATGGTAGAAACAGGTTTATCTGCAGGCTTATTCATAATACCGTTGTAGGTACAAAGGGCAAACAATCCGTTGAGCACGATACCTAACATACAACAAACCTGATAAAACTTTTTGCTGTCCGACTTTGCACCCAAGCGCTCTACAATAACAGGAACAAGAATACCTGCAATCACAGAACCGGGAGCTTTCATAACATCCAAAAATCCGTTGTACTTAGCATTGAACAACGAGTCATAAGCAAAGTAGAAAGAGCACTGCTCCGAAACCTTGATTACAACAAAGAAAATATTGCAAAGAAAAAGCATCAAGAGCGGTCTGTTTGTGAGCAAAAGATGAATACATTCGTTCAGCGAAGGTGTATCCTCGTGGTGCTCCATACGCTCACGACAATTTACAAATGTAAATCGTGTAAAAATTATAATGAATACAGCAGACATAATAGCCGCAGTAAGGTATGCCTTGTCCAAATGAGAGTTAAAATACGGCAGCCAAGCTGCAAACGCAACGAGTGCGGCAGGAATGGCACCGAGTATCATTCGTCCTATAGAGGCGATGCCGTATAGCTTCGTTCGTTCCGTACCGTTCGGCGTCATAGAAAACGCAAGAGCTCCCATAGGCACATCAAACGCCGTATATGTAACATCAAGGCCGACAAATGCAAATACTGTCAGAGCCATCTTCGCACCGTAAGACAAGTCGTTGTTGCCTACAAAGAACAAAATCATAAACAGTGAGACAAGATACGGAGCGAATTTTATATATCCTCTCATCTTGCCCCAACGGGAGCGTGTCTTGTCCACAATTACACCCATAATCGGGTCATTGATTGCATCAAAAATGCCGCAATAAAGTCTGATATTACTTGCGTGACGAGCTTTGATATGGAGCACATCCGTAATGAAAAAGTTTACATACTTAGATGCGGTCATACTGGTACTCATACCCTGAGCGCCACGGCCCATAGCATAGGACAAAGCCTCACGCCAGGTGATATAGGTTTTTTCGCCAACATCCTTTGTAACAATTTTTTGGTTCAAAAATCGTTTTACAAATCCCATATTTTCACTGCCTTTCCTAATTCCAAGGGATGAAAAATTTTCTTGTATAATATATGCTCGAAATGTTAAATCAAGATTAAATACAAGTTATCCTTATGCCAAATTATTTAAAATACATATAGTACTGACACTTTATCATACCATTATAGAGCTTGCGCCGTTTGTCCGCTCTTTTGCCAAAGCATTTTTCAAATTCTTCGTCAGGCGAAATTATGCCGTAGGACCAGCCTCTCTTGGACACAAATTTTTTGCCCATAATGCGATAGATATTCTCAGCCGATTTCAAATCCAACATTCTCTCGCCATAAGGCGGATTAGTAATAAGAGTTCCTGTCTCTGTTTCAGGTTCAAAGAATTTTATATCCTGCCTTTTTACACTGAAAAACTTGTCTACACCGGCTATTTTAGCGTTATGGAGAGTGAGCTCCACTGCTTTTTTGTCGATATCGCTGCCTATGGCTCTAAAATCGGTATCTTTTTTTTGGAGGTCATAACATCTGTCTCTTTCCGATGCCCAAACACTCTCCGGTATAAAGTCCCATCGTTCCACATCAAAGTGTCTGTGCAAGCCCGGGGCAATATTGTTTGCAAACAGTGCCCCCTCAACAAGTATCGTACCGCTGCCGCAGCATGGGTCATACAAAGTATGATAGTGTTTCAGTTTAGACAAACTGCACATAGCGGCAGCGAGAGTCTCTCGGATAGGTGCATCATTTCCCTGTGGTCTGTATCCACGCTTGTGCAGTCCCGCTCCGGAGGTATCTATCATAAGCGTAACCTCGTCCTTCATTATGGAAAATTGAATTTGATGCATCGGACCGGACTCCTCAAACCAGGATATTCCATAGTCTTCCTTTAGCGATTCCACTACTGCTTTTTTTATTATTTTTTGGCAATCGGGCACAGAATGGAGTGTAGAGCCGATAGAAAATCCCTTAACGGGAAAGGTATCGGTACTGCCTATAAATTCGGACCAAGGTAACTCCTTAGTACCCACAAAAAGCTCCTCAAAGGTGCCGGCAAAAAATCTGTCAACCACGATAAGTATTCTCTCACTGAATCGTGACCAAAGATTAGCACGGGCCAATATGGTTTCGTCGCCCTCAAAAAACACCTTTCCGTTTTCGGCTACAACATTTTGTGCCTCCATTTGTTTCAGTTCATCTGCCACAAGTCCTTCTACACCTAACAGACAAGTGGCTGCCATCATCATTTGCATGCTTTTTCCTACCTGTTTTTTACAAAAATATAGAGCGATGAAATCCATCGCTCTGCAAACGACATTTATTTACTTTCTGAAATATCGTAAAAAACGACCTCGCCGTCCTTTACATATCCCTTTTCTCTTGCCTTTTGTTCTATATATTCGTCCTTATCGTCAGAATTGAGGATACTCTTAAGATTTTCGTTATCCTCGGTCTGCTGTGCATACTGTGTGTCGTACTCGGCAGCCTGTGCTTTAAGTCTGCTAATGTCCGAAGTATTCTTTATCAGCATTACTGCGCAGTACAACGCCAATACAGAAACAAGAACAGCCACGATAATTTTTTTTATAGTCTTTTTGCTTTTTACCTTTTCTGCTTTAGCATTCATAGGACATAACTCCATAAATTATAATATAAAATTATTATAGATTATAGTTATTTCAAATGCAATACTTTTTTGAGATAATTTTTACTGTTTTTTAACTTTTTTGTTATATTAGCGTTAATATTTTGGAACATATGTATTATTTTGCCCGTTATGGGCAAAAACAACCTATGCACCGACCAATAATACAGCACAAAGCCTGTCAGCATCAACACAAAAAATAAGCCTCTGACATTACCGTTATTGTATGCAATTATGCAAGAATATACCACTGTGCCGAACGCCGACAGCATAAGAGCATCCAAAACAAATGTAAAGAGCTTAGACGAAAATATCTTCTCAATCGCATCTGCAGCAAAGAATACAAATCCAAAGCCAAAGCCCAGCAGAACAAACACAAAAAAATTAAGGCTCATGAGAACAACCTTTTGAAAAAGCCTTTTGCATCACTTTTTTCTGTATATATAACAGCAATAATCTTGCCGTTAATTTTCAATCTGCCGCATTCCAAGTCAAGCACCTCGACCGACAAACCTTCCCCCCTAATAACGATATTTCCGCAAGAGGAGTCCGCCGTTATTTCTTCTTCATTAAACGACTCTACATCACTGATTCCAGTCAACTCGAGCACATTCCTGTTTTCCATCAAGAGCGTGTGTCTTGTAATTTCATCATTATCTGCCATAATGCACAGCCTTTCATACTGAATACAGAGAAAAAACCTCCATACAAAATAGTATGGAGGAAAATAATATTTTATTACAAAACCATAAGCAATGTGCCTGCCACGATGAGAACTAAACCGCCGATAGATTTTAGCGTAAATTGTTCATGTAAAAATATTGCGGCAAATACCATAGTGATAACAACACTGAGTTTGTCGATAGGTACAACAACAGAAACCGTTCCGTTTTGCAACGCCTTGTAGTAGCACAGCCATGACAAGCCTGTAGCTACACCGGAGAGAATAAGGAATATCCAACTCTTTTTGCTGATTTGGGTAATTCCGCTCTGGGCGTTGGTAATGAACACCATACCCCATGCCATTATCACAACAACTACTGTACGAATGGCTGTAGCCAAATTACTGTCGATATTTTCTATACCTATTTTTGCCAAAATCGATGTTGCCGCAGCGAACATACTGGACAGAATTGCAAAGACAATCCACACAACTGTCACCTCTGCAATTCATTATAAGCCTATTGCTTCAATCAGTCAATCACATAGCGGAATTTTCCACCAAAAACTCCCACGGAACACATATCCGTGGGAGAAAATATCTCATTATTTATTCGTCGTTTTCTTCGACTATGGTAGCGTTGGTCTCTATATCGCCTACATCATCTACAGCCTTTTTTACTGAGCCAAATAGATTCTTAACCTCAAAATATGTCACTGCATCTACCACAGCGTAAACAATCAATGCAACTCCGATAAACTGTATTATTCCGTCGGTCAGTGCAGCCGATTTTGTGATAGCAACAATACCGAATATTATTGATATAACCGACAGCACAACGGTAGTTATACCGGCAGCTCTGGATATTACCGCCGCCTTCAGTCCCGTAACCAAGTCTACAATACCCGATGCTAATATAAATATGCCGAAAATCATAACAATCAAATTGATTATTTCTCGATATTTGGCACATATAACTATACCGCATATCAGAACAATGACACCCAGCACAAGAGTGAATTTGGCTCGCTTGTCAATGCAATACGAAACCACTGCGGCTATGCCAATGGCAATAAGTCCGATACCCACTATCAATGACAGGTATTTTATGCTCCGGCTCGGAAAGGCTATAAACAGTATTCCGAGAACGGCGGAAACAATAATAGTCGCCAATGACAGTTTTTTTACTTCCTGTAAAAATTTCATTATTTCACCTTAATCTGCATTTTCTGCCTCGGCAATCACCTTTTGGGCAATATGCTCAGGACATTTTTCATATCTCGCAAAACGTGTTACAAAAGAGCCTCTGCCTTGTGTAATCTGACGCATAGCGGTGGAGAATGTGGTCATCTCAGATTCGGGAACCTCTGCAATAATTTCCTGCATACCGTCTGCATTCGGTGACATACCGAGAACACGACCTCTGCGCTTGTTTATATCACCGATAATGTCGCCCATTGCCTCATCATTGCAGGTGGCAATGAGAGTGTTAATAGGCTCCAATAAAACAGGTCCTGCCTGTGGGATACCATTCTTATACGCAAGAGAGGCAGCAGTCTTAAATGACATCTCGGAGGAATCCACAGGGTGATACGAGCCATCATAAAGAGTAGCCTTTACTCCAACCATAGGATAACCGGCCAAAACGCCTTTAGTCATACTGTCACGCAGTCCCTTTTCTACAGCCGGGAAGAAGTTTTTAGGTACAGAACCGCCCACAACTCTCTCATCAAAAATCAAACCCTCGGTATCATACGGCTCAAACTCAATGAATACATCACCGAACTGACCGTGACCGCCGGACTGTTTTTTGTGTCTGCCCTGTGCAGAAACTTTCTTTGTAATTGTCTCTCTGTAGGCAACACGAGGTTGGCTGAGTACAACTTCCACATTATATTTTGCCTTAAGTTTTGACAAACATACATCAAGCTGCTGCTCACCTAGTCCGGAAATGACAGACTGATGCGTTTCGTTATTAACCTTATATGACAATGACGGATCTTCTTCAATCATCTTAGATACTGCATTGGCAATTTTTTCCTCATCGCCCTTCTTCACGGCACTTACAGCCATAGAATATGACGGCTCGGGAACAGGTACACTGTCAAGAGATACAACCTTTTGGGCAGTACACATTGTATCGCCGGTCTTAAAGGTATTGAGCTTTGCAACAGCACAAATGTCGCCTGCATCAACCTCTTTTACATCAGTCTGCTTAGCACCCAAGGTAGATACGAGCTTGCCTACTCTTTCTTCCTCGCCGGTGCGAGAATTCTTGACAGTCATAGCCTGCGTAATTTTGCCGGATATAACCTTAAAGTAATTCAGTTTGCCGATGAATGGGTCTGCTACGGTCTTAAAGCATACTGCTGCGAGAGGAGCGTCGGAATTTATCGAAAGTTCTACAGGCTCGCCGTCTGCATCAGTGGCATACTCAGCCTTAGGGGCAGGACAGCAATCTCTTATGAAATCGAGAAGCATATCAACACCCTCACCGGTGAGGCCGGACAATGCAAACACCGGAACGATACTGCCGTCTGCCACACCTAATGACAAGCCCTTTATCTTATCTTCTACAGTGAGGGGTTCGCCCTCAAAATATTTTTCCATAAGCTCGTCATCGGTACTTGCAACAGCCTCAGCAAATACCTCTTTGATTGCATCAAAACGAGGAGTATCATCGTGAACTATATCATTCTCCGCAGCTTTAACACCATCGTATGTAAATGCTTTTTCGCTAATCATATTATAATAGCCGGCAACCTTGCCGTTCTGAATAACAGGAACAACTACAGGACACATAGCCGTGCCGAATTTGGCTACCAAGCCGTTAAATGACTTATAAAAATCTGCACGTTCATCGTCCATCTTTGTGGTAACTATCAGACGAGCCATACCCTTTTTGCCGGCATTGCGGAATGCCTTTTCTGCTCCTGCCGCAAGTCCTGAACGGGCAGAAACGACGACAATAGCACTGTCTGCCGCTCTCAATCCCTCGGCACTGCCCATAGCAAAATCAAAAAGTCCCGGAGTGTCTATAATATTTATCTTTGCATCCTTATATCCAAACTGAATAACCGATGAAGAAATGCTGACGCCTCTCTTTTTTTCTTCTGCGTCATTATCCGATACTGTGTTTCCGTCGGCAATTTTGCCCATTCTTTCCACCACACCGGCAACGCCAAGCATAGCCTCGGAAAGAGTGGTTTTTCCCTTTGAAGCGTGTCCGACAATCGCTACATTTTTGATTATGCCCATATAAGAACATCCTTTCTAATCGTCTTTGTTCAAATTGTACAATACTTTTCAATACAAGTCAATAACATTTATGCACTTTTAATATTTTAGATACAATTTGACTTTAAAGCCTATGCAAGAACAGTCGGGCATATTCAAAAGCCACGGCAACTTTATATTGTCGTGGCTTTCAAGTTAAATTTCTTTTTCTATTTCTTTCATCAATTCGTCGTGATACTTGCTTTGCTTATCTCTAACAATCTTACCGGGAATCAAACAAAGCAGCATAACCGCTGCGGCGCCTAAAAACAGTTCCATAGGATAACTGATATTTTCGGCTGCAACGCCCTTATTGCATCCGTTGATAATCAACTGGGAAATTACAGGGCCTATAATCATAGGCACGAGAACATACATAACCATACGACAACCCTGGAACACGCCTTCCTTGCCCTTAGGTATATAATCACGGTAGGAGGCGGTGAACAACCCTGCCATAATAAGATTTACGCCTATAACAAGTATTCCGCCTATAATAACAACTGCCATCTCAGCTTTTGCGTTTTTGTCGATAAAGAATTTTGCGCTCCACATAACAACACAGCCCAAAACGCCGGCAATAACAGTCGGGTAGTAAAAATTACGCTTGCCGTGCTTATCCATAGCCGCACCGACGATTACTGAAACTACTGCCGCAACCACCATAATTATACCGATAGGTATTATGTAGTCCTTAATTTTAAGTGTGCCCTCTACTATGTTGAACAGATAGTTCACATAAATTTGGTACGATATTGCGGCTATCATATTACCGGAAAGGCATATGTACAGCATCTTGTTCTCTTTGACAGTCTTAGGTGAAAGCGAATACAGAAGATCCGACATAAATCCTGCCTCGGCATTAGGCACTATCCCCTCTTTATCTTTCATAACAAACAGTCCGATAAGTCCGCCTATGGTAGGAATTATACCCATAATCACAAAAAACTTTTTCCAATCATCAACAGTAGCGTCAGCATTAGTCAAGCTGTCAAAACCGCCAAACACCACAGCGAGTGCGAGCAACGGCATAACGGCAAGAATGGTATCAACCTTACTTCTGTTGGCAGTGTTGGTTACATCCGTAATCCAGGTGTTATAACTTGCGTCATTGCTGATAGAGCCGATTACACTCATTATACAATCCATGGCAACAACGAGTATAACCATAGGCAAAACCTTTTCAGCTGAGGGTTTCATCGGCACAAGAGCAAAAGCGGCAATAGTAAAGCCCCATATCACATAGCCCCAACAAATAAACACCTTACGCTTACCCTTTCTGTCGCAAAGTGCACCGCCAATAAGTGTTGAAATCGTGGCAAAAATCGCACTGAAAGCCACAAGCAAGGTGGTTGCATACGGTTTTCGTGTAATCTCATTTTGCATAAATCTGGAGAAGTACATATTCTCCACTACCCAAGCAATCTGTCCGATAATGCCGAACAAAAATATGCTTATCCAAGTTTTTGCAGACAAAGTGCCTGCTTTTCTTGTTTTCATAACAAACACCCCTTTTTGTTTGCGTGAATCATTTATATTTATAGAACAGCATACAGTGGCAGTAGCCCTCAAAATTCGGGTCTGCTATCTGGTCTCTGAACTCCTTGCACATACACTTGTTCTCGGGAGTACGCTCAAGACGACAGGGACAGTAGCCGTCCTTCGCCTTCAGTGCCTCCTCGAGCTTTGTTCTTATTTTTTCATCAGGATTTTTTATAATTTTCATAACACACCTCCTGTGATAATTTTTTGTTATTTTTAGTTTATTATACCACCTAAAAATCTCTCGGTCAACAAAGCACTGTTGATACCTAACGATAAAAATGATATAATCTGTTTGGTGATGAAAATGAAAAAAACGACGGCAGCCTTTACTGCTATCGCAATCATATACACAATATGGTATATGCACTATGGCAATCCGCTGACAAATGACGGTGCACTGTCAAAAATAGGACTTGAGCACAGAATACTGTTTGCCATTTGGGGTGTGGCTACATACTCGGCATTAGCCGCAAACATCGTTGTTGCATACAAGAGATACACAAAGACAAGGGTGCATATTCCACTGCTGATTATATCCGGCATAGGCATGACGCTTACTCTCGGTTGCAGATTTGATTTTGATATAAAGGCAGAATATTATCTACACTGCACAGGAAGTCTGTTGTTCTCTGCAATTATGGGTATATCGGTATTTTTGCTTTTTTTCCTATGCAGAAAGCGAAAAAGAATTTTCAAAGTGTTTATGTATCTGAGCGGAGGACTACTGCTAACAGATTTTGTGCTGCTGTTAATTTATAAAGAAACAGGACTGATAGAGGCAGTGCCGATAATCTGTGGCTGTATAATGCTGACAGCAATAAACTTACGAAAGGGTGACGAGTATGAAACTGCACGAAAAGCTGAACAATCTGAACAAATATCCCCTGCATATGCCGGGGCACAAAAGAAACGCTAAGTTCGGCATAACAGGGGTGGAAAGAGACATAACCGAAATAGACGGCTATGACAATCTCCACGACGCAAGAGACAGCATACTTGAAATAGAACTTTCGCTGAAAAAAATATATAAGTCTCATTGTTCTTTTTTGCTCATAAACGGTACTACGGCGGGAATTTTGGCGAGCATATTCGCAATATGCAACGAAGGGGACAAAATACTGATAGCTCCAAACTGCCACAAAAGCGTCTACAGTGCCTGCCTGCTGCGGAGGCTGAGAGTAGTGTTCATACCGTCAATGTTTGACTGTTCAGACGGATACTACACCAGAATAACCCAGCAGAAATATGACGAAACTCTGCGACAAAATCCCGATGCAAAAGCAGCGGTAATAACAAGCCCGTCATACGAGGGCAACATCAGCAGAATAAAATCCGAAATACCGCTGATTACCGACTGTGCCCACGGAGCACATCTGGGAATCTCGTATTTTCCCGAATATCCAAAGAGTGATATAGTCATATCCTCACTGCACAAAACTCTACCCGCATTGACACAAGTATCTGTCTGCAATGTGTACAACAAAAAATACGAGCAGCGAGTTAAATTCTTTTTGGATATATTCCAAACCAGCTCGCCGTCATACCTACTGATGGACAGTGCGGACATATGCTGTGACTATGTGCTGAATAACAAGAGAGCCTTTGACGACTATTACTCAGTTATTATGGACTTTAGGTGCGAATTAGAGCTGCACAGGATGAATCTCAAATACTCCGATGACCCGTCCAAAATCATTGTATCAGTGGCAGACACAAACATCACCGGAGCACAGCTCGGCAATATGTTAAGAAACGAATATAACTTTGAGCCTGAAATGTGCAGTATTACCTATGTTATACTGATGACCTCCGTAGGTGATGAGCCCGAAATGTTCGCAAAGCTGAAAACTGCACTGGAGGAAATCGACAGCAACATTCTCCAAAAATACACTCCGGCAAGATTCAATGAACCCAAGATATGCAGTGAATGGGAACCTCATGAAATACAATTCACAAAAGAAACTCCGCTAAGTGACTCGATAGGAAAAGTATCAGCTGAATTTGTTTATGCTTATCCTCCGGATATACCCATACTTATGCCAAACAAAATAATAACCGCCGAAGACACGGCGCTTATCAAAAAATCCAGTGAAACAGGAGTAACTCTCGTATCCGACAGCGGAATGATACCAAACAAGATATTGACAAAAGCAGAGTAATATTTTATAATAACAAAGAAATAAAGCAAAAGAGGTGTTCTTTTATGAAGAGAATCAACACATTATCATCTCGCAATCTTTGCGAATCTGCTAAAAAAGGCGGTTGCGGCGAGTGCCAGACTTCCTGCCAGTCAGCAGCAAAAACTTCTTGTGCAGTAGCTAACCAAAAGTGTGAGCAGCTCAAGAAGTAATAAAATTATTTTTTGAGATTTACGGCGGTAGGCGTACCGCCGTTTTTCTTTGTAACAAATTGTGAGGAAGAATATGATACACAGCTACAAGATGAACGGCTATAACATTATTCTGGACCAAAACAGCGGATGTGTCCACAGCGTAGATGATGTAGCCTATGACATAATCAATATGTACGAAAGCCGTACAAAGGACGAAATCAAAAAAGATATACTCTCAAAATATTCTGACCGTGCAGATGTTACCGAAGAAGATATTGATCTCTGCTTTGAGGACATACAGTCACTTATCGATGACGGCAGACTTTTCTCCGAGGATACATTTGAACAAACCGCAAAAGAATTCAAGCGTCGTCAAGGTGTACTGAAAGCAATCTGTCTCCATGTGGCTCACGGCTGTAACCTTAACTGCGAATACTGCTTTGCCGGCAAGGGTGAATACGGCGGTGCCGACAAAGGGCTTATGAGCCTCGAGGTAGGCAAAAAGGCGCTCGACTTTTTAGTAGAGCAAAGCGGCACAAGAAAGAATCTCGAAGTTGACTTTTTTGGCGGCGAGCCGCTGCTGAATTGGGATGTATGCAAAGAATTGGTAAAATACGGCAGAGAACTCGAAAAAATCCACGACAAAAACTTTAGGTTCACTCTCACCACTAACGGTGTTTTGGTAGATGATGATGTAATAGATTTTTGTGACAAAGAGATGAGCAATGTTGTGCTCTCCCTCGACGGCAGAAAAGATGTTCACGACCGTCTGCGCAAAACTCCAAACGGAAAAGGCAGCTACGACCTGATAGTAGATAAATTCAAAAAATTTGCAGACGCACGAGGACAGCAAAATTATTACATGAGAGGCACCTACACTCATTTCAATACGGATTTTTCTAAAGATGTTCTGTCCATGGCAGACTTAGGTTTTAAGGAATTATCTATGGAACCGGTTGTATGTGACCCGAAAGAGCCTTGGGCTCTCACTCCGGATGACCTGCCAAAGCTCAAAGAGCAGTACCAAATTCTCGCAGACGAAATGCTGCGGAGGTACAGAAACGGAAGCGGCTTTACTTTTTATCACTATATGATAGACCTTGACCACGGCCCTTGCATCGTAAAGAGAGTAAGCGGTTGCGGCGTAGGCACTGAATATATGGCTGTCACTCCGTCAGGTGACCTGTACCCCTGTCACCAATTCGTAGGTGATGACAAATTCAAACTGGGCAACATTTACGACGGTGTGACTAACGGAAAAATTTTGGAGCAATTCGAGCAATGCAATATTTATTCTCACAAGGAATGTAAGGATTGCTTTGCAAAGCTGTATTGCAGTGGCGGATGTGCCGCAAACGCATACCACACCACCAGCAGTGTGAACGGTGTGTACGAGTTCGGCTGTGAACTCCACCGCAAGCGTATAGAATGTGCAATTATGCTGAAAGTGGCAGAAGCAGAAGAAAACTTAAAAGTTGAATATTAACAAAAAACACCGAGCTGAATAATCAGTTCGGTGTTTTTTATGCTAATATTTCTTTTATTTGCCAAAGATTATTTATAGAATAATCTATATCTTTCGGCTTAGGATTATCATTAGGGTTATACCAACAGGTTTTTATTCCCGAATTTATTCCGCCCTGCATATCGCTTGTAAGTGAGTCGCCTACTATAATCACCTCGTCCTTTGTGCAGTCTGTATCGGACAGCACGGCGTCGAAGAATTTTTTATTAGGCTTTTCATATCCCACAGAATCCGATATATACACGCCGTCAACAATTTTATCCAATCCCGAACGGCTAAGCTTTTTGTTTTGTACTCGCTCTGCACCGTTAGTAACTATATACTGCTCATAATCCGCAGACAATTCTGTCAGCAAATCGATACAATCATCTATCGGTGCAACCACTTCGGTAAGTCCGCTCTCGTACTGTGCACAAAAATTCTCCGGCGTCACACTGTCGATACCGCAATACTCCAAAAATTCTACAAATCTGCCGATCAAGACCTGTGCCTTGGTCACCTCGCCACGCTCTAACATTTCCCAGTGCTTTAGGTTAATCTTAGAATATTCTGCCACCAGTTCATCGGGACACTCACCTAAATCAAAATGCAAAAACGCTTTTTTCAGCGAATGTCGCTCGGAGGGCAAAAAGTCCAACAGTGTTCCGTCAACATCCCATAGTATAGCCTTTATCATAAATCAATCTCCAATTCTACAGGACAATGGTCGGAACCGAAAACATCGGTATGGATTTTTGCGTCAACCAATTTTTTGTCCAAAGATTTTGAGGTAACAAAATAGTCAATTCTCCAGCCGGCATTCTTTTCTCTCGCCTTGAACATATATGACCACCAGGAATATATACCTGTGGCGTCAGGATAAAAATATCTGAAAGTGTCTGTGTAGCCGCCGTCCAAAAGCTGAGTGAACTTGTTACGCTCCCGATCTGTAAAGCCTGCGTTGTTATGGTTAGTCTTTGGGTTTTTCAAGTCTATTTCACAATGAGCGACATTCAAATCGCCGCAAAAGACAACGGGTTTCTTTTCGTTCAGTCTGTTAATATAATCTCTAAAAGCGTCCTCCCACTCCATACGATAATCAAGTCGGAGCAGCTCACGCTTAGAATTAGGTACATATACTGTGATAAAATAAAAGTCATCAAACTCAAGGGTAATAAGTCTGCCCTCTTTGTCGTGTTCCTCGATACCCAGGCCATAGGTTACGGATATAGGTTCTTTTTTGGTGAAAATCGCAGTGCCGGAATAACCTTTCTTTTCAGCATAATTCCAATAGCAAAAATATCCGTCAGGGGCAAAGTCAATCTGTCCCTCCTGCAATTTTGTCTCCTGGACACAAAATATGTCTGCATCAGCCGACAGAAAGAAATCGGCAAATCCCTTTTGCATACAAGCACGGAGTCCGTTTACATTCCAAGAAATAAATTTCATTATCTGTTCTCTCTATTCTTCATTTTTTCTTACTTCTGCAAGCTGTGCTCTCATTTCTTCCAGCTTCTTTTTGGACAAATCATAGCCAAAGAAAAGTATAAGCGCCATAATGCCGAGAACTATCGCCGGCACAAGAGTAGAAATATCATACAGCTTTGCCATTACATCATCCGGCAGTGCCCTGCCGTACTTAGAAGCATCACTGTCATAGTTAATCAATGCCAGCAATGCGTTCAGTCCCACACCTGCCAAGGTTTGACCTATCTTTCTTGCAAAAGAAATCAGGGCATATCCGGAGCCTTCCTCTCGTCTGTGAGTACGCAACTCATGGCAGTCGATTACATCCATAACCAAAGCCCAAATCTCAAGCACAAGGAAGGTTTGACCCAATCCGGACAGGAATGTAAAGCTTAAGAATACATATGGGTTGTCTGTCTTAATGAAATACAGCACAAATGAAGATACTGATGCACAAGCCATACCCACTGCGCAAAGCTCTTTTTTGCCAAAGCGGTCAATGAGCTTGTTCATAACAGGAATAAATATTGCCATAGGCAAATAAGTGCACACAGTAACCATAGCATAGAGTCCCGGCTTGTGATAATAGTCGGTAAAGAGATATGTATATGTGGACTGATAGTAGAACTGAAAGGCGATAATCAGCATAGAAACAATGGCGAGCATAACGAACGACCTGTTTTTGAACAAATCTCCGATTGCCTTAAAGACACTGTAGTCGCCCTTCTTCTTTTCGATAGGAGCAACACGCTCCTTAGTCATTTTGAAATGGAAAAAGAATATAACCACTGAGAGCACTGCAAGAACAGCTACGAACATAGTGAGCTTATGACCGTCAAGAGCCTTTATGCTGGTTCCGTTTGCATAAGTACCGGTAGTTGTGTATACAAACATAGGCAGCAGCACAGTGCCCGGCAATCCGCCGATACCTGCACCGATAGAACGCCACATAGACAGTGACGAACGCTCTTTTTCGTCATCGGTAATAACCGAAGCAAGTGAGCCGTACGGAATGTTCACCGCTGTGTACATCATGCCGTAAAAGATATATGTTATATACGCAAACAGCAGATATTTTGCAGAGCTGAGATTAGGTATGACAGTAAACATCAGCACAGCCGACACTGCAAGCGGAATAGAAAACCAAAAGATATACGGTCTGAATTTTCCGTACTTAGTAGGCTTTCGTGAATCTATAAATGCTCCCCACATAGGGTCGTTGATTGCGTCCCAAAGTCTTGCAACCAAAATCAGCACGGCAATCTTTGCCGGATCAATATTCAATACATCGGTATAAAACTTGTTTTGGAAGGCACCTACCAACGAAAAGGTCAGCAAACCGCCCATATCGCCTAAAGCATAGCCGATTTTGTCCTTCATCTTTATACCGTGAGTCAACGCTTTTGTTTCCATAATAACCCCTTTCGGCAACAAATGCTGTCACAGTAATATAAGTATATTATCATTGATTTTTATACAAATGTCAATATGCAAAAGTGATAACAAAATCAAATTGTTTTTGTTTATTATTTTGGTGTGATATAGAAGCTAAAAGTTGTCCGCATAGTAAATAAATAACAAGTAAGACGGGACTTTCTCCTGTTTTTCTCAGCAACTTCGTTGCACAGAAAAAACAGATGCTCGTTTCAAGTCCCTTCTTCCTCGATTGTACTAAAAAACACGGTATCCCTGATGGGATACCGTGTTTTTTGGTGCAGAAGAAGGGACTTGAACCCTCATGAATTTGCATTCACTAGAACCTGAATCTAGCGCGTCTGCCGATTCCGCCACTTCTGCGTTTGCTTTGATATATTAACACAGACAAAATTGTTTGTCAATATCTAAAACAACATTATTATAGCTCCGCTGTCTGCGGTTCGCCGCCGTTTTCACGGGATTGGTCTGCGAGATAAACGCTGAGATGACCTGCTACGCTGTCAAAAATGGAGGTGCAAGCGAGAGAATGTTCTTCGCCACGGATAAATTTTACAAAATCTGCGGCAAGTCTTTCATCACCGCCTCCGTGTCCGCCGTATGCGCCCACCATATCGCCTGTTACTCTGAGGTCGTGCTCCTCTACATCACACTCTTCATTGTGAGCGTCCGGAGATGGATTTATCTTCAGCACAGTGAACTTGCTGTCCTCAAAATTGCCGAAAATCTCGCCCTTTGTACCGATAATATGTATGTCACGACGAGGCTCGGAAGAACCGCCAACCATATTGTGAGTACCTGTTGCACCGCTCTCAAACTCTACCATAACAGATTGGTGATCCACTACATCATTGTCGCACTTATAGATACATCTTGCGTATGGGCTGTCGCTCTTCATAAGATTTATTTTATCCTCGATGGTAGGATTCTTAATACCCTCGAGAGCATCCCAAACATAGAAAGCCCATCTGTCGGGATGGTCAATATAGAGTCTCTTTGTACTGTAGACGCAAGTGTCCACAAGAGGACAATCTTTCATACAAATTGTACCGGCACCTGCGGGTGCATTCTCCGGCTTAAATTGAAACTTTCCGCCAAAGGAAGAAATCTTCTTTGGCTTAGTCTCGCTCATCATCCACATCATAATGTCAAGGTCGTGACAACATTTAGCCAGGAGCATACTTGTGTGGCACTTTTTGCTGTTAGCCCACTTGCCTCTGATATAAGAGGTGGAAAGATGGTGATAGCTGACATGCTCCGTAGTCTGAATGTTTATTATATCGCCGATTTCGCCGCTGTTCACAATTTCTTTTATACCATAATAAAACGGAGTATATCTCAGTACATGGCAAATCATAACCTTAGAGTTATTCTTTTTTGCACAAGCAACGAGCTCACGCATTTCTTTTTCGTTAACCGCAAATGGTTTTTCCAGCAGCATATCATAACCTGCGTTAAGGAGCGGAACGGAAGTAACAAGGTGTTGTTCGTCCATAGTACCATTGATTATTGCATCTGCAAGCTTTCCCTTCTTAGCCAGCTCATCTGCGCTCTCAAAACACATATCCTCACCAAATCCAAACTCCTCCATAGCCTTTTGCCGACGGACAGGATTAGGGTCTGCAACGCCTACAATTTTGAGCTTATCAGGGTCGGTTTTAGCGAGTTTGCTGTAAACGAAAGCTCTGTGACCTGCACCTACTATTATCGCTGTAACAGGTTTTTGTTCCATAATAATCACCAATCTCTTCTACATAAAATTCAATAAAATTATATCACACAAAAATATAATTTCAACACCTAATTTGACTTATTAAGAAATTAGTGTATAATATTTTAGTTAAAATTTATAATTGAGGAATATATATGAAAAAACTACTGATTTTTCTAAAGAAGTATAAAAAAGAATCTGTTATGGCACCGCTGTTCAAAATGCTTGAGGCTATCTTTGAACTGATAGTTCCCCTTGTGGTAGCATCAATAATAGACAACGGTATCAAGACAGGCAACTCAAAATTTGTAATATCGAGAGCACTGATACTTGTACTCCTTGCGGTTATCGGAATGGCTGCGGCAATCACAGCACAATATTTTGCCGCAAAAGCCGCTACGGGATTTGCCACAGGTGTACGAAAGGCGCTGTACGAAAAGATACAGTCATTTTCATTTACAGAGCTTGACAATGTGGGAATATCCACTCTCATCACCCGAATGACGAATGATGTGAACCAATCTCAAAGCACAGTCAATATGGCACTCCGACTGCTGCTGCGTTCGCCGTTTATTGTGGCCGGAGCTTTTGTTATGGCTATGACCATTGATATAAAGGCAAGTATGATATTCTTAGCAGTAATCGCACTGCTTTCCATAGTAATCGTGTCTATCATGAAATGGACTGTGCCTATGTATCGAAATGTACAAAACACACTTGACGGTGTAACCCTCTCCACGAGAGAAAACCTCGCCGGTGCGAGAGTAATCAGAGCCTTTACCGAAGAGAAACAGGAGTATAATATATTTTCAAAAAAGAACAATCTGCTGGCACATTTTCAGCGACAGGTCGGAAGAATATCCGCACTTATGAATCCGGTGACATATGTCATAATCAATCTAGGCATAGTCGGACTGATATATTTTGGCGGAGTGAGAGTAAACAACGGCACACTTACACAAGGCAATTTGGTAGCACTCTACAACTATATGAGCCAAATACTCGTGGAACTGATAAAGTTTGCTAACCTTATTGTAACCATAACAAAAGGATTTGCCTCCGGTGACAGAGTGGCACAAATACTCGATATGGACTGCACTCTCCAAAAAAATGGCAACGCAGAAATCATAGACAATCACACAGTGTCATTCGACAATGTATCGCTGACATACAGTAACGCAGGCGACGAAAGTTTAACCGACATCAGCTTTTGTGCAGATAAAGGGCAGGTAATAGGCATTATCGGTTCAACAGGCAGCGGAAAGTCTTCTCTCGTCAGTCTTATCCCCCACTACTACGACTGCACAAAGGGTACAGTAACTGTGATGGGCAGAGATGTAAAAAGCTACGACAAAGAGGATTTGAGGCAGCATATAGGATTTGTTATGCAAAAGGCTATATTGTTTTCCGGCACTGTCAGAGACAATATAAAATGGGGCAAAAAGGATGCCACGGATGATGAAATAAACGAGGCACTGAAGATAGCCCAAATATATGACTCAATATATGAAAAAGACGGACTGGACACAACCATAGAGCACAATGGCGGAAATCTGTCCGGCGGACAAAAGCAAAGATTGTCCATAGCTCGTGCTATCGTATCAAAACCGGAAATTATCGTACTTGACGACAGTGCATCGGCTTTGGACTTTGCCACAGAAAAAGCATTGCGAGAAGCTATTTTAAATCTCGACTACAAGCCGACGCTGTTCATAGTGTCACAGCGTTGCTCCTCCATTTTGGGCGCAGACAAAATAATTGTACTCGAGGATGGTGTATGTGTAGGTCAAGGCACCAACAAAGAGCTGCTGAATTCCTGCGAAACATACCGAGAAATATATTCCTCCCAATTTTCTGATGACGAGGAGGCGGCAAAATGAAAAACAAAGAAGTATTGAAAAAAGTATCAAAATATGTAGGCAACTACAAAATATATCTGATACTGTCTATGGTATTCGCCGTAATCAGTGTAGCAGGCACTCTCTATGTACCGGTTTTGATAGGAAACGTAATCGACTTTATCATATCAAAAAACAATGTAAATTTTGCAGCAATCACACCGATACTGATACGGGTGTGCATAATAGTGGCCGGTGTGGCACTGAGCCAATGGCTGATGAATGTGTGCAATAATAAAATAACATTCAATGTAGTAAGAGATATGAGAGACAGAGCGTTCCGCAAAATTGAGACTCTCCCTATTTCATACATTGACTCTCACCCAAGCGGCGAAATAGTATCCAGAGTAATAGCGGATGTAGACCAATTCGCAGACGGTCTGCTGATGGGTTTCACACAATTCTTTACAGGCATAGTGACTATTCTCGGCACCCTTGGATTCATGCTCAGCATAAATGTGTGGATAACTATAGTGGTCGTCGTGGTAACTCCAATGTCCTTTTTGATTGCTAATTTTGTAGCAAAAAAAACTCATAAGATGTTCATGCTACAAAGTGAAACTCGAGGCGAGCAAACCGCTTTTATCGACGAAATGATAGGCAACCAAAAGGTTGTAGATGCGTACTCTCACGGCGAAGAAAACCAAGAGATATTTGACGAAATAAACAATCGTCTCCAAAAATATTCGCTCAAAGCAACATTCTTTTCATCTATCACAAATCCCGCAACACGATTTGTAAATGCTATTGTTTATGCCGCTGTTGCAATGTTCGGTGCACTGCTGGCAATAAAAGCAAATGAGACCACAATCACAGTAGGTATACTCACTTGCTTCTTATCATATGCAAATCAGTACACAAAGCCGTTCAATGAAATCAGCGGTGTAGTAACAGAACTGCAAAACGCTATGGCTTGTGCAGAAAGGCTGTTTGAGCTTTTGGAAGAAAAAAGTGTTGAACCGGACCCGGAAGATGCAATAGAAATAAAAGATGTAGACGGAAAGCTAACACTGTCTCACATAAACTTTTCTTATACAGAAAATAAAAAGCTAATAGAGAACTTTAACCTTTCTGTAGCACCGGGGCAAAGAGTCGCTATAGTCGGCCCTACCGGTTGCGGCAAAACAACTCTTATCAATTTGCTGATGCGCTTTTACGATCCAATCAGCGGCACAATAAGTCTTGATGAGCGAACATACAGCCAAATCACACGCAAATCACTGCGTCAAAACTTCGGTATGGTTCTCCAAGACACTTGGCTCAAATCCGGCACAATAAGAGATAACATAAAAATTGGAGCACCCGATGCAACCGACGAAGAAGTAATAAATGCCGCAAAAAAGGCACATTCTCATTCCTTCATAAAGCGTTTGCCAAAGGGATATGATACCGAAATCGGTGAGGACGGCGGCAGTTTATCTGCAGGACAAAAGCAGCTGCTATGCATAACCCGACTTATGCTGTGCAGACCACCGATGCTCATTCTTGACGAAGCTACATCTTCCATAGATACAAGGACAGAAATCAGGATTCAAAAAGCATTTGCTACTCTTATGAACGGCAGAACAACATTTATTGTTGCTCACAGACTCGCCACAATCAAAGAGGCAGACATTATCCTCGTTATGAGAAACGGAAATATAGTAGAACAAGGCAAACACAAGGAACTGCTTGCAAAAAAAGGTTTCTACTACGAACTGTACAATTCACAATTCCCCAAAAAGCAATAAGATAAAACGGTACAAAAAAGCCTTGCAGAATACTTAATCTGCAAGGCTTCTTTATTTTATCCAAACACTGCATTTCCCACAAATAAGGATAACACGGTAATAATCAATCCGGCTATAAATACGCCGATAGAAATAACAAAAAATGATTTCTTTTTATCCAAATGTAACAATGAGGCAAGCAAAGCACCTGTCCATCCGCCCGTACCCGGCAATGGTATAGCGACAAATATGAGCAGTCCCCACACGCCGTACTTGTCTATCTTGTCTCGCTTTTTCAGCGTTTTGTCCTCCAGCCAATAAACGAGTTTGTTTATTCCCGGAACTTTTTTAAGCACATCAAAAATCCAATTTATCAATAACAAAATAAACGGAATAGGTAATATATTGCCTAAAAAGCTGATTATAAATCCCACAAACGGATTCATTCTCAACAGCACGATAGCTGTGAACATTCCCAATCTGCACTCCAGAATGGGACAAACCGAAATGATGAATACCACCAGCCAATTAGGTATTCCGTGGGAGGTAAGAAACTCCTGTAGCTGTCTGCAAACTTCTTGCATAAATAACCCCTCAACAATATTATATATTTAAAACATTATTAAAATTATACATAGTCCTGTGATTTTTGTCAAGGAATATAACACGGCACCGTTCTTCTACTCTTGATTATTCTCTCCAAAATGTTATAATATCCTGTACACAACAAAAACATATGAGAGGGAAATATGGAGTATAACAAAAAAGCAACATTTATGTTTGCTCTAAAGAAATCGTTGCCTGTTCTGTTTGGCTACCTATTCTTAGGCTCAGCATTCGGCATTATGTTATATAAAGCCGGTTATAATTGGCTGTGGGCAATATTTATTTCAATAACTGTATACGCAGGCTCCGGTCAGTTTTTGCTCGTTTCATTGATTAGTTCCGGGGCGAGCATTGCTACCACGGCGATGATGACATTTTTTATAAACACAAGACATATGTTCTACGGCTTGTCTTATATCGAAAAATTTAAGGCAGGCGGGTGGCGCTATCCTTTTATGATTTTCACACTTACGGACGAAACTTATTCAGTCAACTCATCAATAACGGTTGTACCGAAAAATGTTAACGAACCAAAGGCGAGATTCATCATAGGCGAGCTGGACCATCTGTATTGGATAATAGGCTCTGCTTTAGGCTCACTGTTGAGCCAGCTGATACCCATTGATTTTACGGGTATAGATTTTTCTATGACAGCACTGTTTGTAGTAATATTCATTGACCTGATACGAAATCAAAAGGGCAAATCGGGACTTATAGGTGCGATAGGCGTATTTTGCGGAATATTGTGTCTTATAATATTCGGCGCAAAAAATTTCTTACTCCCTGCCCTAATACTGACAGTAGCAATACTCTCCGGATTCAAAAAGCAATTTGAAAGGAGTGCAAGCATATGACCACTACTCATCTAATTATTATGATTGTTGCGGCAGCGGTCTGCACCTTTGCCACTCGTCTCTTTCCCTTTGCATTGTTCGGTGGAAAAAAGGAAGTACCAAAGTTTATTAAGTACTTAGGTGATGTCCTTCCGGTAGCGATACTCGGTATACTAATTGTCTACTGCCTAAAGGACTTTGAAAACGGCGATATAAATTACATTTTGCCCCAAATAATTTGCGTCGCTCTGACAGCACTGATTCACCTGTGGAAGCGCAACACCCTCCTGAGCATAGCCGTCGGCACAATAGCCTATATGCTATTGATTCATTTTGTATTTGTATAAAGCATAATATTATACACTTGTTGATAATCTAAATCAACAAGTGTATTTTTTATATTTAGTTAAAAATTTTATAAGGCGGGGGCGGTTATATCTTTGCATAATTACAAAAATCATATCAAAAGCCGATGATATTATTGAAGTGATAAGGAACACCCAAAACTCGCCGAGCCATATAGAAAACAACAATGGAACATAGCTCAAAACTGCAATCACCCAATGAATAACCTCATTGCGACAGGTATTGTCTGCCATCAACTCAAAGTCTGTATTTTTATCTACAAAGTATGAGGTAGGGTTATATGTGGGCATATATTTTTTCCATTTTTTTACTCTTAAAAATTTAAAGAGCTTTTTCTCAAATTTTCTTTCGGCAAACCACGGCTGACTGTATCTAAAGTTTTTTGGAGTAACAGCTCCTACAAAGAGTCGCATAACAAAATGGTATAATATTGTGCCAAAAGTTATGGCTGCGGCAGTGACAGCGGAATTTCCGTACACAACGGACAGAACAGAAAATACAACTGTCAACACACAAAAAATGGCGGTCAAGCGCCAAATCAACTTTTTCATACTTCACCCAAAACATAAAATATAAAAAGATTATATCATACGAAAAATCAAAAGGCAACAAAGCAATCAATATACGGTCCTAATGTCATCAATATAATCATCCGCCTCCTTGTGAGAGTGAAAAGTGACGACTTTAGGCTTATACTCGTTCAACATATATTGTATGCATGGCATAACATCAGTATTAAAATTCTTAATAAATTCTATCAAATCGTCATTAGACGGCAACTGACAGGGCATCTCAGGCTTATATCCCCTCCTGTTTTTTGCACCCTGTATGCAAATATCTGTAGGCAGGTCAAAAAGAAAAACTACCTCTGCCTCTTTTATTCGCATTTCCATAGTAGATTTGAAATTACCGTCTATTATAAAGCTGTGATGAGTGAAAATTTCTTTTTGTTTTTTTATCAATTCTTCTCTCGCAACATGGGTGCAGTCCTCGTTCCAGTATAGTGCATCAAGGTGGTACAAAGCTATATTTGTGACTGCATGGAGCTTTTTGCTGAATGTACTCTTCCCTGCCCCGGGACATCCGATTACTATCACTTTTTTATAACTGAACATAAAAATCCTCCAAATAAAAATGCTCCTGCAATACAAATAGTATGCAAGAGCTTTACTGCTGTGTTCGGAATGGGAACAGGTTATCTCAATTTTGTCAGTTTCGGCTGACGGGATTATTTTAGCACAAACAAAATACAAATACAACACCATAACATAAAAATCCCTCTCGGCACTTTAGTAACCGAGAGGGAAAATCATTTATATTTTATGCTTCTTGTGGCTGGAGAGAAATATTTTTCTTTTCCTTTGATTTCTCAATAAATCTTGCGATACCGCCGAGAACAAGGAATCCTACTGTAAATGCTGCAATTACTGCTGCATTCTTAGCTGCCCAGCTGCCTGCTGTGCCGCTGATAGCCTCTTTGAAGAGCTGAGTAGAATATGTCATCGGCAAGAACTTGTTGATAAACTGGAAGAAACCGTTTTGTGTCTCAAGTGGGAATGTACCTGCACAAGATGTCAGCTGAAGAATCAACAGCAACAGCGAGATAAACTTGCCCACATTGCCCGTGTACATTATGAAGAACTGAATAATCAACATAAAGCATAGCGATACGAGAACACAGGAGCCGATAAGCATTGCAAAGTTATTGACCACAATACCGAGAGCAAACTTGATGATGAATGCAAGAGCTACGCCCTGAGCAGCGCTGATGCCGCCGAATGCAAGACATTTCCTTCTGAAGCTCTTGCCATCCTTTGTGAGTGACTTAATCTTCTTAGTATAATCAAGATAGATACCGAAGAATATCATCAATCCGCCTACCCACAGTGACAAGCCCATGAAGTATGGAGCAAATGCTGAGCCGTAATTTTCAACCGGCTGAACAAACTCTGTCTTTACGCTTGCAGGCTCTTCGGCATAATCTGCCAAGCCGTCAAGTGCCTTGAGCTGTTTATTAGTATCCTTAACAGAGTCATCAACGCCGTCCTTTGCGGTATCTATACCGTCCTTAAGGGTGTTTGCACCACTGTTGAGCTTTGAGGTACCGGCCTTAAGTGAAAGGACACCATTGTAGAGAGATACAGAACCGTCTGCTACCTGCTTAGCACCACTGTAGAGTGCATTTGAACCTGTAAGAAGCTGGCTTGCTCCTGAATCAAGTTTTGCTACACCGTTTGACAATGTAGGTACATTTGCATTAAGTGTGCTTGTGCCGTCTGCAAGCTGCTTAGCACCGTCTGCGACCTGAGATGAACCGCTTGTAAGAGTGCTGTTGTTAGCCTTAAGTGTATCAAGGCCTGCGCTGAGCTGTGATGCTCCGCCTGTGAGAGTGCTGTTGTTAGCCTTAAGTGTATCAAGGCCTGCACTAAGCTGTGATATGCCGCCATTGAGTGTATCATTATTTGCAGCAAGAGTCTGGAGACCGAGTTCAAGCTGAGCAGCGCCGCCCTTGAGGACTGCGTTGTTGTCAGTCAACTGCTTAAGTCCTGCATTGATTGCATAAGCACCGTTAATTAAAGTGTTCTCTGTGCTCTCATCACCGAAGGAACTCTGAAGGAGAGCGAGTCCATCCTTTAGGTCCTTTGTGTTTGTCTTAACCTCTTTCATACCTGCGATAAGCTGAAGTGTACCTGCGTTAACCTGCTGTGATCCTTGGTTAAGAGCAGTAAGCTGATCGCTTGTAATCATATTAAGTACAGAATTGAGCTGAGTCAAATACATGCTGTCATTTGTTGCATTGTATGCCTTGATAAGAGTCTGCGCATTTTCGATAATCTTTACTGCGCTCTGTGTGCTGGATGAAACAGACTTTGAACCTGCCTCAAGAGTACCGAGAACAGTATCGCTTGCAGTTGTGTTCAGCTTATCGATAGATTCATCTACAGATGACTGAATGGTGGAAACGCCCTTTGACGCTTTCTTAACACCGTTGTACAAATCAGTAGAACCGCTATAAAGCTTTGATGCTCCGGCAGTGTATGTGTTGATGCCTGCACTAAGTGTGCTTGAGCCATCCTTTGCAGAAGAAACGCCTGCGGTGTATGTTGCAACACCTGATTTAAGTGTACCAGCACCGTCTGCTGCAGAAGCAACACCATTGGTGTAAGTTGTAAGTCCTGTGCTGAGTGTGCCTGCTCCGTTAGCTGCAGAAGCAACACCGTTTGTATAAGTTGTAAGACCTGCACTCAGAGAATCTGCACCGAGGCTGAGTTTCTTGGCACCTGTATCGAGAGCACCTACACCTGATGCTAAAGTCGGAACAGCTGACTTAAGTTGCGCTGTACCGGTCTTAAGTGTAGAGATACCGTTGTTAAGTGTTTTTGAACCGTCGGCGACCTGTGTAGCACCACCGGACAATGTCTTAGAGCCATCCTTAAGAGTGGTAGCACCCTTATCCAAATCGGAAGTACCGTTAGCCAATGTCTTTGAGCCGTCGGACAACTGCTGAAGTCCGTCTTGAAGTTCGCCCATCTGATCCGGTACACTGTTAAGCTTATCGGATAAAGTAGTAATAATTTCTTTATCTATACTGGAATTAACAGTTTCCTTAATAGTAGGCATTGCGTTCTCTAAGATTTGAGCCGCAAGGTAGTTTTTCTTTTGGTTAGCAGAATAAACTATTTGGCTGTGCAACTTTTCGGTATCCTCTGTAATAGTGGATACATTAGAAGAAAAATCAGCCGGAATAGTAATTGATGCATAATAATCTTGGTTCAGAACGCCATCCTTTGCATTCTTATCAGATACAAATCTGAAGTCAAGCGAACCGTCTTCCTTAAGATTATCACAAATCTCCTGGCCTATGTTTCTGTTTTTACCATTGATGTTTGCGCCTTTGTCGAGATTTACTACAGCGACAGGAACATCGTCCAGTCTTGCATATGGATCCCAGAAGGCTTCGAGATAGAAGAAGCTATATAATAATGGTATAATAATTACACCTATAATTACTACAGCTTTTGCTATCCACTTGTTTTTGCTTTTAGCAGCCATAATATCCTCTCCTTTGCCGCATTAAGACTATTTGTATATTTCTGTATTACTCATTGTAATCTCTTTAGGCCAAAAAGTAACTATACAAGCATATACACTTGTATAGTTTTCTTATTTTTGTTACAAATGTATATTTTGCGCCGCCAAAACTGGTATTCGTTTGTGCAAATGTTATCTCAGTTTCACAATGCAGCTGTAAAGTGATTTGGTTCACATCAATTTAATTATTTGTAAAGTGATTTTCTTTACGCAAAAAAGCAGACAGAAAAACTGTCTGCTTTTTAATACTATTATATAATAGGTTAGATTGCTTTAAGTAATGCCGGGAGACGGGTAAGTGCACCGCCGAGTCTCCAGAAAATCCTGTTAAAGCCTACGAAACTCGACTCGTCGTCATTGAGCATCATAAGGAGGCCTTCTGCCATATCCTCAGAGAATACACCCATAGACATCTGTACAAAGTTACGGATAGGAATTTGTGTAGCCATAGCTGCAAGCATCTTTCCGTCACCGTTTTCGGCAGATCCGAACTTAACCATAACCTTGTTGATAAGTCTGCAAAGTTTGCCGCCCCACTTTGTATGAGCTGCATCATTGAGACAGCAGTAACGGTCAATCTTCTTGCTCTTATCAATCTCAGGATTAGGAAGCTCACCGTAAACTGCAGCAAAATCATCACGAGTGATATTGGCAACATCATTGTAATAAGCAGGAGCAGTAGCTCTGTAATCAGGAATGTCAACCTGTGGAGCATCTACTGTGAGTGTAGCAGTCAATCTGATATCTCTTGAGGATGTTCCTACAAGGATATCAAAGTCGCCGGACTCAACGCACCAATCATTTATATTCACATTGAAGAATGCAAATGCACGCTTTGAAAGTTCAAGGGAAACCTCGGCTGTTTCGCCTGCTTTGATAAATACCTTCTTGAATGCACGAAGTTCTTTTTCGGGACGGAAGATAGTAGACTCTTTGTCTGCTACATAAACCTCAGCAACTTCGGCACCGTCTACTGAGCCTGTGTTCTTAATCTTAAATGAAACAGTAACTGTATCAGTGTCCTTAATCTTATCTGCAGAAAGTTTAATATCACTATACTCAAATGTGGTATATGAAAGGCCGTAACCAAATGGGAAGAGTACATCTTTCTTTGCTGCATCATAATATCTGTAGCCGATATAAACGCCTTCTCTGTGCTCAGATGTAACAGGACCGCCCGGATAAATACCGTAAGTCGGGTTATCCTGGAAAGTGATAGGATAGGTCTCGGAGGTCTTACCTGACGGATTAACTGCGCCTGTGAGAATTCTTGCTACAGCTGCGCCGCCTGCCTGACCGCCCAAACCGCTGTTAAGGAGAGCCTTAACCTCATTGAGCCAAGGAATATATACTACAGAACCGCCTGCCAGAACAACAACTGTATTCGGGTTAGCTTTTGAAATTCTGTCAACAAGAGCATTATGAGACTGTGGCATATTGATATCAACTCTGTCATAGCCCTCGCCCTCAAATTCTTCTGTAAGGCCTACAAATACTACTGCTACATCAGCAGCGGAAGCAACCTTCTCTGCTTCGGCAAAGAGAGTTTCGTTAACCTCATCCTTGCTCTTTTCGTATGCCTGAGCATATGTCATATCTACGCCGAGCTTCTTGAGCTCGTCATATGCGTTGTCAAGTTTAGTTGGATTAATAACAGATGAACCTGCACCCTGGAAACGAGGTGACTTAGCCATTTCACCGATAACTGCAACCTTTTGACCTGCCTTAAGAGGAAGGATTGACTCCTCATTCTTAAGGAGAACCATTGAACCTTCTGCAACCTTTTGAGCAATTCTGTGATGCTCCTCAGGATCATATGTATGCTCTTTTTCGAGAGCAGGCTTTGACTTAATGATAAGTTCAACAACATTATCTACTCTCTCATTAAGGATTTCTTCATCGAGAGAACCGTCTTTTACTGCGGCAATAATACGCTGTGTATTGAGAGCGCCCGATGATGGCATCTCAAGGTCGGTACCGTTCTTCAATCCTGGAACTCTGTCTACTGATGAGCCCCAGTCGGTAACGAATAAACCCTTGAATCCCCACTCACCTCTGGCAATTTCCTGCTGTGTGTGAGCATTTTCCGAACCGTAAACGCCGTTGATTTTATTGTAAGAATTCATTACTGTCCAAGGCTGTGCCTCTTTGATAGCAATTTCGAATGCTGTAAGATAAATCTCACGCATAGCACGCTCGTCGATAACCTCGTTGATTACCATACGGAATGCCTCCTGCGAGTTACAGCAGAAGTGCTTAAGTGAAGTACCTACGCCCTTTGACTGAACGCCGTTGATAACAGCTGCCGAGCACTTACCTGCAAGGAGCGGATCCTCGCTGAAATACTCAAAGTTACGGCCGCAAACCGGTGAACGCTTAATATTAGTACCGGGACCGAGGATGGTAGAAACCTTTTCCTTAAGACATTCCTTGCCCATTGCCTCACCTTCTTGGAACAACAAATCAGGATCCCAAGAGCAAGAAGATGTAGCGGCAGGTGGAAAACAGGTAGCAGGCACGGAGTTGCCTAATCCGATACCACCGGATGATTTCTTGTCGGTATTTTGTTTACGCAGACCGTGAGGGCCGTCAGTAATCATAATCTTAGGCAATCCGAGTTCCGGTGCTTCCTCAAGATGCCAATAGTCAAAGCCGGAAACAAATGCAGCCTTTTGCTCCAGGCTCATTTTTCCAACGATTTCAGGGTGTTTCATAAAGAACTCCTTTCGTTTTTTAAAATATAGCAGATATATTATACTATAAAAAGAATTATATATCAACCATTATTTTTGTGCATTTTTTACAAACAAAACGGAGACCGACGAAAATAAATCCGAAAGTCTCCGTTTTTGTTAAATCCTGTCATTACTTACGGTTCTTTGACAATTCTTTTAGGTCGTGATTTTTCTCTGCAAAATAAGCACGAGTTTCTTTTCCGACAACTCCGCTGAGTGCAAACAGAGCGATAAGGTTCGGAAAAGCCATAAGTCCATTGAATATATCTGCGATATTCCACACTGCCGAAACTGTAAGATAGGGGCCGAAGAACACTGCAAGAATATAAATGTATCTGTACACCTTAACAGCCTTTTGGGAATGGGTAAGATACTCAAGACAGCGCTCGCTGTAGTAATCCCAACCGAGAATAGTGGTGAATGCAAAGAAAGTCAGGCAGAGCATAAGAATAAATGCAGATATAGGCTCGCTCCAGGGTAACCCCTTTTGCCAAGCAACTGTAGTTATGCTGACGCCCTCCATCTTGCCGGGAACATAAGAATTCTGCGCACCGGTAACTATGATAGAAAGGCCTGTCAGTGTACAAATAACTATAGTATCAATAAATGTACCTGTCATTGTAACAAGGCCTTGACGGACGGTATCGTTAGTCTTAGCAGCTGCGGCAGCTATAGGAGCGGAGCCGAGACCTGCCTCGTTTGAAAAGATACCTCTGCCGATACCCTTTTGCATAGCAAGCTTAAGCGTTACACCTGCACCTGCGCCGAGTACAGCCTTAGGAACAAAAGCACTCTTTACTATGAGAACTACTGCAGACGGAAGCTCCTTTATGTTGCAAATGACAATGATAAGAACAATTACAACATAAGTAACAGCCATAAACGGAACGATAACCTGGCTGATTTTTGCAATACGCTTAATTCCGCCGATAACAACAAGCGCTACACAAACGGTAATGAAAAGACCGCCGATAACAGTAGCCCATGTATAGCTGTAGTCACCGATAGTAAAAGCGATATGCTCACTGTTTTCGTCAAAGAAATTATTGATAGCTGTTGTAATACCGTTAATCTGAGTAAAGGTACCGATACCGAACAGACCTACGAACACGCCGAAAGCAGCAAACAGCTTAGACAGCCACTTCCACTTTGGTCCCATGCCCTTTTCAATATAATAGAACGGGCCACCCAAGTAGTGACCGTGCTCGGTTTTTTCTCTAAACCTAACTGCCAAAAAGCCCTCGCTGTACTTAGTCGCCATACCAAAGAAAGCTGCCACAAGCATCCAGAACAGTGCGCCAGGACCACCGAGGCAAATAGCAGTTGCAACACCTACAATATTACCGGTACCTATAGTAGCCGACAGTGCAGTACACAGTGCACCGAAAGATGTAACCTCGCCCTCGCCCTCTTCTTCATTTTTAATCATAAATTTGAGCGCTTTACCAAGATGCTTCACCTGAACAAAGCCTGTGCGTACAGTGAGCCACAAGCCTGCCGCAAGAATAAGGACAATAAGAGTCCAGCCCCATACCCAGTTGTCTATCTTAGAAATAATGTCGTCCACTGACATAGCTAAGAGTATATTTTGCATATTCACTCCTCTTTCCGAAAAAACAAAGATGTGATATTATACCACAAGTTGAGTGACTATGCAAGAAAATACTGCTATTCCTTTAGGCTTTGGCGCATTTTTAGGAGTATATTTTTTTCTTTTCGTGATACTTGAACCTGAGAAATACCCAAAAGTTCGGCAGTATCGCTCTGTGTCTTTCCGTCAAAAAATCTGTACTGAACGAGCATCTTTTCTTCATAGCTCAATTTGGATACAGCTCCGATTATGGCGAGTCGGTCAAACAGTCTGTCGCTGTAATCAATAGGAATATCCGACTCCTCGTCATCATCACTGCTGCCACTGAGGGACAATGTAGGTGCAAGAACTCCGAGTGCTTCGGGAATTTCTTCTGCAGGCACTCCCGACAGCTCTGCAAGCTCAGACACTGTCGGCTCTCTCATATATTTATGCTGAAATTCGTCTCTGGCGATTTGGATTTTCTGCGACTTTTCCTTTAGCGAACGAGATACCTTTATCAATCCGCCGTCACGAAAAATTCTTTTTATCTCGCCCATAATAACAGGAACAGCATATGTAGAAAAAGCAAAGCCTTTTGTTTCGTCAAAATTATCCACGGCTTTTATCAGTCCTACACATCCGGCTTGGAACAGATCATCGTAATCTGCTCCTCTGCCACGAAATTTGTTTGCAACAGAATGAACAAGACCTATGTTCTCCGTTATCTTTCGGTCACGATCGCTTACCATCTTGTTCTGCCTGATATTCTTTTGGTCAAAACAACAGTAGTACCCTTTCCGACAGAAGATGTGACTTTCACTCTGTCACAAAACGACTGCATAACAGTAAATCCGAGACCGGCTCTGTCACTGCCCCCGGTGGTGAAAAGCGGCATCATGGCTTTGTCCAAATTGTCAATGCCTATACCCTTGTCCCTAATTTTGATACGAACAGTGTTATCATCTGTTATCTGCCCTGTTATGTATATACTGCCGCAAGTATCAGTGTAGCCGTGGACAATACAATTCGTCACAGCCTCCGATACAGCGGTTTTTAGGTCGGAAACCTCCTCTACAGTAGGGTCAAGAGGTGTAACAAACGCAGACACAACCACTCTGCAAAAGCTCTCATTTGTGCTTCTGCTGTCTACGGTCAGCTTAAATTCGTTTACTACTTTCATATCAAAACTCCTTTATTATAGCGATAGAGCCGAGACCGGCAAGCTCCATCAACTTTTTTGTCCGTGGAGAAACATTGCGTATTTCCACAGTACCTTTAAAATTTTGCATAAGGCGGTATCTGCCCATAACAAGCCCTATACCCGAAGAATCCATAAAAGTAACATTCTTAAAATCCAAAATCAAATGGCTGGGCTTTTTGAAGCTGATGGTGTTGTCTATTTTTTCTCTGATCAGTGACGCTGTATGATGGTCTATCTCACCTATGAGATAAGCGACGATAAGGCTACCGCTGGACTCTATTGTAACGCTCATTATTTTCACTCCAATAAAAAATACCAATCTGCTAATAACAATAACAGATTGGTATAAAGAATTTTGTAGAAATATGAAAGATACTAAATTAAATTTCTGACATCTCGAACCAGGTAGAAAGAACCGCACACTAATGTCAGTCCGCTGTCCTTTGCGACACGAAGTCCCGATAACAAATCATCGGCAAAAATGACATCGGCACAATATTTTTTAGCGATATTCGCCAATTCGGCAGCGGGCATTGAACGAGGATTGGCAGGGGTAACGGCTATAATTTTTTTGCATCTCGGAGCAACATATGACAAATATCCGTCCACATCCTTGTCACGCATCATACCTATCAGTGCAACCTCGTCAGTCAACATAGGAGCCAGCCCTTTGCCGCCCTCTCGATTATGAGCACCGTCCAAAAGAACACCGTGTATCTTTTCCTGACGGGCAGGTAGTGAAACATATTCAGCCGTACAATCTATACCTAATTCATCCAGCACCGCCTGTGCCGTTGCAAGATTATTATGCTTAAAATCACCTTGTTCCTTTACGCAAACGAGTTTTTTGCACTTAGGGGCAAATATATCACTGAGATTTGTATTAGGATACAAAACGCAGGTACAATTTTTTCGCAATATGCCGCTCTTTTCTTCGGCAATTTTTTCGACAGTATCGCCGAGGGAGTCCGTGTGGTCGAGAGATACGGAAGTAATAACCGAAATATTTTCATTTTCGACATTGGTGCTGTCACCTTTTCCGCCCATTCCACATTCTACCACTGCATAATCAACACCGCAGTCTGCAAAATACTTATACATAATCGCAGTCAACAATTCAAACTCTGTGCAGTTGTTATTATGCCATTTCTCGACATAGTCGGCAAAGGTCTGCTCCGGTATAAATTCGCCGTTAATTTGGATTTGCTCTCTGTAATCTATAATCCAAGGGGAAGAAAATGTGCCTACCCTTTTGCCCGATTTCATCAATTCGTTAGATATTATCGCTGCCACAGTGCCTTTTCCGTTAGTGCCTGCAACATGAATAATTTTCAAATCATTTTGAGGATTACCCATAGACTCCAACAACTTGAAAATACGAGTAAGCCCCGGCTTTATACCGAGGCTTTGCTTTTTTGTGATTATATTTTTTGCTTCTTGATAGGTCATCAGCCTATTTCCTCTATAGATTTTTTGATAGCGGAAATCTTTTCTTCCAGCTTAGCAGCGTCCTCACGGTTTTGGTTTACTACCTTTTCGGGCGCTTTGTTTACAAATCCGGGGTTAGAGAGCTTTTTGTTAATAAATGCGAGTTTGTCCGATGCTGCGGCAAGTTCTTTTTGGAGGCGTTTCTTTTCTGCCTCAAAGTCTACCAAATCGCCGAGCGGAATATAAATCTTGGCACTGTCTGTAATTATGGTAACGACATTGCCCAACTCGCCATAGGACTGAGCAATCTCAACATCATTTGCATAAGCGAGACGCTTTACAAAATCTACACCCTTTTCAAACACTGCGGATTCTGCTGTCTCAATATATACCTTAGATTTCTTGCTTGGAGGAATATTCATTTCTGCACGGCGGTTACGGATAGCACGAATAGCGGTCATAATCTTTTCCATCTGTGCTTCATCGTCTGCAAAATTGAGACTCTCGTCATATACACACCACTTTGAAATCATAATAGACTCAGTGTCGTGAGGTATTGCCTGGTAAATTTCTTCTGTAATGAAAGGCATAAACGGATGTAGCAGTTTAAGAATATAAGTAAGAACGAATACAAGAACCGACTTTGCATCATTCTTAGCGCTTTCGTCTTCGCCTTGAAGTCTGATTTTTGCTATCTCGATATACCAATCGCAAAATACATCCCAAATAAAGTCATACAGCTTTTGAACAGCGATGCCCAACTCAAACTTTTCGAGATTTTCGGTAACCTCTTTTGCGAGAGAATTAACTTTAGATACAATCCACTTGTCCTCAAGGAGCAAGTTCTTGGGAAGTCCCTGATAATCGTAGTCGTCACCGAGATACATAAGTACAAAACGGGCAGCATTCCAAAGCTTGTTTGCAAAGTTACGGGAAGCCTTTACTCTGTCATCGGAAAAGCGCATATCATTTCCGGGTGAGTTACCTGTAGCAAGAGTAAATCTTAGAGCGTCGGCACCGTACTCATCTATAACAAGGAGCGGGTCAATACCATTGCCTAATGATTTGCTCATCTTTCTGCCTTGAGCGTCACGAACAAGGCCGTGGATAAGGACGGTATTGAACGGGACCTTGCCGGTTTGCTCGATACCGGAGAACATCATACGCATAACCCAAAACGGAATAATATCATAGCCGGTAACAAGTGTATCGGTAGGATAATATTTTTTGAAATCTTCTGTCTCGTCAGGCCAGCCCATAGTGGAGAAAGGCCAAAGAGCAGACGAAAACCATGTATCGAGAGTATCGGGATCCTGATGAATATGGGTACTACCGCATTTGCAGCACTTTTCGGGAGTAGTACGGCTGACAGTAATCTCTCCGCAGTCGTCACAATACCATGCAGGGATACGGTGTCCCCACCACAGCTGACGGGAAATACACCAATCTCTTATATTTTCAAGCCAATGGAAATATGTTTTTTCATATCTCTTAGGTACGAACTTTGTTTTGCCGTTCTTTACAGCGTCTATTGCAGGGCCGGCAAGCGGTTTCATACTAACGAACCACTGCTTTGATACCTTTGGCTCTATAGTGGTGCCGCAGCGATAGCAGGTGCCGACATTATGCGAATAATCCTCAACCTCAAGGAGCGCACCCTCTGCTTTAAGGTCCTCTACGATAGCGTCACGGCACTCATAGCGATCCATGCCGCTGTATTTGCCCCAGCCTTCTTTAATGTGGGCATCGTCAGTCATAACATCAATAACCTCAAGGTTATGTCTGAGTCCTACCTCAAAGTCGTTAGGGTCATGGGCAGGTGTAATCTTAACTACGCCTGTACCGAATTCGATATCAACATAGCTATCTGCAATAACAGGAATCTGACGGTGTACGATAGGAAGGTCAAGCATTTTGCCTACCATATCCTTATATCTCTCATCGTCGGGATTGACTGCTACTGCGGTATCGCCGAGAAGTGTCTCAGGTCTTGTGGTAGCAAGTTCAAGATAGCCTGATCCGTCTGCAAACGGATATTTAAGATGCCAAAAATGACCTGCCTGATCCTCATATTCTACCTCTGCATCAGAAATAGAAGTAAGGCAATGCGGACACCAATTTACTATTCTTTTGCCTCGATAAATAAGACCTTTTTCGTACAGGTTGTTGAACACCTCAACAACTGCTTTGTTGCAGCCCTCATCGAGAGTAAAACGCTCTCTGTCCCAATCGCATGATGAGCCCATTTTTTTGAGCTGCTCGATAATTCTGCCGCCGTACTGCTTTTTCCATTCCCAAGCACGCTCAAGGAATTTTTCTCTGCCGATATCCTCTTTTGTGATACCCTCCTTGCGCATAGCCTCAACAATCTTTGCCTCGGTAGCAATAGACGCATGGTCTGTGCCGGGAAGCCAAAGAGTATCATAGCCGTTCATACGGTGATAACGGATAAGAATATCCTGCAGTGTGTTATCAAGGGCATGTCCCATATGGAGCTGTCCCGTGATATTCGGAGGCGGTATAACTATAGTATAAGGTTTTTTGTCAGATTTGACATCAGCGTGGAAGTAGCCGTTGTCAACCCAAAATTTGTATGTTCTGTCCTCAAATGACGAGGGATCATACTGCTTTTCCAATTCTTTTGACATTTTTTCATCTCCTAAAAAATAAAAAAGCTTTCGTCTCCTATGAGACGAAAGCAAATCTTCCGTGGTACCACTCAAATTGCACAACAAATATCATTGTGCCACTCAAATCCTTAACGCAGATATACGGGTCGGACTACATATTCACCCGACCGGCTCCCGAGCTACCTTCGACCGTTCTCCTATCGGCTCACACCTACCGCCGACTCTCTGAAAAAATACAGGTCTACTCCTCTCGTTCATTGCCGTTTAAGTATGGAAATATATTAACAAAATACCGTCTAAATGTCAAGTCAATTAAACTCAACACTTATGTCTTTATCAGGCAAAATCAATTTATCTAAAGAATTATCGTCCTTTTGGTACAGAGTAAAAACTCCGTAATCGGTTTTGCCGCTGTATTGATAGCCTGACTCTACCTTTTTGACGGTATATGACTTGCCGTCGCACAGAGCATAAAAAACAGAGTAAAGAACTGCGGCGGGATTTTTTGGTGATGCCTCCGACAGAGTCAGAGACTTTTTCATTCCATTTTGGATAAATAACACATTCGTACCGTCGCAGGATATTTTCATATCCGAGGCATATGTATCTGTGGGCACAACGGTAACTGTCTTTTCTTTCCGTGATATTATACACGAGAAAGAATAATCCCCCGTTACAAACCGAGCTCCATAATCGAATTCGCTGTTTATAACAGGAGAGTAAGTCTTAGTACCGCACCCTGAAAGCAAAATCAAAAATGCTGTCAGAGTTAGACATATTATTTTTTTCATACAACCAACTCTACTGTTCAAATTCGGACATTAAAGCACCGAGTCGGTCTATCATATCAAACACAGTAATTCCTCTGCTGCTGATTTGGGCAGCGGCAGTATCACCGCAAAGTCCGTGTATATAAACTCCGGCAATTGCCGCATCAAAGGAAGAAACGCCCTGAGCAACAAACGCACCTATCATACCGGACAACATATCACCGCTGCCTCCCATAGCCATAGCAGGATTGCCGGTAGTGTTGACAAATACCTTTTCTCCGTCCGTAACCACAGTATTTGCACCCTTCAGCACAAGAACGACTCCGTAGGATTTTGCAAAATTCTTAGCAATACCTATCCTGTCAGCCTGCACCTCGGCAACTGATTTTGATACTAACCTGCTCATCTCGCCCGGATGAGGCGTAAGAACAACCGGCACCTTAATATCCTTAAGAATATCTATGCTCCGATTTATGCAATTTATACCATCGGCATCGAGAATAACAGGTGAATTTGCATTTTTTAACACATAACGAACAAAAGCTTCGGTATCATCATTTATTCCGACACCGCAACCCATAACTATACTGTCGCAGCGATTCAAGTCGTCATTTATTTCTTCTGCAGTATCGGCAGAAAAGGTTCCCGATTTATTTTCGCAAACAGGGTGAAACACAGGCTGGCAGGTGTGACATTCAACAAGAGGATAAGCCGATTTGGGCACAGTAACCCTGACTAATCCGGCACCGCTCCTAATTGCAGACTCGGCAGCGAACACTGCCGCACCGGGCATAGTGTAGCTACCGCACAGCGAAAGGACTGTTCCCCTGCTGCCTTTGTTGTCATTAGTATTTTGACGATGAAACAAGGAACGAACGAAAGTCTTTTCTATAGTATTAGTATCACAAGGCTCGTAGCAGTCGTCGGGGATACCGATATCGACTACTACAGTATCACCGCAATAATCATTGGCAGGCGGGAGAATATGAGCATATTTCAGTGTAGAAATTGCTATAGTAAAATCTGCCTTGATGCAGTCGGTGCACACCGAGCCGAGTGTAGAATCTGTTCCGCTGGGTGTATCTACCGAAATTACGACAGCACCGGTCTCATTCACAGCCGAAAATATTTTGTCGAAGGGTGAACGAGGCTCTCCGTGGAAGCCTATGCCGAACATACAGTCCACAATATAATCACAATCCAGTGTTTTTTCTGTAAAGCCAACTGACTTTACACCACTGCTAAGTGACTGCTCATAATACATCACCGGCTCGGCAATAATCGGCATCTTGTCACAAATAACAATAGAGGCATCTGCGCCGTAACAATAGAGCAAACGGGCGATAACAAAGCCATCTCCGGCATTTTTTCCATTTCCGCAAAGAACGGAAACTTTAGAATTTTTTAGGCTGTCCCCATATTTTTTTACTATCTCATTATAGCAGGCAGTGCCTGCTTTGAGCATCAATTCAGCTTCAGTACTGTAAAGTTCAAAACATTTACACTCAGCTTTCTTAATTTCATCAGCAGTCAGAATCTTCATAACTCCGTCACTCCAAAAATTATTTCAAGAATTCATCAAAAGATGCGTCACTCGGCATTCTCCAATCTCCTCTTGGACTGAGCGAAACAGAGCCTACCTTAGGCGAGTCCGGAATACATGAGCGCTTGAATTGGCTGATGAAAAATCTCTTAAGAAATACATTCAGCCATTTTGCAATAACAAGGCTATCGTATTTTACGTCAAAAGCTTTTTCAGCAAGGCGTTGCAATTTTTCTTTAGAAAAGCCGAAACGCACAAAATTGTACAAAAAGAAATCGTGCAGCTCATACGGTCCGATATTGTCCTCTGTTTTTTGTGCAATCTTTCCGTCCTTATCGGGAGGAAGAAGCTCCGGCGAAACAGGGGTATCAAGCACATCTAACAAAATCGCTTTTGTTCTCTCATTACTTACCGAGGCAACATAGTCCACAAGATAGCGCACAAGAGTCTTTGGAACAGAGGCATTTACGCCATACATACTCATATGGTCTCCGTTATAGGTACACCAACCCATAGCAAGCTCGCTCAAATCGCCTGTACCTACCAGCAAGCAGCCTGTCTTGTTAGCCAAATCGAACAAAATTTGGGTGCGCTCTCTCGCTTGAGTATTTTCGTAGGTTATGTCTTTTATGCTCTCATCGTGGCCTATATCTGCCATATGCTGACGGCACGCCGCCTTAATGTCAATTTCTCTGACAGTAATACCCAGTGAATGCATAAGGTCGAGAGCATTATTATATGTTCTGTCCGTAGTTCCGAATCCCGGCATAGTAACACCGATAATATCCGACGGTGCTTTGCCTACAAGTCGCATGGCCTCAACGCTGACAAGCAGTGCCAGGGTGGAATCCAAACCACCGCTGATACCTACGACACAGCCCTTTGAACCTACGTGCTCAAGTCTTTTGGCGAGGCCGGACGCCTGAATTGCGAATATTTCCTCGCACCTTTCTCTGACTGCGGTCTTATCGGCAGGCACAAATGGGTGTGAGTCAACATACCTGTACTTTAGGTCATTAAAATATTCCGGCGGTGCAAACTGCTCGTCATCGTCGTCAAAGCTCTCCTCCGAGTCGAACTCATCGCAGTCAGCATCCTCACTGATAAATATTGACGAAACGCCATCGGAGATGCCTATTACTCCGTCATTATATATATCAATAATTTCAAATTCATTGTCCTTGTTGTATTCAAAGCTCATATTCTTTTGGCGGAGTGTATTCAGCTTTTCTACATCTATATCGGCAATAGTAATCACATTGTCACGCTGAAATCTCTTTCCCTCTGCCAAAATCGCACCATTTTCGGCTATTACGGTGGCACCGCTGAAGACCAAATCGGTACTGCTCTCCCCTACGCCCGCACCGGCATAGATATACGCTCCGATACAGCGTGCGGACTGACCCGAAATCAAGTCACGGCGATACTGTGCCTTAGATACGTACTCATCGCTGGCAGACAAATTGACAATAATCTGTGCTCCGGCGAGAGATGCTTTTCCTGACGGTGGCTCTGTAACCCACAAATCCTCGCACATCTCAAAACCGATAACAATATCGTCGGTAGTTCTCACGAGGCATTGAGAGTTGACAGTAAACTCTCTGCGGTCATCGTAATCATCAAGTCCTTTTCCCGACTCAAACCAGCGTTTTTCATAAAATTCATTATAGTTAGCCAAATTCTGCTTAGGCACAGCACAAACAATTCTGCCGCTATACAATACAAAAGCACAGTTATACAGCTTAGAATGGCTTTGATAAGGTGCACCTACCACGACTATAATATCCTTGTCAAAGGTGTATTCTGCCAGCTCTTGCAACGCCTTGTCCGAAGCGGAAAGAAGTGTGCGTGAAAAGAACAAATCAGCACAGGTATAGCCGGTAACGGACAGCTCCGGTGTAACTAACAGGCGAACATTTTCTGCCACTGCCTTGTCGATAACAGATTTTATTTGAGTCGTATTATATGTTGTGTCTGCGACTTTTAGTTTCGGCGAAACCGCAGCCGCTCTAAACATTCCGTAATCCATATTTACCTCTTATATTAAAGTAATCTTAAATTTAAAGCTCGCCTCATCATCAGGCTCAAGCACAGTCATACCACGCTTTTTTTCTATCTCATCTGTTTCGTCCGAGCAATTAGCAATACCGGTCCACGGCTCAAGTGCCACAAAGTCGGCATTGTTGCAAGCGGACCAAACAAGCAGGTTGTTCATATCCTGATATTCAATTCTTACGCCATTACCATTCGGTCCCATCAGAGTAGCCGTCTTAGGAGCAACACTGTCAAAAATCATTGCATCCTTTTCTTCAAACAAATCGTGACGAAGTGATATAGCGGTGTTGTCCTCCAAATCATATCTTCTGTCAACATCCACAAGTCCTGTGTGGTGGTCCGGACGCAAATATGCCTTTTTGATAGGCTTATCAAAAATCACCTTATAATCTTCAAAGTGCTCATCGGAATTAAGCGGGCAATTAAAAGCAGGATGACCGCCAATAACGAATGGAAATTTTTCACTGCCGGTGTTAATGACTGTGCACTCTGTGGTAACGGTTTTGCCAACGACAGTATATTTTATTCTCAACTCATAATCGAATGGAAATAATTTCTTTGTATCCTCAGACGAATGTTGTACAAAAGTAATACTGTTTTTACGCTGTTCGAGAACAGAAAAAGGAGAGATACGAGCTACTCCGTGCCGTTTCATAAAACAAGGTTTACCGAAAGCGGTTCCCTTATTATCAGGTATTACACCGTTAATCGGAAAGCAAACAGGAGCCTGGCCGGACCAATGGAGTTCATCTCCCTGCCACAAATATTCTCTGCCGTCACAGTACAGAGAATTGAGCATAGCGCCCTCTGAGCCGACTACGACTTGTGCCTCGTTACTAAAGATTTTGTACTTCACAAAAACACCTCTTATAACTAATTATATATAAAAGCATTATAACCGAAAATATTATATAATGCAATATTGAAAATACTGCCCATATGATATAGAATATAGATAGCGAAAACAAAGCGGAGGAAACAAAATGAACTTAGAATCCTACATTCACGAAGCAATATTTGAGGAAAAAGAAAAGTACACTCTGCTGTACGAGATTATATGGGAAAACTTCAGCGAGGACGGATTTGTTATCACCGACGAGCCGGGTCACGAAATTGACGCAATACTAAAGGCGGTTGCTATCCAAAACCTTATAGGTGAATTTGTGTACAGGGTATACGACGAGGTGAACGAAACCGACTATGAGGATGTGGTAGAATATCTCGCCAATATCGGTATAGACGAGGACGAGTTGGTAGAATACTGCGAAAATGACGAAAATATAGACACCGATGACGGCGATAACGAAGTAAAGATAAAAAATGCTTTGGACTACACCACCGAAATTGTGGCAGACAAGCTGTTGGAGTTGTTCTCGGCAGACGATTTGTTCGACTATTTCTTTGCGGCAACATATGATTTTGAGCAGGACTTCACCTACGCATTTGAGGATGTGGATGAGTTCCTCGCTTTCGTCGACAGCAACACCGAAAAGCTCGATGAATACAAGGAAGAATATCCCGGCGTAATGGCTTGGATAGAATCTGGAATGATAGTATAATAATCTGAACAGATAATATTAGTAAAAAAACAAAAAGCCCGTTGGGCTTTTTGTTTTTTTACTGTTATTTACATTTTACAGATTTAACCTTGGACCAGGAGCTGTAGTATTTTTTGCCGTCTATTGTTTTGTAGGCTCTGACTTTTACATAATACTTTTTGCCTCGAGTCATATTCTTGCCGGTATAGGAAGTAGATGACTGTTTCTTAACAGTAGTTTTTGCTACCACCTTTTTGAACTTGCTGTCACGGGCCCAATAGATTTGGTATCCTGTGGCAGAGCCGCCAACCTTTTTCCAAGTGACCTTAATCTTTTTCTTCTGTTTGGATTTTACGGAAGAAAGAGTAGGCGTTTTCGGCTTAGTTACGGCAGTGACCTTTGAGCTCTTAGGTCCTACTTTTGTGCTGCTGCCCTTTGAATAAGCAGCTACATAGAAGCTGTAGGATTTTCCTGCTGACAGTGAGATGATTTTCTTAGAGACTGTAGAACCGCTGCTGATTGTTGCAATCTTCTTTGATTTGCTGTCATAGATATAGTATCCATTTGCATTAGCGGTCTTTGACCACTTCAGTGTAACGGACGAGGTTGAGGTGCCGGTAACCTTTACACCGCTTACTTTTTTTGGTGTAACCTGCGAAGCGGTCACAGTACACTTTGATGACGGCATACCGCTGAACACCGGAATGTAAAAGGTCTTTTTGTCCTTCATCATTCCAGCACTGCTATATGCAGAATATGTCATTGAAGACTCCTGTGCGGCGCCCTGTACATTGGTCATATACTCGTGGGTATAGAGATTGCCGGAAGCTTTGCTGACATTAAACTTTTGGAGATAGCCGGTGTTCTGTGCACCGAACATATCCTTTATTCTCTGTGCACCGCCAACAATGGCTTTGTATGGATTTGTCCACGGTCTTTCCAAATTAAAATATCTTGTGCGCAATGCGGACTTGAGCACATAGCCGCTCTTGCCCTCAGAGAAGGAATTGTTGCCGTTCTTGGTATATAATCTGACATAGTAGTAATCGCCATATTCTCCACGATATGTCATATACTGTTTGTCCTTTAGGTCAGCAATTTTTCCGCTTACCTTTTTGGTAGAAGAATCATACTTTGAATACAGCGATGCGGTAGTACCATCGTTTACCTTTAGGTAGCCTGCCGCCCATTCGAGACCGTCGCTTGCACCTGTATTTGCACCTATATTATAGTAATTATATATGCCCTGAAACGGTGCTTTCGTTCCGCACACTGCTGTGGCAGATGCAGTTGCGCCGCCGTTTTCTTGCTTTATTTTAGAGGCAAGATAGTATGCACTCATTCCACTGCTCTTTGCAGCTGCGAGTATAGCATCGGAATACTTAGTCTTAGAGTCATATGTCTTTGTGGCACCGGAGGTATCCTTATATGTAATGAGTGAATTGTACATCCAAGTGCCTTTCAGTATAGCCTCGACTCCTGCCTTTGTTTGTGAGGAGTCATAGGCAGTAGACTCAAACTGGAATATATATTTTTCGGTCAGCCAATTTCGTGGGTCCATATAGTATTTAACTGCACTCTCGGAGGCAGAAACCCAACTGCTTCCCTCTTGCACAATATAATTTCCGTTCTTATAGCAAGTGGAATCGTTGCAGTAATAATCATTGGACAGAGAGCTCTGCTTTTGGATAACCTGATTTGAGTGCTTAGACCTCTCTCCTGCCACGGCAGTGTTCCAATCCAGTCCTGTAACGAACGGAACAAAGTTCCAATTAGGATACTTTTCGTGCAAGGAGGTGAGAGCAGTCACATAGCTGTCCGAAAATCCTTTTTCCTTAAGTTCTTGTGAATAGGATGCCGCATAGGTAACGGAAGAAAAAGCACTAATCCCGCTAATCAGCATCACAAACGACATAATGAGAGATAATATTTTTTTCATAATTAGCTCCTTTCGTATTATTCACCGTTCTCCACCTTAAATATAGCAGTTTAGTAAAATAATGTCAACAAAAAACGACCTCCATTTTTTGGAAGTCGTTTTTTTATTTTACTGATTTTCGCCTTGCAGTTGTTTCCAGTGAATCTTACAATAATTCTTTCCGTTTATAGGCGGATACTTTGAGTCATCAACCTTAGCCTCGTTTTGACAGTCATACTCTTGATTATAGGCACAACGGACAGCATTCTTGCCGCCCTCTGTGAGAGAAGGGATGAAAGCGTTGCAGAACAGAGCCGCAACCACAACAAAGATAACTGCGCCTGCAACTTTTGGATTGATACCCTTTTTGAACAGTTTTTCTGCATCTATGGCATCAAGGAACTTAACCTTTTCAAAAATGAGGCAGGCAAGCTTTGCAAGAAAGAATGCCAAAATACCGGAAACTATACCCACTATAAGTCCGCCGATAACATCTGTAGCATAGTGAACCATAAGGTACACACGAGAACCCATAGTGCATACGGCAATCACAGGGAAAAGCCAAGCAATCTTTTTCTTGTCCTGCTTAAAGCACAGGAACATAGCGGTTGCCATCTCAAATGCTGCGGTGGTATGACCTGACGGGAAAGAATAATCGCTCTCCGAAAGCTGACCTGCACCTACATACCAAGCGAAGTATTCCGCATTGCTCTGCAAGGTGTTATAAGGTCTCACACGGAGCACCATAGGTTTAACAAGAACATTGGTAACGATAGTGCCTATCGCTATGGCAAACAGCAGAGAAAAGCCGTACTTTCTCGTCTTTTTGAAAAAGCAAAGTACAACGCCCACTACTGCCATAGGAATGACAAAAGCTTCGTCTCCGAAAGAAGTAAAAATTTTTGCTACAACGGTCAAAAATCCGCACTGCATACTGCCGAAGAAGTGGAACACCCACAAATCGAATGCGGCAAATGTGCTGTCGATTTTGTCACCGATAGTAGCGGCTAATAAAATCGGATACATAATAACATTTCCTTTCTGTTTATTACTGAATTATGATACCAAAATATATGCCGTTTTGCAATAGAAATATCAATGAGTTTAAGTTTATTTTAATATTGAAGTAAAACAGTATTTGTGATAGAATACAATAAATCATCAAAGAGGGTATCTATAATGAATAATAATCCAATCGGATTTTTGGACTCCGGCATTGGCGGACTGAGCGTACTGAAAAAGGCATATAAACTGCTACCTAACGAAGATTTTGTTTTTTTCAGCGACTCTGCTCACAATCCATACGGAGACAAATCCGATGAAGAAATAAAACAAAGATGCGACAAAATAGTAAAATATTTAATCACTAAAAAGAATTGCAAAGCTATAGTGTTAGCCTGCAATACAGCCTCTGCAAAGGCTGCAGAGTATCTGAGAGCTAAGTACAGTAACATTCCGATAATCGCTATTGAGCCTGCATACAAAATGGTGCACGACTACAATCCCGACGGAGCCACGATTGTGATGGCTACAAAAGGCACTCTCGAAAGCGAAAAATTCCACAGGCTGTATAAGAAATATGACAACATGCACACAAAGTTACTTGCGTGTGTAGGCATGGCTGACATAATCGAGCAAGACAGAAAAGAAGATTTGGTACTTTATCTGGAGGATTTGCTGAGCGAATACAAAGGCAAGGTGCAAAATATTGTTTTGGGATGTACTCACTACCCTTTAGCTAAACAGGAAATACGGAATGTCTTAGGCGATGTTAAGTTTTTTGACGGTGCAGATGGCGTGTCACGGAGACTAAAATCTGTTTTGGCTCAGGACAATCTGCTGACAGAAAGCGAAGCAGAGGGCAAGATAACTTTCTTAGATTCTTCCGAAACAAAAGAGCAGCGAGAACTGAAAGCAAAACGATTCTTTAATTTGTTCAAAAAATATGAGTAACAATCCACGATTTTTTCGTGGATTTTTTTGTCTCTTGACAATAAGCGTGAAAAAAATATTATTCTGACAAAAGAAGGCAAAGCGCAGGCAGGGAAAGTTATACTCCCACTGTTTGACTGCAAACAAAAAGCCGCCTAAAAAAATCAGCAATAAAAAATTAGAGACAGCCATAGAGGGTGGAACAATCTTAGGTACAAACGCATCTGCGATAGGCGACATAAAAAACAGCGGTGCAATGGAACAAGCATACAATCTAGGCAAAGCTATAAAATAGTAAAACAGTAAAAAACGGTACAATGCAAAAAACATTGTACCGTTTAATTTTAATCATCATCGTCTGAGGACAGTTTGAGCACTGCTAAGAATGCCTCTTGCGGAACCTCTACAGAACCGAACTGTCTCATTCGCTTTTTGCCCTCTTTTTGCTTTTCAAGGAGCTTTTTCTTTCTGGTTACATCACCGCCGTAGCACTTGGCGAGGACATCCTTACGGAGTGCCTTTACTGTTTCACGGGCGATAACCTTGCCGCCGATTGCCACCTGAATAGGAATCTCGAACAAATGGCGTGGAATATATTTTTTCAGCTGCTCGGCAATACGACGGGCACGCTGATACGCCTTTTCTCTATGAATGATGAATGACAGCGCGTCAATAACATCGCCATTGAGCATAACATCAACCTTAACCAAATCTGAACGGCGATAATCTTTCATCTCATAATCAAATGAAGCATAACCTCTTGTGCGTGACTTAAGTGCGTCAAAGAAATCATAGATAATTTCGTTCAGCGGAAGCTCATAGTGTATATCCACTCTGTCGGGAGTGATATAATCCATATTTTTGAATATGCCACGCTTGTCCTGGCACATATCCATAACAGTGCCAACGAAATCGGACGGCACATAGATATGAGCATCGGCAAAGGGTTCTTCGCAATAATCAATATAAGCAGGATCAGGGTAATTGGTAGGATTATCAATCTCGACCATAGTACCGTCGGTAAGATAAATCTTGTACACAACCGATGGAACAGTGGCTATCAAATCGAGATTATATTCTCTGTCCAAACGTTCCTGTATAATCTCCAAGTGAAGCAGTCCCAAAAATCCACAACGGAAGCCGAATCCCAAAGCGCCCGAAGTTTCCGGCTCATAGGACAATGAAGCATCATTGAGCTGCAACTTTTCGAGTGCGTCACGGAGTGCCTCATAGTCGGCACCGTCGGCAGGATAAAGACCGCAATAAACCATCGGATTAACCTTTCGGTAGCCCGGCAATGGCTCAGATGCAGGATTTTCCGCTGTAGTGACGGTATCACCTACATGAGCGTCTCCTACTGTCTTAATGGAGGCGGTGATATAACCTACCTCACCGGCAGACAGTTCATCTGTCTTTTCCAGTGAAGTGGCACGCATATAACCAACCTCTACCACAGTAAATTCTGCACCGGTAGACATAATCCGCATTGTATCGCCGGCTTTAATCTTGCCTTCTTTTATGCGGACATAGACTATTACTCCTCGGTAGGAATCGTATATTGAATCAAAAATCAAAGCCTGAAGCGGCTTGTTTTCATCGCCCTCGGGAGGATGAATTTCGTTGACAATGTACTCCAAAACCTCCTCCACATTTTCGCCTGTTTTGGCACTTATGCGGGGGGCATCCATACAGGGTATGCCAACTATTTCCTCTACCTCCTCGGCAACTCGTTCAGGGTCAGCCGCAGGCAAATCAATCTTATTTATAACAGGAAGGATATCCAAATCGTGATCAAGAGCCAAATATGTGTTTGCGAGTGTCTGTGCCTCGACGCCCTGAGACGCATCTACTATCAGTATAGCACCTTCGCAAGCGGCGAGGGAACGGGAAACCTCGTAGTTAAAGTCAACATGACCCGGAGTATCAATAAGGTTGAACTCATACTCGTGACCGTCTTTGGCAGTATAATTCAATTTTACGGCGTGCGCCTTAATTGTGATACCACGCTCACGCTCAAGATCCATATCGTCCAAAATCTGTGCCTGCATATCTCTCTCGGACACGGAGCGTGTAAGCTCCAGCAGACGATCGGCAAGAGTAGACTTGCCATGGTCAATATGGGCGATGATACAAAAATTTCTGATATACTTCTTGTTTTGTGACATTAAGTTATTATTCCTTGTTTTTCTTTGATTTAATAATATAGTTCAGTTCTCTCTTGATTTTTTTAGGGCTCTTAAACAGCTTTATAAACAGCCTTTTGAGATAAAACCATGGAAGAAGATACGGCTTTTTTACAAGTATGGGATACATACTCTTAATTCTTTCGGCAGACGGAAAAATTCGCATAAATAAATATTTTGCTACCGAGCCACCGTTCTCTTTTTTATAATTGTTGTATATTTCGGCTACGTTAGTCATACTCTCTGCGTTTACAAATGTGCCGTACCTAAAAGCTCTTTGGAAAAATTCCTCTTGAGCTACCGAAAGATTGTCGTCGAAGAAGTCAAAAGATGCCTTAGCGACCTGCTGCTCAAAATCGGCAATTTTCATCTGCTCAAGTCTTTCGTCTATGTATGATCTGTTCCAGTTATCTTGATTATTTGTAAGTATCAAGTAGTTATCCACAATAAATTTGATACCGAAACCGCCCAAGATAAAGTGCTTGTACATATGAGCAACAGAATGGAGATACATATCCTCCGGACTCATATCATACTCAAAGCCATCCTCGGCATTTTGTTCAGCATTTTGCCAAACGAAGCTGAAATCCGGACAGAAGCCATAAACATCTTTGAACAAATCGTGGTGAAACTCAAATGTAAAATACGGTTCCTTATGAAAATCATCGGTATTTCCGCCATCGGACACCATATCATATCCTCTGCCGAGCATATAATCGCAGATAACATCATGGTACTCAAGATCTACCATCAAATCCACATCCGACATCTGTCTATAGCTCTGCTTAGGGTAGAATTTTTTTATGATTGAACCCTTAAGAGGCATATAGCAAATACCATTGCTGACGAGCATTTCCTTTATTTCCTGAAATTCGTTTTGAACAGATAATATTCTGGTGAACTCACTGTTCTTATACCGCTTCAATTCGAAGGCGACATCAGGCGGAAGCTGCTTATTTCCTAAAGAATCCGCAACAAGAGACACAAACTGCTGCTCCTTAACTGTATCCAAAAATCTACGCCAATTAAGCTCAGGCGGATCAGGAACGGGAGCACCTTTTATTGTGGCTCTCAAAACGTCAAAGAAATATTGTGACTCTTTGCAGTCGAGAATCATGCATTATCCTCCAGAATGCCCATAGCCTTTATATTTTCAAGAAGCTCGTGGACATCTGCTTGAATCTGCTCCTTAGGTGCATCATATTTTGCAAACATAGCGTCAACTATGCTCTCCTCTGTTTGTTCCTTTTGGAGGAGCTTAAAAACATAGTTAGCGGTAGGATTATTGTTAATAAGTCCTTGAAAGTCCTTTGAGAGTTTTCCGGTAGCGATAGCAAAATCCTGACCGTCAATATTACCAAGTACAATACCTTTTTTTAATTTCATAACAATCACCTTTTATATATTTTTTGGCTTATGCCATATTTTTTAGTATTTGGCGAGCGACATAAATACCGCTTGCAGATGCGTGAGAAAGAGAATGAGTAACACCTGAGCCGTCGCCGATAACATAAAGTCCCTTATGCTTAGTCTCAAGGTTGTTGTCTATCTCAACTTCCATATTATAGAATTTTACCTCAACGCCGTAGAGAAGAGTGTCGGGATTTGCGGTTCCCGGTGCAATTTTATCGAGAGCATAAATCATCTCAATAATTCCGTCGAGTATACGCTTAGGCAAAACCAAAGACAAATCGCCCGGTGTGGCTGCGAGTGTAGGCTCAACAAGGCCTTCCTCAATACGCTTTGGATTACTTCTTCTGCCCGAAACCAAATCGCCGAAGCGCTGTACGATTACACCGCCGCCCAGCATATTTGACAATCTGGCGATACTCTCACCATAGCCGTTAGAATCCTTAAACGGCTCGGAAAAATGCTTGGATACAAGGAGTGCAAAGTTTGTGTTTTCTGTCTGTTTTGCAGGGTCCTCATAACTGTGTCCGTTTACGGTAACGATTCCGTTGGTATTTTCTGTAACTACAGAGCCTTTAGGATTCATACAGAAGGTACGAACCTGATCCTCATAGTTCTTTGTGCGATATACAATTTTGCTCTCATAGAGCTCATCTGTGAGGTGGCTGAAAATAACAGCCGGCAACTCTACTCTGACGCCGATGTCAACACGATTGGACAATGTCTTTATGCCAAGATGGTCACAAACACCTTCCATCCATTTACTTCCGGAACGGCCTACAGAAACGACACACTCCTTACAGGAAAATGAACCCTTCTTGCTTTCTACAAGATAGCCGCCGTCAATTTTGTCAACACTGTCAATATGAGTATTAAAGTGAAAGTCCACCTTATTCTTCAATTCGTTATATATGTTTTCGAGAACGATGTAGTTAATGTCGGTACCCAAATGTCTAACGGATGCCTCGAGCAAATTAAGCTGGTTTTGCATACAGAGCTTTTTGAACTTTGAGCCGGCTGTAGAATACAGTTTGCAATTTTCGCCGCCGTATTTCATATTGATTTCATCAACATATTTCATCAGCTCAATAGCCTTTTTCTTGCCTATGTACTCATACAGAGTTCCGCCGAAGTCATTTGTAATATTATACTTACCGTCGGAGAATGCTCCCGCACCGCCGAATCCGCTCATAATGGCACAGGTCTTGCACTGAATACATGACTTAATCTTTTCGCCGTCAATAGGGCATTTTCTCTTAGCAAGAGGATTGCCTGCTTCAAATACGGCTATCTTAAGGTCGCTGTTTTTTTCTGCAAGCTCATATGCAGAAAAAATACCGCCGGGGCCTGCCCCGATTATAATTACATCATAGTTTGTCTTAGTCATCTCTTTTACCTCTCATTAGAAATATACTTCCATTATTGAAATGAGGGGAAGTTGGCTCATTAGATAATAGTTCACGCACGCGTACAGATTTATTGTACCAAAAACTAACGAGAAAAACAATAGTATTTTCAATAATAAATAAAAAGTGACAAATAATTTGTTTTTGTACAAAAAACAGTTTGACATAATGCTGCATATTCGGTATCATAACACTATAGTTGACTTTAGGTCAAAGTAAACGGAGGACAAATTATGTACTACAATATAGGTCAAATATCCGAAATGTTCGAAATTCCCGTTTCCACACTCAGATACTATGACAAAGAGGGACTGTTTCCGAATATGGAGAGAGCGTCGGGCATACGCAAATTCAGTGAAAGAGAAATCGAACAACTCAGGCTCATAGAATGTCTTAAAAAATCCGGACTTGAAATAAAGAATATCAAGCTCTTTATGGAATGGTGTGCAATGGGAAGCAGTACCTACGAACAAAGGCACGAGCTTTTTGTTGAACAGCGCAAAAATGTAATGGCAGAAATTGACAGACTGAACAATGTTCTCGATATGATTAACTTCAAATGCTGGTACTATGAACAAGCAATAAAAGACGGAAGCGAAAAGAATGTTAATCCTCCAAACATAAAAAATATGCCTAAGGATATCCAAAAGGCATACCTAAGTACTCACAAGTCGGTGCAATAAATTTTTGTTGACAACACAGTAATGATATGATACTATCTTAGCGTAAAATCAGTAGTGGATTTTTCCGGACGATATTTTATGTCATCTTTTCGCCACACGACTCTATTTGTCGTGTGGTTTTTTATATAACCATGGAGGAAGCATATGAACGATAATTTTATGAAAACAAAGCCGGTACTGCCTTTGCTTTTGTCTATGGCATTGCCTATGGTGCTGTCAATGCTGATTAACTCGCTGTACAACATAATCGACAGTTATTTTGTAGCAAAAATCAGCGAGGATGCTATGACCGCACTTTCCCTGGTTTATCCAATACAAAATTTCATAAATGCAGTGGCAATCGGATTCGGTATAGGAATAAATGCAGTAATCGCCATACACTTAGGTGCCGGATACAAAAAGCAGGCTAACGATGCCGCAACTCAAGGAACAGCACTGTCTGTTATTCACGGAATAGTATTGACGGCCCTGTGCATACCGCTTATGCCGTTATTCCTCAAAATGTTCACAAAAAGCAACAACATAATCAGCTTAGGCACACAATATTCTAATATAGTATTCGCCTTTGCGACAATAAATATGGTGGGACTTTCCTTTGAAAAAATCTTTCAGTCTGTAGGCAAAATGAAAACCACTATGATAAGTATGATGTGCGGCTGCATAACCAACATAATACTTGACCCATTGATGATATTCGGCATAGGCCCATTTCCAAAGATGGGAATAAAAGGTGCTGCTCTCGCCACCGGTATCGGTCAAACAGTTACGCTGGTGATATACATAGCAGTATTCGTGCTGAAGCCAATCAATGTTAAGATAAAAAAAGAATACCTAAAGCCCGACAAAAATGTAATTAAAAAGCTGTACTCAATCGGCATACCGGCAATTCTCAACCTTGCACTGCCGTCACTGCTGATAACACTGCTCAACGCAATTTTGGCAGCATTCTCGCAAGTATATATTCTTGTTCTCGGTGTGTATTATAAACTGCAAACATTCTTATACCTGACCGCCAACGGAATAATCCAAGGTATGCGCCCGATAATAGGCTTTAACTACGGTGCAAGAGAATATAAAAGAGTAAGCAAAATATATATGCTGGTAATGTATATGTGCTGTGGAATTATGGCAGTAGGCACAGTGATATGTATGGCTACTCCTCAATCTCTGATAGGTCTGTTCACAGATAATCCCGACACTGTAGAGGTAGGCAAAACCGCACTGCGACTGATCAGCATAGGCTTTATCCCATCTGCTGTATCGGTCACCTCCTCCGGTGCATTGGAGGGATTAGGCAAGGGCGTACAATCACTGGCAATATCCATGTGCAGATACTTGATAATCATAGTACCCGCCGCATTTTTGCTGTGCAAAATAATCGGACCGACAGGCGCATGGCACGCCTTTTGGATAGCCGAGCTCTTAACCGCCGCCGTGTCCGTAATAATCTACAAAAAATCCACCGCAATAAAACAAGCATAACCAAAAAAGCTCTCCCCTGTCCCACGACAGCAGAGAGCTTTTCACTTGTAAAATACAACTCGTTGAATTGTATTCAAATCTCTATTCAAAATTGCCCCAAAGATTATTCTTTATCGTTATTTAATTTTTTAATCAAGACTTTTTAACAATATTCGCTACACACTCTATGTGCGGGGTGCGGGGGAACATATCTACGGGGGTGATTTTTTGGGTTATATAATTTTTTTCGGCTAAAAGTGCTAAGTCACGGGCGAGTGTTGCACTGTCGCAGGATACATAGACTATGCGTTGGGGTGACATGCTGTCGATGACATCAAAAAGTTCTTTTTGGCAACCCTTTCGGGGCGGGTCCAAGACTATTACATCAGGCTGAATTTTCTCTGATTTCAGCTTCTTTGCTAAATCAAAGGCATCGCCGCAATAAAACTCTGCATTCCGGACACCGTTCAATTCGGCATTTATCTTGGCGTTTTCTATCGCCTGCGGAACGACCTCAACGCCGATAAGTCGACTGACATCGTCAGACATAGTGAGACCGATTGTACCTGCACCGCAATAGAGATCTATCAGCGTTTCGCTTCCGGTAAGGGCAGCGTACTCTTTGGCTACAGAATATAATTTTTCGCACTGATTATGATTAACCTGATAAAAGGAATTAGGTGAAATAACAAATTTTTTACCTAACAAAACATCGGTAATATTGTCACTGCCCCACACAGTTACAGTCTCGCTGCCCAAAATAACATTGGTACAATCACGATTTATGTTATAGCAAATACTTTTCATACCGCTGACAGCAGAAAGCATCTCTGCTAAATAATCATAATCGGGAAGTGTACTGCCGTTGATAACAGCACAAGCCATAATTTCGCCGGTACCGAACGCCTTGCGCAAATATATGTGGCGGAGCAGTCCCCTGCCGGTATTCTCATCATAGGAGGTTATATTATTTTTTTCCACCCACTGAGAAAAGGCATCTATACACTGCTCAAATTCTTTGGGCTGCAGGCGGCAGGAATTGCAAGGGATAATACGATGGCTTTTGTAAGCATAAAAGCCTGCAAACAATTCACCGTCTGAAATAGTGACGGGATACTGAGCTTTGTTACGGTAACCGTCAATCTCATCTGCACCCACCACATCATTTACAGGCACATTAAGGTGGCCAATTCTCTTGACTGCGTCCTCCACCCTACTCTTTTTGTACTTCAGCTCCTCGGAATATGTCATATTGCGAAATGAACAGCCGCCGCATTTTGACGAAACAGGACAATCGGAATCTATACGCCGAGGTGATTTTTTTATAATTTCCTTTAGCGTAGCAACAGCATAACGCTTTGAGGTTTTGATAACATGGGCAATTATCTTATCACCGGGCACAGCACCTCTGACAAAAACAGCAAGGCCCCGGTAGTGTCCTACTGCGGAGCCTTCTGATGTCATACTCTCTATATCAAGTTGTATATCATCATTCTTTTTTATTTCCAAAGTTATATACCCTTTATGATTTCTTCCATACGGTCCATCTTTTGTTCCATATCCTGAACAAGCTTCATCTGATTCTTTGCACGGTCAAGATTATGCTCAGGATAATCGGTACGAAAATATGTATCGCCGTTGAGATAGTCTGTCAAAAATCTCATTCCGCACTCAAGAGTCATAAGTTTTGCAGAAAAAGCAAGGTTAGCCTTTTCGTTATCTGTCAATGTTTCTCCGGCCTCGCTGAGAAATCCTCTTGCATATGCTGCAAAATAATCAATATCAATCTCAACCTTAGTCAAGTCCTTTTCGTCCTCGGGTGCTGTAGACGCACCAAAACGAATAGAATCGCCAAAGTCATAAAGAGCAAGTCCCGGCATAACGGTATCTAAGTCAATAACACAAATGCATTTGCCTGTATTGGCATCAAACATAACATTGTTCAGCTTTGTATCATTATGAGTGACTCTCATAGGCAGCTCATTTCTGTCTACCATATCGACGAGCTTTGACATATCGCTGTGACGATTTTTGTACTCGGCAATAAGGTCGAGACAACTATCCTTTCTGCCGGCAACATTATTTTCGATAGCAGGCAAAAATTCGTTATCATATCTCCATGCTGTATTGTGGAAATTAGGTATAATTTCTGCAAGAGAAGATGCGTCAAAGTCAGAAAGCATTTTTTGGAACCTGCCGAATGCTACACCGCTCGACTCAAAGGTTTCGGCACAGTCTACACTGTCGTAGCTGACAGAATCCTTTACAAAAACATATGCACGATAATATGACTTACCGTCGAAGAAATATTTTTTCCCGTCAGAGGTTTTCTGATAATGCAAAGTTTCTCTGTCGGGATCACCGCCGTTTTTCTTAATTTCTTTTCTGAGATATGAGGTAACGGCAAAAACATTGTTCATCAGGTCATCAACATTCTTAAATACATTGTTGTTAATCTTCTGTACAACATATTTTTGGTTAGTATATTCTGCGATATAGGTCTTGTTAATATGACCTGAGCCGAACTCCTTTACCGACACAAAATCGCCGTCGAAATCGAACTGATTACAAACTTCAATAATATCCATAGTATAACACTCCTGTTAAATTACATCTTCCATAATATACTCGTCCTTCCAAGTGCTGCGTGGTGCCGAGCACTCAAAGTCCAGCAATTTCAATCCCTTTATATGTCTCGCCCATATACCGTAGGCAGGCAAGTTGCGAAAGCGCCAAGCCTCCGGATAAACATCGCTGTACTCAGGGATAAATCGTCTCTTGTCATACACCTCTTTGTAGGGGGCGTATTCCATTTTTATATTTTTCAGCGTTATGTTGTCCACATAATGCGTCAGTCCGTTCTGTCTGTAGCCTGCCACAATGATTGGTATTTCAGTCTCGGTGGCGTCCACATTTTCGATATAAATATTTTTCACCTGTCCGATAGCATCAAAGGTATCTTTATCAGCCGAAGATGCCTTTTCTTTTTTTGCGCCGAACTCTACAGCATTTGCAGATACTGCATCTACTGTTGCGGCTCTGTTTCGGTTACAAAGCCTAATGAATATCGGGCAGGTTACTCTGTTCATCTTTATATTTTTTACCGTAATATCCTTTACAACCGAGCCGTCGGCAGATTCGATAGCTATTCCGCTGACCGTACCCGGATACAGATCGGTCATAAAAAAGCTGCAATCCGTCACCATAATGTTTTTTATATCAAAGGTGGTCTCCGTGCCGATTTTGAAAGCGTTGGCACAGGATATTACCTCACAATCGGAAACTCTTATGTTTTCCATAACAGAATTATTGCCGAGCCATACGGCATTTTTTATACAAATACCGTCATCGGCAGTGGAAACGAAACAGTGTTCAATGTCAATATTGCTCGTTCCGGCTATATCAAAACCATCGGCGTTGGCAACATGGCGGTTATTGTTGATAACAAAATTCTTTATGCTCACGCCGTTACAATTTTCTATTCTAAATGACCAATGAGCTGCATTTTCAATAATAAAATTGTCAGCCCTAATATTTTTACAATTCTTAAAATACACAGGTCCGCCGTATTTTGACGGATGAGCAAACCTGATTTGAGCACGATAATCCCGTCGCATTTCGATAACATCTATCACATCGGGATGCTCGGTCATATTCTCATCTGCTTTTGGCCGTCTGCCGAAGAACTCACCGTTGCCCTTAATTTTTCCTCCGCCGGTGAGAGTAATATTCTCCGCTCCGTCTGCATGGACTATACCAAGGTGATTATATCCCTCGCCGGTTTTGTTGGCAACGAGAGCCGACTGACCGTCAATGAACAATGTAACATTAGATTTTAGAAATACAGTGGTAGTAACATATTCACCGCCGGAAACAATAACCGTTCCGCCGCTGATTGCAGCAGCAGAAACAGCACGATTTATGTACGGGGCATTGTCTGCTTTTGAGACATCTGCACCGTATTCTCTGATATCAAATACCGCTGTAGCCGGAGCGGTCTGTTTTGATATATATTTATCCTCGGGATAGTAGGAGGAAAAGTCATACTTTCTAACCTCGCTGTACACATCACCCTTAGTAATTCTCAAATCCTTGCCAAAAAGCAGAGTCCTAAGCTTGTCGGCATTGTTACGTTTATCTTTCATCTATATCTGTCTGATTAAGTCCTTATCTTTTCTTGCTGCCCAAGCAATGTTATATGAGTGGTCGCCGACACGCTCCAAATCCTGCAAGGTTTTTGTAAATATTACACCGGATGAGGTGTGGCACTTCTTTTCTCTAAGTCGCTTAACATGATTATCTTGAGCCTGCAGTGTCAGGCAATCGATAGTGTCCTCAAGATAGTGGAGCTTGTGCTCCTGATCGTCTGTCAATCTCTTTTCGACAAAAGCCTCTACACTATGGTCAAACAGCTCAAGGTCTAATTCATATATCTTTTTGAACTCTGACATACCACTCTCGGTAAATCCTAAGTCATCGTCCTTGGCCGCCATAGTGCGCTCGAGAATATTCAGAGCATGGTCGCCTATACGCTCAAGGTCGGTAATAACATGGAACAACTTTCCGATGTATTCCGACACGGCACCGCTCAAATTTTGAGAAGTAACGGTGACCATAAAGTCGGATATGTTGTGATTGAGCCAATTTATCAGTTCTTCGTTATCCTTAATTTCTCGCTCATTAGAGGTATCCATATTCAAAAATCCGTCGCAAGCGAGAGTAAAATTTTTACGAACGACAGAAGCCATACGCTCTACCTCTCTGCCGAGCTGCAGTGCAGTTGAAATCGTATTTTCATTTAGCTTTCTGTCAATATACACAAATCTGAATTCAGTCTCATGCTCATGAGATTTGACTATCTTTTCCGACAGTTTTACTACTACCTTAACAAATGGCAAAAGGAATACAGCGGTAACGACCTTAAATATAATATGCGCCGCCGCAACTTGAACAGAACCGTTGTCCGACAGGGTTGTAATCCACTTTGCAAATGGAGTAAACATAGCAACAGGCGTAAATATCAGCATACCTACAAAGTCAAATATAAAGTAGATAACTGCGGCACGCTTAGCATTAGTTTTGGCACCGATTGCAGAAAGGAACAACGGTGTAGCCGAACCCACATTTATGCCGATAATAAGGTAAATAGCAAAATTCATAGGCATTACACCCTGAAGTGCAAGCACCTGCAAAACGCCGATAGCCGCACTGGATGACTGCAGGACAGAACAAATCGCAATACCTATCAGCAGTCCCAAAATCGGGTTGTTGGCTGTGGTGATAAAGTGCTGGAACGCCTCACTCGATTTCAGCACACCCATAGCCGAATCGCCGCTCATATATTTCAGACCGAAGAACAAAATACCAAAGCCCAAAATAATTTGGCCGATGTATTTTTGGCTTTGTTTTTTTGAAAACAATGCAACTGCTGCTCCTACAAAAATACAAAACGGAGCAATGACAGATACATCTATAGCAATAAGAACAGCTGTGATAGTAGTACCTATATTAGCGCCGATAATTACGCCGGTAGCCTGGAACAAATCCATAATTCCGGCATTCAAGAATCCCATCAGCATAACAGTGGTAGCCGACGAGGACTGAATAACAGCGGTAACCAACACACCGAGCAAAAAGCCCTTAAATCTGTTTCTGGTCAATTTTTCCAGCAGCGATTTCATCTTGCTGCCTGCGACTTGATTAAGACCGTCGCTCATATACTTCATACCGAACAGAAACAGACCGAGACCGCCCAGCAAATTGATGATATTATTTATTCCCATATTTCACACACATACATACAAAAAATATCTAAAACTATCTTTGTACAAATCCTATCTTTTTCATTGCTTTTGAGAGAGTACGGTTCGCTATATAAGCTGCCTTGTCGGCACCCTCGTTCCAACATTCCTTAAGGTATGCTTTGTCCTTAATATATTGGTTATATTTAGTTTGGAACGGTTCGAGTTCTGCGATAACAGCCTCACCGACTGCCTTTTTGAAATCGCCGTAGCCTTTGCCGCTGAAATCATGCTCGATAGTCTCGAAGCTGTCACCGGTAACGGCAGAATAAATAGTCATAAGGTTATTTATTCCATCCTTGCCCTCGCCGTAATGAACAGACATCTCGCTGTCTGTAACAGCAGACTTAAACTTTTTCATAATCACATTAGGCTCGTCCGTAATGTGTACAGAGCCCTTTGGATTAGGGTCGGACTTTGACATCTTACGAGTCGGGTCCTGAAGTGACATAATGCGTGCGCCTGCCTTTGGAATATACGCATCCGGCACTGTGAAAACATTTCCGTAGATACCGTTAAAGCGTTCTGCTATGTCACGAGTAATCTCGAGATGTTGCTTTTGGTCTGCACCTACAGGCACAACATCTGCCTGATAGAGCAAAATATCTGCCGCCATAAGTGACGGATAAGTGAACAATCCTGCATTTACATTGTCTGCGTGCTGAGCAGACTTGTCCTTAAACTGAGTCATACGGCTGAGTTCGCCAAACTGAGTGTAACAATTAAGAAGCCATGCAAGTTGAGAGTGAGCGGGAACATGTGACTGAATGAACACAATTCCCTCTTTCGGGTCAAGACCTAATGCCAAAAGCATAGCATAAAGCTTTGTAGTCTGCTCTCTCAATTTTGCCGGTTCCTGTCTAACCGTAATCGAATGTAAATCCGCAATTCCGAATACGGTATCAAAATCCTTTTGGAAAGTCGGCCAACCCTTCATAGCACCCAAATAATTGCCTAATGTAGGTACCGATGTAGGTTGTATCAACGATAAACTGCGCTTTTTGCGCTCTGTTACCTGTTCTGCCATAGTAAAAATCTCCTGTTATCTTAGTATTCTTTAGCTACTTCTCCCAACAGTTTTATGCCGGCTGCAATTTTTTCGTCCGACGGAGTGGAGAAGTTAAGTCTGATATACTGTGTTTTGTCTGTATCATTCATAAGAAACGCATTTCCGGGAACAACTGCAACCTTTTTCTTGACTGCACGCTGTACGAAATCGAGCATATCCACATCATCCGGCAGCCTGCACCAAATGAAAAGTCCGCCCTCAGGTCTGACATATTCTACAAAATCGCCGAGCTCTTTGTCAATACAATCGCACATCAGGTTCAGCTTTTTGCGATAAATTCCCTGTATTTTCTTTATGTGAGCCTCCACATCATAGTCCCTGAGCCATCTGTAAACTATCATCTGATTGAGACAGGGTGTATGCACATCGGAGGCTTGTTTTCCTACCGTCATCTTAGCCAAAATAGGCTTTGGCCCCACGCAATATGCCACACGGAGACCCGGTGAAAGAATCTTACTGAATGAGCCTGCATAAATAACTATGCCCTCTGTATCCATAGACTTAATGGTAGGGAGAGGCTCCCCTGCAACACGAAGATCACCATAAGGGTTGTCCTCAAGAATAATTTTGTTGTATTTCACTGCAAGCTCGTACAATCTCTTGCGCTTAGCGAGAGACATAGTAGCACCTGCCGGATTTTGAAAATTAGGAATAGTATATATGAACTTAGCGTTCTCAGTGGTCTTTAGAGCCTCCTCGAGAGCATCGACATTCATACCGTCTGCCTCTACGGGAACACCCTTCAGCTTACAGCCATAGGAACGAAAGCAATTAAGCGAGCCGATAAATGACGGCTCCTCACATATAACCGTGTCGCCCTCGTTGCACAATACTTTGGTAGTTAAATCCATAATTTGTGTAGCACCGGAAACTACGAGAAGGTCGTCAAAATCTCTGCCGATTTTCTCTCTGCGTGCAAGCCAAGATTTCAGCTCATCTCTAAGTTGCTGATAGCCCTCGGTAACACCGTACTGCAATGCCGTAATAGGCTCCTCTGCCAGAATCTCAGCCGAAATTTTTTGCACTTCCTCTACAGGAAAGGCATCCGGTGCCGGATTGCCTGCTGCAAGAGGGATAATAGCCGGATCGGCAGTCGCTTTAAGTATCTCTCTGATTGCGCTGGGCTGGAGAGAAGATATTTTGTCAGAAAATGTGTAATCCAATATTTCTTACCTCTTTTACAATTAGGACAGATTGATTATTCCGTCCTCTTTTAGCTTTTCTACCAAACGCTGAGTATTCTTTCCGTCGTGGAACTCAACGATTTTCGAATATCTCTTTTTGTACTCTTCGGGTTGAGGATTATTATAGTTTCTCTCTATAGCCTCTCCCAATCCGTCGGTGCTGTAAAAATAATCGCCGTAAACATTGTTCTCATTGAGCATAAGCTTTGTGGAGGGACCGTATTGTGCCATACAATAGTCCTTTTCTTCCCAATAGAATACAACTCTGACACCTCTGTAGAACGCGTCATAAGCTATGGAAGAATAGTCGGTAATGAGAACTCTCGCACTCTTGAGCACATCGTCGTATCGAGCACCGATAAATACCTTGTCGCCAAGCTCAAGCTTAGAGTTTTTGAGTTCATTCACAATGAGTGGATGAGGCAGAATGATAACATCATCCTTGAGCTCATCGGGAACGCTGTCATACAGTTTTGTAACCATCTTAAAGTAGCCTGTCTGCGAAAAATCGTCACGGGCAAGGTTAATCTCCCACGGACGCCAAGTAGGCATTATAACAATCTTATCAGCCGTAGGCAAAAGTATATTTCTGTCGAACTTAGGCAGACCTGTAATGTACAAATCTTCGGGATAGTGACCTCCCAAATCAACAAAGTGATCTGCCTCCGCATGAGAGGAAACGACTACTCTGTACTTTCCGTTCAGCTTTTTACGATTGAACATATTTCGGGACTCACTGTCGAGAGACACCATATACATAACACCGTGCTGTAAGAAAACATAGTTCAAATTTTTGTCCGAAATTTTCTTAAGAGCCGGCAGATTGAATATCTTTAGGTCTATGGCGTGAACAAGGGCCTCTGTACCGATAAATGTCTTTGCCTTAAAGAAATACAGGTAGTGCTTAAAGCTGTGCTTGTACACGATATTTGGCAAATATTTTTCGGGTATTCTGTCTATGTATTCATAATCACGGTCAACAATAAAATATGCGTCCTTATATCCGTGATCAACAAGATACTCAAAAGTAACGCTCGCACTCTCCTCATACTTTGACGAATTCTTTTCGTACAGCATAACGAGATTTTTTGCCTTTTTTCCGTACCATAGCAGTGACAGACAATAAGCCACAAACTGCTTAAAGCGTTCAGTACCCTTGTCGGACTTAATATATGAGCGAACATAAACATTCAGTCTGTTATTCTTCGACTGTCTGAATATAGCTACAGTGTCTGTATCTCTGTCATACATAACAGGACCTCTGAGTCCCATAAATATGCGATAAATAAGCGAAAAATAAATTATGTGACACTGAACGAGCTTGTCATATCCGTTTCTGTAGCAAAGGGCTACAATGTTTGTGGCAGGCATATCCACCACATCCTTTACCGGTATATCAAAGGAATAAATGCCAAAATGACTTTTGGACAATTTATTCTTACGAGCAATATATTTAGGACAATATTCCTTAGTGCCGACTGAAATATAGGTATCTCTCAATCTTGTTTCGACAGGTGTCCTGAGTTTGAACAGACTGATGCACTTCATTCTTTTTTTCGTCTTAATATAGAGCGGCAAAATATTGTCCATTGACGAATTTTTGCGAAAACTGCCGTCTGCAATATCATTGTCCGCATTGCGAAGAACATAGTCGGCATTTTCTTTTTCTCTGTAATCAATTTCGCAAAAACCATGTTTAAGCTCATAAGAACGAACAAAGCTCTCTGTTTTTGCAAATCGCTTGCTGATAGCGTAATAATCGCCGTGCCGTACAAAAAACTTTTCGCCGGACATCTTAGATAAAACGCCTGCCATAACCGAGTTGCCACAAGAAAAGTCTACAACTTTCTTTGGCGATACAGAATAGAACAATCTGTTCTTTTCGTTTTCAAACAACGAATCAAGGCGTTTTGTATCATTAGTATTACCTGTCATCTTGTGAGCGAACAGCTCTGCGGCATCGCCGATGCCTGCCTGTATGGCAGTAATGATGCCTAAGGTCGTTACTTCCCTGTCTAATGAGAGTACAAATTCCTTTGACGCTTTGCTGAAATTATGGCGGTATGCTATCACATACCTGTATTCCGGATTTTCGGAAATGTATCTCTTTATATTTTCAAAATGAACTTCCGGCAATGTGCCTGCATACAACAAGCAAATATTGTCATCGGGCATATGACGGCTGACGCTATAAAAATCAGAATGTCCGCTGACCATAAGCTCAAATATTTTTTCGCAGCAATCATATGCACCGTTCGGACAATACTCCGACACAAAGTCGTCATAAGGCTGTACAGGCAATGACATTTCTGCAACTGTGCTTTCTACAGTGTCACAAATAGGAAAAGGTAACTCCTCAAACGGAATATATGTTCCACGGGTTTCGAGGTATTTTTCTTTGTCATACGCAAAGAGAATTATCTTTTTCTTAGTAACGGCAAAATCAAAAAATACGCTGGAATAGTCTGTAATCAATCCGTCGCAAGCACCCAAGATTTCATATGTATCATAATCGGGAGAAAAGCTCTCGATATGCTTATACTCACTGCAATCTATCTCAGACGCAAGCAAAAAGTGAAGATTGACAAGCAAAAGGCTGTCATCACTCAGCTTTTTATCGAATTGTTCAAGAAGTGCTTTTGTTTCTTTTATTTGATTTGCTGTATCGGCAGTTCTGCCTGTACCACGCCAAGTGGGCATATAAGCAAATAATTTTTTATTTTCGTAGCCGAGCTTTTTCTTAAACTCATTGCATTTGTTTTCGTCATAAAAAACATAGTTTCTCGGATAATTTGCAATAAGCTCGTTTCCGCTAAAAATCGGGTCTAAATCATAGTCGTCCATAAAGACATTGCGTGTAAATTCATTAGGAAAAAGAGCATAATCGCTCATGAGATAGTTCTTTTGGATATTGGCAAGAGACGCCAAATTGGATTTATCCGATTTTCCGAGAGTTTTGAGCGGTGTACCGTGCCAAGTATTGAGGAATACCTGCTCGCTCCGTTTGCTGAAATACGGCGGGAACGAATTGTCTGTCATAAGATACTTTGCTGTAGCCAAACACCTGCAATACTCGTCCGAATTGCGCACAACGAGACGGACGTTCTCAAATCCATAGAACGCCATTCTCTCACGAGCCTTTTCTATTGTGCCATCGGTTACGGTGAAAATTGCTCTATACTTGCTCCATCTCGGATTAGTGCAAAGTTCTCTAAGCATAGCAAACATATTTCCGTTAATGTTTGAGCCTTGTCCGCCCTCCAAGAGAACAGAATATTCCTCTATAGGAGCACCGAGATGCCTAATATAAATAGGCTTGTAGTTATTATTCAGTTTTCGTATCTTTTTCTTGATTCGATTAGCCACTGATTTTCCCCTGAAAGAAATATTTATTCGGGAAGCTGGTCTTTATTTTCTTCCGCTTCCTTAAGTTTGAGGTCATTTTTAATCATAGTAGTAGACACGCCCGGTGTTCTCTCGAGATAAACGACCTCACAGTAATCCTTTAAATAATCAAATTTGTCGGAGCCGGCCCAATCGGAGCCCATTACTACAACATCTATATGATACTCTTTTACATCATTGATTTTTTGGTCCCAGCTGTTCTCCGGAATAACCAAATCAACATATCTTATTGCCTCAAGCATCTTTTTGCGGGTTTCATAGCTGTGATAAGCTACCTTGCCCTTTTGCTTATTAAACTCATCGGTAGAAACGGCAACGACCAGATAGTCGCCGAGAGCCTTTGCTCTGCGCAAAATCTCAATATGGCCATAATGTAAAAGGTCAAAAGTACCGTAAGTCAAAATTCTTTTCATATTGTTCACCTCAAGTGTCAAACATACATTAACACAAACCTTGCGAGTATATCTGTGTTACTGCTGTTTTTCGTCTCGACATACTTCTGTCTGAAATCAAAAAGCATATCTCTGTTATATTCATCATTTTTTATAGAAGAAACGAGGTCAGCAGCATCCTCAAAGACCGCTCCAGCCATTTCTTCTCTAATATCAATATTTATTCCTCTGTCCTTCATATATTCGTTGTAGTCCGGCACAAAGAAATACAGTGGTTTCATCAGCAGCGATGCCTCAAAGGCACAAGCACTGTAATCCGTAATAATGATGTCTGCAATTTTCATCAAATCGAAAGATGAAAAATCTCCGTTTGGTGCGTACGCCTCGTCCTTTTTGACCTTAGAAAGCGGATGAGTGCTGATAATCAGCTTATAATCCTCAAGGTCCTCAAACTCAGTCTTGAGCATCTGTGCAACATAAGCCTCTCTGTCTCTGAAAGTAGGGACATAGAGAGCGAGCTTTTTGCCGCCAAAGCCCGGGTTAAGACTGTAGAACTCGGAGGCTCTTGTTTCGCCATCGGTCATAAAATCCACTCTCGGCAACGGACAAATCTTTATTTTGTCATTAGTAACCCCAAAAGCTTCCTTATAAAATTCTGCTGTGGCAGCACTTGGTGAAATGACAAAATCATAATTCTTGTGCATAGACATTGCACGGCTTACTTTTTCGTCTCTGCCTTCTTTTGTACCTACGGACTGAAGTCCAAATTTTTTGAGCGCACCGAGAGCGTGCCAAATTTGAATAACAGTCAGTCTCTTTTTATGCTTTAAGCAAGATACAGGAATAGAATAGGTGTCCAAGATAGCAACCTCTGATGTAGCAAGATAATACATATCACCTATCAAATGAAAACAGTATTTTATCTTAGCACCGACGCCGTCATCTATCATCTTGAGTCTGAATACCTGCTCAACCTGCGAATCCTGCTGTGCAATAGCTTTTTCAAGCATGGACATATCGAGACTTTTTTCATTGCTTTGACGAGAAAGATAAACGATTCTCTTTTTCGTCTTGAACAACTTCATCGGAGCATACAAAATACGCAGACCGAATTTAAGCAAATAAATCAACAGTGCTTTCATACTACCGCCTTATTCGTAAAGTGGATATTTTGCACAGATTTCAGCAACACCGTTAAGAATATAATCCTTCTTGTTATCGTAATCTGTAACTGCAAGTGCAATAAATTCTGCAATTTTATCAAAGTCGTCTGTATTGAGACCTCTTGTTGTAGCGGCAGGTGTACCGATACGAACACCGCTTGTTACAAACGGAGAGAGAGGCTCATTAGGAACAGTATTTTTGTTGAGTGTGATATGGACATCATCTAATCTTGCCTCAAGTTCCTTGCCGTTTACACCCGTACCTCTAAGGTCAAGGAGACAAAGATGGTTATCTGTACCGCCGGAAACAAGATTAAGTCCTCTGCTTGTAAGTCCTTTAGCGAGAGCCTGTGCATTGTCAATAACTCTCTGCTGATATTCGTTGAACTCAGGCTTAAGAGCCTCGCCGAAGCATACAGCCTTGCCTGCGATAACGTGCATAAGAGGTCCACCCTGTGTGCCGGGGAATACTGCGGAGTTAAGTTTCTTTGCAAGGTATGGGTTATTGCAAAGGATAAGACCGCCTCTCGGACCTCTGAGCGTTTTGTGAGTAGTAGTTGTAACTACATCGGCACAAGGAATCGGTGACTGATGCAATCCCGCTGCAACAAGACCTGCTATGTGTGCCATATCTACCATAAACATTGCACCGTTAGCGTGAGCAATGTCTGCCATTGTTTGAAAATCAATTTCTCTAGGATAAGCAGAAGCACCTGCAACAACGAGTTTAGGCTTTACTCTGTTTACCTGCTTAGCAAATTCCGCATAGTCAATAAATCCGTTTTCGTCAACACCGTAAGGAACAAAATTAAAATACTTACCCGAAATATTTGCCGGAGAACCGTGAGTAAGATGTCCGCCGTTGTCGAGGCTCATGCCCATAACAGTGTCGCCCGGCTTAAGCAGAGCGAGATAAACGGCGGTGTTAGCCTGTGCGCCCGAATGAGGCTGAACATTAGCAAACTTGCAGCCGAAAAGCTCACAAGCTCTCTTGATAGCTATATTTTCAACTATATCTACATACTGACAACCGCCATAATAACGCTTGCCCGGAAGTCCCTCGGCATATTTGTTAGTAAGCACAGAGCCCATTGCAGCCATAACCTGAGGGGACACAAGATTTTCGGAAGCGATAAGCTCAATGTTTTCTCTCTGTCTCTTCAGCTCGAGTGCCATTGCATCGGCAACCTCGCTGTCGGTTTCTGCCACTTTTGCGATTGAATCATAGTAGTCATTATACATAATTTTTCCTCCCAAAATGTTCTATACACATAATTACACGGATATATAATACCACATAGAAACAAAATATACAACATAAAATAATTAACATTTCTGTAACATACGGGTTTGGTTTTATTTTTTGTATCAATCACTTGAAATAATGGATGTTATAAGATATAATGTTTTTATCATTATTTAGATTGTGAGAAAAGTATGGAAAAGATATTAGTATTAGACTTCGGCGGCCAGTACAATCAGCTTATTGCCCGCCGTGTGCGTGACCACCATGTATTCGCAGAAATACTCCCCTACACCGTCTCTATTGACAAAATCAAGAAGAATGGCTACAAAGGCATTATCTTCACAGGCGGACCTAATTCTGTATACGATATGTCGTCACCACATTATACAAAAGAGATATTGGAACTTGGTGTACCTGTGCTGGGAATTTGCTATGGCTGTCAGCTCATCGCCTGGATGGGTGACGGCAAGGTAGAAACCGCACCGGTATCTGAGTACGGCAAAATTGAATTTAATGCCAAAGATTCAAAACTGCTCAAGGATGTACCCGAAAAGTCTGTAGTATGGATGAGCCATACAGACTACATTTCCGAACCTCCAAAGGGATTCGAAATTATCGGCACCACAAATGACTGTCCATGTGCAGCTATGCAAAACACAGAAAAGAACATATACGCTGTTCAATTTCATCCCGAAGTTACTCACAGTGAGTACGGCAAACAGATTTTGCACAACTTCCTTTATGAAATTTGTCACTGCAAGGGCGATTGGGTTATGGATAACTTTATCGACAATACCGTGGCTAAGCTCAAGGAACAAATAGGTGATAAAAATGTTATACTCGGCTTATCCGGCGGTGTTGACAGCTCTGTTGCCGCAGGTCTTTTGTCCCGAGCAGTAGGAAAACAGCTTACCTGCGTTTTTGTTGACCAGGGACTTATGCGCAAGAACGAGGGCGATTTTGTAGAAGAAACCTTCACCCGTCTGTTTGATATGAATTTTGTCAGAGTAAACTGCGGCGATCATTTTATGGCTAAGCTCAAGGGTGTTACCGACCCCGAAGAAAAGAGACATATTATCGGCACAGAATTTTTCAATGTTTTCTGGGAAGAAATTCGTAAGCAGAGCGACAAAGGATTCTTCGCACAGGGTACAATTTACCCCGACTGTATCGAATCCGGTAAGGGCGACGCCGACAAAATCAAGACCCACCATAACAAAGTAAAAATGCCAGACGATGTAGAATTTCTCGACATTATTGAGCCTCTCTGTGATTTGTTCAAGGACGAGGTTCGTGCAGTGGGTGAAAAACTCGGAATACCGAAAGAACTCGTATGGCGTCAGCCGTTCCCGGGTCCCGGTCTCGGTGTAAGAATTATAGGCGAAGTCACTGCCGAAAAAGTAAAAATTCTCCAAGAGGCTGATTGGGTACTCCGTGACGAAATGGCAAAAAACGGCTACGAAAAGAATCTTGCACAGTTTTTCTGCGTACTTCCCGGTGTCAGCACTGTAGGCGTTATGGGCGACCACAGGACTTACGATAACCTCGTAGCAATTCGTGCCGTAACCACCGACGACTTTATGACTGCCGATTGGGCAAAAATCCCCTACGATATACTTGCCAAAGTATCTAATCGTATCACAAATGAGGTAGACCATGTCAATCGAGTAGTCTACGACATAACCTCCAAACCCCCCGGCACCGTAGAGTGGGAGTAGTTCCCCTTGGTTTAGATGTGCCGAAAAATCTGGTATTTATGCTGGTTTCGGGACTTGGCACTTTTTGAACAACCGTTTTTGCAACACTTTTGCAACACTTTTTTCAAAAACGTGTTTTCGGGCAGATGAAATAGTCCCCCT
>OIYO01000024.1_pt1 | contig 174770 bp, 137 predicted proteins | sample 1588191 | NCBI WGS metagenome assembly OIYO01 (sample SAMN03283275) | human gut metagenome | biome: human-associated habitat; material: feces | host: Homo sapiens | place: Peru | collected 2012 | reverse complement strand
ATAATAAGAAGACCTCCGGAATGCTTCTGTCAATGCCGGTTCCTGCCTACGCCGGAGACTCGGCTCCTACAGGAAACCTCGGAGATATGGTCAACAGCGGTGTCGAGATCGACCTTGGCTACAGGGGACACATCAGCGACTTCAACTACGGAGTCAAGCTGAACGCCTCCTACAACCACAATGAGCTGACCTACCTTGGCGATGACGCCACCTTCATCGGATGCTCCAGCCACAAGCTCGGAACCCTGACCAGAGGCGAGGTTGGAAAGCCGTTCCCGTTCTTCTACGGATGGAAGACCGACGGAGTGTTCCAGAACGCCGCCGAAGTCGCTGCCTACACCAATTCGGAAGGAGCGCTTCTGCAACCTAACGCACAGGCCGGAGACTTCCGCTTCGTGGATGTCAACGGTGACGGTGTCATCAACGACGACGACCGCACAAAGATCGGCAAGGGAATTCCTGACTGGACCCTCGGCCTTTCACTCAACCTCGAATGGAAGGGATTCGATTTCAGCATGTTGCTTCAGGGACAGTTCGGAGTCCAGGCGTTCAACGTCTCACGCCGTACCGACCTCTACTACATCAACCTGCCTAAGAATATTCTCAACAGGTGGACCGGAGAGGGCACCACAAACAGCTACCCACGTTTCGCCTTCAGTTCCGCCAACGAGAACTACAGGGCTTCCGACTACTGGGTTGAGGACGCTTCCTTCGTAAGGGCAAGGAACATGCAGTTCGGCTACACCCTTCCTGCCAAACTGACCAAGCACGTGGCGATCTCCAGACTGAGACTCTACGTCCAGGCCGAGAACCTCTTCACCCTCACCAAGTACACGGGATGCGATCCTGAAGTGACGGGAGGTAACTCAGGCTACGGCACGGAGGTAGGTATCGACCGTGGTGTCTATCCGCAGAACAGAACATTCACATTCGGTGTAAATGTCAACTTCTAAAATGAGATTCGAGATGAAAAAGATATTTTTCGCGCTTTGCGCCCTTTCAATCCTGACCGTTTCTTCCTGCTCCGAGGACTTTGTCACTCCGGAACACAACGCATCCGAGCCGATGGATGAATATTTCAACACGGAGGCCCGTATGTTCCAAGGACTTACAGCGGCGTATGATCCGCTTGAGTGGTACGACTATTTCTACCAGTACGATGCCCTGCACCTTGTCTATGACATTATGGGCGATGACATCAACGCCGGCGGATCCAATGAGGGCGACCAGCCGATCCTTGTGAAGACACACTTCTACACGGCGACTTCGACCGATGTCTGCAACCAGATGTGGACAATCTCATATTCAGGAATCAACCGTTGCTGCGTGGTCCTGGAGAATGTGGACAATGTTCCAGGGATGAGCGATGAGACCAAGGCTCTCTACAAGGCAGAGGCCACCGTGCTCAAGGCGTTCTATTACAACGTCCTGTGGAAGCTTTGGGGAAATGTTCCTTACTACGATGAGAACCTGAAGTCCCCTTATTTCACCGAACAGCTCGGTCACGACGCCGTTTATGAGAAGATCGTCACCAACCTTGAGAACGTGTTCGAGATGAACGTCCTTCCTATGAAGGCTTCAGCCGGCAATGAGGGACGTGTGACCCTTGCGATGGCTTATATGCTTTACACAGAGGCGGTTCTGTACCAGAACGATGAGTCAAGATACCAGAAAGCCCTCGGGTTTATGAAAGAGATCAAGCAGTCCGGCAACTACCGTCTGGTCGATGACTTCGCCGGAATCTGGACCGAGTCAGGCGAATGGTGCGCCGAGTCCATCTGGGAAATCAACTACATCTCAGAGGGTGGCGTGCGCTCTTGGGACGCGCCTATCGCTACCGGTGGCAACATATTCTCAGTCCTGACCGGAATCCCTTCACTCAAAGGAAGTTCCGACTTCATTGAAGGCTGGGGATTCGGCACTGTACGCAAGGCCGCTTACGATATGTACGATGAGACCGACATCCGCCGCGACGGTGGAATCCTCAACTTCGAGAAATACGCCGAGGAATCCGGAGCGTCCTACACCCCACGCTGGGAAGACAGCGGTTATTTCCTTCTCAAGTACATAGCCCGCGCCAACGGCAACCACGGCTACCTTGGTGACCCGAATATGAACCACGGCAACAACGAAAGGGTTTACCGCTACGCCGAGACCCTCCTCAACGCCGCCGAGCTCTCAGTCCTCCTTGGCCAGGATCCTTCTGAATATCTCAAGGAGATCCGTGACCGCGCGAAATGCCAGGACACCGGACTCACCCGCGATGACATCATCCAGGAGCGCCACAAGGAGTTTGTCGGAGAAGGCAAGCGTTACTGGGACCTCGTCCGCACCGGAATGGCCGCGTCAGTCCTCAAGGCTTCCAACCACGAGTTCCGCCAGAACGACTGGACCGAGTCCAAGAAATACTGGCCGATCCCTCAGACCGAGCTTGACAAGGATCCTAACCTCGTACAGAACAACTACTAATCTTGAATGAATATGAAGACAACATTGAAATATATCGCATTGTCGATGTCCGCCGCCCTTATGGCTGCCTGCTCGCCGGACTACATCACTCCGGATCAGGCAAAGCTTCCGCAAGCCGCTGACTTTGACGTGCAGGTGGAGGTGAACCAGGAGACCAACTACGTCACCTTCAATATGAACAACAACGGCATCGTGCCTGTCTGGATTGTCGGCGCCACAGATCCGATCGACAACGCGAACGGCTCGAAAGTGACCGGCAAGAACTACGCCTACACCGGGAACGGACTCCTGCTCCGTTTCCGTGACGAGGGCAAGCACACCGTCGAGGTCAAGGCCTACAACGCCCACGGAATCTCGGTCGGCTCGCAGATGGTGGAGTTCACGTTGAACAACACCTACCGTGATCCGTTCGACCCTGCTCCTTACATCAAGGCGCTCAGTGATGGCTCCACCAAGACTTGGGAGTGGAACCACACTGTGGCCGGGCACTTCGGATGCGGTCCGTTCGGCGGAACTGGAACCGAATGGTGGAGCGCGGGAGCAGAGGAGAAGAAGGACTGGAGTCTGTACGACGACAAGATCACCTTCGGGGCTGACGGATCTTACGTTTACGATCCGGGCGACGGACAGCTTTACGTCAACGCCAATTCCGGAGTCAAGTCTGAATATGCGACCGGAGAGGATTACCTCGTTCCTTGGGAGAAGACCACTGCGACATATTCAGTGGAAAGCAGTTGGAACGACGCCGGTGTGGAGGAAATCTATATCACCCTTCCTAAGGGGACTCCGATGTCCTATGTGGCTGACCAGACAGAGCTTGACGATCCTCGTTACCTCGTCTTGGAGAGCAAGCCTGCGGATATGAAGAAATGCCTCAAGCTTGTGGCCAACCTCAAGACCTCAGGCAATCCGGACGGTATCGCTTGGCATTACGAGTTTGTCAAGGAAGGATCCGCCGGAGGAGATGTCACCGATCCTCTCTACGGCAAGACCAGCAAGACCTGGGTGCTTGACTCGGATGCCAACGGACACATCGGATGCGGTCCTGACCAATCCAACCCTGCGGGATGGTGGGCGGCCGGTCCTAACGAGAAGGCCGGATTCGGTCTCTACGATGATGAGATCACCTTCTACGCTGACGGCAAGTACGTCTTCAACCCTGGCGCGGATGGCAAGATCTACATCAACAAAGATGTCACCGCGATTGGCCTTGGGACAACCCAGAGCGAGGACTACGACATCGACTGGACCGTTCAGGAATCCACCTACACACTTAACGGGGACGTTCTCACCTTCCCAGAAGGAGTTGTGATCGGTTATGTAGCGAACAACGAGTCAGTTACGAACCCGACCTACGTCATCACCGAGAACACAGAGGACAAGCTCGTCATCGTGGCGAACTTCAGCGGAATCTCCTGGCAGTACATCTACAAGCCGAAACCGGATGTGTTCGACGTTGACGGCCCGGGAAACTTCTGGAAGAGCGCAAACGTAAGTATGACCTACTGGTACTCCCCTTCCGACTGGTCAGGCGGACTGAATCCAGAGACCGAAACTCTTGAGAACAACGGACTTAAAGTCGTCATCCCTGAGGGAATCGGCGGAAACGAATGGCAGGGCCAGACCGTGTTCCACACCGACATCCCGATGTCAGCGTCCAAGACCTATGACTTCTGCGTGACCGTGGAGGCTGACCAGGACATCCCTGCGATGACATTCAAGCTCGCGTGGGAAGGCAATGACAATGATCACGCGGCGTTCTATGTCAATGATTTCGCGGTCGAGGCGGGCGAACCGGCTACCTTCAAGATGGAAAGTGTCGTGCCTGACGTTGACTACGACAAAGTCGTTCTCTTCGTTGACCTTGGCAGATGCACAGCCGGAACGACAGTCACATTGACTAAGATCTGCCTGCAGGAGCATAAATAGTTTTGCGGATATATTCATTTCTGAATGAAACGTTTATTGCAATATTTAGCGTTCGGGTTGCTGTCGCTTTCGGCGGCGGCAGCCCTTTCATCTTCATCTTGCGGAGGTTCCTCATCCAATGATCCCGAAGTGGTTCCGGAGCTCTCCACCGACAAGGAAGAACTGGCCGCTTCATACGAGGCCACTGAACTGACTGTCAACGTGACGGCCAACTGCGAATGGGGCGTGTCCTCCGGAGCTACCGACTGGTGTACGGTTTCCCCGAGCGGCGGGCTGTCCGGCAGCTCGACCGTAAAGGTTTCTCTCACAGAGAACTTCACGAGAGATGCCCGTGAGACTGTTCTGACCTTCCGTTTCGGTTCGGCAAGAAAGACCGTGAATGTGAAGCAGGAATGCAAGGAGGACGGAGTGAACATTCCGGCCGGCTACAAGCTGGTCTGGCAGGACGAGTTCAACACAAGCGGCTCATCCACACCGGATTCCGACAAATGGTGGTACGAGACCGGAAGCAGTGGATGGGGCAACAACGAGCTCCAGAACTATGTCGCTGACGGGATGTACAACGGCGTGAAGATTGCTGAGGTCTCGGACGGAACGTTGAAGATCACGGCCCAGAAGATCGGAGGCAAGGTCCAGTCTGTCAGGATGAACACCAAGGAGTCCTGGACCTATGGCTATTTCGAGGCGCGGCTCAAACTCCCTAAGGGGAAGGGCACCTGGCCGGCGTTCTGGATGATGCCGAAGAACTATCATTCGTGGCCTGCGGACGGCGAGATCGACATTATGGAAGAGGTTGGCTACAATCCTGAATATGTCTCCTCAAGCATCCACTGCACGGCCTACAACCATCCTAAGAACACTCAGAAAACCCACGAGTTCCTTCTCAAGGGCGCGCAGTCAGAGTTCCATACCTACGCTCTGGAATGGACAGCCGAAAAGATGGACTTCATCTTTGATGGAGAGGTCCACCTGACGTTCAAGAATGACGGTAAGGGCAACTACGACACCTGGCCGTTCAACAATCCGTTCTACCTCAAGCTGAATCTGGCCTGGGGCGGCAACTGGGGCGGAGCGATGGGCGTTGATGAAAGCTGTCTGCCAGCCACTTACGAGATTGACTACGTGAGAGTGTTCCAAAAACAATAGCAAGATGAAGACCTTGTCCAGACTCTCACTTATGTTCCTTGTTCTCCTTACCGTCTTTTCCTGCGGCAAGGAGAGTAAGGAGTGCGTGGCCGAGTTCCACTCCATCACTCCGGTTCAGTCCTCTGTCACAATGGATGACGACGGCAACGCCACCGTGGAGTTTATGGTGGACGAGCCGGGATATTCATTCAACTACAATGTCGGCAGTCCGGACTGCGCCGTGTCGCTGAGGCGTCAGGACGGAAGCGAGTCTGACATATTCAGAATTACAGGGATTTCGCCGACGGAGAGTGAGGGAACATATTCAGTGACAATCGCTGATCTTGGGGTCAGCGGCGACTGTGAGGAGAGCGTCCGGTTCGCGATGAGGCTGCCGCAGGGCACGATGGTATATTCCAAGCCGTTCATAATCAAGAGCAATGACTTCGACGGCAGGATAAAGGTCCGGACAGGGCTTCCGGTGGTTTACGTTGACACGGAAGACGAGAAGGAGGTCGTGTCCAAGGAGGACTATCTGAAAGCGGTCTTCAAGATAAACGGGATGGGCAGATTTGGTGATCTGGAAGAGGTGCCGTGCTCCGTCCGTGGACGTGGAAACACCACTTGGACCTGGCCCAAGAAGCCTTATCTGATCAAGTTCGACAAGAAACAGTCCATCTTCGGGCTGCCTAAGCACAAACGGTGGATCCTTCTTGCCAACTTTATGGACAGGACACTGATGCGCAACCTGATAGCCTACAAAGTGGGTTCGATGACATCGCTGGACTGGACTCCGCACTGCCAGAGCGTGGAACTCGTGATGAACGGGAAGCACGTCGGCAACTATCTGCTGATCGAGCAGATCCGTGCGGACAGCAACCGTGTGCCTTGCGAGGACGGATTCCTTCTGGAATGCGACTTCCACTACGACAATGAGATCCAATGGATCCAAACGCCCGGAAAATGTATGCAGATGCAGGACGGCATCCCTTTCGGAATAAAGTACCCGGACTACGATGATGGCCTCACCGGCCTGATGCTCAACGAAATCAAGGAATATGTCAGGACGGTTTCCGAGGTGATCTACGGCGAGAACTTCAAGGACGATTCTGAGGGCTATGCCAAATATCTGGATGTCAAGTCCTTCATTGACTATTGGATAGTTTTCGAGGTGATGATCAACCACGAACTTGGCAACCCTGGAAGCGTGTTCCTGCACAAGAGTGCGGACGGGAAGCTGACCGCCGGACCGATTTGGGATTTCGACTGGGGAGTGCTTTCCTACAATGTTTCCCCACAGGCCAGAAACGGTCTGGTAAACAGGGATTCCTTCTGGTACGCAAGGCTGTTTGATGATCCTGATTTCAAAGCGGCCGTCAAATCCCGGTGGAACGAACTGCTTCCTCAGCTGAAGACGATTCCGGCCTACATCGATGAGATGGAGAAGGCGCTTCAGGCCTCGGCCGAGCTGAATTTCAGGATGTGGGATCCGGCAGAGGACGCATCGCAGAACGGTGGTGTGATTGTCAACGGAGACGAGAGGATGACGTACAACGCAGCCGTGGAGAGATTGAAAAAGATTTACGAAGAACGATTGGAAATAATAAGCAAGAATCTGTAAATGAAAATATTAAAGTACTTGATAATGACAGCGGCATCCGCCTTGGCGATCTGCGGCTGCTCTGAGAAAGACGAGACTGAAAAGAAAATCGACGACCTTCTTTCGCGGATGACCCTGCACGAGAAGATCGGTCAGATGAACCAGCTTTCCGGCGGAGACTGGCTGACCGAGGCCGCCGAGAAAGGCGAGGTAGGTTCCATCCTCAACTGTGTGGATCCGGCTGAGATAAACAGGGTCCAGAAAGCCGCTGTCGAAAGAAGCCGGCTGGGAATTCCGATCCTTGTCAGCAGGGATGTCATCCACGGCTTCAAGACCATATTCCCGATTCCGCTTGGGCTCGCGGCCACTTTTGATCCGGAATTGGTTGAGAGTGGCGCCCGTGTGGCAGCCGTCGAGGCCGCTTCCTGCGGAGTGAGATGGACATTCTCCCCGATGCTGGACATCTCAAGGGATCCACGCTGGGGCAGGATCGCCGAGAGTTCCGGAGAGGATCCGTACCTTGACGCCGTAATGGGCACCGCTATGGTTCGTGGCTATCAAGGCAATGGGGATTCAACCTCCATTGCCGCCTGCCTCAAGCATTTTGTAGGCTACGGGGCGACCGAAGGAGGCCGTGACTACAACACAGTCGAACTCTCCGAAAGGACTTTGCGCAATGTTTATTTCCCTGCGTTCCAGGCAGGTGTGGACGCCGGTGCGATGACCCTGATGACTTCGTTCAACACCATCGATGGAGTCCCTTCCACAGGCAACAGATGGCTGCTTCAGGACATATTGAGAGGAGAATGGGGATTCGACGGAATGATCGTGACCGACTGGAACTCTTCCGGCGAGATGATTATGCACGGATTCGCCAAGGATCTAAAGGACGCCACCGATCTGGCCGTCAACGCCGGAGTAGAGATGGATATGATGTCCTACGGCTACATATCCTTCATCGAGGAACTGGTCAAAGAAAAGAAAATCAGCGAGAAACAAATCGATGACGCTGTCAGAGACATCCTTCGCCTGAAGTTCCGCCTCGGGCTGTTCGACAATCCTTACGTCAAGGAGGAAGGCTCAGGAGATGTTCTCTACGCCCCGTCACATCTGGAGGCCGCCAAGCAAAGCGCCATTGAATCAGCCATCCTTCTGAAGAACGACAACGCGGCTCTTCCTTTGAAGGATGCCAAGACTCTGCTCGTGACCGGTCCTTTGGCCGACGCTCCTTACGAACAGATGGGCACTTGGGCCTTTGACGGGGACGAGACTCATTCCGTCACCCCTCTGGCAGCTCTCAAAAAGGATTACAACGTGATCTACGAACCGGGGACCGCCTTCAGCCGCGACAGAAGCATTGCAGGGATCGCTAAGGCAAAGGCCGCCGCGTCAAGGGCAGACGCCATCGTGGTGTTCGCCGGAGAAGAGGCGATCCTCTCAGGCGAGGCGCACTGCCTGTCCGACCTGAATCTTCAAGGTGCTCAGAGCGAGCTGATAGCGGCAATGCGGCAGACCGGCAAAAAGGTCATCGTGGTCGTGATGGCCGGCAGGCCTCTGACCATCGGCCGCGACCTGGAGAACTGTGACGCGATGCTTTATTCGTTCCATCCCGGCACAATGGGTGGCGAGGCGATCGCCGACCTCCTGAGCGGAAAGGCCGTTCCGTCCGGAAAGACTCCTGTCACCTTCCTAAAGACCGTCGGCCAGGCTCCGATGTACTACAACCACCTCAACACCGGCCGTCCGAACACCGGCACCGAGACCCTCCTGATGGACCTTCCTCTCAAAGCCGGCCAAACCTCCAACGGCTGCACCTCCTACTACCTCGACAGCGGCTACGGCCCGCTCTTCCCGTTCGGCTACGGCCTGAGCTACACCACCTTTGAATATTCCGACATAGCTCTCGACAGCCGTGAATATACCGCCGCCGACACGATCAAGGTCAAATTCACCCTGAAGAACAGCGGAGAATATGCCGGCATTGAGGTCGCACAGCTCTACGTTCGTGACCTCGTCGGATCCATCGCCCGCCCTGTCAAGGAACTCAAAGGTTTCCAAAGGGTTGCGTTGAACGCCGGCGAATCAAAGGTCGTAGATTTATCGCTTCCTGTCTCCGCCCTCGCCTTCTGGAACATCAACAATGAATATATTGTCGAGTCCGGTGATTTCCAACTCTGGGTAGCCACCGACTCCGCCTCCGGCGAGCCTGTCGGATTCACTGTCAGATAGTCTGGAATCTATAGGTTTCTCAGGCAAATAGTCTTGTCATTTAGATTATGTCTTTGTTGGCCAATTACCACAAAGACATAATCTAATTCTTATCACCCACGGCACTAAAACCGGAATAATCGCATAGAATCTGTTTTGAGTTGTTTGAAATGTTCTTTGATGTGAAAAATCTTCAAAAACAGCTTCTTAGTCCTGTCTCAAAGTCTCAATCCTCTCCGGAGACAGCCCTGTGGCAATCTCGATCTGTTCAACCGGAATGCCTAACGACAGCATAGACTTAGCGACTTTCTCTATACCCTTCTCTATACCCTTCTCAACGCCTTCCGCCGTGCCTTGTTCGACACCGGCCTTAAAGCCTTTGCGGTAGCCCTGCTGCTCGGCACCTTTGATGTACGGGTGCATCTCTTTTTCTGTCATCATATCGCTGAAATAGTTGTCAATCTCCTGGTCGTCAAGGCCGCTGACACGCATCGCCCGCTCTAACCTCTCAAACTCTGCGTCTTTCTCCGACCTCGACTTCGCAAATATAGCGAAATTTCTGAATATCCGGCACCATCCCGCAACAGGACTGTCATATTCATCAGTATAACGCATTATCCTCGGCAACTCCAACAGGTAGAACGACATCCGGTCGCCGAACGGCTCGGCCGTCTCGACCTCACGCAGACTATAATGGTACAGGATTTTGTCCTCCGGCGAGTTCGGATGCTCGTCCTCGTAATTCATTATGCAAATGACCTTGACGGGCGCAAGGACATATTCCTCATCCCCGCGCTTCACCTGTCTGGTCACCAGTCTTGAACCATAAAAGAGCAGACGGTCGCGCTGGTCGAAACGCGACGTCCTCTGCATCTCGACCAGAATCGTCCCGCCCGGTGTCCGGCAAAGAAGGTCGAAGAGTATCCTCTTGTCCTGCGGAGATATCTCCGTCAGTTCCGTGTTCCGGAACTCAACCGATATGATGTCCTCCTGAAGGATATCATTGAGGAGACGGACAAGCAATTCAGGGTGGTTCTGGAACAGATACTTGAACGCCCAGTCGCAGGTCAGGTCAAGATACTCCGGCGTGGCGAGCCGCTGTGCGTAGGCATCCTTCTCCTCGTCGGTCATCCCGACGAACCGCACGTCGTTCTCAATCAGTCTACGGCAGTGGCGGTAGCGTTTAAGGTACTGCTCCTCCTCCGATGCCGCGTCCGGGCAGTCAGCGGCTTCCTGCCCATCCACGGTCTCTTGGTTAACACCCTCATGTTCAATGGTCTCTTGGTTAATGGTAGTCTGGTCATCGGCCTTCCGCCTGACGGCACATTTTCTCTCTGAAGTCCTCATAGTTGAAGTGAATCATGTCTGTTTGTCAAAATGTCCCGCGATTCCTCCCGGAACACGACCGCAAGTTAGGCAATCTCAACGAAAGGTAACAGAAATAAACATATAGAATTCATAAAAAACAGAAATTTCTTGGTTTTTACCCCCGAAGAAACCACTCCTTGAGGCTTCATTGACACGGTCGCCACCTTCGGCAAAGTGCTTTAGCGTCACCGTTGGCCTTTAGACACTCCAAAAACCCTCCGGCAACGCATTGAGCCATATTCGTTTCCCAAGAGTGTTCCGCAACACTCTTGAGAGACGTTCTAGCCCGAAAACGTTGCCCAAGCGCCACCTCCCCCGAAAGATCACCGAGAAATATTAGACTCTCGACATCATCAAGGCTCCTCTATTCCTCGTTTCGATGAATCGGAGGTGCTTCGTTGAGGACGTTAGAGTCATTCAAATTACTGGTTAACCCTCGTCGTATGTCCCGATTTTAAGCCGTGGCGGATAAATGCCACAAATGACAACCCTACCCCTTACCCAAAACATTCCAAAACGGCACCCTCCCTAAGTATGCCATGCCACTTCACAGCAATAAGATTCCTAAACTCATACGCGAGAATCCAATTATTCCCGACAAAGTGCATTTTTACCATAAAATGATTATCATAAAATGATAAAATGTCATATTTACAATGTAAGACATTATAACTTTGATAGATACATCAATCACGACAGGGTACGCCGGAGTCCATTTTTTTGCGGCAGGGTCAAAGGGACAAGCGGAGTATCAAATCAGTTCGCGGATTATCTCGTCGGAGGTGAAGAGGCGGGATTCGGGGATGCGGATGCTGCCGCCTTGCTTCTCAAGGGCACCTTCACTCAAAAGGGAATTAATGACCGTGCGGCCGGCCAATGAATATAGTTCCGCGGCTTCCAAGCCTTTGTCGGTGCGGAGGGAGAGCATGATCCTCTCGACACGAATGTCCTCGGGCGAAAGGGTCTCGAAGTTTCTTGAATATGTGGCCAACTTTCCGCTTGGATTCCGGGATGAAGTTTGACACGAAGTCGAGTCCGGATTACAGGACGAGATTCTGTCTGGATTGCAGGATGAGGTTTCATCCTGCTGACGGTGCGGGAGTTCCTGGCTGTTCCAGGAGCGTACATTGCCGGTCAGGGAATGGGCACCGGGGCCGAGGCCGATGTACGGTGCCCGGCGCCAATAGGCGCTGTTGTGGACGGCTTCGAAGCCGGGCTTTGCGAAATTGGAGATTTCGTAATGATGGTAGCCTGACCGCCCAAGACATCTGCACAGGATGTCGTACTGCCGGCGACATTGTTCCTCGGAAGCCTCAACGTAACGCCCGTCGGCTACCATCTTGGCAAGGGCGCTTCCTTCCTCTATTGACAGTTGGTAGGCCGAAATGTGCTCTGGAGAAAGTTCCAAGGCCTTTTCGATCGTGTCTTTCCAGGTCTCGTCCGTCAGTTGGGATATGCCAAAGATCAGGTCAATGCTGATGTTCCGGACTCCGCTTTCGCGAAGGATATGGAAAGCCTTGACGGCATTCCCTGCATCGTGGCGGCGGTTCATCCAACGGAGAATGTCATCGTTGAATGACTGGATGCCCATGCTGATCCTGTTCACACCCAAGGCAAGAAGTCCGCGGACATATTCACGGCCTTTTTCCACTATATCTTCGGGGTTCACTTCAACGGTAAACTCATCGAAGAGTTCTGTCGGGGTGGTCACTTCGACAGGCTCAGTGACCAGAGAAAGCTGTTCAGTGACCAAAGAAAGCCGTTCAGTCTGGGAAACCGCACCGACAATCCGTGACAAAACATCAAGAGGAAGCACCGATGGGGTGCCTCCTCCGATGTATAGGGTGTTGACCGCATCCTGTGCGGACATATTCATTTCCAGTTCCTTCCGGCGGTCACGAATCTCAGCGATGACGGCATCTGCATATTCATTGAACGCCTGTCTGCTCCGGCATATTTCCGAATAGAAGTCGCAGTAAGTGCAGAAACTGCCGCAGAAAGGAACGTGAAGGTAGATCACAGGTTAGCGGAGCAAGAGTTCAGTCTTGCCGAGGAACGCCTGAGAGGTGTAGGCCTCAACCGTATATATTCCCGACTGATAGGAAGGAATGTCGTTGAGATAGATGCTCAGGTCAACCTCCTTACCCTCGTAGTCAACCTCACGGGAAGCGGAGGCGACCATAGTCTGGCCGTTGAACGAGAACGAGGTCTGCGTGCTGTTGGTGAGAAGGATTCCGTCCGGATCCTTGACGCGGAGATAGACTCTCACCGGTCCCTTAGGAGCCAGGTCGTTCTCGACAAGGCTCAGGGAGGCCAGAAGTCTCACTACCCTGCTGCTACGGTCCGTAACCTTGTCGGAAGCGTTGTAGGCGGCGACGCTCAAGCCTCTGGACTTGATCACGGAACCGGCGGCCACCTGACCGGAAAGGTTCTCGACCTGTCCCTTGAGGTCAGCGTTCTCTGCACGGCTCTCCGCGGCCTCGCGGCGCGCGGCGGCGGCATCGGCTGTCAGCTTGTGGTTCAATGTGTTGAGCGAGTCAATCTGCACTATGTAGTTTCTCATGATGCTGCGAAGGGTTCCGAGTTCCTTCTCGTACTGACGCATCTTGCGGCGGTTCGTGGCCTCGGTCTTCTGGATCCTCTCTATCAACTGGTTGACCTCTTCCTTGGAGGAGTCCAGCTGGCTGTTGATTGATGCATAGTCAGACGAAAGGCTGTCGTAGTCTCCCTTGAGGGCGATCATCTGCTGGGTAAGGTCGTCCTTCTCAGCGTTAAGGTCCTTTACAAGGCTGGACTTCGAGAACCAAATGTAGGCAAGTCCCGCGGCAAGCAGCACCGCCACAGCCACAAGAATCCACATAACCTTCTTGAGGCTTTCATTCTTTCTTTCCTGCTCTTCGCGATCACGACGCTCGCGGATAGGATCAATTTCTGCCATAGTCTTTCGATTTAATGATTAATGACACAAAAATAACAAAACTATTTCATATCTTTGCTTCGTTAGCAAAAATCGGACTATTATGAAATATTTTATCAGAGCTGTCAAATACTTTTTCTACTTCACCATCCTGTTTGTGGTCATAATGGCGGCGCTCGTGTTCATCGGAGTCGTCAAGGCTGATGTCAGCCTAATGTTCCGCGATGGCTATAAGTCGCTGTGGCAGATAGCCTTGCTATTCGCTTTCGTTTCAGCCTTCTACCCAAGATTCGGTTTCATCAAAAGATCAGTCATATTAAAAGGTGAATATTCCGACCTCCGTGGCGGGATTATTGAATATATGGAGATGCGCGGCTACCGCCTCGAAAGCGAGGACGGCGAGAATATGACATTCCGCCTCCGCTCCAAGTTCAGCGCCCTTTTCAAGATGTTCGAGGATCGGATCACGATGACCCGCGAGCTTGGCGGCTTCGAGGTGGAAGGCCTGACCAAAGAAGTGGTGCGGATTGTCGGCGGACTGGAGTACAAATTCCGGGTGCTGGACGAGGAGTAATCCACATTTACGGGAAATGAATATGCTCGATCGGTGCTGCCGGCACCATTGAAGCACAGATGTAACACTCTAATATTCAAAGATTATGGCAGAAGAACTCAAGACTGTCGCAAAGTTCGACAACGCGATGAGCGCCCACATCACAGCGGGCATGCTCAATGAGAACGGCATCCCTGCCGCAGTGTTCGGGGAGAACTCCTCCTACGTCTCACTGAACTATGTAGATCCTGTCGAGGTAAAGGTCAACGCCGCCGACTACGACGCCGCCATGGCCCTCATCAACTCCAACGACCGCTAATATCGGCCATAAGCCTTAGGCGCAAGACTCCATTATTAGACAAATCTGCTACGCCTCGTCAAGAATCTTCTTGGCGGCGTAGGAGAGGGCGTCGTAGAAATCCTGGCCGAAGACGGAGATGAAGGGATCGCGGAGGAACTGATAGACACGGATGCCTTCGCGGCGGCCTTTCTCGTAGGCATCCTTGCATATTCCCCAACGATGGAGGTTCAGGGCCTGGCCGCCGCCGGTGAGTTTGGTGACGCGGATCGGGTAGAGCCAGCAGGACTGGGGCTTGCGGAACTTGCACTCGCCTTGGAAGAAGCACCGTTCGATGGAGCAGAAACAGTTGCCGGCCTCGTCGAAAGTGGTGTAGGCGCATTCCTCGGTCTGATCCACGACCGGGGTCACGATGTCCCCGTCACGGTCGATGGAGAAGAAGCCCTCCTTGTCAATCTGCGCGCGGCCCTGCGGCCTCATAAGCTTTGAATATATGGGGTAATTCTCCTCCAGAGGCTCCAGCTCCGACTCCTCCAACGGAGCCCCGCTGTCCCCTATTATGCAGCAACAGCCCTTGCAGACAGCGTAGTCACAGGCGAAATATTCAGTGACAACATCCTCAGACACAAGGATGTCGCCGATCTGGATAATGGTTCCGAACTTATTGTTTGACGACATATTCAATTCTCATTCCTTCGGACAGAGCTCCGAAAATTTCCTTTACCATGTCGGCGGAGACACTGCCGATTCTGTTGTTATAACCGGTCAGCACGTCCTTTCCGCCGGAATAGCGCATCAGGACGGCGTCCACATAATTCTTCGGATCCGCAAGATAGGTCGAGTAGCCATTGGTCAGCAGGGACTTGCAGGAAGCGAGCTCCGCGGCGTTGACCGGATTGGAAAGCACGTTTTCAATCACCTTGCGGGCCTCCACAAGAGTCCTCATCGGCTGGTCGGAACCGCTCTTCACACCATAAGGGAGGCCGGATTCCGGCACAGGAGTGCAGGTGAATATCAATTCCAGAGCCTCCTGAGGCCAGATGCTGAAGCGGTCGGCCATTCTGACACTGAACCCGTGCTCGGCCATAACACCGGTAAGCCTGCGCTGGAGGGCGAGGCTGGCGACCTTGAATGCCATATAGTTCTCTGTCGTGAACGGCTCGGCGCAGGCCAAAGCCAGACTGATCTCAACAGGGGTTCCGATGCGGGAATATGTCGTGGCACCGGTGCGCAACTTATAAGATGAGAACTGGCGTACGGACGAGGACTTGCTGACCCGGAATCCGCCAAGATACTGGCAAAGGATTTTCTGGACGGACTCCGCCGACAGATCGCCCACAATCACAAGAACTCCGTCATTCGCTCTTATAAATTGATTGTCAAAAAAATCAGATGCGTCATCCAACGTTCTGGCGGTGAGACCGGACGGCGTCTTGACGGACGAGTAGTTGTAGTCCTGGTACATGAGGCTGTCCAGATAGGCCGGCTTGAGGGAAGCCAGTTCCATCCTTTTCCACGGCTCAAAGGCCGAAAGCGAAGGCTTCCGCATATTGGCGGCGGAAAGCAAGGCCTTGAGGGTCAGCATGAACCTGTTTGACGGGGCTGAGCCGTAGAGTCGCAGATCAGATGTCGAGACGGCACATGACATCTCCACCCCGTTGGCACGGAGCACTTTGTCGAAGTCGCTTCCCGGCATGCCGGCGATGTTGCATAGGCCGAACATATCGGAGAAAAACGCTCCCTCCCCGCGAGGAAGATTCCGGACAGTGGAGAAACCACCCTTTATCATAAAAGAGTAACTGAAACGCCCGGCAGCCGGCATCTTCTTGTAAATCACCTTCATGCCATTGGAGAAAGTCCACATCTCCCCTCCGGAGACAGGCTCCGCGGCCACAGACTTCATCTTGACCTTATTCCTTTCGTTCCAGAAAGCCGAGGTGTCCTTGGCCGTCACAGGCCACTTGTAGAGCGGTTTGTCCAGCATGGAGACCCCATCGGTCACCAAACCGAACAGAACCGGCCAGAACCATTCGTCATAATCCTCCTCGTTTCCCGTCCATGTGATCTTGGGATTCTCCATCTCGGAGAGCAGGGCCAGAGTGTAACCGTTGAAAAGTTCGGTCTCAGCCTTTGTGGACATATTCCTGGAAGAGAAGAAGTTGGCCTTGGTCGCCGGGGAAGCCAGATCAGCTCCGTAAAGGTAAGAGGAGACGCAGCGCAGAACAAGGGCATCATTCGTCTGCGTCCTTAGGAAACCATTCAGGACGGAATTGCGCGCGACCAGATATTCCTCCGCCCCGATTCCCTTGGAACAAATCTCCGAAAGGACGGAGGCGACCGCCATCGAGGCTGGCATCAGCTGGCCGCGGGAGGTCCGCACACTCACGCTGAAACGCTCGTCACCAGCGCATGACGCACTTCCAAGATATTCAACATCAAACGATTCCACAGGAATATCCCTACCAAGGAAACTTTCGCGGAGGCGGCTTGAGACAATCTCCCTCAACGATCTGGAGAATAGTTCCGAGATGAACGGCTGGATAGTGTTCATCTGGTCGTCAGGTGTCCTCGGCGAACGGAACTCCACAGTCACGGAAGAACCGCCGGACGGGATGAATGAATATTCAGGAGCGATGGCAGGCCTCCAGACATATTCCTTCTTCTTGTAGGCGGGATTGCGGGAAGGAACCATCAGCGAGAATACGTTCATCCTTTCCTTGATGGCGGTAGGATTGATGTCACCCGCGATGATGATGGCATGCTGGCAAGGCTGAGCCGCGATGAGGTCGAACAGCATGAGAAGCGTGGTGTCCGACGCGGCCTGGTCAAAGACCGGCACATCATCGAATCTGAATATTGTCGCGTCGTCACGGTAGGAGATATATCCTTCCGAACGGCAGCCTATTCCCTTGCGCGACAAGAACTTATAAGGAATCGTCTTGTTGAAGTGGGGCAATGACGAAAGCTCTTTTCTCGCTGACAGAGTGTCGCTTACCCCCTTGCGCACAAGCGCGAAGTCAGCGACTCCCTTCATCGATGGATTCGTCAACAGATAGTAGGAAATCCCGTTGGTAAGATTGCCGGTAGTGACCGATCCGTCCTTCTGAAGAACGGGCAGATTCTGCGCTGGCATCATTATTGAAAAACCAAACAGCGCAAAACACAAGACTGATTTGAAGATAAGACTACGCATCATTGACACCTCCCGTTTAGACAAAAATAGCCAATAATGTGCAATTGACACAAATTTTTATTACATTTGTGGTTATTGCGATTATAAGGAATATAGTTAAACATAATTTTTAATACGATGAAAAAGTTTATTCTCGCGATCGCTGCCGCGTTCATGGCAGCAAGCATGGCATCCGCCCAGGACATGGCCCAGGCAACAGAACTCTACAATAATGGAGCCACAGCCATCTCTATGAAGAATTGGACTGAAGCCCTCGACTGCTTCCAGAAAGCTCTCGAAATGGGTAAGACCATAGGCGCTGACGCCGATGAGCTCGTGGCAAACTGCAAGAACGCCATCCCTGGAGTCTCCCTTGAGATCGCAAAGGACCTGATCAAGGACGCGAAGTACGATGAGGCCGCCGCCAAACTTGACGAAGTCGCCAAAATAGCCGAGGAATATGAGAACGCCGAGGTTGCCGAGAAGGCTAAGGAGCTCGTTCCTCAGATGTGGATGCAGAAAGGTGTTGACGCACTCAAACTGAAGGACTTCGCCGCCGCCGCCGATGGTTTCGCGAAGTCTTACGCCGCCGACACCACCGCCGGCAAGACAGCCCTTTATCTCGGACAGGCTCTCGGAGCCCAGGGCAAGACCGATGAGGCCATCGAGGCTTTCAGGCATGCCGCATGGAACGGTGAGGAGGCCGAGGCCAAGGAGCAGGTTTCCAACATCTATGTAAGGCAGGCCAACGCCGCCCTTAAGGGCCAGAAGTTCGCTGACGCCGTGAAGGCAGCCGAGAAGGCCAACAGTTATGTCGAGAACGCCACAGCTTACCTCATCGCAGGGCAGAGCTCACAGAAACTCAGCAAGAACGCCGACGCCATCAAGTACTTCGAGAAGTATCTTGAGATGAAACCGGACGCGAAGAACGCTCCGGCCATCACTTTCACCGTGGCCGCCCTCTATCAGGGCGCTAAGAACAACGCCAAGGCTCTTGAATACTACAAGAAGGTACAGGACGATCCTAAGTTCGGCGCACAGGCCAAGCAGATGATCGCTTCCCTCAGCAAGTAACCAATGAAGTTCCTCGAACTTCTTGCTCCGGCAAGAAACGCTGACATCGGCATCGCGGCTATCGACTGCGGTGCCGATGCCGTGTATATCGCCGGGCCTGCGTTCGGGGCGCGTCAAGCCGCCGGAAACTCGATGGAGGACATCCGGAGGCTCACCGAATATGCCCACAGATTCGGAGCGCGCATATTCCTGACACTCAACACTATTCTTTTTGACAACGAGCTCGCGGAGGCGGAAAGGCTGCTTGCCGAGGCTAAAGCCGCCGGGGTGGATGCCATCATCGCCCAGGACCTTGCGGTCTGGAAATTGACCGACTTGCCGGTCCACGCTTCGACACAATGTGCGATAAGGACTCCTGAGAAGGCTCGGCTTTACGAGGGCATCGGAGCCTCACGGCTTGTTCTTGAACGGGAGATGTCTCTGGATCAAATCCGCGCGATAAGGTCGTCCGTTAACTGCGAGCTGGAGTTTTTCGTACACGGAGCGCTCTGCGTCTGCTATAGTGGGCAGTGCTATATGTCAGAGCGGATTGCCGGGCGAAGCGCCAACCGGGGGGAATGCATCCAGGCGTGCCGGTCGCTTTACGACCTTGTGGACGAAGATGGAAACGTACTGGTGCGGAACAAAGCCCTGCTATCGCTGAAGGACTACAACCTCAAGGACAGGCTGAAAGACCTTGCGGAAGCGGGAATATGCTCGCTCAAAATCGAGGGAAGGTTGAAGAACATCTCCTACGTGCGGAATGTCGTCCGGGCATATTCCTTGGCATTGGATGAGTTGGTCGCGGCAAATCCGGAGAAGTTACGCAGAGTTTCGTTCGGGCGGAGTGAAGGCGGGTTCACACCGGATCTGGCCAAGACTTTCAACCGGGGGTACACGCAATTGTTTCTGGACGGGAAACGGTCAGGGAACTGGTCCTCGATGGATGCGCCGAAATCAATCGGAGAGGAGGTCGGAACGGTGGTCTCCATAGCCCCGATGCGCCAGAACTTTTCAAACGGCAAGAGGCTGAGCGAGGAGTATGTCACGATAACTGTGCGGATGAAAAATCCGGGTGACCGGCTTCAGAACGGGGACGGATTCTCTTTTCTGTCCAAAGGTCGTGGGGAGATTGTCGGTTTCCGTGGCGATGTCTGCCAAGGGAACCGGATAACGTGCAGGAATGTCACTGGACTCTATCCCGGAGCCAAACTGTACCGGAACCTCAGCAACGCATTCGAGAAAGAGCTGGAGTCTAATCTGCCTGTCAGGACTATTCCTGTTTCGGTGGATATTTCAGTCATTGTGGTTCCGGTCACTTCGACAAGCTCAGGGACCGAAGAGGACCGGTCGCCGAGCTTGCCGAAGCGACTCAGCGAACCAACATATTCACTGAAAATCAACGCGGCAAGTCAGGACGGGCGGAGCGTCAAACTGGAACGTGAAGCGGGACACAACGCAGCGGAGAACCCAGAAAGGATGCGCGGAATGTTCGCCACTCAAATCTCAAAGGCCACAGGAATATATTCATTCACACTCAGTTCGCTTAACGTGGAAACTCCTGACGGCTCGCTGCCATTCCTTCCGGCCTCAGCGCTGAACGCGATCAGGCGCGACCTCGCCGCCGCCCTGGAAGAGATGCCTTGCCGGGCGATTCCTCTGCCCACAGGCAAAACTGCCGACAATCCGGGAATCTCCAATGCCCTTAACACTCCAAATAACGCCGAATCTCCATCCGAATGTCAAGACCGTCGGCAAGACCAGAAGCCGATTCTATCTAAAATCCCGGATATTCAAGAACCGGCATCGGACGGCATCCATGTTTCGTACAAAGCCAACATCTCCAACCATGTCGCCCGCGAAACCTATCAGGTCCTGGGTGCGACCCAAACCGATGAGGCTTTCGAAATCTCGCACCTTCCCGGCACCGAACAGATGCGCACCAAATACTGCATCCGCCACGAACTCGGCCTCTGCCCGGTTCATCGGAAAACCGGCAGGCATCAAGGCAAGGCAAACTTCGCGACCGGCTCATCCAAGTTGGCCACAACCACCCCGTCAGGGCACCTTTATATTATCAACAACGGCAAACGCTACCATCTCTCATTCGACTGCGCCAACTGTGAGATGGTTGTCCGGGTTAACGATTAATTGTGTAAATTTACCACCGCAACCACTGCTTTTCGGGAATATTCCGAGGCACTAAAACAGATTTGATCATGAGTCCCTTTAAGAAAGGAGTGTTGTCTCTCCTTATTCTGGTTTTGTCCGCCTTGCCATCCCAAGGCAACGAGGTGATGTTCTCTCCGGTGATACGGAACTTCACGCCATCCGACTACCATGGCGGCAGACAGAACCGGTCAGTCTCACAATCAGCATCCGGGTTGATCTATGTGGGTAACAACCAATATCTTCTGGAATATGACGGACACTCATGGAACAGGTACCTTATGCCTAATAAAGGTATCGTCAGATCGGTTCTTGCGGATCCTGACGGAAAAATCTACTGTGGCTCCTCTCAAGAATTCGGTTATTTCGTGAAATCAGGAAACTCTCTGATTTTCCGTTCGCTCAGTGACGGACTGAAGGAGATGAATATCCTGATTATAACATAACGGAACAGCACCGCTTTGGGCATTGGCATCTCCCACAAAAAACACTTATCGCGGTTTCGCGTCCCAGCAGAACCTCCGTATTCCAAGAGCGTGATTTCGCTTAAAAGGCGCTCGCGAAGAAACAATCATCCCTCTAAAAGCGTAAAAGAGGCTGAATGTCGCTTGTAGGAGAACATGATAAAGGCTCGCAATTTTCTCCTCGAAAAATGAGGATGGCAATCTCCTTGAGATAACGCATTAAGTAACATGAGAAAAATAAGTTGCCTCAGATTAAGAGAAGATTTTCGAGGATAGATCTATTTTCAAAGAAGGAGTGTGCCGGTGGCACATGACTGATGAGAAAAGACATATAGACCGAAAAGACAATCAACGATTACCAAGTTATTTTTAAGGATTACTAAAATGGCAAGCCCTTGCCTGCTAGCGAAAATTCATCGTATAATCACATTCTATATAATAGCCCATGTTTATTACCAGAATAAGGAACAGCAACAATATCAATCATACGTTGATATCATACAGTGTTACACTTTTGAAAATATTTCGGGTTAAAATCATTACAATATGAAAGTCATATTCATAAATAAATTCCAAGTGTGTACATGGTAGAATATTAATTCATGGGCTACAAGTGCGTACCCGGCATATTATTCAGATTAAAATTCCGCTTACATATTATAACGTATTTGATTTTTTTGTAAATTTCGGGTCTCAAAAAACCAAATATGTATTTATGAAACGATTCTTGACTTATGCCCTGGTTGTACTGCTGGCGACAGCGTGCTACAACGATGACGAGCTTAAATCTCGCCTGGACGATGTGGATCAGAGACTTACAAAAGTGGAAACACTGGTCTCTTCCCTCAACACCCAACTCACAAAACTGCAAGAACTGATCGCAGGGAAACAGTTCATCAGCAACATTGAGGACAAAGAGGACGGCACTCACGTCATCACCTTTGTCAATTCCTATGGCGAAATGTCCACCATGACCCTGAAAGACGGGTCCAAAGGAGCAGACGGAAGCGACGGTCAAACCCCAGACATCTCGGTGAAGCAGGCTCCGGACGGAAAATGGTACTGGACAGTAAACGGAGAGTGGCTGCTGGACTCTGAAGGAAAGACGGTACCCGTCACCGGAGAACGTGGAGTCACTCCTTCCATGAAGATCGAAAACGGGAAATGGTACGTTTCCTACGACAACGGCATCACGTATGTCGAATGTGGCCAGGCCACGGGCGACGCCTTCTTCAAGGACGCAAGGTTGAGCGAGGACGGCAAGACAGCCTACCTCACACTCGCCGACGGCACTGTGCTTACTTTCGAGATATACAAGGAGTTCGGAATCGCGGTGGAAGTGCCTTCTTCTCTTATCTATTCCGGCCAGACCAAGGAATATGCCTACACCATCACAGGCGGAGACGAGAACACGATTCTGGAAGTGCTTCCAAAAGGCAATTGGGAAGCAGAGGCCAAAGCCACTGATGAAAAGAGCGGTGTGATCGCCGTGACAGCGCCTGACTCACCTGAGGTAGGCAAGGTCATCGTCCTTCTCAGCGACGGGGCCAACAAGACCCTTATGAGAACTCTGACATTTGTCGCCGGAAATGTGCACGTCAGCACGACTTCGGTCGAAAGTCCGGCTTCAGGTGGAGTGTTCAATGTGGATGTGACAACAAACCTTGAGTTCACAGCTGAGATTGAATCAGATCAGACATGGGCACGTCTGGTAGAGACCAAGGCCTACGAAGTCTACACCAAGACCATCAGCGTCAGCGTTGACAAGAACGAAATGCCTTATGCAAGAGAGGCAAGACTGACTTTGAAGAACGACGGCAACATCATAGAATCAATTGTCATCTATCAGAATCCTGTCACTTACCCAGACAATGTCATGGTACTTGTGATGCAGCCTCTTGCTAAAGACAGCTGTGTCGTGCTTCCTGTCACATACAACAGAACGACTCCGGAATACAACGTGGATTGGGGCGACGGTACCAAAGAGACTGTAAAGTCGGCTTCTTACCCGAAGCACAAGTACAACGACGCATCCAGGTTATACCCTGTACAAATTAGCGGAGCCATCGGTTCTGTCAGCCGCGTCAGCGTAACCAAACACGATGCTGATCTTGTGGAAGTCATCCAATGGGGTGACCTTTCTCTCTCCGGTGTTAATTTTGAATATCAGACAAACCTGATACGCATCGCAGCCCCTAAGGGTGACGAACTTAAAAATGTCAGCTCTTGCAACAATATGTTCCATAATTGCAAAAGCCTGAAAGAAATTCCAGCCAAATTCATGCAGGGACTCAGCCCGAAGACAACCAATTTCAACAACACATTCGATGGCTGTGAATCTCTGGAATACCTCGACCCTGACATATTCAAGAACTTCACGACAGCGGGCATAGCAATGCGTTCTCTGTTTCTCAACTGCAAGAACCTGAAGAACGCGCCTACTTTCAAATACTTCAAATTCAAGCCTTCCTGCGAATACCTTTACAACCAAACTTTTTCAGGTTGCGAATCGCTTACAGAGATTCCGGAACACATGTTCAACGAGACAGCCAAGGCCGTCACCAGATCCACGAAACTGACGAACACTTTCAAAAACTGCAAGTCCTTGGAAGTCATACCGGACAGTTTCTGGGAGAATCTTCCTGTCGATAAGATTGTGGAACTGAACAACGCGTTCCAAGGCTGCGAGTCCCTGAAATCAGAGAGTCTCGGATTCCTTAATAAACTCCTGAAGGTCTACAAATGGCAGAACGCGTTCTACGGCTGCACTTCATTGACCACACTGCCGGAATACGAGGTGGAGATGGACGGCAAGACAGTCAGTGTTCCTGTCTACATGAGAGACGCAGAGGAGTACAAAGCCTATTTTGCAAACAGAAATTACTCGGCTACCAATTTCTGCTTCAAGGACTGTGTCAACCTCGAAGGTTACTTCGACAAGATCCCTCAGTCATGGGGCGGCGGTTGGGACGGCACCACAGAAAAGCCTTCGATCGAGGTGACGGCAACCCTCCCGGAAAAAGACGGTTACTTCAGCATCGATTTCCATGTAAAAGGCAAGAGTGTCGCTACGGCCTACTATTACCTTACAGCCAAAGCCATTGCGGATGAAATACTTCCGAAGTACAATAATTCTTACAGCGAGTTGTGCGAGCAGAAGGGTATCGAAATCGAGAGTGAATACCTTAAGGCATTGAATTCAGACCAGGGGCTCACTCTTGGATTCACCGAAGGCGTGCCTAATGTGGAGTATATTCTCATCGTTTCAGGAAAGAATATGTTCGGCGAAAGCTATGCCTATAAGGTTCAGGCCACCACAGCTATTCCAAAAGGTTCTGACGAGTACGAGCGTTACCTCGGCGAGTGGACGGTGACCAGCGCTTCAGCCACATCCGAATATGTCGGCTATGACCGCAAGCCTATCTCATTCGACATCAAGATCGAGCCTTTCCGCGTTGACGAGAGCTACTATGTCTATGGATGGGGTGTCACAAAATTCACGGACAATTACCCGATGATTATGTTCTTAGAGGACGGAAAACTCTGTGCATGGACCGGAGCCCACCATGGTTCGGTTATATATCAGGGTTACCCATATAGTGACGGCATAAGCTACAACATAGTCCTCAACTCATACACTCTGTGGGAAGACGGCTCTTACGGCATCTACATGGCCGACGGAGAGAAGGTCGGCGAGGCTGAATATGCCGAAGGCAGTTTCAACATGAATGGAGTGAAGTCGAAGTACTATGCGGAGCGGGGTTACGACATCATGTGCCACGGCTTTGACTTCTGCCTGTCGATGGGAGGTCCTGGCTGGTCCAAGATATTCATCGCTCCGGAAGTCGTGAAGGATCAGTATGTCATCCACGGAGAGGACGGAAAGAACTACGCTCCGTACATCCTCGCGCCTTACACATTCACAAGAAAGGCGACTAAGAGCAACGCCGCCAGCGTTACCGTCGAGCGCAACAAAGCCTTGATGGACAGCGGCGAATGCCTGCCGGCAAGTTTCGGCAAGGCCGAGGTGAAAGCCAACGCCAATGAGCCTGCCAAGGGATTCTACAGATTCTGATCAGAATCCATTGACAGAAAGTCTATAATCAAAAGACGCTGCCGGGAGAAATCCTGACAGCGTCTTTCAATATGACCACGCTCATACTACCTGCCTTTGCCGAACACAAAACTGGACAGCCAACCAATCAGGAAGCAGGAGACCAATCCAAGGAAACCATAGAGGGTGGATGTCACGTGAGAGAACCTGTGAAAGAGCAAGAGGACAACCACACAGCCGACGAAACCGGTGACCGCGCTCCTCGTCCCGATGCGCTTTGTGAATATTCCCATAAGGAAAAGGCCACCGAGGCTGCTGGTCAGAAGTCCAAGAAAGAAATTGAACTGGTCCCACAGAGACGCGATGTCAAAGGTCGCCAAGGCTATGGCCATCAAGACTCCCAGCGTACCGACGATGATTCCGGACACCCTTGCGAACCTCACTTTCTGAGCGTCCGTGCAATTCTTCCGGATCTTTGTGTAGAAATCCTCACACATGACCGTAGTTGAGGAATTGATGTTGGAAGACAGGGTTGACATCGCGGCGGCGAAAATAGCCGCTATGAGAAGGCCGGAGATTCCGACCGGCAGCCTGCACATGATGTAGTGAGGGAAGATAGAGTCTGTGTTGCTCATTCCGACATTCAACAATTGTGGTTCCTGACGGAAGAACACAAACAGAGCCGTGCCGATGCCGAAGAACAGGAACGCGATAGGTATGCTGAGGAGTCCGTTCAGCCACAGCCCCTTCTCCGTTCCCTTGGTGTCCTTCACCGTCAAGTATTTCTGCACGACAGACTGATCAGACGTGTAGGTAAGCAACTGGTTGGAGAAGCCTCCGAGGATCGCCACCCAGAAGACCGGCTGCGTCCAGTCCAAGGACATGTTCAAGATGTTGAATTTGGACTGCTCCACAGCCACATTCATGAAGCCGTCGAAGCCTCCTTTTATGCCTCCGACAATCCACACGAACGAAATGATGGCTCCACCCACAAGAAGAATCCCTTGCACCACGTCGCCCCAGACCACGGCCTCTATTCCTCCCATGGTGCAATAGATGATCGTCACCACACCCATCATGAGGATGCAGAGATAGATGTTGATTCCTGTCACGGCGTTGAGCGCCAGCGACGGGAGGAACAGCACGATCGCTATCCTGGTGAACATGAAAAGGCAGAAGAACGCCGACGCAAGCCAGCGGACAGAGCCGCTGAATCTTTCCTCAAGATATTCATAGACCGAGGCGACCTTCAGCTTCCGGAAAAGCGGGAGGTAGAAATTTATAACGACGGGGACCGTCAGGATGATCGTCATGTTGTACATGAACATGCCCCAGTCAGCGGCATAGGCCTTGGCCGGGATGGACAGGAACGTGATGGCGCTGAGGGCGGTGGCGAATATGCTGATGCCGGCGGCCCACCAAGGGATGCTGCCGCCTCCCTTGAAGAACTTGTCGGAGCCATTGTTCCTGCGTGAGAAATAGAATCCCATTCCCATCATCAACAAAAGATAGACTATGACCACAAGATAGTTGACCCATCCAAACGACGCCTTGTCAGCAATCGAAACCTCGATGATGTCTTCCGACCTCACACCAGGCCTCGCCTCCCCCGAAGGGATTATGATCTTTCCGTTCAGTTCCACCGCGGTGGTCACGACAGGCAAGGAGAGATCAAGAGAATCCAACGTGGTCCATGTGTCAGTGATGGTGTGATAGGCGAATATCTTATTGGAGAATCCCTTATGGCCAAGAAACGCCTCCACAAGTTCCTCTGGCCGCGACTCGTCCCTGCCAAGGGAATCCCTGCGAAGAAATTCAACTCCATCGTCCCCGCCAAAGACCAGGATGTGCGCCGAGCCGTATTTCACAGCCGAGCCATACATCAGTGACAGCGGTTTCCCTCCGTCATTAAAGGACGCCTTCCTGTTCCAAGTGTCATGAGTTGGAAGATATTCCCAGACATTGCTTTCCATGAATATGCCGTCCGGCCCGGAACTTCTTCCGCCTATGAGGTAGAAAGCCTCCTCTCTGCCGTTATGCTGATAGACAAAGCAACTGCCCTCCGTGACAAGCGTTCCCGGACATGGGGCCAATTCCTTGAACTGACGGGAACCGACATTCAGCCTCAAAAGACTATTCGCGCCATCCCGGGAACCTATAATATAAATATAACCTTTGTGATATTCAGCGGCATTAGGGACAAAACCGGCGGGGAGGCTGCAAAAGGACCTTACCTTAAGGTCATCAAGGGAGCCGCTGAGCGTGAATATGTCCTCGGAGCGACCGTCCGCGTTCATCCCGCCGATGCAGAACATTGTCTTGCCGTCACCGGCCGCACATCCGTTGCCGAGTGGAACCGGAAGGCGCACACCTTCCACTTCGCGGCAGGAAAGCCGTCCTCCGGCATCAGTGACAGCCCAGACCTTGTCGAAATAACTTTTGACACCTCCCTCCCAAGGTTTGGCGTTCTCAAAATCAGAGCCGCCGGCGATCAGGACAATGTCCCCCACCTTCCCGATGAAAGCTCCGGCAGAGCCGTGTTTTTCCGCAACCGGCATCACCGCCGCCTTGCCGACCGTACATTCGGTCGCGTTTACTGTAAAAATCGAGATTAAAAGGCTTGTGGCAAGGACTGCCACTTTTGTCATTCTCCTGTTCCGCATCGTGATATTGGTTATTTTAAATTCTATGGCTGCAAAGATAACGCATGAATTAAATACTACAAAATATTAGCGATAAATATTACTTATTTTACCCAAATTTAAGAATAATGCCTATTATGTTGCTAAAATCTCGTAATAAATATTGCATATATTATACTTAATTAATACTTTTGCATACGATAAAAACGACATGATTAACACTATTATATTCCATGAAACGTATCAAAGGATTGATTGCAGCCCCGTTCACGGGGTTTAAGGAAGACGGATCGGTAAATCTGTCCGCTGTGGAAAGGCAGCAAAGATTCTACAAAGACAACGGGATTTCCGGGGTTTTCGCTTGCGGGACGACCGGCGAAGGCTCCTCTTTGACTTTGGACGAGAAAAAGGCTCTCTTCAAGGAATGGGCGAGATTCCGCGAGGATGGCTTCGCCGTGATCGGGTTTCTCGGCGGCACCAGTGTGCCTGAATGCAGGGGACTGATGAAATACGCCAAAGAATGCGGCCTTGACGCGGTAGCCATGACCGCGCCTTATTACCAAAAGGCCTCCAGCGTCAAGGATCTCGCATTGACCCTTGCCGAAGTGGCGTCAGCGGAACCCGACATGCCATTCTTCTATTATAATATTCCTTGCCTGACACATGTGTGTCCGCCTATGATCAGTCTCCTAAAGGAGGTGGATGGTCTCATCCCTAATTTCGCGGGCATCAAGTACACATTCGAGAACATGATGGACTTCCAACTCTGTCTTGAATTCAAGGACAGGAAGTACAACATCATGTGGGGAAGGGACGAGATGATGCTTCCGGCTCTCTCAATCGGTGCGGACACCTTCATCGGAAGCACTTACGGCTACAACGCTCCGATCTACCTCGCCATCATGAAGGCGTTCAAGGAGGGCAGGATTTCTGACGCCGCAGGGCTTCAGTACAAGGCTAACATCATCATCACATTCCTCGAGAAATACGGCAACGGCTGCGGGAAAGCGTTCATGAAGGCCGCGGGGCTGGATCTCGGCCCATGCAGAAGACCGCTCGCCACTTTGTCGCCGGAAGCATATTCATCGCTTTTGGAAGACCTGAAAGACACTGAGTTCGACAACTACAAGTGCATATTCAAATAGCAACAAAAACTAATACCAAAATGAACAGAACGTTAAGACTGATCTTCCGCGTGATGGCAGTGATGTTCGTGGCCACGGCTTTCGGACTGGGAGCGTCAGCGCAGGAAAAAGGATCCGGCAAGGCTATGTCCGTCTCCGGAGTTGTCACCGACAACACCGGGGCAGGTCTGCCAGGAGCCAATGTTCTGGTAGTCGGTTCCAAGAACTGGGCTATCACAGACGCCAAAGGAGCATACTCAGTGCAGGCCGGACAAGGCGATGTGCTTGAGTTCTCATTCATCGGAATGCTGACGCGGACCGTGACCGTGGGTACAAGCGCGGTGATCAACATCAGCCTTGAGGATGACACCCAGATGCTTGAGGAAGCCGTCTCCATCGGCTATGGCACTCAAAACCGCTCGCTTGTCACCACATCAATCACGAGGGTGTCCTCGGAAGAATTCGAGCACAGTCCTCAACAGAATCCACTCGTCCAGCTCCAAGGCAAGGTGCCCGGACTGCAACTGCAGGTCACTTCCGGCCAGCCGGGAGCAAGCCCGGACATATTCATGAGAGGAGGATCCACCACCGGGGTTACAGGAGACTCTCCGCTGATCATTATTGACGGGGCTGTCTCGCAGGGCACGAGAGGGATTCAGGACATGAATCCGGCTGACATCGAATCCATCGAGGTCCTCAAGGACGCGGCGTCAACGGCCATCTATGGTGCCCGCGCCGCCAATGGCATCATCATCATCACGACAAAGCAAGGAAGCGAAGGGAGCGCGAAAGTCAATTTCCGTTACACATTCGGTCTTGACCAACAGCCGAAGAAACTCGATCTTCTCAACGCGAGAGACTACATCTACCTGACCAGAAAGGCCGTCTGGGAAGATCCGAACGCGACAGAGGCCGACAAGAACAAGTTCCTGAACGGATCATTCGGAATGTCAACGGGAAACGCATGGGACTCGCCGAACACGCTTGAGTTCCTTGACGTTTACCTCAACAATTACGGGCAGGACTTTGTGGCCGACCTGTTGGAGAACAAGGGATGGGAAACGATGGTTGATCCCGTAACCGGAAAGCAGTTGATATTCATGGACACAGACTTTCAGGATGCCACGTACCGGAACGCAGCCAAGAACGAGTACGAATTGAGCGTCTCGGGTGGAGACAAGAAACTCAGCTACTACGGAAGCCTTAGATATCTTGACCAGGACGGCATCGTGAGAGGGACCTGGTACAAAAACTACAGCGCGTCCATGAACGCGTCCTACCAGATCAGCAAGAGTTGGAAAGTCTTCTCGAAAGCCACTCTCAATGTGGGAGACAGGAACACCATGTCCAACTCCGTAAACTCCATGCAGAGAGCCATGTTCATGCCTCCTACGTACAAACTATACTACGAGGACGGGACACCGGCCCCGGGTGAGGGGATGTCATCGTTCCGCCCACGCGAGTACGAGAACTACTACAAGACAAGATACACTGTCAACAAGCAGTACAGGACCACCATACAAGGCGGCGCCGAATGGAAAATCATTCCTGGGCTGACCTTCGCCCCTTCCGTTTACTACATGATGACAGAAGGCGTCACCGGAGGGTTCGAGGCGCTGAACGAGACGACAGGGACAGCGATTCGTCCGGCCAGCGGAGCACACCGGCATGACGGACACTTCCAAGTGGACGCCGTCTTGAACTACGACAAGTCTTTCGCCAAGCACCATGTGAACGCGACAGCGGGAACCAGCTACATGAAAGACGACAACCACTACCTCTCCGGCAGCGGAAGCGGAGCTTCGACAGACCTCATTCCGACCTTGAATGCGACCGCCGATTCCACACAGAGGGTCACTTCCACCAGGGCCGAAGAGGCGATGCTCAGTTACTTCGGGCGTGTCAATTACGACTACGACGGGAAATACCTCGCTTCCGTCAGCATGAGAGCCGACGGTTCGTCAAGATTCGCCGAGAATCACAGATGGGGTTACTTCCCAGGCGCTTCCCTTGGATGGAACATGCACAGGGAAAATTTCTTCACTCCCGCCAGAAAATATGTCAGCAAACTGAAACTGCGCGCGAGCTGGGGACGCACCGGTAACAATTCCATCTCGCTCGCCGACTCCAGAGGCCTGTACGGAATCACAGGCACCACCTATCTGGGAGAGGTCGGTATCCTGAACACCACCTTGGCTAACGCCGACCTTGTCTGGGAGACAACCGAGTCCTGGGACGCCGGCATCGACCTCGGTTTCTTCAACAACAGACTTGAGATTCTGGTGGATGTCTATAACAAGAAGACATTCGACCGGCTCTATGACAACAAACTTCCTTCAACAACCGGATTCTCTTCGATAAAGTGCAACTACGGAAGCCTCGGGACAAAAGGAATAGAGGTGGAGGTCAACGCGGTTCCTGTCAGCACAAAGGACTTCACATGGAATCTCGGCTTCAATTTCACATGGTACAGGACCATTGTCATCTCCCAGCCGGAGAACGGCGAGGAGAAGAACAGGACGGGCGGAAACTATATCTACGATCCTGTGACCGGTACTGAGATAAAAGTCGGAGGATTCGCTGAGGGAGAACGCTTTGGCGCTCGTTACGCCTATCACTACATGGGTGTCTATCAGACAGATGAGGAAGCGGCCGCGGCGCCTTATGACGAAAACGCGAAGGGCAGGACAAAGCATGCCGGAGACGCGATCTGGGAAGACAGGAACAACGACGGCTACATCAATGCCAAGGACATGGTGTTCATGGGATATATCCGTCCGGACAAGACCGGCGGCATCACCAACAATTTCAGATGGAAGAACTTCACAGCAAGGGTTGTGGCCGATTTCGCCATGGGGCATGTGATCAACAACGGTTCGCTCGCCTACGGTCTCGCCAGCATCAGAAACAACTACAACACCTTCAAGGAGGCGATGACAGATTGCTGGACACCAGAGAACCCGAATGCGAAGTACCCAAGGTTCTCCCCTCTCAGTGACGCTGACTACGCCACAAAGAACTTCACGAGGGCTGGAGAAAGCATCGGCTCATCGACATCAGGCCAATCCAACAACTCCGCTTTCTACCACAAAGGTGATTTCCTTGCATTCCGTGAGATTTCCCTTGCCTACAGCCTGCCGAAAAGCCTCACGAAAATGCTGCGCGTCTCAGCGCTTCAAATCTTCGGAGGAGTCTATAACCTCGGCTATCTCACGGGGTACGACGGCATGACGCCTGAACTCTATCTTGGTTATGATTACGGCCAGTACCCAAGGCCAAGGGAATACTCAATGGGCGTCAACATCACTTTCTAAACAAGGAACGCAATGAAAACAAAACACATACTCACAGCAATCGCCATAGCGCTGGCGACAACCACATCCTGCGACAATCTCCTTGATGTCAAGAATCCTTCCAACATCTACGGAGAAGGCTAATGGTCAACGAAGGGCGAGGTGGAGAGTTACCTTACCGGAACCTACACCACTTTCCGGTCATGCTGCAATTCCCTTGAATATTTTGAAGCCCGCGGAGACGAGTTCGAGCCAGGGCTGGAAGGAGGTGGCTCAAACCAATGGGCACACAACCTCACGTCCCTCAACGGAATAAGCTGGGGTTCATACTACACGGTCATCCAGAACTGCAACATGATAATAGACAACATAGACAAGGCCAGTTTCAGTCTCAAGTCCGACAAGGACCAGATTCTTGCCGAAGCTTACACAATGAGAGCCTACATGTTCTTCTGCCTGACGAGACTTTGGGGAGATGTTCCTCTTGAGACAGAGGCGACAAAGGGCTCCTCAAAGCCGCTCCCGTCCAGAGCCACATGTGACGAAGCCATCGGTCAGGTGCTCAAGGATTTGGAGACAGCCATAGGCCTTTTCCCGACCGGCTCGTGGCCAAAGGGCAAGAGCAGAGCATCGAAGCCTGCGGCGTACGCCCTCATGGCCGACGCCTATCTCTGGAAAGCGAAAGTGCTTGACGGAGGCGACGCGGACCTTCAGAAAGTCATCGAATATGCCGACATCGCCGCCGAGGGAACTGGTCTGGAGTCCGATTTCAGCGAAATCTACGGAAGCAGGAACGGACAGGAAGTCATCTGGTCGATTCATTTCGGTTATCCCGAGATGGCGGGCAACTACACCCACTTTCTCACCCTCAGGGATGTGTTCGTTGAAAAAGCCGTCAACAAGGCCGAAATTCCTTACGCCAAAAGCGGAGCCAGAAGCAGTTACTCGCCAAGCGAACAGATCAAAGGGATTCTCGGAAAGTACAAGGGGGATGTCCGGAAAGACAACGCCTATGTCATCGCCGTTGACAAAGACGGCAAACAACTCGGAGTATCACAGAGAAAGATGCCCGGAACCAAGACCGAGACGAATGTCATCTTTGACAATGACATCATCCTTTACAGGACCGCCGAGATGATTCTGTTCAAGGCGGAGGCTTACGCCGCTTTGGGCGACACGGAATCCGCTGTCAAGGAACTTGACAGAATACGAGACAGAGCCGGCATCGGCAAATACACCGGAGCCACAGACAAGAGAACCGTCGAAAAGGAAATCCTCGACGAGAGAGGACGGGAGTTCTGGCTTGAGAACAAGCGTTGGCCCGACCTTCTCAGATTCCATCACGAAGGAGTCATCGATGTCTATCAATATGTTCCGAAGCTGAAGGCAAGGTACGATGCGGGAATCATCGTCCCTCTCTATTTCGCCATTCCGCTTTCCGAACTGTCCCTCAACCACAATCTAGTTCAAACCACAGGATATGAAAACCTTTAGAAAACTGTGCACGGTCATGGCGGCGGTCATCATCACCACGACCTCGTCATGCGGAGAGAAAGAGAGAACGACACCTTCTCCGGCTCCTGGCAAGGATGACAACACCTCTGTTGTGAAAGCCCCACACATCTTCGTGGCGCGGACCGACGGTTACCACACGTTCAGAATCCCTGCTCTCGTCAAATCCAGAAAGGGGACGCTTCTGGCATTCTGTGAGGGTAGAAAGATCAGCGGTTCCGACACCGGCGACATCAATCTCATACTCCGCAGGTCAACAGACGGAGGCTCGACATGGGGAAATATCATCACTGTGTGGGACGACGGGCTGAACACCTGCGGGAATCCAAGTCCGGTTGTGGATCCGGTCACCGGAAGAATCCATCTTCTGATGACATGGAACTACCAGAAAGACGGCCAATCAGCCGGCGACTTCAACAAGGACGGAGTCACGAAAGACACACGCAGGGTCTGGTACACCTGCTCCGATGACGATGGCCTGACATGGGCGGAGCCGAGAGAGATCACCTCTTCCGTAAAGAAAGACGATTGGGGATGGTACGCCACAGGACCTTGCCACGGAATTGTCATGACCAAGGCCCCGTACGAAGGCAGGATCGTCATCCCTTGCGATTACAATCAGAAAGGAGGGTCCGGATATTCTCACGTCATCTATTCCGACGACAACGGCGCCACAAGGAAGATCGGTGGCTCTGTCAAAGGCGGGAATGAGAGCTGTGTCGCGGAGACCGGTGACGGAAGGCTTATCATCAGCTGCAGGGTCGGCGGCGGAAAGCGCATGATAGCCTACAGCGCGGACGGTGGAGAGACCTTCACGACAGGGACCGCAAACAACTCCCTGCCTGATCCGAGATGCCAGGGAACGATTCTGTCCGCTGTCAAAGACGGAAAGGAGGTACTTCTCCACTGCAACTGCTCCAACTCTTCCTCCAGAACACAGCTGACGCTGAAAGGCAGCACTGATTCCGGCGCGACATGGTGCGGCGGGCAGGTTATCTGGGAAAAAGCGGCGGCATATTCAGACATCGTGCTTGTGAAGGACGAGATTGTCGGAGTCCTGTACGAGAACGGTGACAACGGCTCCTACGAGAGAATAAGTTTTGAAAGGGTCCCTCTTGGATACGCATTCATAAAATAATCTAAAAGATGAAAAGATACTCTATCATATTCATGTCTTTCCTTGCGGCGCTTATGGTTTCCTGCAAGGACGAAGATGCAAACGCCCCGCTGAAAGCGGATTTTGAAGAATCCGCGGCGGAAGTGCTTGTCGGCGACGAGGTGACATTCACCGACATCTCAACCGGCAGCCCGACCAAATGGAATTGGACATTCGAAGGTGCGGAAACCGAAACATCAATCCTTTCCCAGCCGGTTGTGCGCTGGCTGAAAACAGGAACGTTCACGGTAAGGCTTTCCGTCTCAAGAAAAGACGAAAGTTCCGAACTGGTCAAGGAAAAACTTGTCCATGTCGGCTACCACACATCCGTAAAGGCCGATTTCACGATGGACAAGAAAATGGCTTTCGACAATCAGGAAGTCACTTTCACCAACAAATCGACCGGTTTCCCGGAAAACATCAAATGGACATTCACCCCGAAAGAAGGCGAGCCTGTCGTCTCGACTGAAGAGAACCCGAAGCTCATTTTCCTTCCGGGAATATATTCAATCAGACTTGAGGTCAGCAACGCCATCGCGTCCGATGCGATGGAAGTCGAGGACGCGTTCACGATTCTGGACCGGTTCGCCGTCATGTCAGAATTCAGCGCCAGAAACACAACCACTTATGCCGGCGGAAACGTAACGTTCGTGGATGAGTCCACAGGTAACGTGCAGAACAGGGAATGGACATTCGAAGGAGGAGAGCCTGCGACATCCACCGAGGCGAGCCCTGTGGTGAGATATTCATCAGTAGGGACATACAAAGTAAGGCTGCGCACCTATAATGAAAAATATAGCGATGTGGCTGAAAAGGAAGGTTACATCCACGTCGTTCCTTCAAACGGACTTGTGTTCCTGCTTCCGTTCGACGGAGACATCCTCGACTACGGGCCATATTCTTTCAAGGCGGTCAATTTCAGTATGTCCAAGAACGACAAGACTCTGACGCTCAGCTATGAGGATGCGGTCACAGAAGGAAGAGGCAAGTCCGTCAAGTTCCCTGGCGGTTCAGCCAAAGGCGGGCCGTACTCAGTAATCCAGATGCCTGATGAGCTCGCGACGCAATACCCTGACGGAAGCGAGATGACCGTCTCATTCTGGGCGAAACTTCCGGAGACATCCGTAAGCCAGGCCGTATTCGCCCAAGGTGACTGCCCAGGCGCGGCCGACATCAACAACCAGATCTGGGCAAGATTCCAGTCCAAGCACCAGTTCCGCTGCACCGCCGAGAAAGGCAAATTGAAGGCGAACACCGTGACTTCCACTGACACGAAGTTTGATGATGGCACATGGCACAACATAGCGATCGTCTATTCAAGGACCTCAAAGCCAGAACGGAAACTTGAGATATTCCTTGACGGAGTGTCAAAGGGAACACAGGTGGCCGCTGACAAGGACACCAGGTCTCTGCCATATTTCATCGGCTGCAATCTGAGACGGACCAACGGAGCATGGGCTCCTGAGAACATCTTCACAGGCAATCTTGATGACTATGTACTCTACAGACGCGCCCTGAGTGTTGACGAGATCAAGGTTATCGCCTCAATGAGATAGCACATGAAAAGATTGTTTTCAATAATATCCACGGTTATGCTTCTGCTCGCCCCGGAATTCGTTTCCGGCGGGCAGATGATGACCGGAGACGCAGTCTTCCGCAAAGGGGAGAACGGCGTCCACACTTACAGAATCCCGGCCATTGTACAGACCAAGGCCGGAACGGTGCTTGCTTTCGCGGAGGCCAGGCACAACAGCGGTTCAGACACCGGGGACATCGACCTTGTGCTCAAGCGTTCGACCGACGGCGGGAAGACATGGGGGCCGATCATCACTGTATGGGATGACGCCGAGAATGTCTGCGGGAATCCGTCGCCTGTCGTTGACCGTGTCTCGGGAAGGATCATCCTGCTTTCGACATGGAATAACGGGAAAGATCCCGAGAAGAAGATCCACGCCAGAGAGAGCATTGACACCAGAAGGGTGTTCTGCATGTACTCTGACGATGACGGGCTTACATGGTCAAAACCCAAAGAGATCACACGGTCAACAAAGAAGGGCGGGTGGACATGGTACGCGACCGGTCCATGCCACGCCATACAGTTGACATCCGGAAGAATTGTCGTTCCTTGCGACCACGGCACCTTCATTGACAGCAAGACCAGCGTCTCCGGCTCACACGTCATCTACTCGGACAACGGAGGCAAGACTTGGAAATTAGGCGGAATCCTCAACGTCGGAAACGAAAGCACAGTGACAGAACTTGCCGATGGAAGTGTGATGCTGAATATGAGGACAGACAGAGCCGGCAGGGAGGAGCACGGCTACGGCAGACTGGTGGCCGTAAGCCATGACAAAGGGAAAACCTTCGGTGAGCCATACTACGACAACGGATTGATCGAACCTGTCTGCAACGCCAGCATCATCAACTACAACACAGATGGGACGCCGGGCGAGAAACTATTGTTCTCAAATCCTGAGACAAAGAACAAAAGAAGGAATATGACCATCAGGATGAGTCGGGACTCCGGAAAATACTGGGAAAGGGTCTGCACCCTGACAGAAGGCCCGGCCGCATATTCGGACCTTATGATATTTCCCGATGGCGATATGGGCATTCTCTATGAGTGCGGTGAGACCAATCCCTATGAAACGATCACATTCGCCAGAATCCCGGCCAAGACCTTTAATCCCGAGGCCGACAAGACTGTGCTTCTTTATCCTGAAGGGCAGGACACGGACAAAGGGATTGTTGAGAATGGAGAGACGGTCACTCTCGGGCCTGGTGAGTCCAATGGGATAACAGAAGCCGAAACGCGCAACAAGTACGGCAATGTAAGCCTGGTCGGCGACAAAGCACGAATGGAATTCTACTTCCCGGAGAAACCAAACGGACAGATGGTTGTGGTTTGCCCGGGAGGTGGTTATTCGACAGTCTGCGCCATAAAGGAAGGGGAAGATGTGGCCAAATGGATGAACAAGCGCGGTGTCACGGTCTGCGTTGTCGTGTACAGGCTGCCAAACGGACATGCCAAGGTGCCTCTTACAGATGTTCAGAACGCATTCCGGTACTGCAGGAAACATGCGGCTGAATGGGGAATATCCCAGATCGGAATCATGGGATTCTCAGCAGGAGGTCACCTTGCCGCGTCAGCGTCTGTCCTGTTCACAGACAGCATCACAAGACCAGACTTTTCCGTACTCATCTATCCGGTCATTGATCTTGCTCATCATGAGGGGACAAGGAAAGAACTGGTAGGAGATGACAACATGCTGAAAGAAAAATATTCATTGCAGAACCAGATAGGTGAGGACACACCACGGACATTCATCGCCCTGTGCCAGGACGACAAGGTGGTCAACCCGAAAAGCAGCCTTCTGTACTACAACAGCCTTCTGGATAAAGGGATAAAGGCAGAGATGTACATTTTCCCGACCGGCGGGCACGGATGGGGATTCCTCAACGAGGAAATCTCCGGACGCAAGGACGGTCTGGCAGGCTACAGGAATATATTCGGAGAATGTCTCGGAAAATTCCTCGACGAGGTAAAGAAATAATATGTAATACTTATTATTTTTGATTATTTTTGGAAAAAAATAACGTATGAAAGTTGAGCAGACCTTGGTTGAGCAGACCCAGAACGACATATTAAAATACATAGCGGATCATCAAGACGAAAAAAGACTTCCAAAGGAGCAGGAACTCGGAGATCTTCTCGGAGTCAGCAGAGTGGTAGTCAGGGAGGCTTTGAGCAGGATCCGCGCATTGGGGCTCATCGAGACGAAACGTAAGTTGGGCACCGTGATTGTCAGCCCGAAAATATTTGGTTCGCTGAGTTCAATCGTCACATCAGGCCAGCTAGAAAGGCAGACGCTCAAGGATCTGTACGAATTGAGATTGATGATAGAGATAGGCATGTCCGATTTCCTGTTTCTGAACAAGACAGACGCGGGGATGAAGAAACTCGAAACGATTGTCGCCAAACAATTCACATTGGAGAACAAGCTGACCGCCGCGCAGACAGAAGACGAGAAGTACGAAATCGCGGAACAGCTGACAGAAATCGATGTGAGATTCCACAGCGCGCTGTTCGAGATGACCGGGAACAAGAGCCTGATGGATTTCCAGAGTATATTAAGGCATCTGTTCACCCTCTATGTCCCGAAACTCCACAAAGACTACCACGACATCACTCTGGTGTCCCACATCAGTCTGTACAACATCCTCAGGACAGGGACTCCAGACGCTTTCAGGACAGCGATGAGGCTTCATCTGAAGACCCAGTTCGACAACATGGAACAGAATCTTGACAAGGCATTCAACAGATGATAAGCTATATGGAACACAATCCTTATTACAAGAAGGCCATCGAATTCTTAAAGGAAGGGAAACTCGAAGGCCTGTCCGTCGGCACGCACGAGATCGACGGGGACAACCTTTGGGTGAATATCGTGGAGACAGACCTCAGGCCGGCTTCGGAAGCGAGACTGGAGGCTCACGACAAGTACATCGACCTGCAGGTCCCGCTTTCTGGTGATGAATATTTCGGTGTCAAACCCAGAAAAGAGTGCGGCGAGGCCAAGGACATCAATGCCGGCAACGACATCATGTTCTTCGACGACCCCGTCACCGAGACCGTCCATGTCAAGGCCGGCGACTCCATCACATTCGCCCCTGACACCGCCCACGCCCCGCTCATCGGGACCGGGCGTATCAAAAAGGCCATCTTCAAGATCAAGGTCGTGTGAAGATGTCAAGAATCAACGCCTTGATGATCAAAGCATAAGCATGGCGGCGGGACGTATCTTCAGAAAACGGCAGATATGTCCGGCCGTTTTCAGATTCGGCTCTGATTTTCCCGACACGAAATCGTTCACGCGCGTCGTGCTGATTCCCAGCTCTTCCGCAAGTTGCTTCTGGGTAATATGATTCTCTTTAAGGCCGTCAGCGATAAGATCCGCGACGCTCGGCTTGACTATGGGGAAATGTTCCTTCTCATAATCAATGACAATGTCAGACATCATCATCAGCTCAACGGCCTTGGGGTCATCCAATGGTGTGCTGTCATCAACCAGAGGAAGCAGATCCTCCACTCTTTTCTGAGCCAATTTGTACTGGTTTTCAGTGATTATCCTCATAATCCTACCCTCTTATATAGTTGAAGCGTCAATTTTATCATAATCTTGATGTGTACCGACGAACCGTATGAAAACATACCCCATCACAAATTTCACAACGACAATCAATCTATACTTGTTGCCACCTATGTTAAAGACATAATGTTGGTTTCCCACATAGTCAACCGCGCCAAAAGACATCCTCATTTCCGCGAAGGAATGCCACTCTGCCTCCTCAACGGTATGATACCAACGCTCAAGCGGTATCCTTGCGTCCTCGTGCCCGGCTTGCTCGTAAAATTCCTTCAGTTTTCTATGCGAAACGATTCTCATATAGTATTACCCAGTGCGAAATTACACAAATATTCCGTAAATCAAAATTCTCTTAACAATAAATTCCAATTTACGGAATATCTAAAGTCTCAATCCAGAGATTTACAGGAAGCTGAACGTTATGCTGACGTCACCGAAGCGGTTTGGCTTACCGTTGTACTTCTCGAAATAGTTGTTGGAGAGTTTTCCGCGCCAGACGAGGTCATCATTACGACGGAAAGGAAGTTCGACCTCGAATCCATAAGACTTGGATTTGATCTTCACCAAGCCGCTGGCCTTCCATGAAGTCTGCTTGCCGCCATCATCCTCGATCATCAGGAACACGCACTCCTCAAGCTGCGATGTCCATTCCGACACAAGCACGGTGTTGAATCTCAACGTTTTGCCCACATTCTTGCGTTTCACGTTGATCATCATGTCGGTGACGGACGGGCTGTAAAGCTTCAACTCCTCCTCAGTCTTGGCCGTGAACCCATTCAAAGAGCCGCACTTAACGAAGAACTCCGAGCCGCCTGCAAACCATGAATCATAGTTTCGATGAGCCTTGAATTCTTTGAGGACCAATGTCCGGCAATCTTCGTAAGACCTTGTGGAGACTGCCACTGTCCTCTCCGGATAAAGCGCGTCCAGCATCTGAGGAGTAAGATATGCGGCATCCTCATTCCTGTTTATGACCCATACAGGATGATTGCGGGCATATTCCTCATCCACAGTGACTTCCTTTACGATCCAAGCCCCGTTCGGGAGTTGCTCCCTAAGGAAACCTACATTAGAGTCATCCTGCCGCCTGAGATAAGCATCGCCGGAAGACTCCTCCGGATTGAAAGTGATGACAGGCATTGCCTTCCCGTCCCAGTCCTCTGAATATGGCCAATAGATCTGCAACCCGGATGCGGAAAGAGCGTCCAAGAAAGAACCCGCTCTGGTCTGAGCGATGTCCGCGGCGGACAAAAGATCACGCAAAGGTTCTGGATATTCAGTCACGGATCTTGTCTGAAGCAGTTCGTGCCCGACTCCGGAACCCGGAGACGCAAGCAGATTCGCAAAAGGATATTCCTCATCATAGCCATTGGAAGACGAGGAGACCACACCATCGAAGACTTCACGGACCTGGGTCAACGTGAGAGGCAACCCGGAGAGCATTCTTGCGACGCTTTCGGCCGACAGATCAGTAGCCGGATCCACCATGGAGATCGGATCGGCGGGAGACAGTTCCGCTTGTTCCACCCGGTCGCAAGCGGATGAAAACAGGGCGGCGAACACCGCAAGGGCCGGCGCGACTGACGCCAGCAACCTTTTCTTTGTACTGAAATTCTTCATTACTGAATGAGTTTAAAGTTGTTGATACAGCACAAAGTGACACAAAAATAGCCGTGGATTGAAATATTCCACGGCTAATTGTAGAAAAAGGGCTTCCAGCTACATGCAGCCCTTATTTTGAATAAAAGACAAAGCGGTTTTTGTCGTAAAAATCCTTGACAAGATCGATTTTCTGGAAACCGGCCTCGCTGAAAACCTTCTGCGTCTCAGGGCCTAAAAGTTCATTGATCTCTGTAAGGCCCTTACCCTCAGCCGATAGACAGGTACGAGACAAGACGGCTATGGAGCGGTAGAACACCAACGGATCGCTGTCTTCCACAAACAAAGCCGTTGAAGGTTCATAGTTGAGGACATTGACTCGCATCTGAGATTTCTGCGACTCCATAATGTAAGGCGGGTTGCTCAAAATCAGATCGTAATCACCTTCGGTGAAGGTCTGATTCCCAGCCAGCACATCAGCGACCACAAACTTGGGAGCAGATGCCCCAGACTCCTTGATCTTGGCGGCGAAATCCTGCGAGGACGCCACCGCAACCGCTTTTTCCGAGATGTCAACACCTGTCACCTCGGCACCGGGAATATTCAGGGCCACCGTCCACGCAATGCAGCCTGAGCCTGTGCAGAGGTCAAGCACACGGACAGGTTTAGCCGACTTACCATAGGCCTTTCTCATCCTCTGCATTCTGGAGCCGATCTTGATGGCCTCGCGGCACAGAAGTTCAGTCTCCGGGCGTGGGATAAGCACATCCGGGGTCACCTTGAACCTCAGACCGCAGAAATCCGCGAATCCTATCACATACTGGACAGGCTCACCGGCGGCCAGTCTGTTCAAATCAGCGCCGAGACCTTCCAGAGACTTGTCCTTTACCTGATATTCAGGTTCCACGATATGGGTGTAACTTTTGGTGCCTATGCGGCTTTCGCAAAGCATAAGCATGATGTTTCTGGCTTCTTTCGTCGGATAGAGAGACTCCAGCCGCGCTACTCCTTCATTAAGGAAATCCTTCAATAGCATAAGCTTAAAATTTAAAAGTTAGAATTGGACATTATGAGTTTTCAATGATACCTGTCAGGAAATCAGTGATGTCAAGACCCGCCGTGCGCACCATCTTTGGCACCAGAGAAGCACTTGTCATTCCAGGGATAGTGTTGACTTCCAAGAAGTACAGGCCATCCTCGGCAAGGATGTAATCCATCCTCACGACACCGGAGCAACCAAGGTGCGAATATATTCTCTTGCTCACTTCCTGAATATGTCCGCTCAAATCCTCACTGATCGGAGCCGGGCATATCTCCTGGCTTTGACCGTTATACTTGGCATCGTAGTCGAAGTAATCGTGCTCGGTGACTATCTGTATCACAGGCAAGGACTTGACTCCTTCCGCATCTGCATAGGCGGCACAAGTGAACTCCTGGCCAGGAATCCCTTGCTCGATGATGACCGAAGGGCCTTCAGAGAAGGCGAACCGGATCGCCTCAGGCAGATCCTCAGCCTTGTGGACCTTGGTGATCCCGAAGCTTGAGCCTCCGTCGGTAGGCTTCACGAACACCGGGAACTTAAGCTTTTCCACCACCTTACGGCAGACGGACTCGATGTCCATTCCGTTGCGGACATAGACATCAGGGGCGCACTTGACGAAATCAACCTCACGCAGATAACTCTTGCAGGCGAACTTGTCGAAGGCGATCGCGGAGACAAACGCGCTGCAGCTGCTGAACGGAATCCCAAGCATCTCAAGATAACCCTGAAGCAGACCGTTTTCGCCCGGAGTGCCGTGCTGGACTATGTAGGCATAGTCGAACTTTATCTTTTCTCCATAAACCTTCACGGAAAAATCCGTCTTGTCAATCTCCGGTCTGGCACCCTCGGCGAAAGGAATCCTCATAGAGTCCCGTTTCTTCATCGCCACAAGAGACCATTTACCGAACTGTGCGAAAATCTCATAGACATCGTACTTCGTCCCGTCGATGCGCGAAGCGACAAACTCCCCGCTGCGGCAAGCGACCTCCCATTCCGAAGAGTCGCTTCCATAAATCACTGCAATCCTCTGGTACTTGCCCATATTCCTATATTAAATATTCCTAATATATTCCTTTTTATTCAAAATAGTAGTCCTCCGTCTTCTGCTGCACGTCCGTGGCGTCATTGTCGCCTCCGGTACAGTTCAGGTCGAAGCTCACGCCGGCAGGGGCGATGAAGCGGTCGTTCTCCGAGATTCCGAGGGTACCGTCCTCAACTACCTTGCGCATGAATATTCCCCAGGTAGGGAGGGACATATGCGCGCCTTGGCCGTAAGTGATTGACTGGAAGTGCACCTGGCGGTCCTCCGCGCCCGTCCATATTCCCGCCACGAGAGTCGGGGTGTAGCCTATGAACCATCCGTCGGCGTTATCGTTGGTGGTTCCGGTCTTTCCGGCGATCTCGCCCATCAGTTTGTAGCGGTAGCGGAGCCTGCTGGCGGTTCCGCCCTGCACCACGCCTTCCATCAGGTTGACCATCAGGTAGGCGGTGTTCTCCCCTATCGCCTCGCGCTTGCGGTTCGTGAACTCGCTGATGACGTTGCCTTGGTTGTCCTCGATCCTGGTCACAAACATCGGCTCGATATAGACTCCCCTGGACGGGAACGTGTTGTAGGCGGCCACCATCTCCCAAAGCGACAGGTCAGCCGGTCCGACACAAAGCGCCGGAACCTCGTCGATGTGGCTCTGGATGCCCATCCTGCGCATCATATCCGCCATCGCCTCTGGGCCGAACTGCTTCATCAGGTAGGCCGAGATGTTGTTCGAGCTGTTCGTGAGGCCCCATTTCAGTGTGACGGTCTTACCGATCCACTGCTCCTTGTCGGTGCTTCGAGGGGTCCAGGTGTTGCCGTCAGGAAGGACGAACGTCTGCGGAAGGTTCACGACCTTGTCGCACGGAGTCATACCCTCCTGCATCGCCAGCGTGTAGAGGAACGGTTTGATCGTCGAACCGACCTGACGCTTGCCCTGACGGACATTGTCGTACTTGAAATAGCGGTAGTTCGGACCTCCGACGTAGGCCTTCACGTGTCCCGTGCCCGGCTCCATCGCCACGAAGGCCGTACGGAGAATCGACTTGTAGTAACGGATCGAATCGTCCGGCGTCATCGTAGTGTCGGCGTAACCTTTCTTATTATAGGCGAACACACGCATCTTCACCGGTTGGGAGAACGTCTTGAGGATCTGAGCCTCGGTCAGTCCCTCTTTCTTGAGGGTGCGGTAACGGTCGCTCCAACGTCTGGCCTGACGCATGACCCTGTCCCTTGTCTCCTCGTCTATGTCGTTGGAGAAAGGCTTGTTGGTCTTGCTCCGCAGATCCCTGCGGAAGTCAGCCTGAAGGTCGCGGATCCTCTCGGCGACAGCCTCCTCGGCATATTTCTGCATCTTGTAGTTGATGGTCGTGTAGATCCGTAGACCGTCCCTGTCAAGGTCATACTTGCTTCCGTCAGCCTTCTTGTTCTTCTCAAGCCAGCCATACAGGTCGTCCGTGGCCCAGGCAAGCGAGTCGGCGGAATAGTCCTCGACCATCGTATAGTCGGACTTGCGAGGCTTTTTGGCGTTCATCACGCGGCGAACCATATCCCTGAAATACGGGGCCAGACCGGCGTTGTGGTCCTGCACCTCATAGTTGAGCTCTATAGGGATCAGACGGATGGAATCCCTCTGGGACTTGTCCAGATAGCCGGCCTTCTCCATCTGGCCGATCACAAAGTTCCTTCTGGTCAGAGCCTTGTCCGGATTGATGGCCGGATTGTACCTCGTCGGCTTGTTGACCATTCCCACAAGCATAGCGCTCTCCTCGACAGAAAGCTCGGACGGGAGCTTCCCGAAGAATGTCTCCGAAGCCGAACGCACACCGTACGCACCGCTGCCGAAGAATATGGAGTTGAGGTACATCGTCATAATCTCGTCCTTGGTGTAGTCCCTTTCGAGCTTCACGGCGGTGATCCATTCCTTCAGCTTGATCCACACCATTTTGGCATGATATATTCCCGGAATCCTACGCCCCATCCCGGCCCTCGGATAAAGGGTCTTCGCCAACTGCTGGGTGATCGTGCTGCCGCCGCCCTGACTTGAGTTGTGCAGCAGGATCGTCTTGACCAGCACACGTCCCAGTCCCTTGAAATCAATTCCGGAATGCTTGTAGAAACGCACGTCCTCCGTGGCCACGGCGGCGTGCACAAGATTCGGGGAGATCTCGTCGTAGGAAACGTAGGTCCTGTTCTCGATGTGGAACGTCGTCAGGATCTCCCCGTCCTCCGCGATGACCTGCGTGGCCAGCTTGTTGTCAGGGTTTTCCAGATCCTTGAACGACGGGATGTCGGCGAACATCCAGACAAGGAGTATCATAAAGACAAGAAGCAGCACCGGAAACGTCACCACGATCCAGAACCACTTGATTATTTTCTTTCGAGTCGAGTCGGTCATAATAAAGACAAATTTATAACAAAATTTGGAAAATTGCCCAGTTTGTGGCTTACTTTGCAGATTGAAATGGCAAACTATCTATGAAAGGCCTGTAAAATAGAACAATATGGCAGACAATCTAGTTATCGTCGAGTCTCCGGCCAAAGCCAAGACTATACAAAAATTCCTGGGTAACGGCTATGAGGTGAAATCCAGCTTCGGCCACATCAGGGATCTTCAGGACAAGAAGCTGAGTGTGGATGTGGAAAGGAACTTCACTCCTGAGTATGTCATACCTTCCGACAAGAAGAAGGTCGTGGCGGAGCTCAAGAAAGCGGCGGCAAGCGCTTCCACAGTATGGCTCGCGTCCGATGAGGACCGAGAGGGAGAGGCCATCTCCTGGCACCTCTTCGAGACTCTCGGACTTAATGAGGCACATACAAGGAGAATCGTTTTCCACGAGATCACCAAGGACGCTATCGTGAACGCCGTGCGGAACCCGCGCTCCATAGACATGAACCTCGTGAACGCCCAACAGGCGCGCAGGGTCCTGGACAGGCTTGTGGGCTTCGAGCTTTCACCTGTCCTTTGGAGAAAGATCCAGCCTAAGCTTTCGGCGGGTCGTGTGCAGTCCGTGGCCTTGAGGCTTGTGGTGGAGAGGGAAAAGGAGATCATGGCGTTCGAGAACGAGGCCTTCTACAAGGTCGAGGCATTCTTCCATCCGGCCGGATTCCCGGCGGCGGTCAAGGTCAAGGCCGTCCTCGACACAAAGTTCAAGACAATCGACGAGGCGAGGAAATTCCTCCAGGACTGCATCGGAGCGGACTTCACTGTCTCCGATGTGGAGAAGAAAGAGGCCACACGCTTCCCGGCAGCCCCGTTCACGACATCGACTCTCCAGCAAGAGGCCGCAAGGAAGCTGCGTTTCCCTGTAAGTATGACGATGAGGGTGGCCCAGAGTCTCTACGAGCGCGGTCTCATCACCTACATGAGAACAGACTCCACGAACCTCTCGACCCTGGCACTCGGCGCGGCGAAGAAATTCATCACCGGAAACTTCGGTCCTGAATATTCCAAGACACGCCAGTTCAAGACCCACAGCAAGGGTGCGCAGGAGGCCCACGAGGCGATCCGCCCGACATACATAGAGAACACTGAGATCGAGGGCACGGCACAGGAGCAGAAGCTCTACAACCTCATCTGGAAGAGGACGGTGGCGTCGCAGATGGCTGACGCGAAGGTCCTCAACACCACCCTGAGGGTGGCTTCCGACAAGAGATCAGAGAAGTTCAACGCCCAGGCCACGCAGGTCCTGTTCGACGGATTCCTTAAATTATATATCGAGGGGACGGACAACCAGGAGGCCGAGGAAGAGGAGGTTATGCTCCCGGACCTTCAGGTAGGGACCAAGATGGAGGAGAAGGGCATAAACGCGGAGTGCAAGTTCACCGCCGCGCCGCCAAGATATTCAGAGGCCACTTTGGTCAAGAAGCTTGAGGAGCTCGGCATCGGCCGTCCTTCCACCTACGCACCGACCATCGCCACTCTGACCACCGGACGCGGCTACATCGTCAAGGGTGACAAGGAAGGCAAGAAAATCACAGTCAATGACTTGGAGCTCAGGAACGGGAATATTTCCGAAAAATCCAAGACGGAGACCGTCGGCGCCGAAAGGGGCAGGCTGCTCCCGCAGGAGATCGGAATGATAGTGACCGACTACCTTGAGAAGAATTTCACCGACATCATGGGGTACGACTTCACAGCCAACGTCGAGAAGGAGTTCGACCAGATCGCGGACGGCAATCTCGTCTGGAACGATGTCATCGGGGCTTTCTACACTCCTTTCCACAAGAAGGTGGACGAGGTGCTGCATGACGGAAACTACAGCCATGTGTCAAAGGAACTCGGCACGGACAGCGAGGGCAACAAGATCACCGCTAAGTTCGGCAAGTTCGGGCCTTATATCCAGAAGGGCGAGGGCGAGAAAGCGCAGTACGCGTCCCTCGGAAAGGACCAGCTCATCGAGAACATCACCCTTGAGGACGCGCTGAAAATGTTCCAGCTGCCCCGCACGGTCGGAGAATATAACGGTGTCGAGGTCATCGCCCTGAAAGGACGCTTCGGACCATTCCTGAAATATGGCGACAGGAATTTCTCGATTCCTCGCGGGAAGGATCCTCTCAAGATCACATTGGACGAATGCGCGGCCATCATAGAGGACGGCCTGAGCAAGACAGCCGCCAATTCTGTGATGGCTGAATATAAAGACAGCGACATCCAGGTGATCAACGGTCGTTACGGCCCGTACATCAAGCACGCCGGCTCAAACTACAAGATTCCGAAGGAGACTGACGCGGCCACTCTCACAGAGGCGGCCTGCCTAGAGATCATTAACAATTCAAAACCAACGGAAAAAGGGCGCCGTCACTTTAAGAAATCTTGATATTTTAAGATTTTTTATATAATTTAGCGGCTGTTTAGTTATAAATCGAAAGCAATGGCAACTTATCACATTGATCAGATTGACCAGAAGATCCTTTCTTTCTTGGTCAACAACGCCAGGATGCCTTTCCTGGAGATCGCCCGTGAGTGCGGTGTTTCTGGAGCCGCTATTCATCAGAGAGTCAAAAGACTGGAAACCAACGGAGTCATCACAGGATCAAGGCTGCTCGTGAAACCTCAGGCATTGGGGCTCAACGTGTGCGCTTTCATCAGCGTAACCCTGTCAGAGGCGGACAAATATCCCGAGGTAGTGGCGAACCTGAAGAAGATCGCCGAGATTGTGGAATGTCATTTCGTAACAGGAAAGGCCGCTCTGCTCCTCAAGGCATATTGCTTTGACAATGATCACCTTATGGAGATTCTTATCAACACGATCCAGAATATTCCTTACATCCAGTCAACCGAGACGATGATCTCCCTCGACCAGGCGATCGAGCGTCAGGTCTGGGTCAAGGACTACAAACAGGCAAACTACCAGCCTAACGAGTTCGCGAAGAAGACGAAATAATCAGTCTTGCGAGGGCCAGATCCTCGGGGGACGTCAATTTGAAGTTATACCTCTCTCCGGCACAGAAGGAGAGGGGTATTCCTTTTTTGCGCGCGACGGACGCATCATCGGTGAAAGCGGTGTCAAAGGCTTGCGAATATGCCGACTTGATGTCCTCTGACAGAAACATTTGCGGAGTCTGAGCTCCGAAAATCCGGCTTCTGTCAACATTCTCCCCTTCCGGCGAGACAAGAATCTCGTTCCCGTCCGCGTCCTTTACCCGGTCGATGACCTTGAGGGTGTCGACCGACGGGATGACGGGAATCAAGGCACGGACTCCGCCCGAATCCATCCTCTCGAACATATTCCCTATCAGTTTTGGCGAAAGGAGCGGTCTGACACCATCGTGGATGGCGACCACGGCCCCATCCGGGACCTTTTTCAAGGCGTTCCTTACGGAATGGAAGCGGGTGAACCCTCCGGGAACCAATGTCTGAGGACAGTTGAAGTCCGAAACGAGGCAATAGTCCTTCCAAAAAGCAATATGGTCCCCGGGAAGGACAGTGACTACCTTGATGTCCGGGACAACGGAAATGAACGCTTCGATCGTCCTGCGGAGAATCGGAACACCTCCCAGATCCAGAAATTGTTTCGGAACCGTGGCACCCATCCTGACGCCGCTTCCGGCGGCCATGACTATTAATATTCGTTTTCTGTTCATAATAATTCTTACAAATATAACTTTTTTCGTATATTTACAAATTGTATAGAAGACAATAAAAATTTTAGGAATCGAATATAGTACAGCTATGGCATTTTCATTTCTGACTCAGGAGATAGCGATGGACCTCGGAACAGCCAACACCGTCATTTTCAGGAATGACGACATTGTGATGGACGCCCCGAGCATTGTCGCGATAGACAACAACACAGGCAAATGCATAGCCATCGGTCAGCAGGCCAAGCTCATGCATGAGCACACTAACCCCGGAATCAAGACCATCAGGCCTCTGAGGAACGGCGTGATCGCCGACTTCAACGCCGCCGAGATGATGATCAAGGGCTTCATCAAGCAGGTCAACAACAAGAAGAGATCCCTTTTCACCCCGAACCTCAAGATTGTGGTCGGCATTCCTTCCGGAAGCACCCAGGTGGAGATCAGGGCCGTGCGCGACTCCTGCGAGCATGCCGGAGGACGTGATGTCTATCTGATCTACGAGCCTATGGCTGCCGCGCTTGGTATCGGGCTGGACGTGGAGGCGCCGAAAGGCAACATGGTTGTTGACATAGGCGGAGGTACGGCCGAGATCGCCGTGATCTCTTTGGGCGGCATCGTCCAGCAGGAAAGCATCAACACGGCCGGCGATGTGTTCAACAGTGACATCCAGTACTACATGCGCCAGCAGCACAACATCAAGATCGGAGAGACCACGGCGGAGAAGATCAAGATAGCGGTCGGAGCCGTGATTCCGGATCTGGACGAAGAACCGGAGCCATACGTTGTGAACGGTCCGAACCTGATGACAGCCCACCCTGTCGAGGCCGCGGTCACCTATCAGGAGATCGCCCATTGCCTCGACAAGTCGATAGCCAAGCTGGAGTCATCCATCCTTCATGTGCTTGAGCTGACACCTCCGGAGTTATATTCAGACATCGTGGAGAACGGAATATTCCTTTCCGGCGGCGGCGCTTTGCTGCGTGGTCTCGCCAAGAGGTTCACAGAGAAGGTCAACATCCAGTTCCATGTCGCGGAGGATCCGCTGCGCGCCGTGGCCAGAGGTACCTGCATAGCGCTTAAAAAGACATCCAACTACTCATTCCTGATGAGATAATGCCTAAGGAGAGATCCGTTGTCCAGAACATCCTCACAGTCGCGGTCTTCATTCTTCTGGAGGTCGCGGCTGTTCTGATGCTGTCGCACAACAACCAGATCCAGAGGCTTTGGATAGCCAGGATCTCGCACGGATTCATGGCGAAGGTCTGGGGAACGACGCAAGGTGTCTCCAATTATTTCTCCCTGAAGAGGCAGAATGACGAGCTGGCGGTCGAGAACAACAGGCTGCAAGAATTGGTGCGCGGCTATGAGATGGCGATGAAAGCCGCCGACCCATCGGCCAAGCCGGTCCTGATGGACAATGGATTCGAATATATCCCGGCCACGATCATCAAGTCCAGCGCCAACACCCAGCACAACTACCTTATCATCGACAAGGGCAGCGAGGACGGAGTGGTACGCGACTCAGGCGTGATCACAGAGAAAGGTGTCATAGGGATTGTCGATGCGGTCAGCAGCCATTATTCCTACGCAATCTCGTTCCTGAACACGGAGCTGTTCATCAGCGCCAGACTCGGCGAATCGGGAGCCGTCGGACCGCTTGCCTGGGACGGGATGAGCTCTGACAGGGCCATCCTGAAAGAGATCCCTCTCCAGTTCAAATTCGAGCCCGGGGACACAGTCTATACCAGTGGCTACTCCACGATCTTTCCGCCGGACATCCCTATCGGCGTGGCCGGCGAGTCCAAGATCATCAACGGGGCCACCAATGAGATCGAAGTGAACCTTTTCCAGAATCACAAGGCGTTGAAATATGTCACCATCGTGGCAAACAGAAGGGCCGCGGAGATAGAATCCATTGAACAACAAGAAGAACAACCGAAGAAATGAGAAACAGTTTCGCATTGACATACGTTCTGCTGACGGTTGCCCAAATGGTTCTGAGCAACTATTTCCATTTCACGCCCTACATGATGATCACAATCCTGCCGGTGATGGTTCTGTGCATCCCGACAAATGTCGGAACCGTGAAGGCCATGCTGATAGCGTTCGCCACCGGACTCGCCGTGGATTTCTTCGCCGAAGGGACACTCGGCATCAACGCCATGTCCCTCGTACCGGTCGCTTTGCTCAGAGAGCCTGTCATCGGGATGTTTTTCGGCAACGAGCCTTTCGAGCAGAAAGAGAGCGTCACCGTCCGGAAATACGGCTACGCCAGAGTCTCCATAGCCATCATCCTGACAACAGTGCTGTTCCTTCTCATCTACATCCTGGCCGACTGTGCCGGGACAAGACCTCTATGGTTCGTCTTCACCTGCCTGGGTCTCTCCACCCTGGCCAGTTCCCTGGCATCAGTCTGCATCATCAATCTGCTGACCCATGAAGACAGAAGGTAGAGGAAAAGCCCTGATAATCGGGCTGTTTGTCGTCGCCGCCATCATCCTCGGGAAGTTGTTCTACATCCAGATCATCGATGACGAATACAAGATCAACTCGAACAACAATTCGATGGTCTATGACATCATCTATCCCACCAGAGGCATCATCTATGACCGCAACGGCAAGATCATAGTCAGCAACAAGGTCACCTACGACATCCTTGTCACCCCGCGCGAGGTGAAACAGTTCGACACGCTTATGCTGGCGGACGCCCTCAACGTGACACCAGAATTCATCCGTGACAAGATGAATGAATATGCCAGGAACCGTCGCCGCATCGGTTACCAAAGTGTCGTGATGCTCAAGCAGATAAAGCCTGAGACCTACATGCAGTTCGCTGAGATCCAATACAAGTTCCCAGGCTTCAGGGGACAGGCCAGAAGCATCCGGGACTATCCCGTCAACGCCGGTGGAAACCTGCTCGGCTATGTCTCGGAGGTGGACGCCAACTACATAGAGAAGCATTCCGGGGAATACCGCCCTGGAGACTATGCCGGTAAGACCGGGATCGAGGCCGCGAGAGAGAAGGAACTGCGTGGAGAGAAAGGGTACCACATCTACCTTCGCAACTCCCGCAACCAGATCGAGCAGCGCTACAAAGACGGAGAGATGGACAAGGAAGCCGTACCGGGACACGACATCCACACCACGATCGACGCGGATCTGCAGCAATACGGCCAAGAGTTGATGAGAAACAAGGTCGGGAGCCTCGTGGCGATCGAACCTAAGACAGGAGAAATCCTCACACTTGTGTCCAGTCCAGGAGTCGATGTGAGCATGCTGGCGAACATCGGCCAGCACTATGACGAGATCATCAAGGACCCTCACAAGCCGATGTTCAACAGAGCCGTACAGGCTCCGTACCCTCCAGGCTCCGTGTTCAAACTTGTCAACGGCCTCATAGGCCTGCAGGAAGGCACATTGAACACAGAGATCACCTATCCTTGCAGCCAGGGCTACCATTTCGGCAACCGCAAGCTCGGATGCCACGTCCACAAATCCCCGCTCGCCCTGGAGGAAGCCATCATGATGTCCTGCAACGGCTATTTCTGCTATGTGCTCAGGAATATTCTTGAAAACAAGAAGTACCACGGCATAGGAGAGGCGCTTGACAAATGGAATGAATATGTCCAAAGCTTCGGATTCGGACACAAGCTGGGCACGGACTTCCCCGCCGAACTGGGCGGAACTCTGCCGACATCAAAGACGTACAACAAGATCTACGGCAAGGGAGGATGGAAATTCACTACGATCATCTCCATCTCCATCGGGCAGGGCGAGGTCGGAGCCACGCCTATGCAGATCGCCAACCTCGCGGCGACCGTCGCCAACAGAGGGTGGTACAAGATACCGCACATCGTGAAAGCGTCGGAAGGGGTCGAGATTGATCCGAAATATTACGAGAGGCAGTACACGATGGTTGACACGACGAATTTCAAAAAAGTGACGCAAGGCATGTGGAGGGCGGTCAACAGTGGATTCGGATCGGGAGGGACGGCATCCATCGCCGCGGTTCCGGGGCTGGACATCTGCGGAAAGACCGGTACGGCGCAGAATCCGCGCGGCGCGGACAACTCCGTGTTCATCTGCTTCGCCCCTAAGGACGATCCGAAGATCGCCGTGGCCGCCTACATCGAGAACGCCGGATTCGGCGCCACCTGGGCCGCACCGATCGCATCCCTGCTGGTTGAGAAATATCTCAACGGGGAGATCAGTGACCAGCGCCGCGGATTGGAAGACAGGGTTCTTCAGGGGAATCTGATGTCAAAGGTAAAGGCTTATAAATAGATCGTGGAATGGAGAACTTTTCGGACAGAGGCATCAAGAAGAGTGTTGACTGGGCGCTGGTGGTCACCTACCTGCTCCTTATCCTTATCGGCTGGGTCAACATCTACGCCTCCATCCATTCCGATGGCCCCGCCAGCATATTCGATTATAATTTCCGCTCCGGCAAGCAGTTCGTATGGATTCTCACCGCGCTCGTGCTTGCGGCTCTCATCCTGTTCGTGGTGAACGCCCAGCTCTGGGAAAGCGCGTCCATACCTTTGTATCTGGGGGTACTGTGCCTGCTTGTGGCCGTGATATTCCTTGGAGTGGAAGTTAAGGGGTCACGGTCATGGTTTGAGTTCGGGCCAATCAGGTTCCAGCCGGCGGAAGTCTCGAAAATCACGACATCACTGCTGCTGGCCACACTTATGAGCCAGGTCAATTTCAGGATCACACGGTTCAAGGATTTTCTTCTGACCGCCTTGATTCTCGGCATTCCAATGGTGGTCATTCTGGCCGAGAGCGAGACTGGCTCCGCACTGGTCTATGTCGGATTCATATTCGTCATGTACAGGGAAGGTTTTTCCGGTTGGTGGATCTTCTGCATCGGAATGGCCGCTCTGCTGTTCATCCTCACGCTGACGGCATCTCCTTACGTGTCCATCCTTGTGCTGGCAGGAGTCCTTTTGCTATGCAATGGCCTTGAATCAAACAAAATAGGAGTGGCTTTCTGGATATTCTCAGGAGTATTGCTGATTCTCTGCCTGCTGCCGTGGATTTTCGGGAAGTTCAGCCCGGAGTCATTCGTCTCAAAGATAAATCCGCTCTACATCCTTGTCGGAATATGTGTCGCGGCGGTGTTGTATCTGATGATCGTTGGCTACAGGTCGCGTCACCGCTTTCTGTCAATGTCCGCCTTGGGGTTGATCGCAGGAATGGCGCTCGTGTTCTCTACCGAGTTCATATTCAACAACATCCTTCAGGATCATCAGCGCAAGAGAATCGAGGTGCTGCTGGGGATGAAAGAGGATCCTGCAGGTGTCGGCTACAATGTCAACCAGAGCATGATCGCCATCGGTTCCGGCGGACTCCACGGCAAAGGCTTTCTGGGCGGGACCCAGACCACTTTCGGATTCGTGCCGGAGCAGAGCACCGATTTCATCTTCTGTACCGTCGGGGAGGAATGGGGATTCCTCGGCTGTCTTGTCGTGATCTCTCTGTACGTGTTCCTGATTTCCAGAATCATCATGGACGCGGAGAAAAGCCGGGAGGCGTTCACCAGAATATACGGCTACTGTGTGGCCTCGTGCATATTCATGCACTTGTTCATCAACATCGGGATGACCATCGGCATTATGCCTGTAATCGGCATCCCATTGCCGCTGCTCAGCTATGGAGGCTCCTCGCTGTGGGCATTCACGGTGCTGATCTTCATATTCATAGCACTGTATCGGCAAGAGAAGAAATACTATTAGCCGTTCAGACTGTTAAAAATTAACTGGTTTGCGACTGTTTTCCTTAATCAATGACTTTTTTTTAGTAAATTTGCATTCTATCATACTGCCTTGGTGGTGAAATGGTAGACACGAGGGACTTAAAATCCCTTGGACAGAAATGTCCGTGCGGGTTCGATTCCCGCCTGAGGCACCTTAAAAAGAGCTAACTGACTGATTTTCAGCGGTTAGCTCTTTCGGTATCTCAATTTTTGGCGACATTTTGGCGACTTAGGGGCGTTTTTGCAGAAGCTTGCCGGTGTTGTATCCTGATAATTAGATAGCGTACATCATTACTGGAATAATCGCTTATTGTAAGAGGTTCATTTGAAAGTCAACACTTAACACATAAGTTTTATCATATGACTCGCACATTTGAGCATATTTTGTCTCATACTCAATGAAAAAATCATTCGTATCAACAAAGCTTGCCCCTGAAGGAATGGCTTTAAAATATGACAACAACTGATTCAGCAAGAATACAAGATAATACCTCAGGTTGCTCGTGACACCCTCAATATTTTGCTTTATGGCTGCCTCATGTATCAATTCGTTTCTCATTCTGTAAATCCGGATTAAATGCCAATTGAGATTCCTCTCATGTTGTTTGATATAATCCTTAAGAGCCTTAGGATTTCTCAGATGTGATTTCATTTTACACAATCTCCACTGAAGGAGCAATGAGTTGGCTTTATCTATCAGCGTTGCCCAATCTGCATCTGTCATCAAGACTAAGGACTGATCGTCATTTATTATCCTTTCTTTTTTTAGCTTCCTCTCTAAATCTAATACATTTCTCTTAACATAGCACGAGCAGAGGATTGTTGTCAGATACTTTTTAATTCGACCAAAGGTGTTTTCATTGGTAACAGGGGAAGAAAAAACAAATTCGAGAGCTATCCAGTAGTTAATGAACCTGGATTCTAATTCTGAAGTTATGTTACCTAATCGCAAATGTCTCAAGGCGGAAACCATTCTATCTTTTACCTCTTCTGAGATGCTGGAGTTTTGTTTTATGTCATCAACAACAGACTTGAAATAAGAAGCCAGGGAAGCGTTATTAGCAAAGACACCATCAAGTTGAAAATCAGTTACTCTCTCATAAATATACCTTCCAGTTGAAGTTAACTGAATAACTAAGACCATATCCTGAACGATGACTTTTGCCTTGCTCAGCGCAACGTTCATGACATCCAACTGATATGACAGCAACTGTTTCCCATCCTTAATTGCAGAGTACATATCCAATGCCTTTCCCTCATAAACAAAGAATAATTCTCCGGGATGAGACTCTGAATAAGATTTATAAGTGATACCGGATTTCCCCTGAAGATACATTGACCATTTATCCGTACTTGAGGTAAACCCATATTCTTCAGAGCATTTTACGATATCATCATTTACCTTCAGACGGAACACTATGATGTGATCAAGCGATTCTCGTTTTATAAAAGAATCTTTCAACGCAAGGAAATTCAGATTAAAGTTGGCCGGCTCTTTATTAAGTTTTGACGCTTTGTAATACAGATGGTTCTTCGAGTATCCTAGGTGTAGTAAAGCGCAACATAAAGAAGATAATGCCCAATCAAGACTCGAGAGGGTTTTCGGATAGTCATCATCAGAGAGTTCTTCCTCTGAAAACACAATAGATTCAATAAGCTGAAATACCTTCTCTAAATACTTGTTTTTGTTAATCTCAATACATTTAGAAATGATATGATGAAGCCTTGCTGAAAGATGAAGAACACGTGATGAGAGAATAACCGTATCCTCTTTTTTTTCTTTTGATGAGACCTCTTGTAAATAATCCGCAATATCCTTTTCAAATAGAGGGATAGAATAGAAAGAGAAATCAATACAAAGGTCACATTTAAGAGCGCAGATTAGTTCTTGAGCGCTTGCTTCTATTGTGGCGATGTTTTTGATTTGGTTTGAATTCCATTCTGTTAAAAGAATATCAAATTCTTCCATCAACGATAGAGAATAGTGATTTCTTACTCGATAACTGTCGATTGTCTCCTTATGTAGGAGCTCCACTAATCGTTCCCTTACAAAGCCCTTCAGATCGCTTTTCTTCATTCTATATCAAAATAATTTGTATTTCCAAATAAAGTTATTAACTTTGCGGCATAAAATTAGAGGCTAACAGCGAGCAAAATAAAGGGAGCGCGTCATTCTTGTTATGAGAACGATTGGTTCCACGGTTTGATTCACCTCCCTATTTCTAAGGACATCGGAAGATGTCCTTTTTTATTGCTCCTTATCGTCAACAACCTCACGCAGGAAGTTTATAAACACCTGCGGGCTTCTGAACTCATCTTTCTCGTTGTTGAATTTATCTTGAATATAATTCAGACCAGTATTAGCATAGCCCTCTATCCTTCGCACGATGGTAGATACAGCGGCTTTACACTCGTCATCATTCATTGATTCAAGATCCTCCCAACTAAACCCTAGTTTATCTTCTGACTCAGATAAAATAAGCATCAGAATGTAATCAACCATCTCGGATGGTTTCCAATGGTTGAGTGGGGCGAAGTCCTTTGTTTCACCTGCCCCAGCAATCTGGTTACATTCTCCCAAATGGTATCCAATCATAAAGGCATACATGTATGTTTGAAAGAAAGGGCCAAATTTTATGTAATCACCACCGCCAGTTGTTCCTTTATTGGAAATAGTTTCCATTAGAGGATAATACTTGGCAAGATATCTCGGCCTCTTAATGTCAATCTCTTGACGGAATTCTTGACTATTCATAGTGACTATTTCTTATAAGAATGAATATCTGTAATCATATTAACCGGATCACCCACTTCCGGCACAGTAAGGACATAGAAAGTACCTGGGAGTTCACCATTTTTCATCTTCTCAAGGATTTCTTGTCCATCTTCTGAAATCCTCTGAGGCGAATTTACATCATAGAGATCCTTAATCATTATGATGCATTGCTTGAAGACAGTAGGAACTGTATCGAAGAAGTTGTTAATGAAATTCTTACCAAACGCTGAGAAAGGAGCATCTGCGATAAAAGGATACTCAAATTTCCCTCCACCAAATTTGGAAGAGATAATAGCCATTAATACAGCTATCTTCTTCATTCGCTGGAATCCTTCTGAAGCACCAGTAAGCTCACCACCGGCTTCATTGTAAACCTTCAACTGAATAGAGTCGTACGATGTTTTAGAGAATGAGAGCTTCCCTCCATCAACATTGTTGCCAGCTGTCAGCTTCTGATAAAAGTCATTCGACTTTTTCTCCAGCGTTTCTATTACTTCATCATATATGCGCTGCTTGGTCCTATCAAACGCTATCTGAGCATCCTCGATTATTTCCTTTAGATCTCGATATGACTGAGGAACAGCTGCACCTCCGTATTCGGAAAGCTTTTTATCACACGCCTTGAGATCTTCCTTGAGTTTGATAACTTGGTTTGTGGCTGAGGTTAGATACCCCTGATTCAAGTTAATTGCATTCAACGCCTTGTCATAGGCGGACAAAATATTTTCATCTGAGATACCAGAATCTTCATTATCTGACCCGCCATAATTTTTAAACTCGGTAAGCGTTGTATTAATCTGATCATGAATGGTCTTTATCTCATTTTCGATAGCTTTCTGAGTTTTAATAGAGCTAGCAATTGAAGCGAAAATGGTATCGACTGTCATGTAAGGAGATACGGCTTTCTGAATATCACCGAAGAAAGCCTTGAATTTCGCATCGTTAGTAGTTGGCTTTTTTAACGAACGGTTGCGCAGCATTTCAACATGCTTGTAGTGCTCATCATCTTTGGTAAAAGGTCGATTGCATACAAAGCAACGGCATTCTTCCAACATTTTAGAAAGAGAAGCATCATCAGGGCTCCCTTCCGGCAGAATTGATGCTAACAAAGCCTCCGGATTAGCTAAGACTTTCTTAGCTAACATAGCTTCGGTATATTTCCCACGTTTCTCGATGAAGGCATCCACATAACCTTCAGTACCATAAAGCAGCCAAGGAAGAGGATTCTTTGCAAAAAGATTGTCGTTTATTGAAGCCAAAAGCGATTCGAGTTCTTTCTCTTTCTTTCCAAGTTGAGTTCTGAGTGCGGTGAGCTTCTCTCTATACTCGACTCTTTTTTCAGTATTGGCAAGAATACCTTTATACTTATCAGCTTCCTCTGTAGCTTGCTGGAGCTCTTTTTTGTACAGTTCGATTGATTCTTCGCTCCCTTTTATCTGTTTCAGAATATTAGCTTTCTCGGCTTGTGCATCATCAAAGCCCTTTTTATTCTGTGCACAGGCTTTCTGCTTAGTGGAGAGATCTTTGTCCGCCCCAGAATACAGAGTCTTACATGTTTTTTCAATAATCTTTAATTCGGAAAGGTCCGTAAGAGCCTCAACAGTTGATGCAAGATTAGAGGAATCTGTTAGGTCGACAATATTGTCGATGGCTTCTCCTTGGAGGAGTGAGTAAGGTTGCATCGTTGCGGACAAAAGCCTAACTTTGATTATTTCTTCTTGACGTGCAAGATCATATACAATAGCTGAGTTGTGAGTTAAAAGATCAAGCTCAAGAACATCTGTTCTGGGGAGAGAAACCTTCCAACCAATTTCTGATGCATAGTCTTTTGTAAGTTTAATAGACTTCGTTATAGTGTACTCTTTCCTATCGTCTTCAAAGACAAGGCGCACACCAAAGTCAACAACCTCATCCGTATTCTTAGCTTTCTCAGATGCGATTTTGATTGCAGAATGAACAACGCCATCGGGCTCTCTCAAATCAGAGTCATAGACCATGTCCTTGATAATCCAGAGAAAGCCATTATACATCTTTGACTTTCCCATGCCGTTGTCGGCATTAATAATATTTAAGCCCTCGCTAAATGTGAACGTATTGTTCTCAAAATCTCCATAAAAATTATAGAAATTTTTGAAGGCAATAGATTTAATCACAGATGCCATATTACTCGGAAATATTAAAGATATTCTGTTTTATGTTTTTGTAGACATTAACATCTGGAGTACTACTGTCCTTCAGCTTAATGATAGTTTTAATGGCCTCAACGACCGGGTAGCCAGAGTCGGCATCAAACGAGATGGACTCTAATTCCTCTTGGGGAATACCATACTTCTCCTGGAAGATCTTGTCCTTTAGGACTTCCTTTAATAGCTCTGTTGTTGTCATATTATTATTGATTTTGTAATTCTGAAATAAGAGTGCTAATCTCGATTTTGTAATAGTCTAAAATACCTGATAATGCCTTCTTGGCCTCGTAATAGTTATCTGACAATGATGCAAAATATGCGACTCGCATAAGCTCATTTCGAACAAGGGTGCGTTCCATTTCATACATATTATGTTCCGAATCAGACGAGGCGGCAGGAACTACAATAGTGTCAAAGATATAAGCAAAAGTTTTGTCGGGATGAGTTCGCAGTAATCGACCTCGTCGTTGAATAAACTGTCGGGGATTCCCTGTACTTGAAGTAAATATACCAACTTCAGCACGAGGGACATCGACGCCTTCATCCAGACATTTCATCGCAAATAGCATATCAATTTGACCTTCCGAAAAAGCCCTCAACTTGTCTTTCCTCCCACTATCGCCACCAAGAAATGTATTGGTGCGTATTTCAGGATACTTCTCAAAAACAAGCTCTTTCATCTTCTCAAGAATCTTTTCTTCTTCTCCTGAGCCATAGTCAACGCCTTCTGGAGTATAGACAAAGCAATACTTAGTCTTTTCATTCGCGACTAGCTCGTCGATAATACTCATAAAGACGCGATACTTATCTTGTGCTTTATGTATTACCCTTTTCCTCTTCATTAAGAGGTCTATCACTTCTTGACTCTCCTTGAATTTCTTTTCTTTGGCGTCGAAATAAGAAAGAAGTTGACGAGTATAAGAAGTATAGCGCTTCATCTCCGAGTCGTTTAAGTAGGCGATACGAGGATAGTAAAGATAGTGCATCAATCGCCCTTCCTTAATCGCCCTTTCCATCGAGAAAGAATAACAGTAAGGTGGCACATCGTGGAAATACTCCTCAATAGCGCGTGTTCCTTCTTCATCGTATTTCCGACTAGGAGTGGCAGAAAGAGCAATACGCTTTCTAATCGGAAGAACATCAAAAGCTTTCCGTACGGATGCACTTCCAACATTATGAGCTTCATCCGCGATAAGGATCATCTCGCTATCATTCAACTTTTTTATAAGATTTTGGAAGGATGGATCCGTAAAAGAAACATACGTCGAAATAATAACATAATTACTCTCAATGCCCCACCCAACCTCATTTTTCAGTTCGGTTAACGACTTGCGCCAATCGTTCATCCCATTAACCACATAAACGTTCTTGAAGTTAAACTTCCCAACTTCACCAACCCATTGTGAAACGAGATCATTAGAAGGGACCAGAATGAGCATTCTATATTTCCCTGAATTCTTGTATTCCTCTAAAACACAGTTTAGAGATGTTATCGTCTTACCAGTTCCGGTTGCCATTGCAAAAATACCGGTATAACCATTATTCCGCCAGCTTTGATATGCCTCAATTTGATATGGGAACGCTCCTGTTGGAAAGGGGAAATGCGGATCATCATCATTCTCTAGCGACACAACAGAATCTATTGTTTGTTTTCCAGAACTCTGTTCGTGCCACTCTTTTATAAGCTTCTCCTCTTCATTAATTATCGTCTTTTCATCCGGCGAAGGAAATGCTTTGATAATCTCCTGCGTTAACTGGTCAGCTTTGAGAACGGTAATGTTCTCTTTCTCGCCAGTAAAAATAGAATTAAAGAGTTCTTCATACTCGGAGATATCTTCTTCTGCGCCTTTCCAGGATACTTGACATGAGATGCTTTCTATATTACGTGAAGTCAATGCAGAGGCTGTAAGATTAAGAGAACCTATGAATGACACTTTATTTCCGAATTCATCTGTAAACACTCCGAACTTTTGGTGGGCAATGCCTCCTGTTTTCGGGATAACGATTCTAATGTCAATCCTTCCTGTGCTTATTAAAAACGATAAGCAGTTGAAGAAATGCTCATCTCTTTTTGATAAGAGATTAAGCATGGCATGAAAATCCTTAATGACGCTATCCTCTATAACACGAGGGGTAGCTATCATGGCTTTGTAATCATTATCTGAAAGGAATTGATTGATATATAGGCGCATCCTTCCACCATTAGAGATAAATCGGGCAAAACCCAAACATAGCACGTTAATGCTTGCTGAGCTGAAAAAGCCAAGGCCCAGATCAAAATGGTCGCTCCTTAACAAAGCATTTGTAAAAAACTCTATAGGAGAGTTCTTTTCCCCCGTTGAATAGAGGCTCCTAAACTTATACTCCGTAAGCATTATCTTTTATCAGTTTAACTAGTTCTTCAATTTGTTTCATATGAGAATCGCTCAAATTACTATACTTATACGAGCGAATCTGTTTACTCAGCCAAACCTGTTTTTCATGAGACAAAGAAGAAATCCCGAAACCGTTCTCGATGGCTCTTCTTATAGTCTCGTAAGTCTGAAGCCAGTCGAATTCCTTTTTATGAATCTTAAGGCCCGCAAAACGCTCGACCATAGACTCAATAATCTCTTTCTCTTCTTCCTCTAATAAACCTTTTTCAAGCTGAGCCAATTGTACGTTCCAAAAGCGAGCGAGTCGTTTCTCATCATCATTTACCCTATGTGAGAACGGTAATCTTCCATTTTCTGCCACAAATTCTTCGAGAAGAGTACAGCTTGTCTTAAAATCTCGCTTAGCGTCCTTTTTGCGATCATAACGACGATATTCTTCTCCATAATCGTAGCCGGAAAGACCTATATATCTAGTATCACCCTTAAAGAAGATATCAAAAGCGCCATTGGCTTCCAATAACAGGTTTGAATTGATACTCTTATCAGAAGATGACGGACGGTATTGTCTCACATATTTTGCGATATCCGGTAACTGCGCAATAGGTTTATCAAGAGAAAGGAGATATTCTGTTGCGAACTCTCTGATTGTTCCACCACGGTGAGCCCCTTCTGACCATTCACGTAATCCAAAAGTACTACTTCGTCCAATCGGGACAAGATTGGGATTCATTCGTACTGCACCAGCAAGAGCAATTGGTGATTTTGATTTCCCAGGATGACGTTTTTCCAGCTCATCATAAAGCTCTTCGATGGTCATAGGGTGTCCCACTTCGCGGATTATTAATTCAACCCACTCAGTATTATTCCGTGAAGCATTGCGCTCCACGACAACCACATCATTATTAACATCGAAGCCAAAAACGGATCTTAAAATATGCCGGCAGTGAAATGATAACTCGTCTAATTTCTCATAGTATACTCTGTCCTTAAAGAATCGGATGATGCTGTCTTGAAGTGGAATCAACATATCATCTGCTCTTTTTGTTTCCTGCAATTCTTCAAAGTAATGAACGAAAGAGTGAAAGTCAAAAATCTCAGACAGGGCCTTTGGCACAAGGACGAGATTAACCTCATAGCCATAGGGATTTGCGAAAGCTGTCTCGGGGTCTCCTAATAACTCATACTCATTTTTCCTGAGACAGGAAATCGTCCACAAAATGAAGTTATTATTAAAATGAGTATACTCCTGATTGTTTATACTGCTGATCTCAGATAAATTATACCTAAAGCGAGGCTCATATTGTTCACCAATTTTGTGAATCAATGAAATATACGCCCGTAGCTTCTTAAAAATAGCTATGCGTAATTGGCGCATCCGCTCAGGTGTAATATTGAGAGCTTTTGCGGCCTCTTTTCTATTCTGTAATATTTGGCCTTGGTATATTTTGAGTTGAGAATCAATAATTGCTCTATCGCGGCTATTCAATTGAGTTATATAGTTCAATATCGCAAGAAAGAAAGCGAAATGACCGAGTTCCGCACTAACCTCCTCGATAGTGACAACATTACCTATTAAACCTAGCTTGGAAAGAGTATAGGCGCGAGCTTCTCTCTCGGCTATATCATGCGTCTCCGATGGACCAGTAATAATCGTTCTGAAGTTTTGAATCCAATCTATTATCTCTGCTGCGCTTTTACGCCCAATGGCCGGAAGAGAGGCGACTCGAAAATCCGGATGCGTAATGATCTTCATAAATTGGGTTAACGAACGACCACATTTCCTATATAATGCATCAACCGCATGGAAAGATCTCACGGATAACTCTTGCATTTTATTCTCAAACAGAGCTTGAAAACGATCAATGTTATCAACACTATCATCACTTTCAATAGACAGAGTATCCGAAATGTCTATAAAAACCCTCTTAATAACAGATACAAAAGAGCGTATTTCAGGTAAGCTCTTTCTTCCAATATTGCGGATACTCTTTACATCAAAATCTTCAGAAGTAATTTTATCGCAAAAAGATTTGTATGATCCGCACTCCTTAAGTATTAATAACAATGCATTGGTAGACCTGACAGAAAGGCCTGATATTGCTTCTCGGACAATCTCCTGTAAGGCTGTTTCTCCAAACTGAGACAAATCTTTATTCCCCACAATCGTTCCCCCGGATTCTTCTTCGTTTGGTTCCGAAACAGGTATTAATTCATCTACTGAAATCCCTTTACGTCTAAACGCATTCTCTAACTCAATGGCAAAATCGTGCGCACGATTAACCGTCTTGCGACCAACAGCATGGAGTTCCTTTAGCCTCTTCCATAAGTCACTATCGCCCAATATAAGCTTTGACAAGAAAAAATTGAGGGAAGGAAACTCGGATTCAAGAGTTTTAATTGCAGAGGCTGTTCTCACATCGAGCCCCTTATAAACAACCTCATAGATTTCTTGAATATGCGATAAGAACCCCTCTGTCTCATTTGATGGTAAACAATTATTGTCGGTCTTTTCAAGTGACGCCTCTTCAATAAAAGGGCGCAGTTGAGTTGCCCAGTCACATTCTGGATTCTCAAGGAGACCTTGTTCTATGATATCTCCGACTGTGAGGATGTCATGCTCCACACAGGCGAGATACACATAGCCTGAGATCTCTCCGGCGCTATAAAGATCTGAAATCTTATCGCTTAGCATCACTCTAATCTATTGTTTTAAGGCCTGCATCGATCTTATCGATAAGGTAATCCATGCCATTTAGATTTGGATTATCGTTAAGTTCGTTATTCAGTAATTGCAGTCCATCATCAAGGTGTAACTTGATGTACTTGGGGATATCTTTATCGGTTTTATAAATGCCATAATGTGTGCAAAGAAGTGCAATATAGAAGGGATAATTATTGCCAAAGAGCACATTCTTACTATACTCTTTCCCTTGTGAATCAGCAATATCGCTTAATTTGAGTTTGCGACCCGATGAAAGGGAATAAGCAAACGCAATTCGCGCAATAACATTTTCAGCCCCTAAATTAAACCGACGACTTAGATCCGTTACTATGATTTTGTTCGCCTTTGATGTTTTGATCTGAGTGAACATGGTTTATTCGATATAACTAAAAATATTATTAGGATCAACTTTAATGAAAGATGAAACTCCATTCTTATTCTGGATTACGAATGCACTATTCACATTCGGAAGTAGATCACCATATTCGGCCTCCGATAGCTCTTTCCCTAATAAAGGGAAAATAACGACCTGTTTAGAGACAGCAGGATAAAACTTTGAAATGATATTTTTCGAGTGAATACTGTCAAACTTTTGCAGAGGACTATCAATAAAAACAGGGAATGAGATTCCAGACTCGTCTACGAGAGCTTTCAGTATTGCAGTCGCATAAAGCTGCTGTTCACCCTTAGATAACTTTTCTTTATTAATAATCTGGCTGTCCTTATCAAGTAAATTGATCTCAATAATGTTATCCTGGATATCCATTGACACTCCATTAATGAAATCCGTCTTGTGCATCAAAATGTCTATCTCGCTTTTAATCTTTCCTTCAAGAGAAGCCTTTCTCTTCTCGCGTAATTGGGTTAAGAAGCTATTTAACTCTCCTATGAGTCTCTCAGCAATGATATCTTTGTCCTTATCCATATCATCAACCTTAATAAGCTTTATACACTCAGAGAGTTGTTTTTTCTTAATACCAAGATCGCGATTCATTAATCCGATATGTTCAGACAGCGCGCGGCTATCTTCTTCATATTGCCTGAGCAGAGTTTCTACAATAGCTTTTCGGCCCCTTATCTCTTTAATCTGACCATCGTTATCGTCGAGTTCTGCTGCTGCTATTCTCCTCTGGGTCTTAAGAAGTAAATTAGTATTGTTCTTAATATCTTTTACGAGCTGACGGAATGTTACGCTGAATGATAATTTGATATTGTCATATAAACTCTTGAATGCATTGTGCTCTTGATCGGAGAAATCAAACAGAACTTTGATATTACTTTGTTTCCTGTCTTGAGCGTACTGTGATACGATATTTGAAAAGGAGCTATTAATGATTGTCTCGAAAAGTGTCCTCTGCTCAGCCGATAAATCAAGTGCCTTCGATTCCCTGATTAACGATTGTTGCGCCGAGATCAAAGCCGCCATAAGTGTTTCTGCATTTGCGGTTTTAGTCTTGGCTTCCTGCTCAAGATTTGATTGAACAATAGCTCTGCTAAAAAGCTTCCCAGAAATAGCAAAAGGCGCTATATCCATCATATCCCTCAGTTGAGCCTTAAGTTGAGAGTCCTTTTCTTTTATTGCGATAAGCCTGGCCTTAAGCTTTTCTAACTCGTCAACGCTAATAGCATTGCCTTCACGTATTAACTTTTCCTGTAATGAATCCTTTTCTGCCCTTAAACTGTCAATCTGGGTAGCAAGTGAATTACGAGCCCCCTCCTTGTCGCTAATGGATTTCTCAAGGTCATCTACTTCTGACGTGAGCTTAACAAGCTTTGCTTGGCTTACACTTGACCCTGCTTTTTTTCTGAATTTGATACGAAGGTTCTCAAGATTCTTCTTAATATCTTCGTATTTCTTTATGCCTAGAACTTCGCTATAAGCGGTACTAAGTTTTCGTTTCTCTTCAATAGACTTTACCTCGGCAAGATTTACGATCTTCTCAGCGTCAAAAAGGAAGAACTTGGCGATGTCTTTCGAGAGAATAAAATCATTGATAAAGATATCATAGCCTACATCTTTTGCAAGCTCATTTACCTGCCCATCAATAAGAACGTCGATATTCTCTGTGTCTAAAACATAATCGAAGGTTCGTCTAATTGTTACCTCAGAACATGGAATTGAAGGAATGAAAACGTCTGTAAGATGTATTTCGACGAAGTATTGAGAGTTTTCTTCTAATCCGACGAAGCCATTCTCATACCCCTTTTTTGCAAGTGTTTTTTTATCATCTGCACTCAAGGCAAGACTGTCGACGGTTGCAGCGCAAATGTTGTTTAATCCAGCCTTCGCGAAACTCTTATAGCCCTGGGCATCATTAATCTCTCTTCGGAATTTTTCGTCGACATCTACCATCAGTTTTCCATAGAGACACCAAACCAAGGCAGATAAATAGGTCGTCTTACCGAAGCCATTATTGCCAGCAATTAAGAATACATTCTTTCCGTTTTTTATAAAGGTGGTTTCATTCCTCCCTTTATAAGCGCGAAAATTATTAAGTATGATTGAATCTATAAACATGCTACTTCCTTTCGTTTATATAGTTATCCAATCGTCGCTCGATATCACCCTGTAACCCATTATTGTTCATTAGGATGGTTTTACTTTTTTGAAGAGAGACAAGATCGTTGATTAAATGGTAATCTTCTGGTGTGTCTTTACATACCTGTTCAAGAAGCAATCTTTCCTGGTACTGCATGTTCTCAAAAGGCATTGTCCGCTTATAAACATCATTAAAAATGTCAGTTACTTTAGGAGTAAAGAAACCATCGCGGAACCAATTAATCTGTATGGCAACAAGCTCTTGATTAGAAACTAACTCCATATGGGGCTTTATCTTTTGAAGATCACGCTGAAGAATCAAAAGACGCTTAAGCATATCTTTACGATATTCAAAAGTGTAGTTTCCCATATTATGTCCCTCGGCGTCAACAGCGGCTTGTCCGTTTCTTCGAGTTGCGTAACGGTTCTCCGAAACATTACGCCCCTCTACCATTAAATCACGATAAGCCAACATAGGGGCCATCCATGCATTCCCATGCTCCACTAATGCTTTCATGGACTTATCTTCCTTGACAACCGTACAAACCCAACAACCAAATCGACTCTGTCCACAGGACGGCTGGGTTTTGTCCGTAATCATAGTTGGACACTCGTAATCATCTGCTGATGCGTCGGCATATATCTGGAGAAGCTTGTCATTATCATACCCCCAGGGTGAAGGTTCCTTACTTAGAACATACCATACTTCTTCAAGATAGAGCTCTTTAATTGGAGCATATGTAAATGTATTGGGGTTTAATGGGTGCTTTGTCAAGCGATGCCCCTTAATCTCATGCTTCCTAATCGACTTGGCGCGCGCTGCACTTTCGGATAATCGTGTTCCAATCAGAACAATTGCCTCACCCATTGCGTCAACCTTGTCCAGAATAAACTGTGACGTTGGTTTAATCTTCAGGCGCTCGGTACACCATCTAAATTGATTATTAGGTACAGGATATCCTTTGCCGAGAAAGTTTATCCAAAAACTATCTTCAAGCTTTGGGAGTGTTATCTCAACTCTAATAGGGAGGTTTTGTTCAGATGCTCCTTTTTTGATACAATCAAGAACTTCAACTATATAATCAGTAATAATAGGATTCTCAACGAGAGTATCATTATTTACAACAAAAACTTGACGAGAGAGGGCTTTTTGCCCTCGTTCTTCTCTCACTAATAGCAGTGCACGCCAAACCAGTGTCAGCACTGTCGTTGAATCTTTACCTCCACTGAAACCAATTATCCAGGGGATATTATTATCTTCCTCAAGATACTGTTCCTTAATATCTTCAATGATGTCAGAGATTCTCGACATTCTTTAAATAATTTTTAATTACAAATTTCAAGGGATTATATTTACAAATTTAGCAAAAATTTTCAAAAAATAAATGGGAGGGTAATGTTGATGCGAAAACGGCAGAGTCAAAAAGCAAGTGCAACATTACAACAAATATTTGAAAAACTCATCCTTCGGAGTGGAGAAGTTTAACTTTTCCCTTGGCCTCCTGTTGATTTTCAATTGCACCGAGTGGACGTATTCATCGGTAAGCCCTTTGAAATCGGTCCCTTTTGGGATGTATTGCCGAATGAGTTTGTTCGTGTTCTCTATTGCACCCTTCTGCCAGGACGAATAGGAATCGGCGAAGAACACAGGCGCGTTCAGCAGCTCCGAGATGATCCCGTGGCGGGCGAACTCGCTGCCGTTGTCCGTCGTTATTGTCAGGACGTTCCTCCTGTATGGGTATAGGAGCCTGACCGCGGTCTCCGCCACTTTGTCCGGGTTCTTGCCGTATGGAAGGCGCTCCATCAGCAGGTAGTTCCGACTCCTCTCGCAGAGGGTGATTATTGCGCCTTTGCCGTTCTTCCCGATTATCAGGTCCATCTCCCAGTCGCCGAAGCGTCTGCCGTCGGCCTCGGCCGGCCTTTCGTGTATGCTGACCCTGCCCGGTATATTCCTAACTTTCGTCTTGCGGGCGACCTTCTTGTGGCGGCGGTACCTGAGCCTGTGGCGGCAGTGTGACCGCAGATCACCGCTCTCGTCAGCGCGTATCCTCGCATATATGCTCTCGTGAGATATCTTAAAACCCTTCCTGTCAAGATATCCCGAGATCTGTCTCGGAGACCAGTCCTCCTCCCTCAGCAGCCTCATGGCCTCCCTTATCACGCCGCCGGGCAACGCCCTGTTACCGGGAAGATGCCCCTTGCGGTCATTCGCACGCTCGTCGGCCGCGGCCCAGCCGTATTTGCCGAAGCGGTTGCTGTTCCGCTTCAGCTCACGGCTGACTGTCGATTTGTCCACCCCTATCTGCCGAGCAATGGCAGACTGGCTCCTGCCTTCTTGTTTTCCCAGATATATTACATATCTTTGCTCACGGGTCAAGTGTTTGTACATAGCAATACAAAGATAGTTGATCCTTGGGGAGGATGCAATGCCTCCCTTTTTTTGTATTGCTTCTTGACCCTGCCAACACCGGCGGGCTAGCCCGCCGGTGTTGCACTTCTATCTTGAGTCTTCAATAATTATGAATTTTTATGAATTCAAATTTAGGAACAATCCTACGATCTTTTCTGTGCCGAAATCAATCTTGTCTCTGCTTAAATCTATCTTCTTTACCATTGTTGAGTCCACTTGAAAAAGTCGTTTTTGAAAAAAAACATGTGCCTCGCAGATACTTCTGTAAGGGGTAAAAAGTGGCAAATGGCACTTTTTCAAGTGGGCTCATTGTTTATTATGGCGTATTTCTCAAACAGCCGGGTTTAATAATAGCAGGACGCGCTGTCTGCCATAACGCAAATAAACCGGATGAGTATGAATGGTTTTACCCAGTCATCTTATCCGGCCTTTCCGTGTATGGTGAAGACCCTCCGATGAGGATTACAAAACTCCTCTTCGATTAATTTTCTTTTTATTAACATACCGGCAGCGGGAACAGATCCTATGGGCAGCCAGCGCGCAAGGCGGCAAGATGGGTTTTGTGACCGTCAAGGTTGCAAAACGATGGGAACGGATATTGGGATTGGCTGACATTCGGGATTTGAGTGTTGGACTGTTGCAATTGTCGGGAACGGTTATCGGCTATGTAGGTGTCTGTGGCGCTGTTCGCTGCTCCTTACGCAATGAAGAAACCTGTAATGGGGAACAAGCATCTTGGCTGCATGGCCTTCGGGTGACTATGGCCGTTCCTGCCAATTACAAGACGATAGCGATGAACTGTGCGCGTGTTCTATGGGTGCTGCCCTCTCCTAAGTGTGCGGACATATTCATGATTCCTATGAATGTCTGTTTTCCATTAAGGTTTTATTTAGGAGTCCACTTGAAAAAGTCTTTTTTTGAAAAATATGTGCCACACAGGTACTTCCAACGGGGGTAAAAAGTGGCGAATGGCACTTTTTCAAGTGGACTCTTGAATTGTTTGTCTGAAGTTTTTTTCACCTCAAAGAACATTTCAAGTAACCTTCAAAAAATAACCTGCATCACTTTAAATTTGCAATATATTGATGTTCAGGGTGAATCTATGTATTCAATTTTATCGATTGATGCAACTTATTTTCTCAACATCACTTAAGGGCATTATCCGCAAAGAATGCCAATCATTTACAAACCACGGACACGATAAAACGCCACCAACGGTATTCAATCCGCTATCACTGTGGCTGACCCTCCCTCGGGATATGGGGGTCAGCCACACAGCATTACCGAAGCCATGCTGAAACAGATCTCCTCGGCATTATGATCATCCAGCCCGGACATCAGGTCGTCCTTGCGCAGGAAACCGCAAGGATGCCGGCCATCCAGGCCGTAAGAAAAAATGCGAGGCCTGTTCCTTTCATCTATATTATCAATTAGAACCTGTCGGGAGTATCACCTCCCGGCAGGCTTATGGCGCGGGAATGCCCGCGATTCTTGTTATCTGTCGATGGTAATGTTACCAGCCTCGTCATCGATCCAGTTCTCAACAGCCGGATCCCAGTGAATCTCGTTCAGAGAGAAGGTAAGGTTAAAAGTGTACCTGTGTCCCATCTCCCACTTAGGGAAGACATCCTTTACCTTAACTGTCTTTGTGCACTCTTCCTTAACGACCTTGTTACCAACAACGGTTTCCACAGTATATGTAATTACAATATAGCTGTCATCATTAAATTCCTGAGGAATGTAGATGTACTGACCATCCTCAACTCCAGCTCCTTTTTTGATCTCAGCCGGGACTGCAATCAACCTTCCACTCTTAACCTCGAAGCCAACATTCTCCGCATAAACCTGATCAGACAAAAACATGTTTCCACCCGGGGTCATCTTCTCTGGAATCTGGCTATAGGTTGCATAATGACAAAGCTTAGTGAATTTCACAGAGTTCAAGATGAACTTCTTGTTAGCATAATCCTCAGCAAGATTAGCGGTGACATTGACCATAGAAAGCTTGTGACGGAAAAGAGTCGGAACTCCGGTGTGAGCATAATTATTCTTATTTTCTGTCTTATCAGCAGCGATGTCAGCAACAAGAAAATCAACATTCTTGTTCGTGGCCACATCAAAATGGCCATTGATTCCACCCTGATACTGTCCGTCTTCGCCTAGTGCCCATACACAAGCAAAACCGGAATTATCACCTACCGTCATATCTTTCTTGTTGTACGAATACGCGAAGAATGTCAAAGAACCACCATCCTTCGGCCAATAGTAAGATGTTGTCTCATTCTTCCACAAGTTGCCATTGTATGAAATTGTAGAACCGTCGATGTACATCTGAGCCTCGGAGTTGTTGGCAGCCCAAGTCTTGCCTTGTCCAAGATAATAGGCATAGGAGACAAAGACATTATTGTGATCAAAATCAGCCTGAGTCTGGCTAAGAGCCTTGGTGCGAGGAGCGACATTGAACGTGATCTCGCTGTTCACGTTTGAGGCGACCGGCGTCACCTCTGTCTTTGAGCAGGCCGCGAGAGTCGCGAGAACTGCCAATACAAACATTCCTTTTTTCATGATAAACATAAATTAAAAGTTAAACTAAAAAAATCTTTTTCAATAAATTAATAAATAATTACGCTCCTATCATCATGAGCTATGGTAAGTACTAAATCACTATATCTTTCTGTTCATCTTCCCAGTCATCGACCTTAGGTTCAAAGGCACCACCTGAGTCCTTCGGTGGCTCGACCTTGATAGTGTCCTCCAAAAGAAGCCAATGGTGCTTGACAGCATTCTCTGTGAGAAACAGGTTCGAAATGTCAAAGGTCTTGCGGACACTCGTGCCGCCCTTGACCGCAAGGTCGAAAGTCACCTCGAAGTTGTTGTCCGACTCCGGGATGCGTCCGAATGTGTTGAACACCGCACAGATCACATTCTTGCCTTTGTCATCACTTTTCTGGAGATTGAACCATACGGAAGCTTCCGGATCGTTCATCCTCGTGTCGGTGGCAATAAGGTTTGCGCGGACCATGCCTGAGAGAACAGCCTGCGCCGAAGTGACATATTCAAGCCCATCCACCTTGACTTGAATATACCAGCTCTCAACTACCGATGAGGCATCCGCATAGATCGTGTAGATTCCGTTGTGATAGGGCACAGTCTCACACACGTTCCTGGCCACCACAAGATGCTCTGGCTGCATGAGAATGTTCGGAGCGTCTTTCCCTTTGGTAGAGTACTTGTTCAGAACGGCTGACGGTGCAGGATCTGTGTATGCCTCTGCCTTGTCCCAACTGTAGTAGTTCCTTATCAAAGTCTCTTCAGTGCCGAAATCATAGATGAGCATCCTGTAACTGCCCGGTGCAAGCATGACTTCTCCGCTCACAATGCGGTTTCCGTTCTCGTCAAAGCTCACATCTGTGATAAAGTCCTCTGCGGCAATAACATCCTCGTTTTCTCCAAAGAACAGCACGTGCATGGCACTCGGCTCTATCTTCTGGACCGGGATCTTGTCATTGTAGATGTCTGACGTGACATTGTGGATTCCGGCCACATTCACCCTGACCCTGACTGCGGTAAGGTTGTCAGGATCCTCAAGGGGACGTCTCCGGCATCCGCCTGCGACTATTGCAAAAAGCAGCAGGAGAACGGACAGTCCACGGCAGAAGAACACAGCGGAACTATACTTTATATTGGTGTCAGACATCATGTTGATGATTTGTTCTTTTTACTTGTTTCTGATTAGTTTTTGTTTACTTTGTGTGAATCCTTCCCGATCGGTATCACCAATGAAACCTTGAGTTTCGTCGGGCCGAACCAGGAGACGGTTCCAACGTTGTACTTGTCCCGGAACAGGTGCTCGTAGCCCGGATCCGGCTGGTAGTGGCGGTAGTCCGTGCGAAGGAAGCCGGCGGAGACCGAGAACTCCATGTTCATCCACCTGCTGACCGGCAAGGCGTAGCCATAGGTCAATCCAGCAGACCAGAACTCTCCTTGGTAGCAGAGCTTCGTGTCCCACTGGAGGTCGTATTTCCCGGACATGCCGTAAACACCGGCGAAATGCCCTGTAAGATAGTCCCTCCTGTCATCGCGCGCGAACCACCAGCGCGGCTCGATACCCATTGACCAGATCTGGAAGCAATATTTCTTGCCGTTCGGCCCCCAGTTCCACCACGGAAACACATCCTCGACCATCACCGAGAAGTTCTTCCCGACAGGGAACTCGACCTCGGCGTTGAGTGCGGTCACGGCATCATAGAGGAGGTTGGTCTTGGCGGCGACGGTGTAGAATCTCTCCTTCGGCGGCTCCGGCTCAGGGAACTCAACCTCAGGCAACACCGTCGGAGGGGCGATGTTCACTGAATACGGCACCTCAAGGGTCACTTCCGGCAATTCACACTCAACCGGCCCGATCGGACGGACAGTGCTGTAAAGCACATGAATATCCGTGCGTCGCAGGGACGGATAGTAGTCCGAGATCAGCCTGCGCCAGACGTTTCCACCTTGCAGACGCTTCATCATCAGCTTCTTTGTCTCGGAATTTTGAGAATCCTTGAATATGTCCGAGACCGTGGACGATCCAGTCTCGGTGTCGTAGGACGCGGCGATCTTGGTGGCACCCTCCCAGTCCTCTCCACGCAAGATGACAACGAAGTCGGCATCCGTGAGACGTGGCTCGATGCTCTTCAGGAATGCTTTCACTCCTTCAGCCCTGTCACGGGCCAGACGCGCGTTGAGTTCCGGCCGGCCTTCAGGTGAGGCGGCACCGATTATGTAAACCTTGTATATTCGTAGATTACCGTTGTACACGATGGACCTGAGTCCTTCGGTGGCTGCTTTCAAAGTGGCGGAGTTGTTCCGGAATCCACGTTCGATCTTGGATACAGCTGACCTGTAATAGACAGAGAATGAAGTCGTATCGTGCCTGTCCTCCTGAACCGAGGACGACTTTGATAAGACGACAGTCCTCATTGAGGTAAAGCCTGAGTCTGACGGAAGCGCTTCCGCCGCCACTGCCAGAATCGACAGAAAACAGCCGATGAGGACACACAACCAAATGGCCATGCCGTTGGAAGCACAATGTAATTTATTATAATTCAAGATGTTACCCCCCCCAGTTATCAAAACGGTTGGAAAGAGCAACGATTGCGCTATTAATAAATCCTACCGCCATAAATTAAGAACCAAATAAAATTATAAGTGTTCTAACAAACCACTAACTTACCAAGCACAATAACATACATCAGCATTCCAGCTGAAGTGCCACCGGCAATCTCGCCGCAAATGTAGTAATTTATAATTATTAAACAATATCCAACAATCTATTTAGAATTTATCAAAACCACAACAGTAAAAGGTTTAATATTCAAAGTTTTCAATCAATTAGGTTTTTCCTGATCCAAGATAGATAAAATCCATTTGAATAAACATTCAATCCTTTAGAACAATATACACTACGCAAAACGAAGAATAGGACAGTGCTCACACCATACTTGACTGCACAGGTGCAAAAGACAGTGAAATAAACCAGACAATCCTCAAGGCTGTAGAATATTACCGAACCGTTCAAGGATCGTTGGTAAACGTGATTAGGCGAACCGGACAAGAATCTCCTGCGCTTCATGGCTTTCCCTCATTAAAGTTTAACATAGTTATGCGGCGTGTGACACAGTACAGATTGGCTTTCAATCAGTCCGTTGGTCACACGACGTTACAAATTTGTAAAATAATCTATTTAGTAATGATTAAAAAATATCCCTAATTATCAGCAAGTTATCCGCCACGGGGAGCCAGACGGGGAGCCATCCTAAGGCAACCTGACACCTTATGCGAAATACTCATCCTTGAAGTTGACGAGGTAAACCTTGGCGGTGGCGCGGGTGAGGGCGGTGTAGAGCCATTTGAGGTCATCGACTGTGAGTTCGTCCTGCCAGAAGGGGTTGTCGATGAAGACGCAGCTCCACTGGCCGCCCTGGCTTTTGTGGCAGGTGATGGCGTTGGCGTACTTTAGCTGGAGAGCGTTGTAGTAAGGATCCTCACGAACGGCCTCGTAGCGTTTTTTCTTGGTCGGGATGTCGGCGTAGTCTGCGTTCACACCGTTATAAAGCTGGTTCTGCTGCTCGTAACTCAAGGATGCGGACTCGGACTCAAGGGTGTCCAGACAGACTTTCGCGACGATCTCGGTGTCATCGTAGTCCGGGAATGAAAGGCGGGCATCGGCGAAATGGAGGCCGTAACGTTCCTCGAAATTCTTGATTGACACGAGTTTGGCGATGTCACCGTTGGCGATGTAGTCCATACACTTGACACCTTTCAGGAACTGGTAGCAGTTCTTCACTATCATCAGTTTCTCGCCACGGACCAAGCGCTCCTCATCATAGAAGACCTGGGCCCGGATGCCGGCATTGTAGCGGTTCGCGCGCTTGTTGGAGCGGCAAAGCACCACAGCGTCGTCTTTTGAATATTCAGAAAAATACGCCGAGTTCAGGGTGTCGATGAGCTCGCCGCCGGTTATCCTCACGATGTCATCGAAACCGTCAACGGTCAGACCCAACTCATCAGGAGTGTACATCCCGTCACCGTAGAGATCCGAGGCAATCAACTCACGTAATTTCGTGGCGTTGAACAAGATACCTGATTCTTTTTGCTGGCGGACGACCTCGGTCAGGCTACTGTAACAGACTCCACCGAAACCGTCCATATATTCCTTCGCCAAAGCGGGTGAGGCGTCCATTCCGACAGGAGGCAGCTGGGCTGAATCGCCGATCATTATCAAGCGGCAGTCGTTGCCGGCGCGGACATATTCAATCAAATCCTTCAGAAGGTCTCCGGTACCAAATTGGGTCGTGCCTTGCCTTTGGGCATCGTCTATGCCTATCAAGGAGACCTCATCCACGATGAAGAGTTTGTGGGAGAGCTTGTTAGGGGCTAATGAGAACTGGCCGAAGCCGTCATCGCCGATAGATTTCTGGCGGTAGATGCATTTGTGGATCGTGCGGGCAGGCTTGCCAGCGTACAGGGATAGGACTTTCGCGGCGCGGCCGGTGGGGGCGAGGAGGTAGCATATTTCCTCATATTCATCGGACGCTTCCGACACAGTCGCTTCGACAGTATGTACCTTAGGTCTCAAATCATCAAACGCCCTGATCACCGCCGCGATCGCCGAAGTCTTTCCCGTACCAGCATACCCGTTAACCACCAGAATATCAGCGTCATCACAAGTAACAAAATCCGCAATCTCCCGGAACAACCGATCCTGATCCTCCGTCCCATCATAAGGAAAATTATCCTTGAAACGCTTATAGAAAAACTCCCCCCTGTACATAGCCTTTACTTGTTTCTCCGGCTGAAAATCATCATCACAACAGCCAGAATCGGATAGATCTCGACACGTCCGAGGAACATGTCAAGCGTGTAGATGAACTTGAGGGAGGATGGCTCTCCGTTAAAGTTGTAGATTGAGCCGAGCTGGTCCACCGAAAGTCCAACATTGCCAAGGGACGAGAGTATCGCCGTGAATGACTGGTTGTTGTCAGGGTCGAGCGTGAGGCAGGCCGCGAGCGAGATGATCACCACAAGGCCGTAGAGGGCGATGTAGAGGATGTGCGGGGCGATGTCGTTCTGCCGGATCACCCTGCCATTCACCCTTATATCTTTGACGGACGCAGGATGCAGAACCATCCTCAACTGGTACTTAACCTCTTTGCACAGAAACATCATCCTGTCGGACTTGATGCCGCCGGTGGTGGAGCCGGCCATGCCGCAACATACTCCCATAAGCACCAGTATGGTGTCCGAAAGAACAGGCCAGGAGCTGTTGTCAGCGATGCTGAACCCTGTCGTCGAGGCAAAGCTCATGACGTGGAAGAAGCCGGAGAGGAAGGAGCGCCCCCAGGCCTCCTCGAACCCGTGTGCCTTGATCGAGATCGACACGATCACCCCCGCCACAACCATCATGGAAAGATAGAACTTGAATATCTCGTTCTTGAACGGCTTGAGGGATCTTGTCACGACAGCCACGAAGATCATTCCGAAATGGACGGATGAGAGTACCATGAAGAGCATCGTGATAAGGTCGATCGTGATCGAGTCATAGGCACCGATGGAGGCGTTCCTGGTGCTGAAGCCGCCTGTCGCCACGACGCTCATCGCATGGTTGATCGCGTCGAAAGGACTCATCCCGGCCATCACATAAAGCAGGAACGAGGCTGCGGTCAATCCAAAATAGACATAAGTGAAGATATAGACTGTCTTGTTCGCGCCGGATCTGTACTCCCTCTTGGACAAGGACGAAAGCTCAAGGGTAGTCAGCCTCAACCTCATCTGAGACGAACTCGGGATGATCAGCAGCAGGAAGACCACGACTCCCAAGCCTCCGATGAAGTGCGTCGAGGAACGCCAGAACAGCAGGCTGTTCGGCAGCGCCTCAACGTTGTCAAGGATTGTCGAGCCGGTCGTCGTGAATCCGGAAACACTTTCAAACCAGGCGTTTATGATCGTGAACGGCCCTCCCCAGAGCGCATACGGAAGCATCCCGAAGATGAAGGACAGCAGCCAGGACAGCGCGATGATCATGTAGCCGTCCTTCAACGTGATGGCAGCCGATTTTCTTACGAATATGAACGGGAACACACCGACGGTGAAGGTGATCGTGAAGCTGATCATCAGTGCGGCGAGGGCACTGTCATTGCCGTTCGCCACAGAGACCAGAATGGACAGGAACATGAACAGCGCACTGACAAGCAGAGCGTAGCCAACGTTTCTGGATATCACCTTGATGTTCATTTGGATATTCTTTAATTATTATTATGAGCGGAGCCTGTCGAAGCGACCTTGGCCCGCAGGTTGGCCACCCTCTTGCGCAGCATCTGATTCTCCCCCGTCAGTTCCGTGATGCCGTCGTTAAGTTCCGCCAGCTGGTCATCACCCTCGAAGGAGTAGGAGTATTTCTTGTTGTAGGATCTGTAGTTGTTCAGCCCGGAAAGCATCCTGTAGATAGGATTCACATAGAACACCAGCAGGAAGAACAACAGCATCAGCACAAGCAGCAGCCCGACACCCACAGCCACAGCACCCGGAATGATGCTCCTGTAGAACCCCCTCTGGAACGTCAGGGAGTTCTTCTTCAGGTCATCGTAGATTGCCTCGTTGAGCACATCAATGTAGTGGTTCAGCCTCCTGAACTTGGGCTGAAGCCTATCGAAGTACCAAGCCCTGGTGTCGATGAAGTCCGACAGCATCACGTCGTTCAGTTCCAGCGAAGTCAGCATGTAAGCTGAATACGCATAGACAACAGAATCAGTCAGCGGGACCATCTTGTCGGAAGTCAAGGAGTTGCGAAGCGAGTCGCAATGCCCCATGAACTCCTTCTGATGGAAGTCCGGAAGAGTGTTGACCGAGTTGTCACCGATCAGGGCCAGAAGATCCAGATTGTACTTGTTCGTGACTTCGGACAATTTCTGCGCGACATTTACGCTCCTGATGTTGTCCGCGATGAGATCCGACACATAGTTGCTCATCCTATAGTACTCCATGATGGAGATCACACTGGAGACAAGCAGTGTCACGGCTATCGCGCTGAGGCTCAGCGTCAGCTTCATCCTCATCGTGAGCTTGAACTCCTTCATTCTGTCCGCTAGTTTCCTAAACATTTCCTGACTGTCTGTTTAACCTGCAAACTTACACAAAAATCACGACAAAAGAAAAGTCCTGCGCCAAGCACATTGCCGGCAGAGTGTGAAACAATATTACATTGTAAAACATTGAAGGGTTATCCCTTGACAATCTGAAAAAATTTCTTTATCCTTGCGATGGTAATATATTATTGAAAGAAAGAAAGAAGTAAAAGCAAGCATCTTTTCCCTAAAAGGGATGCTTGCTTTTTGCTTTGGGAACTATATCGGAGTTGACTAACTTTTGGCTTATAGTACTGATGCTTAAACAATCACGGTTAGTTGACGCTCCTGCGCAATGATCTGTATGTCAGGAGCTTGATTTCCATCTTAGTCATACAATAAGACAGGGTGTGGCAGAAGATTCCAGGCTTATGCTTCGGGTGAAAAAGTGGCTTTCCTTCCCGGCACCAATCAGGAATGTTACCTCACGCCGATTTCATCGTGAATTTACGAAACGCTTTCAGCCCAAAGCCTGATAGAAGCGTCTTGAGGGCACATTGACGTGAAAATCTTGTATTCCGAGTTTCGGGTTTTTCAGCCCGATCAGACCTCTGTGGGCATAGGAACATTATGTGGCTGAAAGCATTTTGTAAAATCTTGACTGTCCGCAAGTGGCTTTTGCGGGACGATACTGATTCCGTACATTTCCTGTCTTGCAAAACAATTGGAGACCATTCTTCCAGGTATGAAAAACTATGCGCACCTGAAACATCAACCATCTGATTACTATCAACTTAACATTTTAGGTGCGAGTGTATTCGCACACCTAGGAGTCGATGCCCGCGGTACAGGGCGTTCTATTGGTGTTCCGAACTTCCAGGTGCGAGAAACCATGCGCACCTGAAACATCATCGGCTTGACGAACAATATGTTACTCTTCCAGGTGCGAATATGTTAGCGCACCTGAGTGTTTTTGGCATATTATGGAATAGGCTGCGAAGCCTCGGAGCCGCGCTATGTGCCTTGTTAATCTTAAAGGCACTATATGCCGTTAAAAAACACAATTATCGGCTGCCCGCGATCATCCGGACGTTGGTGCGATACGGAAAAAGATAGTCAACAGACCAGAACTCCCAATGATGAAAGTTAGTCAACGGGCATATAGTCCCCCTTTTGTTTTTATCTGAACACTTCCACGCTTGCCTCGGATCTGGCCATTGGAGTGGTACCACCATAGACTACGTGCAATTGCGAGGGCTTGGCTCCTGAATATTTTGACCAGTATTTCAGTCCATTCAGGAGTCTCTCTCGGCAGGCCGAGGCGTTGTCTTCCTGAATCTCGATGCCGTAGATGCTGGAGACGGCCCAGACAGCATCGTGTTCGTACTGGAGTTGGGTGTATCGTTTGGCTGTGACACGGGTCTCGCAGATGGCGAGTTTGCGGCGGAGAATCTCGATGAGGAAGTTGCCGTCACCGCAAGCCGGCTCCAGGAAACGGGAATCGATCCGATCCGTCTCCGGCTTCACAAGGTCGAGCATCGCGTTCACTTCGCGAGGGTTCGTGAAAACCTCGCCGTATGCCAACACCCGTTCCTTGGACTTGATCTGGGTGTCCATTCTGCGCTTTCGCTATGCACAGGCCGACTTATTCGAGGTGGTATCCCCAAGGACAAAAAGGCGCAGGTAATCCTTACCCACGCCTGAGGTCCTGAGATATACCCACCAACTGAATAAGTCTTACCTACGCCAATGCGCAGGCACTCACTGACTTATTCGGTGTTGGTTTTTGAAATTTCTCAGGTTTCAGGCAACCGAATAAATAGCTTGTGCTATTATTAATATATGTCCACAATATTCTTTCGAACTATTGCGCCGCAAATTTAAGAATTTTCGCAGAGATAACCGCAAGAAATCAAAGAGTGTGAAATAATAAAATATTGAAGAGTCATCCCTTGCCAATCCAAATTATTTCATTAGATTTGCAATGGTTAACGATTTTTGGAAAAAAGAAAGTAAAAGCAAGCATCTTTTCCCTAAAAGGGATGCTTGCTTTTTGTTTTTATTGCTACATACCGAGGGGGTACTACAAACAAGGACGGCTGTTCTCTCACCTTTTTTCATTATTTAATATCGTTAGCCAAATGAGAACAAGCCAACATCTTGTGATAGTCGCCATTGAAGTGGAGATTATCAGACTTGTCAAAGTACGAGCCTACAGGCGAGTACGTTTCGGCAAGGTTGAGAGAGTGCGAAGTCACTACAGACGTCATTAGGGTGATCTCTGTGGCAGCCCGCCACTCTGAGCCGTAAGGCTCTCTGCTTCACCCCTCGGTTTTTATTCATATTTCATCAAATAATTGCTGTGAGCGGATAGCTACACTTATGGTTTTCTGCTTCCTTTATTTATCATACGCACAGCTTTCTTGCAAATTTAAGATTTGATTTTATGATTTGCAAGAAACCAAAGTGCATAGTACTCGTCGGCGCTTCGGCAAGTTCAGCGACCGGCTATACCTCAACGCACCAACCGTGCGGATCCTCCTCTATGCCGTCCTGGATGCCACGGATGCGATCATAAAGGGCGCGGCTTTTTCTACCACACTCCGTTCCGGAAGGCATTACATAGGTGTGTGAAACCTCGGAGCCCTCCAGAAGAGGCTTGTCGTCGATAGAGCGGATGGGGGTGATCACCACCGCTGTGCCGCAGGCGTTGACCTCATCGAACTCGGCAAGTTCCTCGACCGGAATCGGCCTCATCTCCACCTTCATTCCGAGATCCTCGGCAATGGTGCGGAGAGACTTGTTAGTGATTGAAGGCAGCACACTGCCGGATAGCGGGGTCACATAGGTGTCGCCCTTTATGCCGATGAAGTTGGAGGATCCGAACTCGTCAATCCTCGTCTTGGTGGCGGGGTCGAGGAACAGCAGTTCCGTATAACCCTGAGAATGAGCCAGATTGTAAGGGTAAAGAGACATCGCGTAGTTCGCGCCTATCTTGTAGGAGCCGGTACCGTCAGGAGCGGCCCTATCGTAGTCACGCGAGATGACAGCGGTCACAGGGGTAAGCACTCCAGCCTTGGCATACGTGCTGACAGGAGCACACATGACCGAGAACAGCACCTCGCTTGAGGAGCAGATGCTCAGCTGCGGGTCAATGCCTTCGAGTACAGGACGCAGGTACATGGACGCGTTATGTCCGTACGGAGGGAGAAAATCCAGATTGGCTTTCACACACATCTCGCACATTTTCAGGAACAGTTCCTCGGAAGGAGCGGCCATCGAAAGACGGTCGGCACTGCGCCGGAGACGTCTGGCGTTCTCGTCCGGCCTGAAAAGGCGGACCTTTCCGTCCCTGCCACGGAAAGCCTTAAGCCCCTCAAAGCAGGAATTACCATAGTGAAACACCCCGGCGAAAGCGTTGAAATGGAAATCGAAATCGTCGGTAAGTTGGGGTTCAGACCATTGCCCGTCGCGGTAGAGGCTGAAGACAATGGCGTTTGTCTTTCTGTAATGGAAGCCGAGGCTTCCCCAGTCAAGTTCGTTCATATCAATACATTAATTAACGTTCTCTATCAACTCCGCGACCTTGTCACCCACCTCTGACGTACCCAAAGGACGCGCTCCGAAGGAAGCCAGGTCCTCGGTGACGAAACCACGGTCAATGCTCTCACCGACAGCTTTGCGGATCGCTGCGCCCTCGCGCTTCAGCCCGAAAGCGTACTCAAACATCATCGCGGCTGAAAGGATTGTGGCAAGGGGATTGGCCACATCACGTCCCGCAGCCTGGGGATAGGAGCCGTGGATCGGTTCATAGACACCGGTATGTTCTCCAAGCGATGCCGACGCGAGCAGTCCCATCGAACCGGAGATGCAGCTGGCCTCATCGGTCAGGATGTCCCCGAACGTGTTCTCGGTGACGAGTACATCGAAGAAGCGCGGGCCGGTGATCAGTTTCATGGCAGCGTTGTCAACGTACATATAGTCAGTCTGAACTTCCGGATATTCAGGAGCCATCTCCTGAGCCACCTGCCTCCAGAGCCTCGAAGACTCCAGCACATTCGCCTTGTCCACCACCGTCAGATGCTTTCGGCGAAGCATCGCCAATGAATATGCCTTACGCAGGATCCGCTCAACCTCATAGCGGTGGTAGATGTTGGTGTCGTACGCTGTGTCTCCGCCGTCCAAACGGCCTTTCTCTCCGAAATACATACCGCCCGTGAGTTCCCTGACGCAGACGAAATCCGCGCCTGAGGCTATCTCCGGCCTGAGAGGTGAACGATCCAGCAGGCTCGGAAAGGTTTCCACAGGCCTGATGTTGGCATAAAGTCCCAATTCACGCCTCATCGCAAGGAGGCCCTGCTCGGGACGTACCTTGGCCGTGGGATCGTTATCATATTTCGGATCCCCGACGGCCCCGAACAGAACCGCGTCACTGTCAAGGCACACTTTCAGGGTCTCCTCAGGAAAGGCGGATCCGCAAGCGTCTATCGCGCAGGCTCCGACAAGCGCGGTTCTGTACTTGGCCTCGTGCCCGAAACGCCGGCAGACAGCGTCAATGGCCTTCACGGCCTGTTCCACCACTTCCGGGCCGACTCCGTCACCGGGCAATTTTGCTATGTTCAGTTTCATATTCTTCAATCTTGTCTTTATGTTCAAGCAGATAATCTATGTCATCAAGAGCGTTCTCAAAACAGTACTTCTTGTAGGCACTTATCTCGAAACGTTCTGAACTTCCGTCAGACAAAAGGGTCACTTCCTGAGACGGGAGGTCTATGCGGAGTCTTGCTGCGGGATCGGCCGAGATCGCGGAGAAAATCTTTTTAAGGAAATCCGGGCTGACCTGGACCGGCAGCACGAAACTGTTGAGTTCATTGTTGCGGTGGATGTCGGCGAACGAGCTTGACACCACAGCCCTGAACCCGTAGCCGGCGATAGCCCACGCGGCGTGCTCGCGGCTTGATCCCGAGCCGAAATTGGCTCCGGCCACGAGGATGCACCCGCTGTAACGAGGATCATTTAGCACGAAGTCCTTTATCATGCTTCCGTCCGGAGCGTACCTCCAGTCACGGAAAAGGTTTTCTCCGAAGAACTTCTCATCCCTTGTCGTAGCCTTGAGAAAACGGGCCGGGATGATCTGGTCAGTGTCCACATTCTCTATCGGAAGAGGAATGCAGCCACTCTCTATTATGTTGAATTTCTGTTTCATAACAATTCTCTTGGATCAGTGATACACCCTGTCACCGCAGCGGCGGCGGCAGTCAAAGGGCTTGCGAGCATGGTCCGCGCCCCCGGGCCCTGCCGCCCCTCGAAATTGCGGTTGCTTGTGGAAACGGCATATTTACCGGCCGGGATCTTGTCCGCATTCATCGCAAGACAGGCCGAACAGCCAGGCTGGCGGATCTCGAATCCGGCATCCGCAAGAATCCTGTCAAGTCCTTCTTCCTCAATCTGACGTCTGACGGCCCACGAACCAGGCACGAGCCAGGCCGTGACCCCATCCGCCTTCCTGCGGCCTTTAACGACCGAGGCGAAGGCACGGAAGTCCTCAATCCTGCCGTTGGTGCAGGCTCCGAGAAACACATAATCGATCTTGTGCCCAAGAAGCCTTTCTCCGGCGGAGAAGCCCATATAGTCCAACGCACGCTGAGCCGTGTCAGACGGGATGGTACCGTCAACCGGCATACCCATGCCCGGATTCGTTCCGTAAGTGATCATTGGACTGATGTCCGCGGCATCGAACACATATTCCTTGTCAAAGACAGCATCTTCTCCGCTGCGTAGGGTCCTCCAATATTCAACCGCCTTGTCCCAGTCTTTCCCCTTAGGAGAGAACTCACGGCCTTTGAGATAGGCGAAAGTGGTCTCGTCTGGGGCCACGAAACCTCCGCGGGCTCCCATCTCGATCGACAGGTTGCAAAGTGTCAGACGACCTTCCATTGAGAGGCCGCGGATGGCCGAGCCGGCATATTCAATAAAGAACCCGGTGGCACCTGAAGTAGTCAACCTCATCATAAGATAGAGGGCCACATCCTTGGCGCTCACGCCTTTACCGAGCTCTCCCTCAACCCTTATCCTCATCGATCGCGGTTTCTGCTGAAGGATGCACTGGGTGGCGAGCACCATCTCCACCTCGCTCGTGCCTATTCCGAAAGCGACCGCTCCGACGGCGCCGTGAGTGGATGTGTGAGAATCACCACAGACAATCGTCATTCCCGGCAACGAAAGTCCTTTCTCCGGGCCGACAACGTGGACAATACCGTTGTCCGGACTCATCATCGGATAATGAACCAAACCAAACTCGGAGGCGTTCCTTTCCAAGGTCTCCACCTGACGGCGGCAGACTTCATCCGCGAAAACGGAGCCTTTTGTAGGAATATCATGGTCCGGCATGCAGATTATCCTCTCGGGGCGCAGAATGCCGCAGCCACGTTTCCTTATGCCTTCAAATGCCTGAGGGCTGGTCACTTCGTGACAGTAAAGCCTGTCTATGTAGAGCTGAGTGGGACCACCGTCGATGACGGACACGATGTGACTGTCCCAAATCTTGTCGAAAAGTGTGTTCATCCCCTGAATTTGTTTATGCAGTCAATGAACGCCTCCACAGACGCGGTGACGATGTCGGTGTCGGCTCCGAAGCCATAATACACGTGGCCGTCATGCTCGACCTGCATGTGGACCTTGCCCACATCATCGGAGCCTTTGGTGATGTTCTGTATGGTGAACTCCTTGATGACCATCTGACGCCTGATGATGATCTTGAGGGCGTTGATCGCCGCGTCAACCGGGCCGTTGCCTCTGGATGCTGCCTCGAATTTCTCACCGGCGATGTCAAGGCCGACACTTGCGATAGGTCTCAGACCCTTGCCGCTGGTCACCTGGAGGTACTCAAGCTTAACGTGATGGTCCTCAGCCCTGTCGGCTCCGGCAAGCACAAGGAGATCATCGTCGCTGACCTGCTTCTTCTTGTCGGCCAGTTTGAGGAACTCATCGTAAAAAGCGTCAAGTTTATGGCCTTCCATCTTGATTCCAAGAACCTCAAGACGGTATTTAAGGGCAGCGTGGCCGCTTCTGGCCGTAAGCACGATGTCGTTGTCGTCTATTCCCACATCCTTGGGGTCGATGATCTCGTAGGTGCTGACGTTCTTGAGGACTCCGTCCTGATGGATGCCTGAGGAGTGCGCGAAGGCGTTGCGTCCGACGATGGCCTTGTTCGCCTGAACCGGCATATTCATAAGGTTCGAGACCATCCGGCTCACCGGAGTGATCCTGGTCGTGTTGATGTTGGTCACGAGAGGGATGTCGCTGTGGCTCTTGATGATCATGGCGATCTCCTCCAAGGCCGTGTTGCCGGCACGCTCGCCCACGCCATTGACTGTCACCTCGCACTGGCGGGCGCCGGCAAGAAGGCCGGACATGGTGTTGGCGGTGGCCATACCAAGGTCGTTGTGGCAATGGGTCGAGATGACAGCCTTGTCAATCCCGTCCACATTGTCAACAAGGTACTTGATCTTGGCGGCGTACTCGGAAGGGAGACAGTAGCCTGTCGTGTCAGGAATATTCACGACCGTGGCCCCGGCCTTGATGGCCGCCTCGACCACTCTGGCAAGATACTCATTGTCCGTACGCCCGGCGTCCTCAGCGTAGAATTCCACATCCTCGACATATTTCTTGGCATATTTAACTGCTCTGACGGCCCGCTCAAGAATCTCCTCCCGGGTGGAATTGAACTTGTACTTTATGTGGGAGTCGGAAGTCCCGATCCCTGTGTGTATCCTCTTGTGCTTGGCATATTTAAGGGCTTCCGCTGCCACATCGATGTCTTTCTCCACCGCGCGTGTCAAAGCGCAGATCGTCGGCCAGGTGACGGCCTTGGAAATCTCCACGACCGAATTGAAATCTCCGGGACTGGAAACAGGGAAACCAGCCTCTATGACATCGACTCCCAACTCTTCAAGGGCCTTTGCCACCTGGATTTTCTCCACAGTGTTGAGCTGGCACCCAGGCACCTGCTCGCCATCACGCAAAGTGGTGTCAAAAATGAATATTCTGTCTGAACTCATCTGAAAAACGGTAATTACACTAACTGATAGCTAAATTCGTATTTTGTTCTGTGAAAAACAACATTATGGCCGACTATTTATGCCTCTTCTCAAGTTCCTTTTCGAGATCGGCGATGCCGTAGCCTTTGCTGACAAGAAGGACAAGAAGGTGATAGACAAGGTCAGAGGCTTCGTAGATCATCCTTTCATCATCCCCTTTCACGGCCTCGATGACGGTCTCGACGGCCTCCTCGCCGACTTTCTGTGCCATTCTCGGAGTCCCTGCCTTGAACAGGGACGTGGTGTAGGACTTCTCCGGCATCTGCTCGTGACGGCCTTTGATCACGCTTTCAAGCTCGCGGATAAAACCGAGACTGGTAGGCACGGCGTCCCCCCAGCAGGTCTTTGTGCCTTTGTGGCAGGCCGGCCCATCAGGAATCGCGCGGACAAGAAGTGTGTCCGAATCGCAATCTACCGCAATGGAGACAAGATGAAGGAAGTTGCCGCTGGTCTCCCCTTTCGTCCAAAGGGTCTGGCGGGAACGGCTGAAGAATGTCACGAGACCGCTTGTCTGGGTCTTTTCCAGAGCCTCGGCATTCATGTAGCCGAGCATCAGGACCTGAAGGGTGTTCCGGTCCTGGACGATGGCCGGCACGAGTCCGTCCGCACCGACATTAAGAGTCTTAAAATCAATCATATTCATAAAGTTCCTTTTATATTCTTACATTCACTCCGTGGGTGCGGAGGGTTCTTTTCAATTCGGGGATGGAGATTTCGCCGTAATGGAATATGCTTGCGGCGAGGGCGGCATCGGCTCGGCCGGTGGTCAGGACTTCCTCGATGTCAGCGACGCTTCCGGCGCCACCGGAGGCGATCACGGGGATGGTAAGTTCCTCAGCGAGACGGGAATATGCCTGCACGGCATAGCCGTTCCGGGTTCCGTCGTGATCCATGGAGGTGAAAAGGATCTCACCGGCGCCGAGGTTCTGGACTTCTTTGGCCCAGGAATATAACTCCTTGTCGGTCGGCGTCTTGCCTCCGTGGGTCATTACCTGCCAGTAAGCATTTTCGTTCAGGGATGTCGAAGCGACCATCCTCGCGTCAATCGCCACGACAACAAACTGGGAGCCGTAGCGTGATGCGATCCGGGTGATGATCTCCGGCTGAAGCACAGCCGCCGTGTTGATCGTGATCTTGTCCGCACCAGCATCCAGAAGCCTGGCCGCATCCTCAAACGAAGATATTCCCCCACCCACAGTGAACGGAATATCAATCCGTTCCGCAATCCGAGAGACCAGATCCGTGAAAGTCTTCCGCCCTTCCGAAGACGCGCTGATGTCCAGATAGACGAGTTCGTCAGCCCCATGCGCGGAGTAAAACGCTCCCATCTCCACAGGATCGCCCACCTCACGCAAACCCTCGAAATTGATTCCTTTAACGACCTGTCCGTTCTTCACGTCCAGACAAGGTATAATTCTCTTCGCCAACATATTACCTGAACAAATCCTCAAGTTTCACTCGTCCTTCATAAATAGCTTTTCCGACAATGGCCGAGCGAAGTCCAGATCTTCTCAATTCCTCCAGATCCTCGTAATTGGACACTCCCCCGCTCACGATGATCTCCACGTCCGGAAACTGTTGCTGAAGGCCGGCGTAAAACTCAAGATTCACGCCCTGCAACATTCCGTCCCTCGAAACCTCGGTCACAATAGCCTGACGCACAAGCCCTTCAAAAGACTCCAAAGCCTGCACGGCGGACATCGGCACAGTCTCCTTCCAGCCGTGTGTCGCAACCAGACCATTCTTCAAATCCAAACCAAGGATGATTTTTTCCCCATAGCGACCAAGCCATTCCTTGAATATGTCCGGTTCGGTAAAGGCCACACTTCCGCAGATGACATATTCAGCCCCGGCATCCAGAACAGCGTTCAAAGACTCCTCCGACTTCACCCCGCCGCCGAACTCCACTTTCAGACCGGTCGCATTGGTTATATTCCTCAGCACATCCAGATTCTTCGGACAGGCGGCCTTGGCCCCTTCCAGATCCACAAGATGCAGCCTTGTGGCACCGGCCCGCTCAAAACTTTTCGCCATTTCGACCGGATTGTCCGAATATACTTTCTCTTTCGCATAGTCCCCTTGAGTGAGACGCACGCACCGGCCGCCGATTATGTCTATGGCCGGGATTATGTTAAAATTCCTCATAACTTTCACAAACAGACAATCGCTTGCAATTAACAAGGTTAGCCAACAAATTATAATTCAACAAAATTCCTCAATATTTCAGCCCCGACCGAACCGCTTTTCTCCGGATGAAACTGCGTCCCGAAGAAATTGTCCCGCTGGAGCGCCCCGCTGAAACGGACACCGGCATATTCAGTCGCGGCGACAGTCTGATCCGGGAATATTCCCGCGCTGTACGAATGCACATAATAGACGAACGAGCCTTCGGGAATATTCCTGAAAAGCGGGCCGCGCAGCCCGGAGATCGTGTCCCAGCCGGTGTGAGGGACCTTGACACCGGGAGTTTCAGGGAAGCGGGTCACCTTGGGAGTGAATATTCCAAGACATTCCGTGTCGCCCTCCTCGCTTGAAGCGCACATCAGCTGCATTCCGATGCATATTCCTAAAACAGGTCGGGTCAATGACTTTATGACTGGTGCCAAGCCTGTGGACTCCAAGGCTTTCATAGCGGAGGAAGCCTCCCCAACTCCCGGCAGGATCACGTGGTCGGCGCGGCGGATCATCTCCGGATCAGCGGTCAGCACATATTCCGCTCCAAACCTTTTCAGAGCGTTTTCGACCGAGCGTATGTTGCCGGCTTTGTAGTCAATTATCGCTATCATAGGATGCCTTTGCTTGATGGTAGTTCGTAAGGGAACGGGGTCTTGGCGACCGCCATTCTTAAAGCCCTGGCGAAGGCTTTGAAGATTGCCTCGGCCTTGTGATGCTCGTTCACGCCCTCCGCCCAGATGTGCAGGTTGCATTTCGCTCCGGCGCAGACAGACTGGAAGAAATGGCTGAACATCTCGGTCGGGACATCGCCGACCTTCTCACGTTTGAACTCCGCGTTCCATTTGAAATCAATACGCCCTCCGAAGTCCATCAGGACAGCGGCGTCACAGTCGTCCATCGGGAGGACGAAGCCGTAGCGGGCCATGCCGAGTTTCGAGCCGAGCGCGGCGTTGATCGCTTCTCCGAGGACGATTCCGACATCCTCAATCGTGTGATGTTCATCCACTTGCAGATCGCCTTTCGCATTGATTGAAAGTGCCACGCCGCCGTGGTTCGGGATCTGATCAAGCATGTGGTCGAAGAAAGGGAGACCGGTGGAAATGTGTCCGGAGCTTCCAATGGAATCCAGATCCAATTCAAGGGAAATTTTTGTCTCTTTGGTATCACGAACAATTCTTACATGTCTTTCACCAAGCTTCCCTATGCCCTGGCACCTTAAGGCCACTTCGACAGGCTCAGCGACCGAAGAGGACAGCAGCCGAAGCAGTCTGTCATTCTCCACCGGAGTGCCGACTGTGATGCGAAGGCACCCCTCGCAACCTGAGACCTTGGAACGATTCCGCACAATGACTCCTCCCGCAAGCAGCCTCTCGTAAACCTCATCCGGATTCTCAAACCTTACCAACAGAAAGTTAGCGTCACTTGAATATATTCCCTTGACCTCCGGACATTTGGCCAATTCTTTTTCCAAGCGGAACCGCTGCCCCACAATCTCGGCCACAGCCTTGTCCTTGGCCGCCTCGTCAAGTTTCATCAATGCCATCTTCTGAGCCAGGACATTGATGTTGTACGGATATTTGACTTTGGACATCAAAGCGATGACAGCAGGATCCGCGATCGCCAATCCAATTCTGAGTCCTGCCATACCCCAAGCCTTTGAAAGCGTCTGGAGCACAATCAGGTTAGGGTATCTCTTGACCAATGATGTTAGCGAAGGCCTGACCGAAAAGTCGATGTAAGCCTCATCCAGCACCACCACGCCGCCGAACCTTTCAAGAATATCCTCGATCTGCTCCACCGGGAACGAGTTTCCTGTCGGGTTGTTCGGCGAGCAGATGAACATCAGCCTTGTCTTGGAGTCCGCCGCGGAAAGCATCGCCTCTGTGTCCATTGAGAAATCCGGCCTCAGCTGGACTTTCCGGAATTCAATGTCGTTCATCGCGGCTGCCACCTCGTACATCCCGTAACTCGGAGCGATGGACACGGCATTGCTTGCTCCCGGCACGCAGAACACACGGTAAACAAGGTCGATCGCCTCGTCGCTCCCGTTGCCGAGGAACAAGCTGCCCGCAGAGATTCCTTTGATCTCCGCGATCTTTGCCTTCAAGGCCTTCTGGTGTGGATCCGGATACCGGTTGATGCCATTGTTGTAAGGATTCTCGTTGGCATCCAGAAATATTTCCGGCTGGTTCGAGCCACAGTCGTCCCGGGCGGTCGAATATGCCTCAAGACCTAAGATGTTTGGCCTTACGAGTTTAAGAACGTCTTCTATATTCATTACTGATTATTTTTCAAGTCTCACTTCAACCGCGGCGGCGTGAGCGTCAAGCCCTTCGGCCAAAGCCATTGTACGGATTGTGTCCCCAAGTCCAGACAAACCCTCACGCGAAATCTCCTGAATCGTCATCTTCCTCATAAACGCATCCAGATTCAACCCGCTGAACGAACGCGCCCAACCACTCGTCGGCAAAGTATGATTCGTTCCTGAAGCATAATCACCGGCGCTTTCAGGAGAATAATTTCCAATGAATATGCTCCCGGCGGCTACCACCTTATCCGCCACGCTCCAAGGATCACGCATAGATATGATGAGATGTTCAGGAGCATATTCATTGGCGAAATCGATGATGTCCTCACGGCTCGGAAGAATGACCATCCGACTGTGATCCAACGCTTTGGCAATGATACTTCCCCGACTCAGCCTTGCGGTCTGTCTTGCGACTGCATCCACCACGGATTTTGCGATAGCCTCCGATGTGCAGACCAGAACCGACTGGCTGTCCGGCCCGTGCTCCGACTGGGAGAGGAAGTCAGCTGCGACGAACTCAGGATCAGCGGTCCCGTCAGCCAGCACCATAACCTCTGACGGACCGGCCGGCATATCGATCGCTGCGACCGACAGCCCGACCATCTGCTTGGCCTTCATCACATAACGGTTGCCAGGGCCGAAAATCTTGTCGCATTTGGCGAGCGTCTCCGTCCCATAAGCCATAGCCGCAATGGCCTGAGCGCCACCGATTTTGAATATATTCCTGACTCCACAGACCGAAGCCGCATAGACTATGACAGGATTGGCTTTCCCATCCTTGTCAGGAGGTGTGCAGAGAACGATTTCAGGGCAGCCAGCCACGGAGGCAGGGACGGCCAGCATCAGAACCGTCGAGAACAAAGGCGCGCGCCCGCCAGGAATATACAGTCCGACCCTACGGAGCGGAACGGCCTTCTGGTAGCAGACGACACCGGGTGAAGTCTCAACCTTAACTGTTTGCGGCATCTGCGCGCTATGAAATTTCCTGATGTTTGAATATGCCTGTGCGATGGCCGCCTTTAACTCTGGTGAAACGGAAGCGGTGGCTTCCGCGATTTCCTTGTCGCTGACTTTCAAGGCTTCAACAGAAGTGAAAACTATGTTGTCATAGCGGGACTCCAGATCCAGAACAGCCTTGTCGCCTTGTGTCCGGACATATTCAAGGGTGGCTCTTACGCTTGCATCGATGTCGGAATCGCTTTCAACGGCCCTTGAGATCAGTTTCGGCCATTCGATCCGAGGAGGGTTATTGTATATTGGGGTCACTGAGCTTGTCGAAGTGACCGTACAATCAAAATTCCGCATAAAATAACGAATAAATATTCAACACCTACAAAACCATCTTCTCAACCGAGAGCACAAGAATCCCTTCCGCGCCAATCTCCTTCAAACTTTCGATCTTCTCCCACAAAACGCTCTCATCCACAACGGAATGCAGTGAAGACCACCCGCTTTGCGCAAGCGGCAGCACAGTCGGGCTCCTCATCGCCGGAACAATCTGGATGGCATCCTCGATCCGGTCGTCGGGGATATTCATCAACAGGTATTTCTTTCCACGGCTGTCCCGGACAGCGTTAAAGCGGAACTTTATCTGTTCCAGAAGTTTAGTCTTTTCATCCGAAAGATTGCCACCCGAAATCAGCACCGCCTCCGAGAACACCACCTTCTCAACCTCCTTGAGCCCGTTGCTCACAAGTGTCCCGCCGGAAGATACGATATCGAAGATAGCATCGCTCATACCAACGGTCGGAGCGATCTCCACAGAGCCTGCGATAACGTTGATCGATGCATCTATTCCTTTATCTTTCAGAAATTTGCTCAAGATGTTCGGGTACGATGTAGCTATCCGCTTACCGTTGAAATATTCCAGTCCGGTATATTCTTCAGACTTGGGGATCGCCAAAGAAATGCGGCACGGTCCAAAGCCCAGACGGTCAACAACCTCCACTGCCTCACCCCTCTCGCAGACTTCATTGTAGCCTACGATACCCAAATCCGTCACGCCTTGAGCGACTGCCTGTGGAATGTCATCGTCTCTCAAATAGAGTATCTCAGCCGGGAAATTACTGGATCTGGACAGGAATTTCCGCTTGGTGTCATCCACCTCGATACCGGCCTCACGCAGCAGTGTGAGGCTTTCTTCACTTAAACGGCCTTTGGCCTGAATCGCGATTCTTAACATTTGTCGTTCGTTTTATAAAAAAGGCCCGCCACCAAAACGGAAGCGAGCCTTGACCTTAATATCCCTCATAAACAGATACCCACGACAAAGTCACCTCCGCTTCTGGCGATGGTGAAGATGTAGGTGGATATGATTGAAACTTCTCATTCTATTAGTTCAACACGGCAAATATCGGAAAAATATTCTAAAAGACAAGATTTTTTGACAAAATATTCACTAAACCATGACACTAAAATGAATATCTCACCACTCCAAGGATTCTATGATTGATGATCAGATGTTCCCCCATATTAGCCAACCCTCTGGCATTCAACTCATTCATCTGTCCATAAATCACGCCTGTGCTATTATATTCAATGGCGCATGTAAGTCTTTCGAGATTGAACGCGACCGCCGGAGCGACACGAAACATGTAGCGGATATTCTTGAAGCCTCCATCAAAGTAATAGATGTAGGCGGTCTTCGCATAACCTGTCTCGTCATCTGTGATCAGGTCATGACCGGCACCCAACGCCGTCATGCCTCCGGCGAACAGGATGAACTGCCATTGCTGGCCATAACTTGCCGAGGCGAATCCTGTGACCGACCTTAGAGGGGTGTACTTGTACTTATAATCGTCCGACTTGTCATAGACAGCATAACCTCCCATAAGTCGGAGATGATCCCCACCCGAGGCAAGAACGGCCTTGGCGTTGACTTTGAACATACCCTTGCTGAACTCGAAACAGGCCATCGGACTGATCATGGAAATGCGGTCCTTGACTTTAGTTCCGACATCATGGTAATAGGTCAAATCGGTCGTGCGCCAACGAGGAACCAAACTTATGAAATCCGCTCCGACCCTGGCCTTGATGTACTTTGATGAATATGTCAGGCCAGCGTACAATTCCGGGACAAGGCCATACTTGACATAGTCAGCTGATGGTCCTTGTGGTCCCGTAGGCATGAACTCCATCGGATAAAGAAGCCCCGCCGTGAAAGTGAAGCGATCCATCAGATTAGTCTCAAACATCAACTGAGGGCTTCTTGCGTATGGATTGAACGGGGCACCGGCCTCATAGCCGACACTGTATGGCATGTCCAAGGACATAGGATGCCATGCATGGCCAGCCTTGACAGACACAGACTTGAAAAAGTCACCGAGATTGTCCCAGTTAAACTTGAGGTAAGCCTCTCTGAGACTCAGCGACGCGGAGCCTCCCGTCATCAGATAGAAATCCGTCTCCAGTTTTCCGGTTACATTGAACGACCCGTACCTGAATCCGGTAAGGTTCACTCCAAGACGTGTCGTGATGGCGGACATTTTTATGGAAGGGTTGTACCAGATGTCGTTGCCTTCCAGATTTATCTTCTTGTCGTAAGGAACATAATAAAACAAGTCCTCGGTGTCGGCCTTGGAGTCGCGAGCGTCGAAAATGGCGCTCGCGCGGAAAAAGCCGTATGGTTCAAGATGATTGGTCAACTTCACCAGATGGCTTTGTGCCTCAGATGGTAAAGCGGTAAGTGACAGGGCGATGGCCGATGCCAGCATTGGGATTATCTTCTTCATAGCGTCAATCTTTCCGTGCAAGGCCGACAACAGCCTTGACTTGTCAAACAATAATATTAGAAAGTAAACTTGACCAGAGCCTGGATACGATGGTTGGTGATCCAGTGGAGATTGTCCTTGGCAAGGCCGTTGGCGCCGATGCATTTCACACCGTCAATAGTCTTGTAATCACCATATTGCACACTTGTGAGCTCATATTCAAGACCGATCGCGAACTTGCCGATGTTGTGGATCACGGTAGGTGTGAGCCTCCACATCTGGTTCATGTTCGAGAAGCTGTTCTTGCTGAAATAGAGGTTTGCGGCAGGAGCGTAGCCGTCCTTGGCGCCGTAGAGATCGTCTTTCGTTCCGAAATTCTTCACATAGCCAGCAAAGAGAATCCACTGGGTCTTCTTGCCGTACATGAAGCTTGCCCAAGTCGAAGAGTTGCGGGTAGGGGTATATTCATAACTTGCCCCGTCAGACTTCATTCCTGAGATTCCGTAGCCGCCGTTGAGGTTGACGTGTTCGCCGGCCTCGGCGAAGACTGTCTTCACCTTGGCGGAGAAGAGGCCGCTCTTGTACTGTCCGTAGAGGAACGGAGTGAAGGTGGTGATGCGGTCGTCAACCTTGACAGAGCCATTGTTTGCCCTCGGCTTGATGGAGAGCATGTTCACGCCCGCCCTCAGGAGGAGATTGTCCTTCTTGTAGTTCAGGCCCAGGAATAATTCCGGGGTGCAGGCGTCCTTGATGTAGTCGGCTTTGGCACCGTTAGGGCCTGTCGAATTGTACTGCATCTGCCAGATGGCCGATCCCGTGAGGGAGAACGCGTCGTTGAGCCTGTAGTCAAGTTTCACCTGAGGGGTACGGCTGAAAGGTCCGAAAGGCGCTCCTGTGTTGAGGGAGAACACGTCCGGCATGTCTGCGGCCATAGGATGCCAGGCCTGGCCTGCCGTCACCAGCCAATCGTTCCTGCCGACGGTGACATAAGCCTGACGAAGACGAAGCACCGCGGTTCCGGAGACACCGGAAAGACCATTGTAGAAGTCAGTCTCGATCTTGGCGCCAAACTTCAAACCATTATATTCATAACCGGTGACATTGAGCCCGATTCTGGAGGTAAGGGCCGCGAAGCGGAGAGAGCTCTGCTCATTCAGATCGACATCGCCCTTCTTATTCTCATCCTTAGGAAGATAATAGAAGAAATCCTCTGTTCCCGCTACGCTCTCACGTGTGTCGAAAGCGTAGTAATTGCGGATGAATCCGTAGAGGCTAACCTTTGGAGCCGTTTCCTGCGCCCCGAGAGAGGCACACATTGCCAAAGCGGCAAGTGAAGTGAAAATTTTGTTCATTTTAATAACTACTAACTGATTTTTAAGCATTGAGAAGCTGCTTTGGTTCCTTTCCAAAACAGCTTCTCTGATATTACTGTAAAATTACTGTGCGAACGGGAATATCTTGGTGAGCCAGAAGAATCCGAAGATGAATCCAACCACACCGATGATGATACCGATCTTTGCCATGTCCTTGGTCTCGACAAGTCCGGTGGACGCGGCGATGGCGTTCGGAGGAGTGGAGATCGGGAAGAGCATGGCGATTGACGCGCACACAGCGATGAATATGATCATTGCCTGGGTACCGCCCATAGCCACGAAAGCGGCGTTGTTGGCGGCGGCAGGATCAGCCATACCCTCGGCTACAACGATGAGGATAGGGATGAGAAGCGCCGCTGTGGCGGAGTTGCTGATGAAGTTCGAGAGGAAGTAGCAGACAAGACCGGCAACTACCAGCACAAGGATGACAGACATCGAGCCGAACGGTATCGCCGTGATGAGAACCTTCGCCAGACCGGTGTCCTGAAGGAGGTAGCCCAACGCGAAGCCTCCGGCAACGAGCCAGAGTACCGACCAGTTGATCTCCTTGATCTCCTCCTTGCCGAAGAGTCCTGTGGCCGTGAAGACGGCGAGAGGAATCAGAGCCACGACGTTGGAGCTGATGTGATGGAGTTGCTCCGTGGCCCAGAGAAGGATCGTGATGATGAAGGTAGCCCATACGAGCTTGCTCTTCCAGTCCTTCTTCTTGTCGTTGGCAGGGATCTCAAGCACAAGTTTCTTGGTCTTGAACGGGAAGAACACCAGAAGGAGAATCCACGCGAGGAGGATCATGATGATCACGTAAGGAATCATGTGGACGCACCAGTCTCCGAAAGAGACATCGATGCCGGCCTGCTCAAGGTAACCTTTCGCTGTAGCGTTAGGAGGGGTTCCGATAGGAGTTCCGATACCACCGAGGTTGGCGGCGATAGGAATCGAGAGAGCGAGGCCGATCTTTCCCTTGTCGTCGCTCGGCAGCTTGTGAAGCACCGGGGCGAGGAAGGCAAGCATCATGGCGGCGGTGGCGGTGTTGCTCATGAACATCGAGAACACGGAGATGATGATGAGGAATCCCAGAAGCACCATCTTAGGCTTTGTTCCGAATACGCTGAGGAGGGACTTGGCAAGTGTTACGTCAAGTCCGAATCTTTCGGCCATAATCGCGAGCACGAATCCGCCAAGGAACAGCATCACGACAGGATCGGCGAAAGATGACATTATCTTTTTGTAGCTTACCAGCTGACCGAACTCAGGATTGCAGAAGAACCCGAGTCCCTTGTCGGAGACGGTCAGCAAAGCGACCACGATGATCAGGACGGATGTCGCCCAGTTAGGGATGATCTCAAACATCCACATCAAAGCGGCGAACACGAAGAGGGCGATCACACGCTGCTGCACAACGGTCAGAGCGTCGATGCCGAAGAATGAGACAGGCACACACCACAAGAAGAGTGTGACCAGAAGAACAATTGGCAGAAGTACACCGTACTTCACATTGAATTTCTTTTCAGCCATTTCAGTAGTATTGATTATTAATTTTTGTTATTTCTGGAATTCGAACCTGAGGTCGATCGGAATGTTCTCAAGACGGATGTTCACAAGGTCAGCCTTGAAGTCCTCGGAAAGGACACAGTACTGGTTCTCAAACTGTTCCGCGAACTCGTAGTCACCGGTAGCCTGGGTCTTGAGGGCGATGCCGGCGAACTCTGCCACGAGTGAAAGGGTCTTCTCGTAGTCGATTGAATATTTTCCGCTGTCTCCACGCTTGAAGGCGCCGTTCTGGTTCAGGTAGTTGAAGAGCATCACATAAGCCCTTCCGAGCTGTGAGGCCTCTCCGAAACGCTCTGAGCGGATAAGGTTGGCCACGAATGTGGTGATGGCGTCCTCCTTGGTGATGAGCGCAGGGATCTTGTGCTCATCGATAAGCTTGCAGACAAAGTAAAGACCGAGGGCGTTGGCCTTGGCGTCCTCCCAAGTGAGAGCCTTGTTGCCGAGAGCCTCATAGACTAAGCCCTTGCCGTTGATGGTCTCCTTTACACCGAGTCCGTGGGAGATCTCACGGAAAGCGATGTTCCAGTAGAAAGCCTCCTCGTCAAGGTGATCCTGCTGGTCAGGAGTCAAAACCACGATGCCAACCGGGTTGACAACCCTGTTGAACTTCTCCATCATAATGTTGCGAAGGAGGGCGGTACGTGTTCCGGCCTTGACCTGAACCTCCTCATTGTAAGGGAGATTCAAAGCGATAAGCTTGATGCCGGCGTTGGCGTGGCCTGCGCAGTAGATGGCGTCGTAGGCGTAGATGTCAGACTCGTCGCCAGGTACGAATGTCTTGTACTGATCCTCACATGGAATCTGCTTCTGGAGCTCAGGAAGCATCGACTTGAACTGGTCGAGGACCTCGGTACGCTTGAGATCCTTGAGGAGCACATAAGCCTCGTAGGATGTCTTGAGACCATAGAGCTGGTCATCATTGACCTCGTTAGGGCCGATGATGAGGTCCATCTTGCTGTCGGTCATCTCCAGCCAGGCAAGGTCGCTGTCATAATAATAGTCAGTCCTCAACGCGTCGATCTTCTTGAGAAGATAGTTGCGCACGCTCGGCTTGATGGTGATGTCAGCGGCGGCCTTGAGGTAGTTGCAGATCTTGTCGATGTTGTACTCGAACGCGTCGTGGTACCAAACGGAAGTGAGCTTGCCGTCGGCGCCGCGCCTGATGAGTGAATATGGGCTCGTCTTCACCGGATCAGCCAACGAGTCGAACTCAGCGGCAGTCATGTCGGCCGGATAGAAGTTGGCACCAAGAGGAAGCTCTCCGAAACCTTCTATGAATGTGGATCCGTCAAGGCGGTCCCAAGGTCCGTAATTGATTTTGGCATAGTCCCTAAGATCGGCATCCTTCAGATTCTCGATCAAGGTCTTGTCACCAAAATACTGTTTCCAGTAGATACTGTCAGCCTGGTCGGCGGCGAATTTGTAGAGGTTGAGGACTTCCTTGCCGTTGTCCGTGATACCGGAAAGGTCTGGTGACTCGATCTTCACGAGCGCGTACGAATCGACCTTCTTCTGGACAGCGGTCTTCGGCTCCGTGTTGCAGGAAGCCGCAAGAGCGATCAGCATTAATGCCAGAGCGGTTCTTTTCATTTGAAAAAGTGTTATTTAATAATGTTCATATTCATTGTATCTTGCAAATTTAATGAATATAAATGAAAAAAGCACATCAACGAGGTGTTGATGTGCCCATATTTGTAAGAAATCTTACTTTTTAGATGATTCCCTGCTCAAGCATGGCCTGCGCTACCTTCATGAAGCCGGCGATGTTGGCGCCCTTCACGTAGTCAACGCTGCCGTCCGGACGTGTGCCGTACTTCACGCACTGCTCGTGGATGCTCTGCATGATCCAGTGAAGCTTGTCGTCAACCTCCTGTGCGGACCAGCTGAGGTGAGCCGCGTTCTGGGTCATCTCAAGGCCTGAGGTGGCGACTCCACCGGCGTTCACAGCCTTGCCAGGAGCGAAGAGGACTCCGTTGTTCTGGAAGAAGTGGATGGCACCCGGCTGGCAACCCATATTGGAAACCTCGCAGCAGCACCAGCAGCCGTTGGCCTTCAGTTCCTTGGCATCGTCCTCGCTGAGCTCGTTCTGGAACGCGCAAGGGAGAGCGATGTCGCAAGGGATGCTCCAAGCCTTCTTGCCGGCGATGAACTGAACCTGTCCAGGGAACTTGGTGGCGAGATCCTCGACCATATTCCTGTTGGAGGCACGCATGTCAAGCATATATTCATTCATCTCAGGAGTCATTCCCTCAGGAATATGGCATACTCCGTCCGGGCCGGAGATGGCGACAACCTTGGCACCGAGCTGGGTAGCCTTCTTCACAGCGCCCCAAGCCACGTTACCGAAGCCGGAGATGCAGACCTTCTGGCCGGCGATGTCCTTGCCAGCCTTGTGGAGAAGGTGCTGGGTGAAATAGAGGGCTCCGAAACCGGTGGCCTCAGGACGAAGGATGGATCCTCCCCAGGTAGCGCCCTTTCCGGTGAGAACTCCGGTGTGATACTGGCGGGCGAGCTTCTGGTACATTCCGTTCAGGAAGCCGATCTCACGTCCACCTACACCTACGTCACCCGCAGGGATGTCCTGGTCTGGGCCGATGCAGCGCCAGAGCTCAAGCATGAAGGCCTGGCAGAAACGCATGATCTCAGCGTTAGACTTTCCGACAGGGTCGAAGTCCGAACCACCTTTCGCGCCACCCATAGGAAGGGTTGTGAGGGCGTTCTTGAATGTCTGCTCGAATCCGAGGAACTTGAGCATTGAAGGGGTGACAGCCTTGTGGAAACGAAGACCTCCCTTATAAGGTCCGATCGCACTGTTGAACTGGACGCGGTAGCCGAGGTTTGTCTGAACCTCGCCGTTGTCATCGATCCAGGTCACACGGAACGTGAAGATTCTGTCAGGCTCGACAAGTCTCTCGACGATCTTTGCCTTCTCGAACTCAGGGTGCTGGTTGTAAACCTCCTCGATTGACTCAAGGACCTCCTGTACAGCCTGGAGATATTCCTTCTCTGTAGGGTACTTGGCCTGGAGACGGGCCATTATTTCAGTTGTTTTCATAACGTAATGTGTTATTAATTAGTTAATAATGTGTGTTCTATTTAAGTTCCCACGTGGATCCGCCGTGAAGCAGCTCATCCACATTGTGGACCTTGGCCTTGGCTTTGACGCCCTCGACCTGCTTGGCGACCTCATCCTCGTAGGTGATGTCCGGAACCTCACGGATGACTCCGAGGGCGACCGGAAAGTCCGGCCACTTCATATCGGCCAGCATCATCTGAAGGCCAAGGTTGTCGGAATGGCTGTCGTGGGTGAGGATGTCATCCTCGGTCACACCGTTCTCTCCGATGGTCACGACCTTCAGTCTCCAGCCATCGAGGGCGATGCCCTTGTCACGGTTCTTTCCGAATATCATCTTCTCGCCGTCGCGCAGGACCAGAGTCCTGTCCGCCTTGTGCTCCCTGTCGGAAATCTCGGCGTGAGAGCCATTGTTGAAGATCACGCAGTTGGTCAGGAACTCCATCACGGAAGTGCCCTTATGCCTTGAGGCCGCAAGCATGATCTCCTGGTTCAAAGCAAGTTCAGTGTCCATTCCGCGGGCGAAGAACGTTCCCTTCGCGCCAAGCACGAGACTGCCTGGATTGAACGGATACTCAACCGTTCCGTAAGGAGAAGTCTTGGTGATGGCTCCCAGTTTTGAGGTCGGGGAATATTGCCCCTTCGTCATACCGTAAATCTGGTTGTTGAAGAGCATCAGGTTGATGTCGATGTTCCTTCTGATGGCGTGGATGAAATGGTTTCCGCCGATGGCCAAAGCGTCACCGTCACCGCTCACCTGCCAGATGCAGAGATCAGGATTGGCGACCTTCATTCCGGTCGCGATCGCGGTGGCGCGGCCGTGGATGCTGTGGAACCCGTAGGTGTCCACATAGTACGGAAGCCTTGACGAGCAACCGATTCCGGACACGACCACAATCTTGTCCTTGTCTATTCCCTTCTCCTCACAAACCAAAGGAAGGGTTCTCTGAAGAGCGGCGAGCACGGAATAGTCCCCGCATCCCGGACACCATCTGATCTCCTGGTCGCTCTTGAAATCTTTCAATGTATATTTTGGCATTGCGCTGTCCTCCTATAATTCGCTTAAAGCGGCGTCAACAATCTCCTTAACAAGGAAAGTCTGTCCCTGAACCTTATTGCAGCTCAAATAGTTGAACTGCGGAAATATGGTCTTGAGGTACCCGGCGAACTGTCCGAGATTAAGCTCGCAGACGATTATCTTACGGAAACCAGACAGTACCTTCTCCGTGTTCTTAGGCAGCGGATCGATGAAATCGAAATGCACACGGCTTACAGTCTTACCGGCGGCGCGGAGTTCCTCCGTGGCTGTAAGAATATGTCCGTAAGTGCCACCCCAGCCAACCAGCAGGACATCACCGCTCTCCGGACCGTCAACAACAAGGTCAGGAATGTCAGCGGCCACACGGGCGACTTTCTCCGCACGCTCCTTTACCATCATCTCGTGGTTGGCCGCATCTGTGGAAAGGACGCCGTTATGTGTCTTCTCAAGACCGCCCACACGGTGCTCCAAGCCAGGTGTTCCGGCCGGAGCCCATTTTCTGGCAAGAGTCTCGGGATCCCTCTCGAAAGGATGGAACTTGTTCCCGTCGGCCTCGGCAAGGCGAGGCTTGATCTCAGGATATTCACTCATTGAAGGAATCTTCCACGGCTCCGAGCCGTTACCAAGGAAGCCTTCGGAGAGGAGCAGGACAGGAGTCATATGCTCCATAGCGATCTTGGCTGCTGTGAAAGCGGCATCGAAGCAATGCGCCGGTGAGTGCGCGGCCATCACGACCATAGGGCTCTCGCCGTTGCGGCCGTAAAGGGCCTCGTTAAGATCAGCCTGCTCTGTCTTGGTAGGCAGACCGGTGCAAGGGCCGCCACGCTGCACGTCCACAACCACGATCGGGAGTTCGGTCATCACAGCCAGTCCAAGAGCCTCGGACTTTAGTGAAAGTCCCGGGCCTGAGGTTGTCGTCACCGCCAGATTGCCGGCGAATGACGCTCCGATGGCTGAACATATTCCGGCGATCTCGTCCTCAGTCTGCATAGTCTTGACACCAAGGTTCTTGTGTATGGCGAGTTCCTCAAGGATGGCTGTCGCCGGCGTGATCGGGTAGGATCCGCAGAAAAGAGGCCGTCCGGATTTCTCCGAAGCGGCGATGAGACCCCAGGCCAAAGCCTGGTTACCGGTTATATTCCTGTATATTCCTTTTTCCTGAATGTCCGGGACGACGGTGTAGGTGTCGGCGACCGCCTGGATGTTCGCGGCATAGTTGTAGCCGTCATTCACCACCTTGCGGTTCGGCTCGATCATCTCAGGGTGCTTCTTGGCGAAACGTCCCTCAAGATAGGTATAGACATAGTCCAACGGACGGCTGTAGATGAAGCAGGCCATTCCGAGGGTGAACATATTCCTGCACTTATGGACAGACACGACATCCAGTCCGCTGTCCTTCAAGCTCTCCTCCGTCAGTTTTGTGATCGGGGCGACGATGATGTTCCTGTCCTCGATGTGAAGTTCCTCAAAAGGATTGCCGGTGAAGCCCGCTTTCGTCAGGCCGAAATCATCGAAGGCATCCTCGTTTACAAGCACGGTAGCGTTTCTTTTCAGCCACTTGGCGTTCGCCTTCAGGGCGGCTGGGTTCATCGCCACCAGCATGTCACAGAAGTCCCCGGGGGTGTTTACCTTATGGCTGCCGATGTGAACCTGGAATCCAGACACACCGGCGACAGTCCCTTTCGGGGCTCTGATCTCTGCCGGATAGTCCGGGAATGTGGAAAGGCCGTTACCATAGACTGCGGACAGGTTGGCGAACAAAGTTCCGGTAAGCTGCATACCGTCACCGGAATCCCCGGCGAACCTTATCACAACATCCTTAGCATCAATAACCTTATGTTGCATTTCTATTTTAAGAATATTAGTGTTTTATAAAAATACGTTACAAATTAAAGCATAAAAAGCAGAATAACCAACCTTTTCACTGAAAAAAGATTCATTACCTGCATACAGCCCTAAAACATAACGAAAAAACGTCCTGGAAAGCACTCAGCGACAACACGTCATGTCAGAGCGCAAAAAAGGGTCGGCAAAAATCAGTTCTTGCCTACCCTCTTCTGATATTCCTGTCAATGATTACTGCTGCTGGCCCTGAGCCTGTGCCTGAAGTTCCTTCTGGAGATCCTCGATGGTCCTGCCCTCAGGAATATTCATTGCCTTTCTTGCCTCAGGAGTCAGATCCTTGCACTGAGCCTTGTCAACGTAAAGGTACTGTGAAGTCTCGAACACAAACAGATAGCCGCCGGCCTTGGCGAGTTTCTCAACTGCCTCCTGAGCCTTCTTGTAGATAGGATCCATCAACTGCTGCTGTTGCTGCTGAAGCTCTGCCTGGATAGACTGCTGGAATTCCTGAATCCTGTTCTGGATCTCACCGAGTTCCTTCTCCTTGCTGGACTTGATGGCTGGAGTCCATGTGGACTGCTTCTGCTGGTACTCGTTATACTTGGTCTGTGCCTCTTCCATCATGCTCTGAAGGGTTTCCTGAGCCTCTTTCTGAGCAGTCTGCATCTGTGATCTGGCAGCGTCAGCCTCAGGGGCGAGCATCACCAGTTCATTGAAATCGACATAAGCGAACTTCGCCTGCGCCGAAGCCGTCAGAGTGAACAACGCCATAGCGGCGATCAAAAGAATCTTTTTCATTTTTATAGAATTTTATCAGTTTACGTGTTTTGATTCCGATGCAAATGTAAGAATATTATTTAGAATTGTTGTCCGATAAGGAAGTGGAACTGGCTTCTGTTCTTCTTCACCGGATTGTCGAAACCGTAGCCCCAGTCGATACCGAGCAGACCGATCATCGGGAGGAACACCCTCACGCCGACACCTGCGGAACGCTTGATCTGGAACGGATTGAACTTCTTGATGTCCGACCAGCAGTTACCTCCCTCAAGGAAGCCCAGCACGAAGATCGTGGACTGTGGCTGGAGGATGACAGGGTAACGGAACTCCATCGTGAACTTGTCATAGACGTTACCGGCGTAGTAGCCGTTGGAATTGTACGGGGTCGCCTCCCAAGGGGTAAGATAGTAGTTCTCGTAACCACGAAGCGCGATGATGTCCGCACCATAAGTGTCGTAGCCAGACATACCGTCACCTCCGACTCGGAATCCCTCAAACGGAGAATAACCCCACTTGCGGTTGTAATATCCAAGGTAGCCGAACTGCGCGCGGGTCATGATCACGAAGTCACCGATGACCTTGGTGTAGAGTTCGCCGCTGACCTTCCACTTGTGGTACTCGATCCACTTGTAACGGTCAGCCGAGGCCCATTTGTCGTAGTTGATGTCCTTGTAGCTTGAGACCTTTGTAGGATTGCCGTTCGCGTCAAGCGTGCCAAGATCCTTCTTTCTGAACAAGGAATATGGAGGAGTCAGCTGAAGGCTGGCGCTGAAGTTCGATCCCATACGAGGATAGATCTGCTGGTCGGTCGAGTTTCGGCTCAGATTGATCGTGTAGCTCAGGTTGTGAGACTTACCATCATTGAACATGAAGTAACCGTTGATCCAGTTCTTCAGGTCATAGATCTGCCAGCTGAGGCCGTTGTACAACACGAAATAGTTGTCCGGCCACTTCAGACGGGTTCCGATTCCGGCCGAGAATCCATAGACCTGCATGACCTTGTCGTTGGACAGAAGTCCGATCGCAAGATACGAGTTTGTCTGTCTGGTATAGTAAGCCTGAATGTTCAGGGATGTCGGTTTCTTTCCGAAAAGCCAAGGCTCCGAGAATCCGAACACCAATGAGGTGTAGTAGGTTCCGTTTGTCTGGAAACGCAGCGAAAGGTTCTGCGCGTCTCCAAGAGGTACCGGTCTCCAGGCGTTCTTCTCGAACATGCGCTTCGTGGAGAAGTTGTTGAAGTTCACTCCGACAGTCGCGACAAAGGTGTTGGCGCCCCAACCTCCCGAAAGTTCCAGCTGGCTGGAAGGCTTCTCTGTCACGTTATAGACCACATCCACAGTGTTGTTCAACTGGTTAGGAAGAATCGAGTAACCTTTCGACGGATCAGTGATGGCCTCCGGATCGAACTGTCCCAAGGAAGCGATCTCACGGATGGATCTTTCGAAATCAGTCTGGCTGAAAAGGTAGCCCGGCCTTGTGGCGACCTGCCTGCGGACAACCCTCTCGTTGGTCAGGTTGTTGCCATTGATGACGATATTGTTCAGGGTAGCCTGCTTTCCTTCCGAGATTCTCATTTCCACATCCACGGAATCACCCTCGATGTTCAGCTCGACAGGAGTGACATTAAAGAAAAGGTAACCGTTGTCACGGTAGATCTTGGACACATCCTGATCCCCCTGTTTGCCTCCTCCCAGAAGCCTCTTCTGCATGGTCACCACATCGTACGGATCTCCCTTGCGGATGTTCAGGATCTCGTTGAGCTGATCGGTGGAATAGACGGAGTTGCCGGTCCACGAGATATTCCTGAAATAATATTTCTTGCCCTGGTCAATCTTGAGGTCGATGCCAAGCCTGTCCTGTGTCACATAGTAGATGGAATCCTTTACGATGCGCGCGTCACGATAGCCGGCCTCGTTGAGCTTGCTGACGAGGCTGTTCTTGTCGTTAGGATATTCCTTTTCGTTGAATTTCTTGCTGTTGAAGAAGTTATACCATTTCTTGGCTTTCGTCTTCTTCATGGAACGGGAAAGTTTGAAGTCCGTGAAGCCTTCCGTTCCTTGGAAATTGATGTCCTTGATCTTGACTTTGGAGCCACGGTCAACGGCGAAGTTGACCTTTATGGCATTCCGGACAATGGTATCCTTCTGCGTCTGGACATCGACCTTGCAGTTGAGGAAACCCTTGTCGGCATAGAATCTCTTGATGATGTCGGTGGATGTTTTCGCCACATAGTCGGAGAACTCCCCTCCCCTTCGAAGATTGAGCCTTTCGTCCAAATCCTTCTGCTCACCCTTTCTCACGCCGGTGAACAGCCATCTGGACACCCTCGGACGCTCTTGGATGCGGATCACAAAGAAAGCGGAGTCCTGTTTCTCGCTCAGATGGTCTATCTCCAAGGCCACGTTCTCGAAATACCTCTGCATCCAAAGCCTGGACACGATCGAGGAGATGTCATCGCTTGGCACAGTGACTCTCATGCCTTTCTGGAGTCCGGTCAGAGAGACGATCTGCTGGCTGGAGAACTGGTGGTTTCCCTCCACGGTAACACCTCCCACATAATAAGTCTTTGGGTGGTCATAATCTACTTCAACGGGGGCGGAAGATTTTACCGAATCCTGTCCAAAGGCCGGAACAGCGGCCACGGACAAGGCGAGAAGACACAATAGACGATATACTTTCATCGAATCATATTTCATTTTAAGATGCAAATATACGTAAGTTATTTAACTTTTCCATACCTACGGTTCCTGTGGGAATATTCTTCCAGAGCCGCCCTGAAGTCCTCGCGCCCGAAATCAGGCCACAAGGTATCGACAAAAAGAAATTCCGAATATGCCGCCTGCCAAAGCAGGTAATTGCTTATCCTCTCCTCTCCGGAAGTGCGTATGATAAGGTCCGGGTCCGGGATGCCGGCGGTGGCCAGATAACGGTCAAAATCCTCTATGCCAACGGATTCGAGGCCAGCGGGATCATCAGCATATTCTTTGGCCATCCTTTTGGCGGCCTGAAGGATATCCCACTTCCCGCTGTAGCTCAGGAACACGACAAGCGTCAGAAGAGGTTCCTTGCCGGAGGCTGGAGCGGTCAGTCTCTCTGCCTTTTTTATAGCTTCCACAAGATTGTCATCAAGCCTTGAAAGATTCCCTATCACACGGAAAGAGACTCCCTTGGCCGCAAGGGAATCAATCTCGTCCGCGATCGATTTCAGCATAAGGCTCATCAGAGTGCTCACCTCGGACTCCGGACGGTTCCAGTTCTCCTCCGAAAACGCGAAAAGCGACAGGTACCTGACCCCTGCCTCATTAGCAGCCTCCACACAGGCTCTGACGCTCTCAACGCCGTTATAATGACCGGAAACCCTTTCCAGCCCCCGTTGCCGGGCCCAACGTCCGTTGCCGTCCATGATAATGGAGACGTGCTCCGGTATATTCTTGATTTCGTTCATATTCCAAAATTTCATTCTCCGCTGTTCCGGATGTCCTCGCCCCAGAACAACTTCGTGGTCAGAGCCTTTATAAAACTGGTGTTTTTAAGACGAACCCTTTTTAGCGAAAATTGTGCCACCTTGACATCAAGGCTCACAGAAGGCTCGACCAAATGGTTTCTGTTGTCCATCGACAGCATGACGCTGTCATCCCTTGATCTCATGGAAATCGAGATTTCAGTGGTGTCCGGAACCACAAGAGGACGCGCGTTCAGGTTATGCGGAGCGATCGGCGCGATGATGAGCACCTTCGCCTCAGGAGCGCAGATCGGACCTCCGACGCTCAATGAATATGCCGTCGAGCCGGAGCTTGTGGCGACCAGCAACCCGTCGGCCCAGTAGGTTGGCAAAGGGTGTCCGTCCATCCTCACATCAATTCCAAGCAAGGCGGCGCCAGAACGATGCACGGAAACCTCGTTAAGCGTGAAAGGACAGAACTGCGGATCCGCGGCCAGCGCTCCTCCCGACACATCAGTCCTGAGCAGTTCCCTGTCCTCAAGATACCAACCGCCTGACAAAAGGGCGTCACACGCCTCTTCAGGGCTATATTCAGAAAGGAACCCGAGCCGGCCGAGGTTCACTCCGAGGATCGGGATCCCAGACTGTCCCACGCACTGCGACGCGGAAAGGAAAGTCCCGTCACCACCTACGCTCATGACAAGGTCAGTCTCCGGAAGAATGTCTTCTCCCCCGCTGATCTCATAGAAGTCAAACGACTCTTTTTCAAGCTTTCCGAACATTCTGGAAAGCCTTCCGTCGCTCATGGCGCGACCGTCTCTTGAGTATAACGCTATCTTCATCAGAGCACGACTTGGGTTATAGTGAAAGCATTTGAATCTCAAAAATAGCACAATTCCGCATAAAACTGAACAGAAATCATTATTTTTGTATGATTATATGTGTACGAATATGACAAGACTTAGCGTGAACATCAACAAGATCGCCACGATCCGCAACGCGCGTGGCGGGAATATGCCGGACGTGGAGAAGGCCGCGGTCGACTGCGAGAGATTCGGGGCGGAAGGCATCACGGTACATCCGAGGCCGGACGAGAGACACATCAGATATTCAGACGTCAGGGCCATCAGGCCTACCGTGACGACAGAGTTCAACATCGAAGGCAATCCTATCCCGAGTTTCGTGGATCTCGTCCTTGAGGTTGTCCCTGACCAAGTCACTCTTGTGCCGGACGCCCACGACGCCATCACATCCAACGCAGGCTGGGACACCGTCTCCAACAAAGGGTTTCTGACGGACATCTGCGCAAGGTTCAAGGAAAAAGGGATCCGCACGTCCATATTCATAGACCCATCGCCCACTATGGCGGAAGGAGCCAAGGCCTGCGGCTGCGACCGTGTGGAACTTTACACCGCTGATTATGCGGCTGAATATTCCGCCGGGCGGGAAAAGGCCATAAAGCCGTATCTTGAGACGGCAGTGGCTGTAAAGGAACTTGGATTGGGTCTGAACGCCGGGCATGACCTGAACCTTGAGAACCTCGAATATTTCATCAGGACAATCCCTTGGACGGACGAGGTCTCCATCGGTCACGCCATCATCTGCGACGCTCTTTACATGGGTCTCGAAAAAACAATACAGGCTTATCTGTCGAAGATTAAGATTTTTTAATTACATTTGTAACCTTGAATATTAATAACAAAAAATAAAATGAAACAGACACCATTGATTATCAGCGTCATAGCCCTTGTTGCTGTGGCCGCTCTCGGAATTTTCCAACTCACGTCAAACGGTAAAGGCAGCAAGAAGACCACTTCAGGCGAGGCCGTGGAGGTCACGGCGCAGCCAGGTTCGATCGTATGGTTCGACCTCGACAGGGTTCTCAACGAGTACGACATGGCCAACGACCTCAGATCAGTGGTGGAGACCAAGGTTCAGAGCATCCAGGAAGAGATCAACAGAAGGGGCAACAAACTCCAGAGTGATGTGAACAAGTTCCAGTCTGACCTTGACAAGGGTCTTCTCGTCCGCTCTGTGGCCGAGCAGAGAAACATCAAGCTTCAGGAGCAGCAGAACAACTTCAACAACTACGCCGCCCAGAAGCAGCAGGAGATCGCCGAGGAGCAGCAGGTGATGATGAACCAAATCGGAGACGCGATCAAGACTTTCCTCGACAAGTTCAACGAGGAACACAAATACGCGATGATCATCGCCACCCAGGGCAGTGTCCTCCCGGCGCCTGTCGCCACCGGAGATCCTGATCTTGACGTGACCGACGCGATCCTCGCCGGACTCAACGACGAGTACATCCAGAGCAAAGGCAAAGGAGGAAAAGCAGCCCCTGCCACAGCTGAGGAGTCAGAAACGAAGTAGGCTTTGAGAATCGCTCTCCTTTCCTGCTTTTACCCTTTTCGAGGAGGGATCTCCCAGTTCAACGCAAGTCTCTACTTGGAACTGGGGAAAAGCCACACTGTCAAGGCTTTCAATTTCAAGAGGCAGTATCCGGAATTTCTTTTTCCGGGAAAGACGCAATATGTCACAAAGGATGATGACGCCGTACCCATCGAGAGCGAGGCTCTGTTGGATACGGCCAATCCTTTTACCTACCGGCGCACGTACAAGGCTATCCGTGACTGGAAACCTGACCTTGTGATCATCAGTTACTGGATGTCCTACTTCGGACCTTCGTTAGGTTACGTGGCCAGAAGGCTCAGGAAGCGATGCAAGGTCATCTCCGTGCTTCACAATGTCATTCCGCACGAGCCTAAGTTCTTTGACGCTCCTCTGACGAAATATTTTCTGTCAGGCTGCACCGGCAATGTAACGTTGTGCGACGAGGTTGCGGAAGACCTTCACAGGCTCTCGCCAAAAGCTTTGAACGCAACACTTTTCCATCCGATCTACGAGCACTTCGGCGAGAAGCTGCCCCGCGGTGAGGCGGAAAAGGCTCTCGGGCTGACACCGGGGAAGAGAAACCTGCTGTTTTTCGGGTTGATCCGGGAATATAAAGGGCTGGACATTCTGCTGGAGGCTTTCGCCGGACTGGACGACAGTTACCAGCTCATCATTGCGGGCGAGCCATACGGATCGTTCGACAAATACCAGAGGCTGATCGACAGTTCTCCGGCCAAAGACAGAATCCGACTGTTCACCCATTACATCAAAGACTCCGAGGTAAAGGATTATTTCTCGGCCGCCGACCTTGCGGTGTTGCCTTACAGGTCCGCCACCCAAAGCGGAATCAGCGCCATCGCCTACCACTTTGAGGTGCCGATGGTGGTCACCGATGTCGGCGGCCTGAGACAGGCCATCGGAGACTGCGGCACTGGACTTGTCGCGCCAAAGGCTGACGCCGGCAGCATCGTGAGGGAGATCCGGACATATTTCTCTGACACAAACATCAAGACTCTCTGCATCAGCTCGATCAGGGCCGAGAAAGAACGACTGTCATGGAAGACGTTCTGCAAAAGGATGCTGGAGTTCTCCGACAATTTGTACAAGCAAAGATGAACAGATACTTGACTACTTTCGTGGCCTCGTTATGTCTGACGGCCGCGTCCGGCACCATAACTGCCGCACAGGAATACGTCGCGCCGCAGGTTGTTGTGTCCACTGACAAGGTACGCTATAACGGAAAGGTGTACTATTCGCATATAGTGCAGGAACGTCAGACCCTTTACTCTATCAGCAAGGCTTACAATGTGACCCTTCAAGAGATCTACGACGCCAATCCGAACCTGCATCTCAACACGGAAGGACTCAAGAAAGACCAGATCATCCTGATTCCGATAAAAGAAGGGGTCACACAGACACCAACCCGGACAACAAAGGTTGAGACCACGGCGGACAACAAGGCGGACAGTGGAGATGACAAGGCCAAGGAATATACCATACACCGTGTCAAGTGGTTCGAAGACCTGACATCCATAGCCAGAAAATATATGGTCTCGAAGGAGTCCATAATGAATATCAACGGGATGACATCCGAAAAGGTCAGGCGCAAGGACAAGATCAAGATTCCTACGCACCCGGAGAAATGGGAGAAAGGGTCCGGTTACGAGGTGGCTTCCGCAGGATCATCGACCGAAGGAACTTCAACTGAATCAGGTTCTTCGACAGGTGCGGTGACAGGTGATGATTCGACCGGTTCAGAGAACGATGGTGTGTTTGACAGGATATTCAATAAGAGACACAAGACAAGCATGGCTCTCTTGCTGCCGTTCAACACAGCGAAAAAAGCGGACAGCCAGATGATGGATTTCTACTGCGGAGCGTTGCTCGCCGCGAAGGACCTGGGGGAAGAAGGCCATGAAATCGACATGAATGTCTATGATGTGGCTGGCGGAGCGATGCCTGTCACAGAAGAAAGATTCTCCGAGAGCGACTTCGTGATCGGTCCTGTGTCCAACACTGACATAGCCAGAACCATCAACGCATCCAAAGGCAAGACTTGGATAGTCTCTCCTCTTGACCCAAGGGCGGAGGTCCTTGCCGACACAATTCCCAACATCATTCAGGCCCCGTCTCCTACGAAAGCACAGATAGCGGACATGGTCAGATGGGTAGATTCGGACCTGAAAACTAACGACAAGGTGATTTTGATCACCCAGAAAGGGGTAGCGGCAAATGGCTATTCAGCCAATGTGATCAACGAGGTGCGCAACTCAGGGTTAAGGCATTCAGACCTATCGTTCAACATCCTTGAGGGCAGGCAGATCATGGGAAGAATCTCGGCGATGATGACGGACAACGGCACAAACAGGGTTGTCGTGGCTTCCGACAGCAAGGCGTTTGTCATCGAGGTGGTCAGGTTACTGTACCTCATCTCCAGCCAGAAAAAGGAAATCGTGCTTTACAGCACATCCAAACTCAGGACATTCGAAGAGATCGACGTCGAGCAGCTGCACACCTTGAATCTACACTCAAGTGTGTCTTACTTTGTAGATTATGACTCGAAGGATGTACAGAATTTCCTGATGAAATACAGGGCGCTCTATGGGACGGAGCCAAGCCGCACGGCGTTCCAAGGCTACGACCTCATGAAATTCTTCACGACCGCACATTCTGAATATGGAAGTAAACGGGACAAGTCCGGAAACCTTAAAGGCACTGGACTCCAGTCCGACTTCAATCTTGTGAAAACATCACGAGGCGGCTACGTGAACGATGCCGTCAGACGGATTGTGTACAATTCGGACTACTCAGAGAATCTGATCAGATAGAAAGCAAGGCCTTCGCGTTTGCAACAGCGGCGGCGGTGATACTGCTGCCGCTCAGCATACGGGCGATCTCCATCACTCTGTCCTGCCCATCCAGAGGACGGACTGTAGTGGTGGCTTTTCCAAGCACATCGTATTCTTTCTCAACTACATAATGCGCGTTACCCTTGGCGGCCACCTGTGGAAGATGGGTGATGGCGAAGACCTGCATGTCCTTGCCCATCGAGCAAATCATCCGTCCCATCTTGTCGGCCACGCTACCGGACACTCCCGTGTCAATCTCATCGAATATGAGCGTAGGCATATTCACGAACTTCGCCATCATGGCCTTCAGGCAGAGCATCAGACGGGACATCTCGCCACCGGAAGCGCACTTCGCGACATCAATCGGATTGGCGCCTGAAGCCGAAAACAAGAACTTGACAGCATCAGCACCGCTTGCCGACAACGGAGCTGTCGAGAGTTCGATCCGGAACACAGCATAGTCCATCTCAAGCGAGCGGACTGACTCGGTGATCGCTTTTGAGAATGGTCCGGAAGCCTTGACCCTGGCGTCATGAAGTCGTTTGGAGACAGCCTCAAGGGCTTTCCTTTCAGAGGCCATCAGACCCTCGAGTTCAGTTTTCCGAGCCTCAAGGGCTGTGGAATCGAAAAGGGATTCCGAAAGAGCGTCACGTTTTGCGATCAGTTCCGACACTGACGCGGCCGAGTAGCCCTTCATCAGATCATAGAGAAGCGAAAGACGCTCATCCACAGCTTCGAGACGTTCCTGGGAAAGTTCCACACGGGAATTCATGGTCGTGACATCCTCAAGAATGTCATCCAACTCCGTACGCGCGGATCCTATCCTTTCAGCCAGACCGGCAGCATCCGGAACAAACTTCGCGGCCTTTTCCAACATCTTCTGAGCCTCTTTCAAGGCTGAGGACAACGGCAGAGTCTCCGAGTTCGGATCCGAAGAGCCGAACAACTCCTCCACCCCGCCAAGATTCTCCTTGATCTCCTCGGCATTGGCAAGCTGTTTACGCTCCGTCTCCAAGGCCTCAAGTTCCCCTTCCTGAAGACGGGCGTCCTCAAGTCTCTGCCAGCGCGCGCGGACATATTCCTTCTCCTCGCTCATCCTGGCAAGGCGGGAGGAAACTTCGGAATATTCTTTTTCAAGGGTTTTGAAGGCCTTGTAGGATTTATCACATTCCGCCAAAAGGGATACATCACAGGCGAAGTGGTCCAGCATTGAAAGCTGGAAAGACTTGTCCGACAGCAGAAGAGTCTGATGCTGCGAGTGGATGTCAACCAGACGGGAAGATATGCTTTGAAGAATCTGGATATTCACCGGAGAGTCATTGATGAACGAACGCGAGCGGCCGGAACGGTTGACCACCCTCCTTATGATCAGTTCTCCGTCCCCTGCCTCCACATCGTTGTCGTCAAGGATTTCCTTCAGGACAAGATCCGACTCTGGAATCCTGAATACGGCCTCGACAACACAACTGTCCGCCTCGCCTCCGATCACCGAAGCGTCAGCCTTGGAGCCCAGCAGTAAAGACAGGGCTCCCAACAGAATAGACTTGCCGGCTCCTGTCTGGCCGGATATAATGATCAGACCCTCCGGAAACCTGATGTCCAGAGAGTCTATCAAAACATAATTTCTTATCTGAAGGGACTCAAGCATGGCCCCGCAAACTATTCAGCGTCAGAAACATTATCCTTTACCGGACGGGCCTGCATCTCATCCTCATTGCCGGATCCTGCCATCCTGTAGTAGAGTTCACCATCCTCAAACTCGGAAATCGCGATGAGATCCGGCTTAGGAAGCTTTTCGTAATATTTGGAAATCTCTATCTGCTCCCGGTTCTCGAAAACCTCGTCCATGGTGTCGCGATCAGTGCGGAAATCCTCCAGCTTCTTGGCGAGTTCCTTCTTCTCGGCGAGCGCTATCTGATTCGCCCTTTTGTAAAGGAGTACGACTGTCTCGTAAATGTTGCCCGTCGGCTCGGCGAGATACTTGATGTCCCTTGTGATTGTGTTTGAAGGGACCTTCTTCTTAACTTCCATATTCAATAAAAATTCTTGTCTAAATATTGTACGTGGCCTATTGAGCGGATTGTTTCAATAATTTTTTTCTGTCCCTCTCAAAGTCCTTTTCCTTAGTTCCAAGATCCTCGTCAGCTCCTGTGTAACGTCCAAGAGCCTTCTGCGAACGGCGATAGAGCGCGTCCAGTTCCTTACGGTACGGAGAGTCCGGCAACTCGCCGATGAAGTTGTAATAATCATCCACAAAAGTCAGATATCGTTCCTTCCGCTTGTTCTCGACACTCAGGGAAGCATATTTGTAGGAAGACTTGGCGATGTAATAGAGAATGTCCTCACGGTAGATATTCTCCGCGTCATCCTTAAGGACATTCCTGAAAGCGACTCTGGCGGCCTTGTAGTCCTCCATCCTGTAGTAGAGTCTGGCATTTTCGTAAGCCTTCTTGTCCAACCGGTCATTCAACTCCTTGAGCATCCTGTTGCAGATCGCGGCGTGGGAGTTTCCAGGATTCTCGACCATATACTGACTGATGACATTGATCGCGCTGTAGGTAGGAACCTGATCCAACTCATAACGGAGTGTGGAACGGTAAAGACAGTCTATCCTGAGGAAAGACGCCTCCTCGGCGAACGGGCTGCGTGGGAAATTCGTTATGAACTTCGTGAAATTGGTCTCAGCCGTGTAATAGTCCTTGAAGCGGTAATTGCTCAGTCCCCAATAGTACTGGACAGTGTCGTCACGATCAGTTCCGCTGGTCAGGACCGCGAGAGACTCAAACAGTTGCGCGGCCTTGCTGTACTTCCCATGATTGAAATAACCGAACGCGGCGGCATATTTCGCATCCACATCACTTCCATTCAGAAGAGCCTCGTACTCCGACTTGCACGACTGGAAAGACAGTACGGCAAGAAAGGCGACAGACACAAGCTTCAGATTTGTCTTTATCATATTATTCATTCCGTTCAAAATTCAACTTCGCAAGCAGGAAATCCCCGCTTCCAGCTTAATCATCAGTGTGACAAAAGAAACTTTTCCACCTCAAGAGCGGCGCGGCACCCGGACGCGGCGGCGGTTATCGCCTGCCTGAAACGCGGATCCTGAACATCACCGGCGGCGAAAACACCTTCCACATTAGTCTCAGAGGTCTTGCCCTTTGTGATGATATAGCCGTTCTCATCTGTCTCCACATATTTCTTGAATATGTCAGAGTTAGGATGATGCCCTATCGCAAGGAAAAATCCGTCGACCTTGACATCAAAAACCTTACCATCCTTGTCCTGAACGCGGACTCCGGTCACACCTGACTCATCCCCAAGCACTTCCAGTGTGTTGCAGTTCCAAAGGACCTCTATGTTCGGAGTGTTCCTAACCCTTTCCTGCATGGCCACCGACGCTCTGAACACATCCCTGCGGACAATCATGTAAACCTTGCGGCATAGGTTGGCGAGATAGGTGGCCTCCTCGCAGGCTGTGTCACCTCCGCCGACCACAGCGACATCCTTCTTTCTGTAAAAGAAGCCGTCACAGGTCGCGCAGGCGCTCACGCCCATGCCTCTGAATTTCTGCTCAGACGGCAAACCAAGATACTTCGCGGTCGCTCCTGTGGCGATGACCAGAGCCTCGGCCTCCAGTTCGGTCTCTCCGTCAATCGTAAGACGGAAAGGGCGCTTGGACAGGTCCGCGGCAGTCACCACTCCCCTTCTTATGTCAGCCCCAAGACGCTTCGCCTGGGCTCTCATCCCGTCCATAAGCTGGTTGGCGTCAACTCCGTCAGGGAATCCAGGGAAATTCTCGACAACAGTCGTGGTCGTAAGCTGTCCGCCTGGTTCCATACCTTCATAAAGGACAGGCTCCAAAGCGGCTCTGGAAGCGTAGATGGCAGCCGTGTACCCGGCAGGGCCGCCTCCTATGATCAGGCATCTTATTTTTTCCATACTTTCGAGTTCAATCTTAACTTGCAAATATAGCCATAATTCGTGATTAGCCAAGCGATAAGTTCCACCTTGATTCCAGCATTAATCGTGTTTTTTCCATAGACGTGATGTTGTTTATCAGAATTTATCTAAATTTGCATTCTGTAGCGTCGCAAAAGCGAATTGATAATAATCAGGAATCAAACTTTAATGGAAAGAAACAACAAGGCCCCGACAATCGAATACTTCCGTGAACTACTTAGAAAAAACGGACTGAAAGTGACACCACAGAGAATCGCTGTACATGAGGCGATGCTTAGGCTTGGACACGCCTGCGCTGACATGGTCACGGCGGAAATCCTTGCGGCGAAAAAGACGAAGGTCACTGTCGCCTCCGTCTATAACATCCTGACCCAGCTTTCTCTTTTGGGAATATACCACCACAGGATGAGCGAGAACAACAAGATGTATTTCGACGTCAACACTTTCAAGCATTTTCATCTTTATGACACGATGAACCACACTTTCTCAGATGTGATTGACGACGAGCTCTATCAGCAGATCGAGGGCAAGCTTCTCGAACGCCGCTTCAAAGGCTACAAGATTGACGGAATCGACGTGCAGATTCTGGCGCACCCTTCCGTGAAAGGGAAGAAATAATCCGAGACATTTCACTAATCTTCAAATAACAGGATTTTATGACCAAAGTACTTGACTCAATGCTTCTTGCCGGAGTCGCTCTCGCCACAGGAGCCTGCGCTGAAGAGAAACCGGCACGTACTCCGAACGTCGTGTTCATCCTGGCGGATGATCTTGGCTGGGGGGATCTGAGCTGCTACGGGCAGAAGAATTTCGAGACTCAGAACATCGACGCCCTCGCGCGTGGAGGTGTCCGGTTCACACAATGCTATTCGGGAACCACAGTGAGCGCCCCGTCCAGATCGTGTCTTCTGACCGGTACCCACAGCGGGCACACTCCGGTGAGGGGAAACCTCGAACTTGATCCGGAAGGACAGTTTCCGCTTCCTGACGGAGCCGAGACGATCTTCCATGACATGAGAAAGGCCGGCTACAGAACCGGAGCGTTCGGTAAATGGGGACTTGGCTACATCGGCACAACCGGAGATCCGGCAAACCAAGGCGTCGATGAGTTCTATGGCTTCAATTGCCAGCTTCTCGCCCACAGCTACTATGCGAGCCACATCTGGCATAACTCGGAAAGAATTGAACTGGAAGACAATGTGGACTCTGTCCCTTACGGGCAGGGAACGTATATTCCAGAACTTATCCATGAAAAAGCTCTCCAATTCCTCGAAAATTCGGTCAAGGACGGAGAACCCTTCTTCCTCTGGTATCCGACCACAATACCGCACGCCGAGCTGATTGTTCCGCAGGACAGCATAATCGACAGATTCATAGGAAAATATCCCGAGACACCTTATCATGGTGTGGACAGCGGGCCGGCGTTCCGAAAGGGTGGCTATTGTTCGCAGGAATATCCTCATGCCACTTTCGCGGCCATGGTGACAAGGCTTGACACCTACGTGGGACAGATAGTCTCAAAACTCAAGGAACTTGGAGTCTATGACAACACCATAATAATCTTCTCATCCGACAACGGGCCTCATAAAGAAGGAGGTGCGGATCCTGACTTCTTCGACTCCAACGGACCTTGGAGAGGCTACAAGAGGGATCTTTACGAGGGTGGTGTCAGAGTTCCTTTGATTGTAAGTTGGGAAGGACACACCCAAAAGGGCGTTGACTCGGATCTCATATGCTCGTTCTGGGATGTCATGCCGACACTACGCGAGCTCAACGGGGCCAAGGAAAAGGATCTTGAAAACATGGACGGCATCAGTCTGCTTCCGACCTTGGAGAACAAGGGAATGCAGAAAGAACACGAATGGCTTTACTTTGAGTTTCAGGAGCTTGGAGGCCGCCAAGCCGTCAGGAAAGGCGAATGGAAACTTGTTCATCTGGACATCCGCAGCGACAACGACAAATACGAGCTGTACAACCTCGCCACCGACCCGGGAGAGACAACAGACCTGAGTGCGGACAACCCGGAGAAAGTCGCCGAGCTTCAGGCAATCATGTCGGAAGCGCATATTCCGAACCCGGACTTCCCTATTCTTAAAGGAGAAACAGCAAGAGCCAGGTAGGTTCCAGACATTAAGAGCGGGCGACTGAAGAGTATCAGCCGCCCGCTTTTATATTCAGAGATCATGTAATCCTATTTTCCGAATAGTTCCTCGTAGCCAGGGTTCTGCGTCAGGGCAGGGTTCATGTTGATCTCATGGGTAGGGACCTGATCCAGATAGTAGGTGTCAAGCCATCCCTTGCCGACTGACAACGGGCCGTGCTTCGTGTAGATCCAGCCGCTTCCGGCCTCGTTGCCATAGGCTTCCGAATAGCCCTTCTCACGGATCTCATTGTAATTGACGAACTGTCCGGTGTACTTTCCTGTGCCATAAGGGACGTTTGTGGAGGTGATCCATGCGCCGCAAGGCTGCCTGTTCACGTAGTACGGAGCCTTGTGCCATCTCTTGATGTCATAGAAACTGAAACCTTGTCCCATCAACTCGACCATCCTCTCGCGCCTGATCTCCCAAAGGACAGGCGGAACCTCATAGTTGGTCTTGGTGTCGTCGTAGCCACGGGTCCATGAAGCCGTACCCTTGTCACGATCCGGATCGAAATCAGCCGTGATCTCAGCCACGACCATCCTTGCGACTTCCGCACGGTCACGGAGCAGGTTGATTGTCCTGTCGGCGACACCCTGGTCAAAGCGGTTAAGCTCAAAAGCGGCCTCCGCATAGTTCAGAAGGACTTCCTCGATCGTGAAGATCGGTTTGTCAGATGTCTGGAAATAGTCGTTGCTGCCGACTTCCCAGCTCGTGTAGTGCTTCCAAAAGAAATAACCGGTCCAGCAGCGCATGTAGTTGTCCATCTGGATCCCGGAGCCTGTGATGTTAGGCGCGCTGTGAGACATCGAGCCACCCCAGTTATGCCCTGGGAGTCTTTTGCAACCTATTGATTCATCACCTGTTCCGTTCTCACAGAACACATTCGGGCCGAAATAGTCGATGTACTCACGGAACTTTTTCTCATATTCCCCAGTGATGGTGAAGTTGCCGAGCCCCTGCAGTGTCTCACCGGCCTTCCAGAATGTCCATTTCTTGAATGTGGTCACATTGTCTGCGTTCGGGTTATTTCCGGTGACTTTGGCCTGTGCCGGTGGCTGGAAGTTGATGTGCAGGCGAGGATCACGGTCTGAATAATAGTCCCAAAGATCTTTTCCTTCGCCGCCCTTGAATCCTGAAGACGGGTTGCCTATCGGCTTGCCGTTCTTCATGAGGAACATGTCAACCGTCTGCTGCGGAGCGTCGGCACGATGCGCTTCAACGTGAACCAAATCACTGAAGCGATGCATCAATATTCCAGTGTAATACTGTTTGAACATGATGATGCCCGGCTTGCCGGTAAGGTCTTCGGAAGTCATGACCTCGTCGTAGCCGGCGGCAGGGTACTTGTTGATCCCGCTGCCATAGTACAGCGAAGGATACTTATCCATAAGTTCCTGAGAGACGGCAAGACACTTCTCCAGATACTGCTGATAAGGCTCATTCAGCCCGTGGTATTTGGCCCATGTGGCCTCACGAAGCAGGAAGCGGCTCAAGGCGGCCTTTATGGCGTCAGCGGTCAGAGCGTTGTCTCCGTCCTTGGAGGAGTCACCGATGTTCGCGGCGGCATATTCAAGCCTCGCCACAATGCTGTCGGCCACTTCCGCGCGAGGGGTGCGAGGCATGTAGGCCTCCTCCGACTCATCGTTCAGGACCATGTTCACCCAAGGGATGTCACCGTACCTGGAAATGAGTTCCATATACCACCATGCATGGAAGAAGTAACCTACAGAACGCCAATGGCGCTGCTCAGTCTCGGTCAGCACTCCGTCGCCAAGATGGCTGAGCATGATGTTGATGCTTCGAATCCAACCGAAACTCCACGAACCGTGGGTGTTTCTCGTTGTGATCGTCTGGTACCCGTAAGGGTTGAACGAGTTGTCCCTCGTTGTCATTATCCCGGAATAGTAGTCACTGCTCCACTGGCCACCCCAATAATAAGAACCTCCGGAGAAGTTTGTCATGATGTTGCCGTCCGTGAACAACGAGTAGCAAGGATTCATGTAGGCCTTGAAATTATCGTAAGTCTGGAAAGCGTTCTTCTCCGTGAGACTTGTGACTGGAAGCTTCTCAAGAAAATCATCGTTGCAACTTGAGAATACACCGGAGACGGTGGCTATGATTGCTGCTGCAATAACGTATGCTTTATTTCTCATAATTCTTGATCATTAGAATGTTATGCTTGCTCCGACAGACCATGTGCGGTAGAATGGATAAGACCACGAAAGACTTTCCGGGTCATAGCCCTTTGGCAAGGAAGTGAAAGTGGCGAGATTCTCCACACTCACATACAGGCGAAGCTGGTCCAAAGCCACCTTGCGAAGCAATGATGACGGGAATGAATATGACAGAGTGACATTCTTCACACGCAGATAGGCGGCGTTCTGAATATATTTGTCGCTCACCCTCGCGTTCGAACCGGCGTTGCCATCCTGACCATAGACCCTGAACAGTTTGGCGTCAGGATTCTTCGCTACCATGTAGTCCGGGCTCTGAGGGTCGTAGCTGACCGCTGACCAATAGTCTGTCTGGTTGTAGTACAACGGCCAGAAAACTCCGTCCGCGCCGGCCGCTCCGAACGGGAACAGGGCGGCTCCGCCCAGCCAATAGTCACGTTTGCCGACTCCCTGAAGGAGAACATTCAGATCAAGCCCCTTCCATGAGACTCCAAGATTGCCACCGAACTGGTAACGGGAAGTGCTGTTTCCGATGATTTCCCTGTCGCCAGGATTCTCAAGAGTCGAGCCACCGGCGTCAATCACACCGTTACCGTCCAGATCCTTGAACTTCACGTCACCAGGCTGCACTGAATAACCGCTGACTGACACGACGCCTTCCTTGAGCACCCAAGTGCCGACCTTGGCCTTTTCCATGTCAAAGTCATCGATGGAATAATAGCCGTCAGCCCTGTAGCCATAAATGGAGTTCAATGCTTTTCCAACATAATAGTTGTCTATGGAGCCTGAAAGATTATTGAATTTTGTGATTTTGGACTTATGGTCATAGACATTGAGATTCAGGCGGTACCCCCAATCTCCGATGTGGTCGCGCCATCCGACGGACAGTTCCCATCCGTCAGTCCGCATGTCAGCGATGTTCTGCAGAGGAGCGCTCGCTCCGACAAGGGCAGGAAGCTCGGCTCCGGCCGCAAGCATTCCCTTGGTGTCGCGCCTGTACCAGTCAAACGTGGCTGATAGCCTGTCATTGAAGGCCGAGAAATCAAAACCGAAGTCGAGGGTCGTGACAGTCTCCCAAGTGTAGTTGGCGCGAATCAGGCCAGGTGTGGAGATGTAGATTGTCTTATCGTTGTTGTCAAGCCAGTAGGTTCCTTCGTTGATACCCATGGAAGCGACGAAGCCGTACGGATTGATGTTCTGGTTACCGATGGAGCCATAGGAAGCCCTGAGTTTGAACTCATTAAGCCAGTTGTCAGCCCAGTCCATAAACTTCTCCTTGCCAAGGCGCCAGCCGACAGAAACGGAAGGGAAAAGGCCGAAACGGTTTTCCTTCGGGAATTTTGACGAACCGTCATAGCGGGCATTCACTGTCAGAAGATACCGGTCAGCATAGTTGTATGTCAGACGGGCGAACATACCTCTGATGGAATATTCAGAGTAATTGTCGCTGATGTTCTTGATTCCTGTACCACCGCCGAAGGACGGAACCGTCGGCACGGACTGGCCTTCGATCGATGCGTTCACACCGGAATAGTCGTAGCTTTCCTGATTGAAACCGACCATCGCGGTCATCGCATGCTTGCCAAGACTCAACTTGTAGTTGGTGTAGAGGTTCAAGGCGTTGTACTTGGTGGTGTACGAGTTGATCGTGTACAGATCCCTGGTAGGATCGGTAGGAGTGGTCTTGACCGCCAGCTGCACATCCGCGTAACGGAGGATGCCTGAGTAATTGCGGTACTTGTAGGAGTTCTGGTTATAAGTGTACTCGGCTATGATCTCCCAACCCTTCAAAGGACGGATGATCGTCTTGGACTGGATGCGAGGCATCGAGTTGGTGGTTGTGGAGGTCGGAGAGACAAGATAGGAATTCTTAGGAGAATCCATGATCAGATCCTCGCTTGTCCCAAGGATCTCCTTTGGCATGTAACCCTCAGGATACCAGTTGATAAGCCTTGTCGCATACGGATCACGGATGTTATTGGAGAGAGCCGTTCTCTTTATGTCCGTGTAGTACATTGTAAGTTCCTGGGTCAACCATTTCGTGACATCACCGGAGACGAATGACGAGATGGCTTTTCTCAGGTACTTGTCCTTGTCCGTGATCATCGGTCCGTTCTCGTAGCCGTAGTTACCGGACACCCTGAAACGAAGTCTGTCGGTTCCGCCGGTGACAGAGACCGCATGGTTGGAAAGGAAGCCTGTGCCAAGCGCGTTGCCTGCCACATCTCCTTCCTTAAGATAATAGACACTGCCGTCCTCAGCCTTGTAGATACCATTGTCATACACTCCGCTGAGCGTACCGGCCTCGTACTGGGAAAGCAGGTTCTTCCACTCGCTTATCTGTCCGTTTCCCGCCCAGTACTGGGACGAGAATCCGGCCTCCTCGTAAGCGGAGATGTAATCCGAAAGCGATGCCTGCACCGGCCTTGTCAACGTGTTCTCCCAACCCTGACTGAAACTGTAGTTGAGTTTGAACGTGGCGTCGCTCTTCGGACGTTTGGTCGTGACGAGTATGACACCGCCCGCGGCTCTGGCTCCATAGATGGCCGAGGAAGCCGCGTCCTTGAGAACCGAGACGCTTTCGATGTCATCCGGATTCAGGCTGTTGATGTCACCCTCAACGTTGTCGATGAGGACCAGAGGCGAGCCTCCGTTGATGGACAAAGTGCCTCGGATGTTGAAACTTTTCGCCTGTCCAGGAGATGACGAGCCCGAAACCATCAATCCAGGCATGGCTCCCTGCAAGGCGGCCGAGGCACTGACAAGAGGTCTGTCGCCCAGCACATCCTCCATCTTCACCTGGGAGACGGCACCTGTCAAATCCACCTTCCTCTGGGTGGCGAAACCCACTACTACGACATCCTCCAATTTCTGGAGGTCCGCTTCCAAGGCTATCTCAAGCGATGCCTGTCCGTTCCAATTGATTTCCTGCGACAGGTAGCCGATGCAGGAAACTTGTAGAATGTCTTTGTCCTTGACATTCAACGAAAACTTTCCGTCGATGTCGGAAGTTGTCCCGTTCAATGTTCCTTTGACAATGATGGAGACTCCGGGCACCGGGCCCTGCGTGTCTGTGACGACACCTGTCACCGTTGTGTTTCTCTGTCCTTGTGCAGTGAACGCCATAAGGGCAAGCAGCAAAGTCAGGACACAATGAATGATTCTGTTCTGATTTGTTTTAGAAAACATTAGGTAAGTAATTATTAAGTGATATTGAAAAAACAAGTTGCATCAATCGATAAAACTGATAATAAGGAATCCTTTGAATATTAACTTATTATTATTTTGAAATGATGCAGGTTATTATTTACACCTTAATAAGATCGAACAATTCTGTCCAAGCAAAGGTTCTATAGGTGTTTCTATAGATGATGACGGTCGTGTGTTCCATGCGGCTATCATTATGTGGCTATTTTGGTGCAAAGATAACACAAACTTGTTAACTTTGCATGATTTCAGGAAAAATTTTACATCAATGAAACATTTAATCACCTCTATTCTCATGCTCTTGTCCGCAGGGATGGTCTGCGCCCAAAACAGTCAGGAATATTCCGTGAAACATCTTGTGTTCCCTGAAGGTTGCCCGCATCAGGACAAGATAAGCCTTGCCGCCAGGCTTGTCCCGACCCAAGAGCAGCTTGATTGGCAGAATCTGGAAATGACCGCTTTCCTCCATTTCGGAATGAACACCTTCACCGGACGCGAGTGGGGTGACGGCAAGGAAAGTCCATCCCTGTTCGCTCCTACGGACCTTGATGCCGAACAATGGATCCGAACCCTCAGCCAAGCCGGATTCAAAATGGCGATCCTGACGGCAAAACACCACGACGGATTCTGCCTCTGGCCGACCAAGACCACCCTTCATTCTGTCGCTTCATCCCCTTGGAAAGATGGTAAAGGTGATGTGGTGCGTGAAGTACGGAATGCCTGCGCTAAATACGGGATGAAATTCGGAGTCTATCTTTCTCCTTGGGACCGCAACGCCCCTTGCTACGGAGACTCACCAGCCTATAACAAATTCTTCATCGCCCAGCTCACGGAACTGCTCACCGACTATGGAGAGGTTGACGAGGTGTGGTTTGACGGAGCCAACGGTGAGGGGCCGAACGGAAAAATCCAGGTCTATGACTGGGACTCCATCCTTCATGTCATCCACTCCCTGCAGCCGCATGCCGTGACAGCCATCATGGGTGACGACGTGCGTTGGGTCGGCAACGAAAGCGGCATGGGACGCGAGACCGAGTGGAGCGCCACGGTGCTCACCCCAAAAGCATACGCCCAGGCTGATGACAACAACGGGCGGTTGGGAATCACCAACTTGTCCAAGGATCTAGGCAGCAGGAATATGATCGAAAAGGCTACCGAGATGTTCTGGTATCCATCCGAAGTGGATGTCTCCATCCGCCCAGGATGGTTCCACACAGCCGACCAAGATGAGAAGGTAAAAAGTCTCAAGACACTGGTGGACATATATTTCCAGTCAGTTGGCCGCAACTCTGTGCTGCTGCTCAATGTTCCCCCGGACAAAAGAGGACATATTCACGAAGCAGACTCGGTGAGACTTCAAGAACTGTCTGACTACCTGAAACGCACGTTCAGCGATGACCGGGTGCGGAAAGGGAGCCTCCTGTGGAATGCTGTCCAAGGGGAGGAACGTGTTTACAAACTGAAAAAAGGTTCGCGCGTGAATGTCGTGATGCTTCAGGAGGACATCAAGCGTGGGCAAAGGGTAGAGTCATTCGTTGTGGAAGGATTGGAGAATACTGGCTGGAAAGTTCTTTGCGAAGGAACGACGATCGGACACAAGCGTCTTGTACGTTTTGAGGAATCAGATCTCAAAGCCATCAAGGTACGCATCACAGGTTCCAGAGCTGAAGTTCATCTGAGCAGAGTCGGTGTTTTCCATGCCCCGGCCATCGCGGACAAGGCAACCGGCGCTGATTGGAACGATATTCCGAGAGAAGAGTGGACTGTCGATAACGATCATCCGCTGGTCTTGAATCTCGGCAGGAAAGCTGCGTTGACCGCATTCACATATGCGCCTCTTGAAAGCAGGGTAGGAGAAGAAATGGCATTCCGCTTTAGTTTTTCGGCAAGTGATGACGGCGACAAGTGGCACACAATCATAAAAGAAGGAGAGTTCAGCAACATCATGCACAATCCGGTTCCTATGAGAATATCTTTCAATTCCACGATTGAATGCCGCTTCATACGCATCGAGACCTCGGCGTTGGACGGCAAGCCAGCGAAGATCTTACCGGAAGAGATCGGTGTCACACTGAGTCAGTAACTTCGGCAGGTTACAGGACCCGCCCGATGATAGGTTTGATAAAAGTCAACATGGGAACAAAATACTTGATATTCAAGAAAATCGTAGCTCTCTTCTTTGCCATCCCAGCCACCGAGGCACTAGTTCATGGAGCAGAGATCGATCACGGTGGATGGTACGTGGAGATGGCCGGAATGGGTTCCACGAAGAGGGCACTGCCGTTCTGGAGCCACACCAACAAAGGAGGAGTCTATCCCGAGACCTGCGGAGGATTTTTTAGAGGAGGTGTAAACGGAACAAGCTACGGCAAAAACACTTTCCGACTGGACTGGGGAATCGGGCTTGCCGGTTATGCCGCCGCCGAGGGGAATGCGGAGGTGCATAACAGCGACGGAAGCAGCACAAGAGGCATGGTTCAGGAACTCTATGTCGGCGCCGGCTGGAAGAAACTGAATCTTGATCTTGGAATTCGTCGGCGCGCGACAGATTTCGGAGGACTTTCTGTGACCGGAGGAAATTTCGTGCTTACAGACAACGCCCAGAGTTTTCCCGGATACCGTCTGCATTCCGATTGGATCAAGATACCTTTCACCGAGGGCATCCTTTCCGCAAGATTCGACTTCGGGGATTATGGGCTTTGGGACAACAGGTACGTAAAACACACTCTGCTCCACAACCAGGCCCTACACTTCAAGGTGAACATCAGCAAGAGGATCTCTTTCACAGGAGGATTGGACCTTTGGACACAATGGGGCGGAACATCGCCGGTCTATGGCAAACAGCCCCAGAAATTTTCCGACTATCTGAAGATCATGGTCGCCGCAAGCGGAGGGGAAGGAGCGACAAAAAGCGACCAGATCAACGCGCTCGGCAATCACCTTGGACGCGAACTTCTAAGGTTGGATCTGGATCAGGACAGATGGCGTCTGGCATTCCAGCACGACAGGCCGTTCGAGGATGGTTCCGGGGTCGGGTTCCAGAACTTTCCCGACGCCGTGAACACCCTTCATCTCTCATTCAAGAACAAGGACAAATGGGTCAGTGACTTGCTTTTGGAATTCATCTACACGAAGTGGCAGTCGGGAACGCGGCATGACAGGCCGGCCACGGAAGAGGAACTGAAAAGGAATCCTGACAAGAAGGTTTACATCGTAGGTGGTTGCGACAATTATTTCAACAATGGTGAATATCAGTCCGCATGGACTTACAATGGGCGTTCGATAGGGCTTCCTCTTTTCACTCTTACCCCTAAGGATGAGAACGGAATCACCAAGGGAGTGTCCAACAACAGAATCATCGCGTGGAATGTCGGTCTGGGAGGAAAATTATTCAGAAAAGTACCCTACTTATTGAAAGTTACATACAGTAAGAATTTCGGAAAGTACAGCCAATCAGACCCGTTCTATAATTCGGTTCCAAAGCAGGTTTCAGGAGCATTGGAGCTCACGTTGCCTAAACGCGTAATTGGAAACACGACCCTTCTCAGCATCGGCCTTTACGCAGACAAAGGATCACTTTACCCTGACACCGCAGGAATAACTCTTCGTCTTGGTTGGGGCGGAACGCTCACTCACTGACGCTGCCAACACTGACAACGCTGTCAACGCTGTCAACGCTGACGCAGCCAACCTGTGGAGGATAAATCACTTGATACAAGGTAATTACAACACTCTACTCCCAATGGCATGGAGTACACCATATCATCTCATTAATAGTTAAGCCATTAGCCTCCATAGCCCCCCAGACTGTCTGAAAAAGTCTCGGCGAGAGCTGATAAGTCTGTACCCCCTATACAGGGGCGACAACGAATTTTCAATCCTCGGAGATGGTAATTATACTTTTAAGACAGTCTCCCCCATCATCAAAAAAAGGGTTGAGTTGCACCAAAAAAAGAGGACGAAAGCTATTAACTTCCGTCCTTTCGTTGGGGTGCGATGTGGGGCTCGAACCCACGACACCCAGAACCACAATCTGGTGCTCTACCAACTGAACTAATCGCACCGTGTTAGAGATTGCAAAGTTACGAATATATTTGATAAATGCAAGCGTATAATCAGAATATTTTCACAAAAGGTTACGAAACGGCACGGAAATCCAGTGTGTATTATTATCTTTGTGCATGCGGAAAATTCTGACAATCGGACTGTTCCTTGCTTTTACCGGCTCTGCGGCGGCACAAAACCACCGTGAGGGTTTTCCATCATGGACGGGCAAGGCCGGATCATACCTTATAAAAGGACTGAATATTCCACATCCATCCTTCCATACGCCCGACACTGTGAACGTCGTGATCATGGGTGACATGATGATGCACCGGGATCAGATTTCCAACGCAAGGACCGGAGAGGACACTTTCGATTTCTCGGAGTGCTTTCCTAAGGTGGAGCATCTTATCAAGGAGGCGGACATCGCCGTGGCGAACATGGAATTCACGCTTGCGGGAAAGCCTTACACCGGCTATCCATGTTTCTCGGCGCCGGACAGCTACGCCGAAAGCATCGCCGGAAGCGGAGTGGACATATTCCTGACCGCAAACAATCATATTCTTGACAAAGGGCGGGAAGGAATCGAAAGGACGCTGGGAATATATTCAAGAATGGAGAAGGAGGGAGGCGTAAGGCACACGGGAGCAGCGGTTTCCGCAATGGAAGACTCGCTGCGCTTCCCGCTGAAAGTCGTGTCGAAGGGCATCCGTCTCGCGTTCATCAACTTCACCTACGGCACGAACTGCGGAATCAAGGAAGCGTTTCCTAAAGTCCACCGGATTGACACAGTTGAGATTGCCGGAGCGATTCAAAGAGCAAAGGAATCCGGCGCGGACTTCATCGTGGCCCTGCCTCATTGGGGCGCTGAATATGTCCTCAGGCATTCCGCCTCGCAGGAACGGTTGGCGCGATGGTTGGCCGGAAAAGGTTGCGACGCTGTCATCGGGGCGCACCCACATGTGCTTCAGGACACGACAACGATGATCGTGCAAAACGGGAAAAGCATGCGGCAGGTTCCGGTGGTATATTCATTGGGCAACTTCATCTCCAACATGAGCGCCCCGAACACTCAGATCGGGATGATGGTGACACTGCGTTTCACAAAGGACTGGCTTGGGAACAGGAATATGCTTGAGCCGCTCCTGACCCTTACCTGGTGCTCCAAACCTGGGCATCTGACGCGCGGCTACACCACAATCCCAGTCAAGGAATATCTCGGGAAACGTGACCATTGGCGTAATCCTTGGGACTACGACAAGATGGTCACATCCTACGAGAGGGTTAAGAGAGAAACTGGAATTATTGATTGATAATGAAGAAGACAATAACGCTTGATGCCATCGACCCCATCGAGATCTTCGGGGTCGGGAACAAGATACTCGAAGAGTTCTGCTCTTATTTTCACGGACTTAAGGTTGTCGCCAGAGGCAACGAGATCCACCTGGACGGCAAGGAGAACGACATACAGGAATTCAACCAGAAATTCGCCGAGCTGGTTGACCGGAGAATGCACAAGATGAATCTCACGGCCTTCGATGTGGAGGACATCTTCGACGGGGAGAACTCTCCAAACAACTTCAGGCTCAACGGTGAGGCCATCATCGTCCACAGCACGGAAGGCAAACCGATCAAGGCACGCAACAAGACCCAACAGGAGATGGTCAAGGCCTATTTCGAGAACGACCTCGTCTTTGCCGTCGGCCCGGCCGGAACCGGCAAGACCTACATAGCGATCGCTTTGGCTGTCAGGGCGTTGAAAAACCGTGAGATAAAGCGGATCATCCTGACCCGTCCTGCCGTCGAGGCCGGTGAACGGTTGGGATTCCTGCCCGGAGACCTGAAAGACAAGCTGGATCCGTACCTCCAGCCATTGTACGACGCTCTCGGCGACATGATTCCACCCAAGAGACTGCAGGAGTTCATCGAGGAGGGAACGATCCAGATCGCCCCGCTGGCCTACATGCGAGGCCGGACGCTGGACCGGGCATGTGTCATCCTGGACGAGGCCCAGAACACGAATCTGTCCCAGCTCAAGATGTTCCTCACCAGAATGGGCATGAACGCCAAGTTCATCGTGACCGGTGACGCGACCCAGGTCGATCTCCCCCGCCGCGAGGATTCCGGCCTTCTGAAAGGCATAAGCCTCCTGAAGAACATCAAGGGAGTCAGCACCATCATCTTCACCAATGAGGACATCGTCCGCCACCCCCTCGTAGGCAAGATCGTCAAGGCCTTCGACCGCAAGGAGGCCGAGGAATCGCCCGTGGCAGACAACTGATTGACAATCAGATAATAACGCAATCACCTCCTGCCGAGCCCAGCAGGAGGTGATTGTTTTATTTATTATCTATCAAGCACTTAACCGCCACGGACTTCCGAGACGGTCATTTGCCGGATTAGTTGTTCAGAAGAGCGTTGTACTTCTCGTAGCCGGCCTGGAACTTAGGATCCTGGTCACGGAAACGATAGTAGATCTGCTTGAGGTACTCTGCGATCGTTGACTTGATGGCGGCGTCCTCACATACAACATAGGCCTGCTCGAACGGTTCGATGCACTTCTTGAGGGTCACCTCAAAATCCTGGACAAGAGCCATGTACTTGGCGTCGTCAAGCTCATTCTGAGCCTTCTCCTGAAGTTCGAGAGCCTTGTCATAGTACATCTGTCCCTTTCCGATATAGGCGAAGACATACTTAGGATCCTTGGCGGCGGACTCATCGTAAGCCTTGGCGGCCTTGTCAAGATCACCGATCTGCTTGTAGGCCTGTCCCTCGACATAGTAAAGGGAAGCGTTGTCAGGAGATGTAGCCTTTGCCTGCTGGAGAAGCTCGAACAGCCTGTCGGTACCCTCACCGCTGGTCATGTAGTAGTTGATGAGGCCGAAGACGATGCTCTCGCTTGTAGGGAACTTCTGGAAGCCCTGCTCAAGATATTCCTTGGCGGCAGTCTTTCCGGCAGCGGTGGTGTCAATGTGTGAGACGCAGTCTGAAAGCTTGGCGAACACCTCACCGCCATCACCATAATAACCATAGCCGAGGCACTTGTCAAACATGGTCTTGGCCTTTGAGAAATTCTCCGTGCTCCACGATGTGAACGCGGCGTTGTACAGAGAGTTGGTGTCGATCTGCGCGTAAGGCTTCTGGGCAGCGGCCTCGTAGGCGGCCTCGAAGTACTCCTCAGCCTTCTTCACGTCACCGAGGGTGTAGGCGTTGTAGGCCTCCTGGTTCAGTTTCTCGGAGATTGTCTTGATTCCTGCGCTGATGTCCTTGTCCTTGCTGTGCTTCTCGTCAAGCTCATAAGCCTTCTTGTAGGCCTCAAGAGCCTTAGGAAGGGCATTCTCGACAACAGGCTTCACGACCTCGATCACAGAGAGCTGGCCATTGGCGTTGAAGTAGAGATTCTTGTTCTCGTAGATCTGCTTGGTGTACTGGGCTCCGTTAAGGGTGACGGTCTCGACAGAGGACGGTTTCTCACCACCCATGGAAAGCTGAAGGGCGTTCATGTCGGCTCCGATCCAAACATTACCGGCAGGCGCAGCGTAAGCGTCAAGATAGGTCTGCGCGAGCTTCATCCAGGTGGCCACCTTGGTAGCCTTCTTCTCGTTCTGGGAAGCGGCAAGAGCACTCTCGACCGCCTTGGCGGCAGAGTTTACGTTAGACTGGGCATTCGCTACCTGGAAGGAAGCGAGCAATGCCAAAACAATCAATGTCTTTTTCATGATTATTGGTATTTAGTTGTTTCCAAATATACTATTCTTGAGGAGTCTCCGCGTTCTCCCCAGCAACCTTTTCCTGTTCGTCATCACCTTTCTCGACAGTCGAGATGGCGGCGATCGAGTCACCGTTCTTGATGTTGATCAGTTTCACACCCTGGGTCGCCCTGCCGGCCACTCTGATGTCGGAGACTGCCATCCTGATTGTAAGACCAGACTTCTCTATGATCATCAAATCATTGTTCTCGGTCACGTTCTTGATGGCGATCAGCTTGCCGGTCTTCTCGGTGATGCTGATGGTCTTCACACCCTTTCCTCCCCTCTTGGTGATCCTGTACTCATCGAAGTCGGTCCTCTTGCCGAATCCGTTCTCGCTCACGACAAGCACGGTGTGCGCGGAAGCGTCCTCTGCCTTAGGATCATAGTTGATGGCTCCGATGACCTCATCGTCGTCTTCAATATTGATGCCACGGACTCCGGTGGAGTTTCTTCCCATTGGGCGGGCGTCCGTCTCATCGAAGCGGCAGCAGCGTCCCTCACGGGCGGCGATGAATATCTCCTCGTTGCCGTTGGTGAGCAACGCCTCGACAAGTTCGTCACCCTCACGCAGGTTGACCGCGTTCACGCCGGCTGTCCTTGGATGTGAATATGCCTCCAGGGATGTCTTCTTGATGATACCCCTCTTTGTGATGAGCACGATGTTGTTGCCGTTCACATATTCAGGATCCTTGAGGGTCTTGACGTTGATGTACGCAAGGATCTTGTCGTCCGGGATACTGAGCACGTTCTGGATGGCGCGGCCCTTCGAGGCCCTTGATCCTTCCGGAATCTCATAGACCTTGAGCCAGTAGCAGCGTCCGGCCTGGGTGAAGAGCAGCATCGTCGAGTGCATATTCGCGATGTAGATGTGGTCGATGAAGTCCTCGTCCCTTGTCGCGCTTCCCTTCATTCCGACTCCGCCGCGGGCCTGGGTACGATATTCGGTCAGAGGGGTCCTCTTGATGTAGCCAAGGTGGGAGATCGTGATGACCATGTCCTCGTCGGCATAGAAGTCCTCCGGGTTGAATTCCTCGGCCGAAGGACGGATCTCGGTCCTTCTCGGGTCGGCGTATTTGTTCTTGAGTTCGATGGTCTCAGCCTTGATGACCTTCATCTGCTCCTCGACGCTTCCGAGAATCTCGTTGCAGCGGGCGATGAACTTCTCAAGCTCGTCATATTCAGCCTGAAGCTTCTCCCTCTCCAGTCCGGTCAGCTGACGGAGCCTCATCTCGACAATGGCTGTCGCCTGGGCGTCCGTGAATTCGAACCGTGAGATCAACTCGGCCTTTGCCTCGTCCACATTGGCTGAATGCCTGATGATGTGGATGATCTCGTCGATGACATCAATGGCCTTCAGCAGACCTTCCAGAATGTGCGCCCTCTTCTGAGCCTTCTCCAACTCGAACCTGGTCCTTCTGATGATGACATCGTGGCGGAATTCCACGAAATTGGCGATCATATCCTTGAGGGACAGCGTTCTTGGACGACCCTTGACAAGGGCGACATTGTTGAACGCGAAGCTGGACTGGAGCTGGGTGTACTTGAACAGGGTGTTGAGCACAACGCTGGAGTTGCTGCCCTGCTTTACCCTGATGACGACGCGGACACCCTCGCGGGAGGTCTCGTCGTTGATGTAGGTGATGCCCTCGATCTTCTTGTCCTCGACCATCTGGCCGATCTTCTCGATCATCTCCTTCTTGTTGACCATGTACGGAATCTCGGTCACGACGATGGTCTCACGGCCGTTGTCGGCGACCTCGATCTCGGTCTTGGCCCTCACGACAACCTTACCGCGACCGGTCTCGTAGGCCTCCTTGATCCCGCTGACACCCATTATGATGCCTCCGGTCGGGAAGTCAGGTCCCTTGATGTGCTGCATCAGCCCGTCCGTGTCGATGTCCGGGTTGTCGATGTAGGCGCAGATCGCGTCACAGCACTCGCCCAGATTGTGCGGAGCCATATTCGTGGCCATTCCGACGGCGATACCAGACGAACCGTTCAGAAGAAGCAGCGGAGCCTTTGTAGGCAGTACTGTCGGCTCCTCCTCGGTGTCATCGAAGTTAAGGGTCATATCCACAGTGTTCTTGTCGATGTCGGCAAGAACGTCGTCTGTCATCTTCTGAAGCTTGGCCTCGGTGTACCTCATGGCGGCGACAGGGTCACCGTCCATGGATCCGAAGTTACCCTGACCGAAAATCATAGGGTAACGCTGGTTCCAAGGCTGCGCGAGCCTGGCGAGAGCGTCATACACACTGGAGTCGCCGTGCGGGTGGTACTTACCGAGCACCTCGCCGACGATCTTGGCGCACTTACGTGTAGGCCCTGAATATGACAGGCCGAGGCCGTCCATTCCGAACAGAACCCTTCTCTGCACAGGCTTCAGACCATCCCTGACATCAGGCAGCGCACGCGAGACGATAACGGACATCGAATAGTCGATGTACGCGGTACGCATCTCGTGGTCAATCTCAACCGGTTCGATGATGCCGGTCTGGCCTTCCTCTTTCTTTTCCTCAATATCCATATTCCGATGTTGAATACATTATAGTTAAACACGCAAAATTAGTAAAAAAAACCGAGAGAGACAACAGTGCCCGAAGCCTCCGTTCCCGATGAAAAATATTTTCGCGCTTGTACAGCGTTTTGGCACAAGCGCGCACTACCTTTGCATCAGAAACAAAAAACACAATGTTATGAGAAACACTGAATATAATCTCGAAAAGCTCGCCTCAATGATCTCGTCAGAATCATCGTTCACAGCCCTTATGGAGATAATGGGTGATATGGGACTGGAGTTCGAGGGAGCCGTCAAGAACGCATAATCATTTGACAGCCAAGGCAGTCTCCTCTTCCTTCAAGGAGACGAGGGTGTTCTCCTTGTCCGCCGTCAGGCCGACCCGGAGAGTCCTGAGCCCGGAAGAGCCCTTCTTCCTCCTGCCTTGAAGAATCCTGTCGGAGATGATGAACTCCGACACCGGATCCTCGACATATTTCATCACGGCCCTCTTCAAAGGCCTCGCCCCGAAAGCCGGATCGAAACCGGCGTCAGCGATGAAGCGCTTGGCGGAAGGGGTGACAACCAACTTGTAGCCAGCCTCCTCTGCCCTGGACCGGAGATCCTTCAATTCGATGTCGATGATCTTCTCGATGTCCTCCTTGGTCAAAGCGTTGAAGAATATCCTTTCGTCCACCCTGTTGATGAACTCCGGAGGGAAAGACTTTCTGATGGCCTTCTCCAAGACACTCTGACGGTTCTTCGAGACGCTCTTCCCGGAAGTGGCGAAGCCGACCCCGCTGCCATATTCATCAAGCTCGCGGCTGCCGACGTTGGAGGTCATTATGACGATGGTGTTCCTGAAGCTCACGATGCGGCCATTGCTGTCCGTCAAGCGACCCTCGTCAAGCACCTGAAGCAGAATGTTGAATATGTCAGGATGGGCTTTCTCGATCTCGTCCAGCAGCACTACGCAGTAAGGTTTCCTGCGCACCCGCTCGCTGAGCTGCCCGCCCTCCTCGTAGCCGACATAGCCGGGAGGCGCTCCGACAAGACGGGACACGGTGAATTTTTCCATATATTCACTCATATCGATTCTGACCATATTCTCCTGAGAATCAAAAAGATATTCAGCAAGGCATTTCGCGAGTTGGGTTTTGCCTACTCCGGTCGGACCGAAGAAGAGGAACGTGCCGATCGGGCGGTTCGGGTCTTTCAGCCCGGCTCGGTTCCGTTGGATAGCGCGCACGACTTTCTCGATGGCATCGTCCTGGCCTATGATTCGGCTTTGGAGCCTGCCTTTCATCTTCATTATCCTGTTGCCCTCGGACTCGGCGACCTTGTTGACAGGGATTCCGGTCATCTTCGAGACGACCGTGGCTATGTCCTCGGCATCAACTATATTTCCCGTCCTCTTGTCCTTCGTCAGATTCAGACGGATCATCGAGCCAGCCTCGTCAAGAGCGTCTATCGCCTTGTCAGGCAGAGACTTGTCGGTGATGTAACGGTCAGTCAGACGGACGCAGGCCTCTATGGCCTCATCACTGTAGGCAACCTTGTGGAAATCCTCATAATTCGGCTTGAGGTTCTCCAGAATCGTGATGGACTGCTGGATGTCAGTCGGTTCCACGACAATCTTCTGGAATCTCCGGTCAAGAGCCCCGTCCTTCTCAACAATCTTGGCGAACTCGTCCATAGTCGTGGCTCCGATGCACTGGAGCTCGCCGCGGGCCAAGGCCGGTTTCAGGATATTGGCCGCATCCAGGCTTCCCTGCGCGCCACCGGCTCCGACAATAGTGTGGAACTCGTCAATAAACAGGATTATGTCCGGGTTTGAGCTTGCCTCATTGATTATCGATTTGAGGCGCTTCTCGAAATCCCCACGGTATTTCGTTCCGGCGACAACCAAGGCTATATCCAAGGAAATCAGGCGTTTCTTGGCCAAGGCCGGGGATATGCTTCCACCGGCTATCCTCAATGCGATCCCTTCGACTATCGCGGACTTTCCTACTCCGGGCTCGCCGATAAGCATCGGGTTGTTCTTCTTGCGCCGCCCAAGGATCTCTATGACACGGGCAATCTCGGTCTCCCTGCCGACAACGGGGTCCAGTTTTCCTTCGGCGGCGGCCTTCGTGAGGTCAAAGCCAAAGTCCTCGATCACGCTCTTCTCCGATTTGGATTCCTGATTGGTCTCCTGCTGGTCATCCTCACTTTTGTCATCCTCTTGCTCCGGATCCTTACCCAGCATCCCCTCGTCACGCATATACGACAACAGACGACCGTAATCCACTCCGTGCTGCCGCAGATAGGCCTGGCCATAATTCTCGGTCGTGCGGCAAAGGGCCAGAAGAAGATGCAGGGAGTTCGCCTCGGTAACGCCTTGCTTGGAAGCCTCCAGAACGGTGATGCTCAAGACGTTCTGGGCGTAACGGGTGAACGAGATCTTGTCCGATTCCGCATAAGGGATCGGTTCGTTTGTGAATATATGACTGTCGATGAACCGCTTGAAGTTGTCAGCGTCAATTCCCAGGCCTGTCACTGTCCTGAAGGCGGCGTTGTCGCCGTGCCGGAGGATGCCCAAGAAAAGGTGGTCGGGACCGATGCCGTAGCTGCCGGTGCGCATGGCTTCATCTCTGGCATAGCGGATTATGTCGTTGAGTTCGTCGGATATTCTTATTTCCATAACTGTTTTTCAAAGTATAATTTACAATATTAAGTAATTTTCTCTGGTTCTGCAAGTCGCTTCGACAGGCTCTGCGACCGAGACCGTCTGGTCGCGGAGCCTGTGGTTGCTGAGTTTGCCGAAGCATCGAAGCGACATTACTATTACGGAAATTTTGTTACATTTGTAAGCACAAGAAAAAGAACGACAATGAACGAGGAAAGAAGCACGGACAGACTTGCCCGTTACATAATCTGGACTGCGGCGGCGGCCATGACCGCAGCCTTCTGCTGGTATTTCAGGAGCGTGCTGGTCTATATTATCATAGCCGCGGTGGTCTCCCTGTTGGGAAGGCCGATAATGAAAGGTCTGAAGCACATAAGGATAAAAGGCAAAAGTGCTCCGGACTGGCTGGCCGCGATAGTCTCACTCCTCCTGATTCTGGTGATATTCTTGGGAATAGTGACTCAGATCATCCCTGTATTCTCCAGCATCATAACCAACGTCTCCGGCAACCTCCAGTCCGCCTCTTTCAAGGCTTCGGAGATCACCGTCTGGTTCGACAAGGTGAACGTCTGGCTGATCGACAGGCTGCCATCCATGGGACGAGACTTCAAACTCCAAGACGCTGTGCTTGGCTGGATCAAGAACGCCTTCGACCTTTCTTCCGTGACCTCAGTCGTTGGCTCCGTGGCCTCAGCCTTAGGCTCCTTCGGCATCGGTCTGTTCTCGGTGATGTTCATCGGATTCTTTTTCGTGAAAGACGAGACCCTTTTCCGCAGGATTGTCGGCTCGCTTGTGCCTGACAAGGTCGAGAAAACAGCCATCAGCGCCATCGGAGACATCGAGCATCTTCTGACCCGCTATTTTGTCGGACTGATGGTCGAAGTCCTCGGCGTGGCTCTTCTCAACTTCCTCGGACTCTGGCTGATAGCGAGGATCGGATTCTACCCGGCCGTCGGAATCGCCTTTATGACCGGTCTTCTGAACGTGATCCCTTACGTGGGGCCGTGGATCGGCGGAGCCATCGGAACCATCCTCGGAATCGTTCTGAAATACAGCAGCGCCGCCGCCATCGGAGTCTATCCAGACTTTATGATGGTGATAATCACACTATTGGCGGTCTTCATCTGCACCCAATTGGTGGATAATTTCCTGTTCCAGCCTCTGATCTACTCGACCAGCATCAAATCCAGCCCTCTGGAGATATTCATAGTGCTGCTGATGGCGGGGCATCTCGGCGGAATCATAGGAATGCTGGTAGCCATTCCGGCCTACACAGTGCTCAGAGTGATAGCGGCACGATTCTTCTCCGAACTCAAACCGATCCGCAGACTTATCGCAGCCACGGATGACGAACAAAAATCTTAATGAATATGAACACGATCTTCAAGAAATTTATGGCGCTGGTCGCCATCATCGCCGGATTCCTGACAAGCGGTAAGGCTAACGCTCAGGAAAAATATTCACCGTCGGGCACCTATCAATTCGCCGTGAAAGACGGGAACTCACTTTTCCTCGATGAATATCTCGCCACGGCCGGAAGCGAGACCACTCTGAACGGCAACGAGAAACCATCGATCGTCTTTGTCTTCGGAGGCGGATTCAAGGGCGGAGAGCGCAGCCACAAGGAATATGTTCCCTGGTTCAAGATGCTCAACGACGAAGGCTACACGGTGCTCACCATCGACTACCGCCTCGGGATGAAAGGCGTGAAGACAAAGGGCGGAATAGGCTCGGTCAAGCAGTTCTACCACTCTGTCAGAATCGCCAGCGAGGATCTGTTCAGCGCCACGAAGTACATCATCGACAACGCCAAGACGCTGAAAGTCAATCCGGACAATCTGGTGATCTGCGGATCGTCAGCAGGTGCGATGACCGTTCTTGAGACCGAGTGGATGCTCTGCAACGGGAAAGCCACGGAGGCTCTGCCCGAAGGATTCCGTTACGCCGGAGTGATGTCGTTCTCGGGGGCGATCCTGTCCCGCGAGGGGATGCCGAAATATTCGCAGACTCCGGCTCCGACCGCATTTTTCCACGGCACGGCCGACAAGGTCGTGAACTACGGGAACATACGGGTGTTCAACTGGGTGTTCGCCGGCACGGACAAGCTCGTCAAGATATTCAAGAAAAATGGTTATGTCTATAACGCTTTCCGCTTCAAGGACCACAAGCACGAGATCGCGGATTCGATGGTGGAGACGTTCGCAGACCAGATCCGCTTCCTTGAAACCAATGTGACGAGAAAGGTCGCCAGAACTGTGGATTCCACAATCGACGACCCTGAGGCTCCGGTTCCGAGCGGATCAGCGAACCGCAAGGAGATGTACGGAAAGTAATTAATTCTGAATATATTTACGATAGACTTCCGCGATTCTGCGGTATCCCTCTTCATTCGGATGGAGTCCGTCCCTGAAGAGGGATTCGTCTAACTTGCCGTCAGCCTTGGTGAGGACAGACTTCACGTCCACGATGTCGTAGTTCGTGAGGTCGCTTGACTTAAGCAGTTCATCCACAGTGGCGTTGACCTTGTCAACCCTATCGATTGCCTTTCTGCGAGGATAGATGTGGACTATGTGGATGCGGGCTGTCGGCTGTTTCACACGGATATATTCAATAAGTCCGACCATTCCTTCGGCAATGGCTTCCTCAGTGCGGCTGTAGATGTCATTCGTGCCGGCCATCACGAAGATGTGCTTGGCGGAGAAGCCGTCCAGCTCCTCGTGCATCATACGCCACATCATATTCCCGAGACGGTCCCAGCCGTAGCCGCAGTTGATGACGTTTCGGTCAGCAAATATGTCGTTCCACGAATCCACGCCAGCGTGCCAGGCCTTGTGGCTCGGTTCGCCTGACCAGTAATGGGTTATGGAATTGCCTATCATCACGATCTCCGGATTCGGGGCGATGTGCCTTTCACGATAAAGGACTCTGGAATGTCTTTCGGTCCAATCATAGAAAGTGAAATCGCGGCGCTGTCTCAGTGGTTTCAGAATATCAGGCAGATTGGCCGTTGTGCCGAGAGCGTTGAAGATCGCCTCAAGTGTGGCCACCGTGTCAGCCTTGGCCCCGTCCACGGCGATGAAATAGCCTGACTTTTTGCTTTCTTTCTTGCTGACGACCTTCACAGGAAAGTCAGCCTTTCTCTGGATGATGTTCCTTACCGCTTTGGAAGGCCTGTCCACAGCCTCAACCGGGACATTGTAGAACGCCACGGCCTTCTCAACCGGCACCGGCTCGAAATGGAAATAGGTTCCGCCATCGGCTCCAATTTCCATCCACTTCACCTCGTTGTAAAGCGGAAGATAAAGCCTGAACTCGTTACCGTTCTTGGCTGACTTTCCATAATCAACACGGAAACAAAATGTTATCGTGTCACTTGCAGCCTTCCCAAGATCGGAAGTCCCGTTCAACAGGTGGAATCCGCCGTCGTTGTCGATGTCATAGAGGTCAACTCCCAGAGAAGCCATCTCTGTAGCCCCTTTAGGAATATTCCTGCCCTCAAGCACGTACCGGACCTTGATCTCCGGAGCGTTAGTCCCGAAATCAATGTTCCCCCTGTCAAATGTCCAGCAGGTCCCGAACGGTCCTTTTGTCCTTTCAGTCAGTGGATTATGCCACCCATTCACATCAGCCGCCATCGTACCGACTGAGAGCAGCAGTGTCAGACTCACCGCAGACACCGCACGCTTCACGATTTCCGAATATCTCATATTCATTAAATTTTAATTATTGTCCTTTTCAAAACGGCCTCAAAGATAGCGATTTTTCCGGAAGGACACATACTCGGATTTACGAGAGGAACATTTCCAAGCCAAAGTGATACACTCATGATCAAATTGAACCATGACAGGTGCGTTTTCTTTCCTTTTTGCGACTGCGGACTTAAGTAACATTCAAAAAATAACCTGCATCATCTTAAGGAATCTTTTCGGTCTAGATCTCTTTTCTCATCAGTCATGTGCCACCGGCACACTCCTTCTTCAAAAAAAGATCTATCCTCGAAAATCTTCTCTTAATCTGAAGCAACTTATTTTTTTCATGTTCCTAAAGAATATCAGTCGGCAAGTTTCTTCCCCTCGTAGGCGACAGGATATTCCCCGAAATTCAGTTTCATCGAGATTCCGGAATCGGTCAATGTGCCGGAAAGGCCTGTGACTGTGTACTTAGGGAACGGCAAGGTTCCGCCTGAGAGAGGGACTATCCCATCGGCCGAAAGTTCAATGGTACCGTTCTTGACCTCGAATCCGACTCCCGGGACAGACACGTCCAGTGAAACCGGCATCTGAGGGACGAACTTCACCTTGTAAAACATAATGTCAAGGGTCTTGGCAGTCTCATCTATCCGAACCTCCACCTTGACTTCCTCTGAGACATTATCGATGCCGTCCGCTGTCACGGTCATTGTTCCTGAATATTCATAATTCCCTGAAAGCAAAGGATTTTCCACATCGCCATCCTCTTTGGAGCAGGAGATTGTCAGCAGCGGCATGACCGCCAGCAAAAGCATAAAGATTTTCTTCATATTCATTAAAGATTGATTGATAGTCCTATTGTGAACCGGCGAGGCATCCCGGTCTGGAAGAAAGAATTGCCGACAGACTTGAAATAGAAAACGGAATATTCAGTGTCAGCAAGATTCTGCCCTTTGAGCCAAAGTTCCGCCTTTGATGTGGCCAGACGGACATCCGTGCCTATCAAAAAATATGGCGGTTGGCTTATGTCTCCGGCTTCGTTCCAGTAGATTCTTCCGCTGCGATTGATGTCGGCGTTCAAGGAGACCGAACGCAGGAAACGTCCACCAGTCAGGAACTTATAGCCGCACCTCAAGTACAGGGTTGAAGCCGGAGAGTATGGTATCCGGTTGCCGGACCAGTCTTCACGGCCGTCATTATAGTCAACAAAACGGGCGTCCATCAGATTTCCGGCAAACGATACGGAGAGGCCTTTCCACATCCAGGAAGCTTCCGCCTCAACCCCAAGGCTACGGGATCTGCCGGCGTTGGCCATCATGCGACCGGTTCCGTTACCGTAAGGGAATACGGTCATCTGCTGGTTCCGGCAATCCACACGATAAGCTGTCAAGGAGGCCTCCAGGCGGTGTCCACGGGCATCAAGACCGATCCGGCCTCCTATCTCATAGTCAAGACATCGCTCAGGCTTGTATGTCATCATCGCACCGGAAAGGTCTTTCTGTCCGTCCAGATGTATTCCCAACTTTTCCATCATCCCTGACATCATCTTGTTCTGCAGGATGTCCGAGAAGATCTGCGTGTTGAAGCCTCCAGACCTGTAACCTTCCGAGACGGATGCAAGTAAAGACATATTCAAACCTTTGGACCGCATACGCTCGGACGTGGCGTCATACGAAACCGACAACTTCGGCTGCAATTGGGCATAACGCACCGTTTCCGTTCCGTTGCTCCTTGTGCTGAAAGGGATATATTCAGACATTGCAGGCGAGACGATGAAATGGATGTCCGAGCCGGAATCATAACGCATCCGGCCGGCCTCAAAGTCAAGTCTCAATCCGGCAGTGAATGTCCAACGGCCAGTCTTGAAATACGACTCGTGGTAGGCAGCCACATTGCCAAGAGCGATATTGAAATCACTGTAAATCAAGAAATTCTCTTCTTGAATATTCAATTTTCCCAATTCCTGCGGTATTCCGGAATTGGCGTTGTCCAGAATCAACGACTTTATGCCGTCTTCCAGAAAACGCACAGGAGCGGACATCCGGTTCAGCTTCACCATCGCGAACAGTCCGGTCTGGCTGTCCCACCAAACAGGATGCGCCTTTGGTATGAATATAAACTCCTGAGTCAAAGCACTTTGTTTCTGATCCTGATTCAAGGTGAACATTGACATCGGTGTAAAATCCTGATCCATATCCATAGAATCGAAAAGAGCCTGGAGGCTTGTGACGGAACTGATTTTCCAGTTGCGCCATTCGGTCTTGAGACGGAATCCGTCCATAAGAAAGAAGCGACGGTAGCCGCTTTTGTCGTTGTAATCCACAGGGAGAAGTTCCCCTGTGTCAGGCATCCATTTTCGATACGGATAACCGGTCTGGTCTATGTACGAGACTGTCAAGATGTTATCCAAGGAGGCCTTGCCAACTCCGCCGACGAATCTCGCACGGGCTGAGAATGAGTCCGAAAGGCCACAGTTGGATCCGTCATATTCATTGATGAAGAATCCGTCGGTATGTCCGTAGGCGGCGGCGAACCCGAACCGGCCCTTGTAGGTCGAGAGTTTCGCGGACAAAGAGGATGCGCTGCCATATTCAATGGTGCCTCTCGTGCCTTGGTATGCGGTTGGAGAAAGTGTCTCGATGGAAAGGACTCCGAGCATCGAGTTTCGTCCGTAGAGGGTTCCTTGAGGTCCGTGCAGAAAATCAATCCTGCGGATGTCGGAGAAAGCGAAATCGTAGCAGTTCTTGTCCAGAATCGGCACGTCATCCACATAGAGTCCGATGACCGGATTGTCCATCCTGGAACCAAGGCCACGGACATAGATCGTCGAGGTCATCGAAGTGCCATAGTCCGGCATATTCAACCCCGGAATCACGGATGAAAGATCCTTGGGAGACGAGATTCCTCTTTCTTCCATATTCCTCATAGTCAACGAAGTGATGGAGGTCACCCCTGTGATTGAGGCCGACCGTTTCACGGAAGAGGTCACGACCGAACCGGCGATCGTATCTTTGACCTCTGTCACCGGAGTGGACGCTATCAGTAAGGATGTCAATAAGGATGCAAGCATATCGGACAAATTCGGGCGCAAAGATAGTCCCAACGCAGTTTGCAAACTTATGATAATCAGATTTCGGCTTGGATTTTTTATGCATGGCACAGCCTCTGCGTTCCGGTGCCGGCAGGTCATGGCGGCCATTCACCCGGATAGGGCGCGCGAAGCGCGTAGGCCGCCATGGCCTGCAGGTACCGGACGCCCACTGTTTTAAAGGATAGATTACATGCCTCTGAAGTCAGTCGGTGACATTCCGACCAGTTTTCTGAAGAAGCGCGAAAAGTAGGCTGGATCCTCGAAGCCAAGCCTGTAGGATACTTCTGAGATCGGGATGCCATGATCATGGAGAAGGGTTCTGGCCAAAGCAAGACGCGCGTTCTCTATCCACTCTCCCGCACTGCGCCCTGTCTCGGACTTGACTACACGGTTCAGATGGTTAGGAGTCACGCCCAGTTCCTCCGCATAGCCGGACACTCCGCCGAACGGACGTGAAGTGTCAAAGACCCGGCCAAGATATGCGGAGCAAAGTCTGGCTGACGCGGTTCCGTTGTTCTGAGGAATGACGTTGTCAAACTCTCCAAGCAGGACTTCCAGCAATCCTTGAATCGTAGGAAAATCTTCCGAGAACCGGGTCATTCTGATCAGAAGCTCATCGAAGAAAACCTTGTCCTCCATCGGAACAGTCATCACACTCGGCGCCCTGAGTCTCAGCACCCTATGTCCGGAATTACGCAGCAGCCCGGAAGAGAACGCTCCCATATACCCGATGGAATCCTTGAAATATTTCACGGAATATGCCGACTGCGGCGGGATCAAGGCGCAATCCTGCCCCCGCAACAGATAGGGATGGCCATCGACATCCGCAAGCACCTCTCCGGAAATAAGATAGATAAACGACCAGTCTTCCCTGACCATCCTATGCATCGGCTGAGCCGTAATATGTCCCGCCGCGTTCAGCGGCCTGATCACGAATTGTCTCATTTTCCCTGCAAAAATAGCAAAAGAAAACCATCTATGAATATTCCAGGAAGCGGAGTGACGGTTAGGAACATATACAAAAAAGAAAAATGCTATCTTTGCAGCCTTATTTTGAAAAAGGAATATGGTTAGGACAAAGGAAAGCAAGGCCAAAGGGTTCTTTTTCGGGATATTGGCCGCTGTCAGTTATGGTGTGAACCCTCTGGGTGCGAAGTACCTTTACGAGGAGGGGTTGAATGTGGAGTCGGTACTGTTTTACAGGTACGGACTTGCGGCGCTGATCATCGGAATGATCATGGCAGGAAAGATGATCGCCGGGAGGAAGGTCGCTTCGACAAGCTCAGCGACTGGAAAAGATTCCGCCACCGAGCCACATTCTTCGGTCACTGAGCCTGTCGAAGTGACCGGATACGAGTCATTCAAGGTCAGCCGTGGTGAACTCTCGACGCTGACCGCCCTCGGACTGCTGTTCGTGATCTCCTCGCTGACACTGTACTGTAGCTTCCTGTACATGGACAGCGGAGTCGCCTGCTCCCTGCTCTTCGTTTACCCGGTGATGACAGCCGTCCTGATGGCCATGCTCTATGGAGAGAAGATCACGAAGGCCACAGCGGCAGCCATAGCGCTCTCGCTGGTAGGAGTCCTTCTTCTCTACAAAGGTGACGGCGAAACCGTCCTCAGTACCGTCGGAGTGCTTCTGGTCATGGTCTCCGCCCTGAGCTACGCACTCTACATCATCGTGGCCAACCGAGCCTCCGCACCGGAATCCGAGCTGGGGACCGGGCACAGCAAGTTATCCAAATATATTCCTTTGCCACACAGGGTGACAATCCACAGGCTTGACATGTCGGCGATGAAGCTTAGTTTCTACGTGCTTATCGTCTGCGCCGTGTCGATGGTCCTGTTCTCGTTCACATCTGCGGAAAGGCATCTCATGCCGCTTGTCACCGGCCGCGAATGGGGATATTCATTGATGCTCGCCATCGTCCCGACCGTATTCTCGCTCGTCTCTATGGGAATCGCCGTGCGCATCATCGGTTCCACACCGACAGCCATCATGGGTGCCCTTGAGCCGCTCACTGCGGTCGTGATCGGACTCACTGTCTTCCACGAGGCTCTGACCGTCAACCTGGTAGTCGGCATCCTGCTGATCCTCACGGCGGTGATCACAATCATCCTCAGCAAGGGGAAAGCAACCGCATAGGCGGCGAAATTTGTCATCATGCAGAAAATAAGGGAAATACTCAGGATCGGTCTGCCGATCATGCTCGGACAGGCGTGCGTGATCATTCTGGCGTTCGCCGACAACATCATGATCGGGTGGCACAGCGTGGACGAGCTCGCCGCGTCATCGTTCGTGAACAATGTCATGAACCTGTTCATCCTCACCGAATTGGGATTCGCGACCGGGATGACTCCGATGATAGGTGCGGACAACGGGACCGGCAACATCAAAGGAATCGGGATCACGGTGAAAAACGGTCTCATGACAAACGGAATCATCGGCGGGATCAGCATCATTCTCCTTACAATCATCTACTTCTGTCTTGATCACTTCGGCCAGGCACCTGAATTGATGCCTTACATCAAGCCTTATTTCGCCATCATCGGAATCTCTACCCTGTTCGCCCTCGGATTCAATGTCCTCAAGCAATTCACGGACGGAATATGCCGCCCGATGATCTCGATGACCCTGCTGATGATCGGGAACCTGCTGAATATATTCGGAAACTGGGTGCTGATCTACGGCAAGCTCGGATTCCCGGAAATGGGGCTCACCGGAGCCGGCATCAGCACGCTCGTCTCCAGAGCGCTGATTCTTCTCGTGTTCGTCGTATTCATATTCAAGTCAAAGAAAATGAATGAATATGCCCGCGCGTTCAAAGAGGCGCTCCTTTCCCGCGGCGAGATGAAAACCGTATTCAAGATGGGCTACCCGGTCGGCATCCAGATGGCCTTGGAATCCTCCACATTCACATTCGCCGCGGTGATGGCAGGCTGGCTGGGAGTCATCCAACTGGCGGCTCACCAAGTGGTCATCACCATCTCGCAGCTCTTCTTCCTGATGATGCAGGGGCTCTCGTTCGCAGTCTCGATCCTCGTCAGCAACGCTTTCGGCAGAAAGGACTTAGGGTCTGTCCGTGAATATGCCCGCAAAGGTTACTTCATGACACTCGGCATCTCCGCCACGCTGTCGGTGCTGCTTTACTGCTTCCGCTACCAGGCCGCCGGAATATTCACAGACTCCCCTGAGGTCTCGGCGATGGCTGTGTCGCTTTTCTTCCTGCTCTTCGCCTACCAGTTCGGCGACGGTCTCCAGCTCTGCTTCGCCAACGTGCTGCGAGGCATCCAGGATGTCAGGCCGATTATGTACGCCGCGTTCGTAAGTTACTATCTCATAGCGATTCCGTCAGCATACGTCCTCGGCTTCAAGACCAGTCTCGGCATCCACGGAATATGGCTGGGCTTCCCCATCGGCCTCACCCTCGCCGGAATCTTCTTCTACGCCCGCTACCGCTCCGACCTCAAGAGGTTCGGCAAATCATAGTGTAAGCATAGGCTTAAATATTAAATGAAAAATAATGGCATCCAAACAAATTGGGCATAATGAGATCGACATGCTTCATGGACCGTTGTTCATGAAGATTCTTTTGTTCGCGCTGCCGTTGGCTGCGAGCAGTGTGCTGCAGCAGCTGTTCAACTCGGTGGATGTGGCGGTGGTGGGACGGTTCGCAAGCAGCGAAGCGCTGGCGGCGGTGGGGAGCAACGCTCCGGTTATCAATCTGCTGATCAATCTGTTTGTGGGCATATCGATGGGTGCCAATGCGGTCATCTCCAACCATATCGGGCAGAATGACAGGGAAAAGATACGCAGTGCGGTGAGCACCTCAGCGGTCGTGGCGCTGCTCAGCGGCGTTTTCCTGATGGTGTTGGGAACGGCGGTAGCGGGGCCGGTGCACAGGATGATGGGGACACCGGTCGAGGTCACGAGGATGGCGGTGTCATACCTCCGGATCTACTTTCTGGGCATGCCGTTCATCATGATCTTCAATTTCGGGTCGGCGATCCTGCGAAGTCTCGGCGACACCCGGCGGCCTCTTTACATCCTGATATGGGCCGGGATCATAAACACAGTGCTCAACCTGTTGTTTGTCATCGTCTTCCACATGGGAGTGGAAGGTGTGGCGATCGCCACCGGCATCTCCAACCTGTTCAGTGCGGTGATGGTGGTCCAAATTCTGCTACGGGAGCAAGACCCTTACAAGCTGCACCTTGACGACATGCACATCCAGAAGGACGAACTTTCACACATGCTGGAGATCGGTGTGCCGGCGGGACTGCAAGGAGTGGTGTTCTCCATCTCCAACGTGATCATCCAGGCCAGCATCAACAGCTATGGTTTCAACGCGGTCGCCGGTTCGGCGGCGGCTTTGAACTTCGAGCAGTACTGCTACTATGTCATTGCGGCGTTCAACGGGGCGGCGATCAGCTTCGTGGGGCAGAACTACGGAGCCGGGAATATGGACAGAGTCAAAAGAATATTCCTGATCTGCATGGGGTTAGGCACTCTTTCCTGTGCCTTGCTCAACTGGGTGTTCGCCGGATGGTCCGACTTTTTCCTCGGACTGTTCACGGATTCCCAGACGGTGAAGGATTTCGGCACGATCAGGATGCGGACCGTGCTGATGTTCCAAGGACTGGCATGTCTCTACGAGATCCCGGGGTCAGCACTGCGCGGCATGGGCCGGTCGATGCTCCCGACCCTGCTGACGGTCTTCGGAACATGTGTCCTGCGCATCGCCTGGGTTTACACCGTCTGTCCGGTCTGGGAAGGTTTCCATGCGTTGATGTTCGTCTATCCTGTCTCTTGGATCATCACCGGCATAATGGTCATGACCGCATACCTTATCACATTCCGCAGAATCCAGCTGAAATCATTAACGGTCTGATGCTCAATTGATGGGGACTCACTCTTTGTTCCTCAATCACTTACCGATTCTTGCCCTTCCAAAATGACCGGCAGGAATCATGAATATATTCATTGATTGAATGTTGCTAATCACGGTGAATATTTACTATTTTTGTGGCTGATTGCAAAAAGCCACATTGATTATGACACCTCCGGCAAATGATTTTTCTGAAATATTCAAGAACCCCAATCCAGCGCAACAAGAGTTGATGGATCTGATTGACAGCAGGATAGAAGACGGCATGGATCGGTCCGACATTGAGGAGTCGTTGATCGGAGACATGATGGATGAAACTCCTTTCCACTTCTGCATGTCCTATGCTCTTTGGAAACTTGAATCAGATCGTGAAAAGGAATTCGACACCCTTCTCGAACAAAAGGTAGCCGAGATGAGTTCCGGCAATGATTCCGACTCCGGGACCGCGCCTGAAGATCCGGCCCCCCTCTCGCCACAAGAGATCATGGAGATTGTGAACGGACTGCCAGGCTGGGGCAACCTAAAGAAGAGGATGGAGGAAGTGATAACCTGCCACGCCACCGGTGAACGCCGCGGCATCATGGATCTTAAGAAGAACCTTCCGGTGATGCACACCATTCTCATCGGAAATCCAGGTACCGGGAAAAGTTACTGTGTACGCTACCTGTTGCACCTATATAAAAGCCTCGGTATGCTGGACAGTGACATCATCAGGTATACAACCCTCACTAAAATATCCAACAACACCGTTTCCAGCGAGGTGAATTGCGCGGTCGGGGGAATTCTTGTCTTTGAGAACGCCCATGAACTCTATCATAGCGAGAACAAAGCCATCGACACAGAGCAGCAGATTGTACGAAGCCTCATCGATGAACTTGAAGACCCTATGAAACAATCCTCCTGGATGCTTGTGCTGAGCGGAGAGCCCAAAGGTATGGAGAGTCTTCTGGCCACTTACCCGGAACTGAAAAAGCATTTCCAAGAGCCAATCTATATGGGGGATTTCACACCGGAGGAACTGTACGGTATCGCTGACAATTGTTGTGGAGACAGGGACATAATCCTATCCTCCGAGGCAAGGAAAAAACTGGAGATGTTCATCCTGCACAAGTACAATCTCCGCGGCCCGGACTTCGAGAACGCAAGGTTTGTCCAACGGCTTTTCGATGAGCGCGTCATTCCGGCGATGTACCGTCGTCTCTCAAGGGAATCCGGCAATGACAACGCCTACGATCTGAGCTTGGTCTTGCCAGAGGACATTCCTTCGATCAGAGGTCGCGCCGGTGACGCCATGAACGAGCTTGACGAACTCATCGGTCTAGCGAAGATCAAGACAAAAGTCAAGGACTACCTCAACGCAGTGAGACTCGCATCCAAGCGGATGGAGTTCGGACTGCCGACAAGCATGCCCCGCCTTCACATGGCATTTCTCGGAAATCCGGGAACCGGGAAGACAACCGTGGCCGAGATAATCGGCAAGGTGTTCGCCGAATTGGGAATCCTGTCCGGTGGAAGGGTGATACGCACGGAGAAAAGCCAGATGGTCGGTCAGTACATCGGTGAGACGGAATTCAAGATGAACAACTTGCTGTCCAGGGCCCGGGGCAACATCCTGTTCATCGACGAGGCCTACCAACTGGTAGAGGGAGGCGAGAAGGATTTCGGGCGCATAGTGATGAACTCTCTTCTTACGGAACTTGGCAGGGACAATCTGGACATGGTAGTGATTCTCGCCGGATACACGGCTCCGATGAAGAAACTTCTGGAAAGCAATGAAGGAATAGAGAGTCGTTTTCCGAACGTTTTCAATTTCGAGGACTACACGACCGAAGAACTTTTGGAAATCGGAAAACTAATGATCCGCAAGCAGGGATTCAATCTTACCAAGGGAGCTGAACAGAACATGATGACCATCATCCAAACTGAGTCCGAGAAGCCTTCCCCACGTTTCGGCAATGGACGATTCGTGTCGAACTTACTTCAGAACGAGATACTTGCGACACTTGGGGCAAGAACCTCAAAAATGGAAAACCCGACAGCCGAAGATCTCAGCACGATTCTCCCCGAGGATGTCGTGATCGGCAAGAAACAGAAAGATGTGGTCTTTGACGATGCCGCCATTGACTCGGCTCTGAGACGGCTTGACAACCTTGCCGGCCTAAGCAATGTCAAGCAAGCGATCCACAACTTCGTCCGCTCGGCTCGCTACCTCCATTCAATCGGAGAACCTTACGTCGGCAAAGGACTTCTGTCCTGGAGGTTCATCGGCAAGAGCGGCACGGGCAAGAGCACGGTAGCCGAAATAATGGCCACAATTCTCAAGGGTATGCGCCTCATCGCCAACAGCCACATAACAGAGATAAAAGGCGAACGAATATTCAATGTTTCAGAGGCCGACTGTGACACCGTGCTTCAGGAAGCCGTAAAGAAATCATGTAACGGATTGATATTCATAGATGTCGATGATTCAAAATTCAACGAGGCGAGGCTTGGTTACGGCCGCGGCGTGGAACAGATACGACTAAAAGTCAAGGAATTGACTGTCGAGAGCGGTGGTGAGTGCGCTCTGATTCTCGCTGAGCTGGACGCTCCGAACAAGAACGTGGCCGAGCAACTGTCTGACGGCGGAGTCTATGAGTTCGACCACACTTTGGTGTTCAAGGATTTCACTCCTGAAGAACTCTTCCAGATCCTTTGCGGATGTCTGGAAAAGTACTCGGTAAGTTTCAGTCCAGCCGCCGAAAGACACATAAAAGAATTCCTATATTCGCTCAGTTCCTCGATCGGAGCATCGGCCAGAACAATGAAACTTATGTCACGCACAATCTACCAGCAGGTAATCCTCCGCGAATCCGGTCTGGCCCGCCCACCAAAGTCCCATCAGGTCCAGCTCGCCGACATCGAGACATTCAAGTGGGATTCCAAGAAAGGGAAGATCGGGTTTTAGCGGATCGGACCCTGAATTCCGCACAACGCTCTGGTGCGATAATGCCATTTTTTGCGCCTGTCACGTCACTTTTTCACTCTGTCTGAAGCATAAAAGCCACAAAATGCTCCTCTCATAGTGATCATTCACCATGGGAGGAGCAAACTTTGTATGAAAACGTATATATCTATAAATGAGCATATTCTAAATTCCTGCCCTTCCACGATGCCTGGCAGAATCACGGAATATATTCATTCATAATCACTTAATAAACTCATTACAGATTTGGCCCGTGGTTTTGAGGTATGAGAGCCAGGCGAGGAAGTGGTTGATGTCGGCCTCGACGCTGTCACGGTTGGCCACCTGCCAGAGGGTCTGGGCCTCAAGGAGATCGGAGAGGGTCTCGGTGCCGGCATCGTAATGGAGGCGGCTGACACGGACGTTCTCCTCTGCGGAAGCGGTGTTGCTTGCGGCCAGAGCACGTTCATATTCAGACTCATCCAACTCGTTGGCGGCCTTGGACATCTCAAGGGTCATCAGCTCGTAGTTGCTGTCGCGCTCGGAGACGGCCTGCTCGTACTTGGACTTGTCGGACTTGACCTTGTAGAAATGCTCGCCGAAGTGGAAGATCGGGATGCCGACCTTGGCACCGACACTGAAACCGGCCTTGTCGATGAATGTCTCATCGCTGACGGTCAGGCCGTGGGTGTAGCCATAGCCAGCGAATATCCCGGCCTGAGGGAGAGCGTCGGCCCTTGTCATACGCACCTGCTGGGCGGCTGCCTGGACCTTCTTGTCAAGCATCTGGTACTCAGGTCTGCCGGAAATGGCAGTCGAGCCAGACACAGAGCCGGACTCAGGTAACGAGGATTCCGCTACATCCACCTCACTGTCAAGAGGATAACCGATGTAGTGACAGAGATTCATCTTCGCGAGACGGACAGCATTCTCAGTACGTTTGAGATTCAACGCCCCTTCATTGACCTTAACCTCAACCTTCAGAACGTCATTCCTGTCGCTCATTCCGGCGGCCTCGGCCTTACGGACTGTCTGCAAGAGCTCTTAAAGAAGGTCATTGTACTGGAGCTGGACCTTATGCAGTTCCTTGGCACGGATGACGTTGGCGTAGGCGGTGGCGGCGACCATCGCCAGCTTCACCTTAAGCTCAGGGTCCTCAAGCTTACTCATCTCATAGGCGGAATACGCTCCACCGATGACCAGCACGGCGATCAGGAAATAGACAAGCTTGTTGTTCCTGAAAGCCCAGTTTCCGAAATCAATACTCATAACAAACCTCCCACGTTAGTTGAAGCGGTTTTTGGAAGAACCTTCACGGCCTGTCCCTCAACCAGTTTGTGCACACCTGCGGTGACAATCACATCTCCCGCGGCAATTCCCGAAAGTATGGTCATCGTCCCGTCCGAGCGAAGGTCATCAACCTCAACCGTCCTCTTCGCGACAACCTCGCCGGAGAGCAGCCAGACGCAGCTTTTCCCACCATCACTGAATATGGCGGAAGCCGGAACGGCCATTCCCTCGGTCTGCCCGTCCTGTGAATATACCTTGACCATAGCGTTCATTCCCGGAGCCACACCGGCATCCTTTCCGGCTATGGCCAGACGGACAGCGTAGAGCTGGTTGGCATTGGCCTTAGGACTCGTGCTGAGATAGCGGAGCTCGACAGCCTTGTCCTGAAGGAAGCCGAACGAAGCCTAGAAACGGCAGTTTCTACCGATGGATGAATATTCCTTGGCCGGCACATTGATCTCAACCTCAAGGGATTAGCCGGACACAAGGCACAGAACCGGCATTCCAGCGCCAACCACACCAGTTCGAAGAAGTCCAACATCCCCTCGGGAAGAAAAAAGCCGAGGTAGTGCTCGTAGAGCTTTGCTTGTGTAGTATCCTTATCCATGACTACAAAGATACTTCCTTTCACGGAATCTACCTTAACGGCTGGATTTTTTTATCATATCAGACACGGATATTTGCTGGTGAGCCGTAAATTATTCAAGACTATTAAAAACTGTTATTGTGGCTGTGATAGTGTTTATTCCGTGATGTCCTTTTCTCTCAATCTGTTCTGTACAAGATCGCGGGAGAGGGCCTTGTATTTTATTGAGACGGTGTAAGAGCAGGTAAACATGCCGGCTTCATCTTTTGTGGGGGTGCCGGTCTGCTGCACTCCGGAGACGAATCTGTTCATCGGGGCATTCTTTCCTTCAAAGAACTTCTCCAGATAGAATTTGTTCTTGGCGGTCACTGTCTCCACAATCTTCTCGTCATTGTTGAAACCTTCCACTCCTTTGTCAAACAGACAGTGAAACACAGTCTCTTTTGCCGAGATGCTTGTGTCGCTCTTTTTTGAAGCGATGCCTTGCACCTGAAATGTTGCGACACCGTTGTCAATTTCCATCAGTTCAACGCTTCCTGTGTGCTGAACCTGTGCCAAAGCGGAGACCGCGGCCAGAATGGCCGCGGCAATAAGTAATAATCTTCTCATTACAGAGAGTCCATAAGTATGTCAAACTTAGGAGGACGGGATGTCACTGTGAGCTTAAGCCCGCTGTCAAAGGCATTCTGAATCTCAACACCGCCCTTTATGACGTTACAAAGAGTAAGTGTACCGCTTTTGATCTCTTTTGCTTTCAGTTCCCCGATCTTCTCGGAAATCGTCTCTCCGGCTATGTCCACTTCTTTATAGACCTCGAAAGCGTTTCCGGCGGCGACACCGTCGTTCGAGCCAATGCTTATGTAAAGAGTCTTTGCTCCTTTCTTGGGATGGGTCTCGGCGATGGATTTGATTTCTCCCGAAACACGGAATTGGTTGTTGACAAGTTTTTTCATGTCATCCTGAACCAGCGTGAAAGCATCAACATAAGCCTCATTGTATCCTGCGCTTGACGAACCGTAGTGAGTTTCTTTCTTGCTTCCCCTTGCGCTTCCATCAGCCACATTCGTAATCATCCATGTGTATTCAAGGGTGGTCTTGTAGGTGGTCTTGCCGTCAGTTGTCTCTTTCTTGCTGGTGAAGGCTGAGATTTGTGCCGTCAGCAGACAGTCCACCTTGTCTTCGCGCAATTTGGCGATGGCCTCCGCTGTGTCACTGGACAAACCACTGATGCTGTTTCCATCAATGACTGTAAGACGAGGCGATGCCATCAGTCCGGAAATAATCTCACTCCGCAGCTTCTCGGCCCATTTCGAGTCTATTCCAGAAATGTGATCGATTTCACCCACAACAAGGGTGTTCTTCTGTGCGCTCATGCTCAATGATAAAAGCGCAGCCGCCAACAATAAAACTGTTTTTTTCATAATTAAATGTTTTTAATAAATGTTGTTTGCTATACTTTTTATTATTAAATAATTTATGCCTTTGTGCCAAATGCCTTAATTTTAACGGCGCATGTTTGGGATTGTCTGTCACACCGTCGAAAAAACTAATCTGAAGCCAGTCGAAAACCTACTTTTCCATTGCAGTCCGACGGTTTCATGTGTCCTCTGACAGCACAGCGAAGCATCCACGGATCATCGGCGAAACTTCCGCCACGCACAATTTTTTGGATTCCTTTTTCCGGGCCTGTCGGGTTTACCACAGCATCTGCCTTATAACGTGAAAGATAGTCAGAACACCATTCCGCCACATTCCCTGACATGTCATAAAGACCATAGGCATTCGGAGACTTTGTGGCAAGAGGGGATGTTGACACCCCGGTAACCGCCACTTTCACTGATTTCCCACCGGAAGGCTCATCCGGAGGCCCACCTGCCCGAGCGGCAAATTCCCATTCAGCCTCGGTCGGAAGTCGAAAATGAGTTCCTGACATTGCATTAAGCTTCTCTATGAATTCTTGAACATCATACCAAGAGACATTCTCAACAGGCAGATCATCTCCTTGGTGAAGTGAAGGATTGCTGCCCATCACGGTTTTCCAAAGGGTCTGTGAGACTTCAGTTGTACCTATTTTATAACCTTTCAGACTTACGGAATGGACCGGCTGCTCATAACTCATCGTGCTCGCTTTCCCGTTTTTCGCAGTTGAGCCCATCTGGAAAACCCCACCAGGGATATCCACCATTTCATAAGAAATGCCATTGAGAGAAAAACTGCCTTCCGCCTTCAAAGGAACAGAGACGGAACCTTTGCGGCGGAGAGCTATTTCAAAACTGATGCGTTCGGTATTGTAGCCTGGCGCCTTGATTTCAAGAATATGCGTTCCCTCCGGACCCTCATATTCAAAAGGCAGGATGCTGGAGAGTTTTTCTCCGTCAACGTACACATCCGCATTACGTACATTGCTCTCGAATCGCATTTTTCCTGTAGGACCTGTATAGGCCACCTGAGGAATCTCCACCTGCATTATGTAAGTAGATTTTTTCTGTAGCGGCTCCTGAAACTCATAGCGAAGCGGCAGATATTTCATGGTCTTGATGTTCAGCCACCAAGACTTGTCCACCATATACACCCACCATTCTCCATCTTTGAACTCAGACTTCACCACAGACCCTTCAAATGTGACATCCTGCAGCACGAGACCAATTTTTACCAAGGCGCACATCTCTCCGTTCAGGTCCTTCACTTCATAACGTACCGCGCTGATGTCGCTTGGATCGATGTGGAAATCCTTGACGGTGAGTTCCTGACCCCAAGCAACCAGCGAGATTGCCATAACGGTTAATATCGCAAACAGTCTTTTCATCCGTCAAATCTTGAAATTGTCCAATGTGAATATGTCATCGTCAGGCGTTTCCATTGGCTGCCATGTACGGACGTTGATTTGCGGGGAGTCGGGGTTCTCGAAATTCCAGACAAGGAACAATATTCCCTCGTCACTGTAAGTCGAGGAATTCCAGTGCTGGATAAGGGTAACACCATAGAAATTCGGATTGGCTCCGTGGCGCAGCACCTTGATCTCATCGAATTTGACATTGATATATCCATTGCGCGCGAAGACTCGCTTCAGGTTGGCGAGATATTGCTGCTTGCTTTGCTTGGTGTACTGTATCTCAGGCCTTGTGGAGCGGATCTGTAGCTCGTTGGGCACACGTCTGATGACCTTCCCTGTGATGATAAGAGCATCTTCACTGAAAACCGCATCCATAAAATTAATATCCTTTTGGTTGTAGGCGTTGCGGAACTGCTCCACATAGTGCAGTATCTGCATGCGACGGTCAAGGTCATCAAGTTCCACACCTTCTTTCATTATTCTCATGTACTGGTTGATGCCGATGGTGAAATTGAAATCCACGATACGCCCTGACTTGTCGAAATCTATGCTGACCTCCTGAATCTTGTTTCCTGTGTAAGTGTCATCCAAAGGCTTCATTTCCATTTCAATGTTCCGTACCTGCCAGCCACTGGACTGTCCGCCGCCAAGACGTAGACAGTTTGTGACAATCTCATCGTCAAGAGTCCTGAAGTGTACATTCTCCCAAAGCATTGCTATGCTGTGGGAGGCCATGTCATCAATGTCAATGCCGCTGAAGTTAACATAACTTCCGCTTGCCTCGGCGACGTTGATCGCTGTAAGCAGGTTTGAGACCTGCCGCTCCACCCGTGTTTTCAGCGATGTGTCTGAAAGCCCGTCTCCTATTTCAAAATCCACTTTGTTTTGGGCTGACGCCGTTGATAAAACGATGGACAATGCTGTTATAAAGAGTATTTTTTTCATCTTATTTTGAGAATGTAAACCAAACTTTATCGTAACCATTGTAATTGTCGGAAGTCTTGCCAAGCGACCTGAAGTCAGTGCGGTCAGCGTTTCCCGGCCCCAACACTGTTACCACGGCGGAATCCTTTCCTATCAGAAGGAACACATCAGCAGGATTTCTGCATGATTCCATTGGGCCGGTCTTTTTTATCTTGAATTCAGCCTTGAGACGGGTAAGAATCGACCGTGCCTCGGAGTAACTTGCGGCTGAGAGCAGCTTGTCCACAACTTCTTGCTGCCATGCGACCTCAAGTTTGAGAGATGGATCGCCGGCGGCGGCATTCTGCCTTGCAGGTGTCACAGGCTGAATGTTGTTTTCCACACTAACCTCATTTCCGTTATCCTTTTTCACGGTGCTTGAGGATGTGTTATCCACAAGTGTCACGTTGTCCACGTTAAGTATGTTGCTCTTCTTGACGTACAGGAACACCTTAACCATGTCTCCCCGGCGAATCTGAAGAGAGTCTCGTTGCCCTTGGATGTCGCGGATGAGGATGTCCTTGTCGCGGAAAGATTTCTTGGACTCGGCATATTCCTTGATCTGGATCAGAAGAAGGTCATTCGCCACGTCAAAGGCGTCCGCCGCGGTTTCCATCGTGGCTTCGGCGTAGAGATACAGAGGATTCCTTTTTATGGAATTCATCTTCTTTGTGTTCTGCCCCCACATTGGAATGACAGCTGTCAGAATTGTGACTATAAACAATAAACGTTTCATCATTATAGCATTATCTCTTCGAACAAATATTTGATGGAGTGAGTCGGAACAAAAGGTGTAAGTCTGGCTCGCACGTTACCCTTTCCGAGGGCGATGACAGAGTGTGGGAACTTTATACGAAAGATGTGATTGTAGGCCGCCGCTTCGTTCCTGTAAATCACCAGCGCCTCCATTCCCTCCTTGTCCTCCGCGAGGACTCCGCAATAGGTTTTGCATCCGCTGTTCGCGGCATAGGCGGCGATCGAGTTGATCGGGCTGCTGAAATTCACACTTTCCAGTCCATACACACTCATTGAGACATCAATGACAATGTCAGAGTCGCGGATGAGTCCGGACACCAGATTGTGCAGGGTTTCTTCCTCGAAAAGAATGCTGTTGACAGGTTTCATGTCTTCACCCGTGAAGAAAGTGTCCGCTGACAGAGAAGGAAAATAATACTCCCCATCCCTGATGACAGCGATTCCGTCCTCCCGTGTTTCCGGATTGTCAGGAGAATGGGGCGGCCCGTTGAATGTGGATGATTGTATTTCAGACGGAAGCCGTCTGCCGTTTTCCACCATATTCCTCCCCGTGAGCAGTTCCAAGTCGGAAGGGAACACCATCTGTCCGTCCTGCCACTTGAATATATACCTTGAGTGGGATATGTTGTGAATTTCAAGAATCCCATGACCGCCCGGGCAAAGGGTTTTCAATGAAGCCAAGGATCCTTGACTGAATATGACACCATCTTCCAACAGTTGTGTGTCGAGCGATTTCTCTCGTTTGACCGGAAGATCTGCCTCAAGAGCGTATCTTTCCAGAAAATCGCACACGACCGGACCTGTCAGCAAGCGTTCCTGAGTGGAGAAGAAACTGTAGCCGATGTGTTCTATTACTCCTCTTTCCCTTATAATGGTCACAGGCGTGTTCATGAACGTAAGTGCAGCCGTGTGCTCCCCGTCCGGAAGAGACACCAGATTTTCCTCACCCAGTGCCTTTCCCATCCTTTCGAGCAGGTCGCTTCTGTAGGACAGTTCCCCGCCCAGAAGAAGTCCTGGCAGAAACAGCCCCAGCAGAACCGCGCTTATGTTACGAACTCGTTTCATCAGTACCCGATGGTGAAGCTCTCCTGACCTCCGCCCGGATGATGGATGTATCCTTGGACAAGCTTGCCATCCTTGAACTTGGTGTTTACAAGCCTGTCTCCTTTGGCCACCTGCTTGTAAGAGCCGTTCTTAAGGTCGATTGTGTGAGATTTTGTTATGATGACCTCTCCTCCCAAGCCATGTGGCCTGCCGCCTTTCATCGGACCTTCGTAAGTGCCCCATCCGAGGTTGTAGGTTTTTGCGACAGGTTGTGGATCAGGCTGTGGATCCACGGGATTAAGGGTGTCCGGTGGCGTGGTGGTGTCGGTACTGTCCCCTCCATGATTCACTTTAGGCGTGTCCACAATCTGGCTAGGCCCACATCCATCAGGATTGTGCGGACCTTTACCGCCTTTGCCTTTGACACCTAACAGATAATAAGCCGATCCACCGGCCACCAGAACCGCCGCGATGGCAGCGATGAGTATCCAGTTCCCCTTGGGTTTCTGTTTGATTTCTTCAAGTTCCTGTCCGCATTTCGGACAGACGAATTTCCCGTCCACTTCCTCCAGATCGGTTTCCTGAAAGATTGTCTCTTTGTCGGCTTCTGCGCAGACACCGTAATTGGTGCATTTATAAGTTTTTGCCATGGTATTCGTTAATTTTTGAGTGTTTGTATCGCTTTCTTGGCCGCCTCAAGGAACTCGAGGAAGGCTGGTGACCCCTGATTGTTGCCTGTTTCCGGAAGAAGGGTGCTGTTGAGAAGTTCCTGCACCTTAGGACGCAGGTCGTTTATCCTGTTCTCCACATTCAGGTACTGTCCTTTCATCTTCGACTCGACCTCTTCCTTCATTCTTTCGCAGAAGTCCTCTGTGAACAGTTCGCCGGTCCCTATTTCGGAGAATTTGGCCGCGAGAGGTTTGAGTGTCTCGAAACCTGTGTCCTCATCGACATCCACGGTGCCGTACATCTTGCGGCCTGTCCCGTCCATCACATCGCCGTACTTGATGATGCCCATGACGTAGGCAAGAATCACCCAGCCCATATATTCTTTCCTCAACTGTGACTTCTGCTTTTCCTGTGCCATGAACAAGTCAGGAAGACCGTCTCCACCCTCGCCTTCGCCGAAGAGGATGATCTTGTACTTGCGGACCTCGGACTCACTCATTGTCGGAGTGACGGTGGTGAGATAGTCGAACTTTTCTTTGTAGAAGGTGAGGTTCTGGAGACAGCGGACAGGGAAACAGTAAGCGACACTCATCACGGTTATCTCGTTTTTCCTTTCTCCGGACATGTCCACCTTGACAGTGACACTGGCGTCTGTAGCATTCTCCAATGCTATCTTCAGATTCTCGGCGAATTTCTGGACTTTTTCTTTGCCCTCCACCTTAGGAAGGTTCACAAGCACTCGGCGGCGCATCACTGTGGTTCCGACGATGGTGACAGGATTGTTGGCCACACTCCTGTTAACCTCGCTCGGATTGAATCTTGCGAGAACACCGCTTTCGGAAATGATCTTCCGGGCAAACTGCTGAAGGTCTTCAGCGGAAGAGTATTTCTCGCTGAGCTGTTCGAGTATGTTGCGGTTTATGAGTTTCTCCCTGTCCTCAATCAAGGTGTTGTCGTGAATGGAGATGACCTTTTCACGGACTGTCTTCTCGAAAATGTCGCTGATGGCGTCCTGATCAATCGCGGCATTCGCGCGGGCGAATGTCTTTTCCGTTCCGATGAGTTTCAGGATTTCCTGACGCACGGCTGTGGAGATGTTCTCCTGGTCTTTCTTGCTGTGAATCATCCCTTCGGTGAAGGCCGCCACTTTGGCCTTGTCATAGTAGCGGATCACTGTTCCTTCCAGATTGTCCGTGTCGGCCTCGTCCTTGCAAAGGGTACCGACCTGTTTGTCGCTTCCCTCGATGGCGTCGCTCACCGTGCCGACGAATTCCTCCAGTCGGGAACGCAGGATGTTTTCCTTGCCCACAAGAACTTTGAGCAGGTCAAGAGCGAACCCGCAGGCTTCCACTTCAGTGCGTCTCTGGCAGATCTTCTGCATGATTTCCGAGTAGCTGGCAAGCATCTGCTTGCCCTTGAGGCCTCGGGTTATCAGGCCGGCATCATTATATTCCTTGGCCTTCGCCTGACGTTCCTGCTCAAGTTTGTCAAGAAGCTGGCGGAGTTTGACAGTCCTGTCTTCGAACTGCTTGATTTTTCCCTGCGTCTCAGAGATGATGGTGTCGCTGAGCTCAAGAAGGTTGTTCAGAGCGAATGTGCCGTTGGCCCACTTGTCAAAGAGGTCGGCCTCTATCCTCTGTACGATTTCATCGGCGTGTTTTTCTCGGGCCTCTTTCTTTCCGGCGAAGAAATCCGACACGCCGGCGGCTCGGAAACCGTTCTGGAGACCCTTCGCACACAATTCGTTCAGCTTGGCAATCGGCTGGGACGTGCTTTGGGCATCCTCAAGCCATTTCGGCACCACCTTGCCCCAGTATGCTTGGAATGTCCCCCATTTCCCCTCGTCGGAAGGCAGGATGGGGATGTCCAACATCAGGTGTTTGTCGGAGAATCTCCAGTTTTCAAGAGGATTGCCGAGCTTCTTGTCCTGACCTTTGACATAGTCCGCCCAGTCAACGTTCGCCGGGACGTTGCGGAAGCCGAGATCATCGTTCCAGTTGTTATATCGTAATTGCAAAAGTGATTGACGACCAAGTGAATAGGTGAAATATTCCTTGATTTCCTCTTCTGGGACAACCACCCTCTTGATGCCGAAAGACCCCACGGTCTTGGTCCTGTACGGGATGATCGCCCCGTTCTTGGCCTTTTCGTACATTTCATTGAGTTCCGTGATGTTCTCGAAGGATGTGCTTCGGATGAAGTCTCCGGTGGTCTTGTCATTGAACTCTATGAATACTTTGCTGTATGCAAAATCGGCGACAACTTGAGGCAGCTCTCCAAGTGAGTCAAGGGTCACGCCTTTTTCATTTTCATTGGTGTAAACCATCAGACCGTCGGCAACACGCTTGATCCCGTCGAATTCAAGTCTGCCTGTGGCTGACATTCCGGTGAGATCGTAAGGCTTCCACGCTCCGCAGAGAAGGGCGTTGAGTTCCTCGAGGGCGGCATATCCGTTCGCGTGATACCTTCCCTCGTCACTTCCCGCAGGAGGAGTGATTTCTGGAATCATTGTGTAGGCGACTATGTTGGTGCCGACCGCCTTGCCACCACTTGTTGTCTGATACTCACCCTTGAATGCCGGAATCATACGTGTCTGGGCGACAACGTCTACAATCGAACCCGAGCCTGTCCCGCCGGCGAGACCTCCGAATATGTAGATGCAGGTGCCGCTGGCTTTGCTGATCTCACTCACCCTCTTGTAGACGTTCTCCATCGCGGCGCGGTACATTGACACATTGGCTCCGAACAGAATCCTTCCCGCGCGGCGCATCTGGCCGGCGGCGACACCGAGTGTGCCGATGCTCTTCTGCATGACCTCTGGATCACCGACCACGCCTTTCAGACCCGGATAACTCGAAGGGTTGGCGAAGATCTGCTCAAGTTGTATGCCTTTGATGAACAGGAATTCGTTGGCGTTGAACTGTGCGTTTTCTCCAAGCACGTACCAGCTCTTGTCGCCAGGATGCATCATTTCGTCCGTGGTGTCAACGTAAAGGAATCCGATAGGAAGTTTGGCTCTTTCTTCAGGAGTGAACTCTTGGAACAGACGTTTTTTGAAAGCCTTCAGTACTTTTCCGCCCGTACCGCCAAGGCCTACTAAAATGTGGTTTTGTTGTGGAATATTCATAATGTCGCAGTTTATATATTGTCAAAATCAAATTTGTCAGAATAATTGTTATCCTTCTCCTCCTCTTCTGTATGACGGAAAAGATCCTTGTAGGCCAGAAATCCGATAATGCCGAAAGGAATAAGTTGGATTATGAGGAAAACCAATACTAGCCAGAGACGAGTTACACTTACTATACGTGGAGTCTGCTTCTGGAGCTGGTTACTTATATGTCGCACGCCTAAATTGAAACCACGTTCCAAAGGGTAGGTTATCGCAAATCCATATCCTTTTTTGAAGAAGGCTTCTTGGTCTGCGGCGATCAATTCTGTGGGGACTCCTTTATCGGTCTTGAGAAACCAACCAAGAAAAGGATATTCTCTATGAAAATCATCGCAAGCATTCCCAGCATATATTGAGCTTACCAAAAGTTGCGTCTCTTCATGTTCCATAGGTATGAAATTTCCACCTAAGAAGGGTGAAGGATAACCATCCATCTTTTCAAGACCGGAATCGGCGACGGCTTCGTACGCCATGATAAATGATTCGTTTTGCAAGTCACCATCATTCACAACATCATACTCCCATTCTTCAACCATTCTTTCCGCCACTAGCTTCATATTTTTCAGACCTATGTATGAAAGGACGGTAAAGAATGTAATTATCGCTGATATTGAGCAGATAACATGGAATCCCGACTTGACATTGTAGCGTTTGTTCCAAAGCTTTGTGTAGTGAGTGCATATCCACCAGCAAAGAGTGCTGAAACCAAGAGCCACCGCAATCCATAGCAGTAGCATGCCAGTTCCGTCCATAGACAGACCTTCCGTAACGATATCTATGAAATTCTGGAACATAGGCACTAACAGAAGTCATCATCAATGGATGAATCAAAGTTTCCAATGTTGGAGATGTCTGAGTCCATATCATCGAAACCATCGGAAGTAGGTACTGTCTTTGAAACTCTTTCTGCCGTGGTCAAAAGGAGAAGGTATAATAAGTTAAGCGCTACCGTGATGACGATAGACCATATTATGGCATGATGGAATTTATGATTCAGGGAGTCTCTAAGGGATTCTATTTGAGAAGATGTTGAGGTATGAAGGTCAGCCTGCAAAGACGTTTCTCCGGTAAGATGACCTTTTGCGGGATTGGAAACTCCAGAACTGATGGCGTTTACGGCATCAGCTGAATAATTTACTTGTTCCACCGCTTTTCCGGCGGTTATGGCTCCGGTTATGAATGTGGATGTTACGGCAATACAAAAAATCGCTCCCGCCCAATGAATTAAATCAAATTTTCGGGGGGGGGGTGGAAGTAATTGAGAATAAAATAGTTACGGCTCCAGTTATTACCAATGCCGTCAATATTCCCAATGTCAAAATGCTTACCATAGGTGTACTTTTGCTAGCAAAGTTATAAACTTTGATGTTAAATAGCAACTATATCTTTAAATTTTACCTAAACAGAATATGAATCCGACACGGTAAAGAAGTCGTCCGGCGCACAGACCGCTGAAAAGAGGCTGTATGTGAGCAGTCTGACGACAGACACACCGGCGTTGAGCTCGCTGGTACGCGACCACTGGTCGATAGAAAGCATGCACTGGGCACTGGGCTGCAATCTGCGGCAAGACAGGATAAAACGCAAGTCGGCAAGGGCCGCCAGAAACCTTGACACCATACAAAGAATTGTACACTCTTTGTTCTCCATATGGAAAGGACTCCGTAAAAATAGGAACGACAAGAAAAAGGGGATGGCTGAGCTCCTGAGGGAGGTATCAATGGGCTTTACCAGGCTTTTACGTTTCCTTCGCCAAAAATGACAAAAAAATAGATTTTGACAAAAGCATAACTTTCTGACATATAACAACAAAGAAAATACCCGCTTCGCAATGGATCGGGTAAGGGGCAATATATCATTACTTCTACTTTAAATGAAAGAGCCGTGGTTAAAAGTATTCTATAATTATCATCTTGAAAAAAGCTGTCTCCGACTTGATGTCTTACCCAAGCTTCATATCTGCGCAGATTATTTAATGATAATATGCGCAATACTTTTTGAAACACCATGGTACCGCAGAAAATCTCTCGATAATTTGCGCAATGGCATCAAAAAGGTTATCTTTGCGCAGAAAATCACTTGAATATGGCACAGAAAGTTATCGGAAGGACAGCGGAAATGAAAGCTCTGAAAAGTTACTTGGATTCAGGGAAATCAGAGTTTGTGGCACTCTACGGAAGACGGCGCGTGGGGAAAACATTCCTTATCAGAATGGCGGCGGAGGACAAGTTCTCGTTCTATGTCACAGGCGTACACGGGGCCACAAAGGCAGAGCAACTCACTGCCTTCGCTATCGCCATACAGAAATGTTCGGGCTCGGAGAGACTGAATATCCAGAAAAACTGGATTCTGGCATTCTATGAACTGTCCCGCTATCTGGAAACACTGCCGGAAGGGAAGAAGGTGATATTCATTGACGAACTGCCTTGGATGGACACCCCGAAGTCCGGGTTCATCGCGGCTTTGGAGAACTTCTGGAACAGTTGGGCCGCGCTGCGGGATGATGTGAAGCTGATAGTCTGTGGCTCTGCGACTTCCTGGATGATCAACAACCTGATCCACAGCCGCGGAGGACTCCACAACCGCCTCACGCACCATTTGTTCCTTGAGCCATTCTGCCTCAAGGAGTGCGAAGCGTATTTCAAGGAATATGGTTTCTCATATTCCCGAAAACAGATCGCCGAATGCTATATGGTAATGGGCGGCATACCTTACTACATGTCGATGATGGATCGATCCAAGAGCCTCGCGCAAAACATCGACTCTCTTTTCTTTTCCTCCAACGCTGAACTGAAGGATGAGTTCAGCGACCTCTATCAAGCTTTGTTCAAGAATGCCGGTTCGCACATAAAAGTCATCACCGCCCTCTCCACAAAAGGGATGGGACTGACGAGAAAGGAAATCCTTGCCTCCACCGGCCTGACAGACAACGGGGCATTCAGCACTGTTCTTGAAGAACTTGAGAACTGCGGTTTCATACGGAAATATTCTCCCTTCGGCAGCAATATATCACTGAACAGAAAGAGGCTGGACAGTTCATCGCTCTATCAACTGATTGATTTCTACACTTTATTCTATTTCAGATTCATAGAGAAAAACAGTTATCAGGACGAGCATTTCTGGACAACCTCCGTCAACAGCCCTCTGCACAACACCTGGTGCGGCCTCTCGTTCGAGATGTTGTGCCTGTGCCACCTGAAACAGATCAAGCAGGCTCTCGGAATCTCTGGTGTCCAGACGCTGGCCTGCTCTTGGCGCGGCAAGGGCAACGAATCCCGGAAAGGTGTTCAAATCGATCTTCTGATCGACCGCAAGGATGAGACCATAAACCTTTGCGAGATAAAGTACAGTAAGGACAAGTTCGAGATCTCGCTTGCTGAGGAGCAGAAACTCTCGACACGACTCGACACTTTCCGCACTGAGACACAGACCAAGAAATCTGTCCTGCTGACCCTGATCACCACAAACGGGATCAAGCAAAACTCCCACAGTGACATTGTCCAAAGCGAAGTGACACTGGAGGATTTATTCTGGTAACCGCACATTTCTAACGCGCCGGAATGGTTAATCATCACGAGCGCAAGAGCACTATATTTTGCGCCCGTGGGGGTAAAATAGTACCTCCACGGGCGCAAAAAAGGGAATAAATGCTCTTGTGGGAAAACTACAAAATGAGTTCGAGGTCGATGACATCAAGCCAGCGGTCGAATTTGCGGCCGACCTCTGAGAATCTTGAGACTTGGCGGAAGCATAAGCGTTAGTGAAACCGTAGGCTGGAGAGGTTGTCGGCGGTGATGCAAGCGATGAGGGCGTGGTAGCCCTGGCGGCGGCATTCGTCAATCAAATGGGTCATAAGAAGCGGGCCGATTCCTTTATGGCAGGCTTCGGGAGCGAGATAGACAGTGGTCTCAAGGGTCTTTGAATATGCCTCGCGCTCTTTCCAGAGATGGGCGTAGCAATAGCCAATGAGCTCACCATCATATTCATAGACAAAATATGGAAAGGCTGAGGATATAGAATCAATACGACCACGCATCACCTCAACAGGGACCGGTTCGGTCTCGAAGGTGATGGTGGTCTTTGAAACGTATCTATTGTAAATGGAAGCGACGCGCTCGGCATCGTCCAATCGCACAGGTCTGATGAAGCCGTTCATCTACAAGCTCTTGACCCACTCGTCAACGGTCTTCTGGCTGGCACCATTCAGGAGTTTGCCGGTCTTGAAATTGACTTCCGGATACTGCTTCCCGAGCACCTTGAGGGAATTCTGGATTCCGCTGCCGCCGGAGGTCATGAACAGGATCACGGTCTTGCCCTTCAGGCCGTAAGCCTCGATGAAGGTGTTGATGATTCTTGGTGCGCCGTTCCACCAGTTCGGGAAACCAAGGTAAACGACATCGTAGGCATCCAGATTCTCCTTGGTCTTCACGAAGGCAGGACGGGATGACGGATCAGCGTTCTCCTTGCAGCAGCGTGAAGTCTCGACGGTCCAGTCAAGATCCTCGGCGGAATATTCAGCCTCCGGGGTGATCTTGTAGAGTTCCCCGCCGGTCGCGGTGGCAATCTTCTTCGCCAGAGACTCTGTCGTTCCGGTGGCAGAGAAATAAGCCACAAGTGTCTTGTTCTCAGTCATATTCTTTTTCTCCTTCTTTTGTCCGCAGGCTGTGACGGTGATTAGTCCCAAGGCCACAACCGCGATGATAAAAACAATTCTTTTCATAATGTTATCTGGTTTTGATTATTTCCCGCAAGCGGCATATCGCTCATCCGTAACAGGCTCAAGCCATTCGTTGCTGGATTCTCCTCCGGTGGCGACGTGAGTGGCGATGTGCTGGAACCAGCTGTCCTTTGTCGCACCGTGCCAATGCTTCACACCCTCCGGAATGTCAACCACATCCCCTGCCTTCAACTTGATGGCCGGCTTTCCCCATTCCTGGTACCAGCCTTCGCCGCCGACGCAGATCAGGATCTGTCTTGCCCCGTGATGAATATGCCAGTTGTTGCGACAGCCAGGCTCAAAGGTCACATTTGACATAGGGAGAACCGTGGACTCGCCCTCAGTCAGATTCACCGGCTTCAACGGAGCAAGGAAACTGTTACCGATAAAGTACTGGGCATAGGCGCTGTTCGGCTGTCCCTTAGGGAAATCCATATCGGCGAACGGCTGCTTTTCCGTAAACTCCTCACCGAAGACCTTCGCGATGGCCTGCGAAGCCCTGTAAGCATCTTTCGCTCCGACCTTTTCCGCAAGAACGGCAGGAATGGCGTGGATCTCATCATCCTTCAAACCCATATTCCTTGAACCTGCGACATGCGAGCCAAGCTGCGGAGCAAGCCCCTCGATCGAAGCCAGCGCGCTGATTGTCGCCAACTCCCTTTCAGCCCAAGTCAAAACATCTCTTGCGAATATGTCGCCGAAGAGGTGGGCCTTGAGGTAGTAGTCCTCCGCCGGGCAGAAGGCATAGTTAAATGGTTTGCCACTCAACTGTGTCTGAACTTTCGTTCCGACCTTGAGAGCGTAAAAGTCCTCTGGAATCGGCGAAGCCTCCGGGCCGATCTCGGTCTGCTTTCCGTCAGCGGTTCTCTGATCCAGAACCTTCTGGAGAGTTCCAAGTCCGTTCAGGGAGCGAGGAAATCCGGTGTAGGCGTACAGATGGGAGAGGATCTCCTTCACTTGATTGACTGTAAGCCCGTTATCGAGACCGTACTCTATGTTTGAGGCCAGTCCGGCAAGGTCGCCGCGAGCCTCATTGGCAGCTATTGCCACAATGGCCTGCTGCCTGTCAGTTAATGTTTCTTTCTGTGCCATAAGATTAACGCTTGTAATTAGAATGCCTGTGAATATCAAGGCTAAAGTCCTGAGTTTCATATATTCATTAAGATTGTTGGCGGCGGTACTCACTCGGGGTCATCCCGGAGTGTTTCTTGAAGAACCTCACAAAGTGCTGCGGGTAGAGGAAGCCCAACGAAGCAGCCACTTCCTTGACAGAGAGTTCCGGCGAGGCGAGCTGACGCTTGGCGTAACTGAACAGACGGACAGCGATATATTCCTGAGCTGTCTTTCCGGTCTCGGCCTTGACCATATCCCCGAAATAGTTCGGAGAGAGGAACACCTTGTCGGCGAAGTACTTGACTGTCGGAAGGCCCTCGGTCTCGGTCTTACCGGAGGCGATATATTCATCAACCTGTTTCTCGAATTTGGCGATCGCGCCGAGGTTCAGGTCCTGCCTTGTGACAAACTGCCTTTCGTAGAAGCGGAGGCAATAGTCCAGAATCAGTTCTATATTCGTGGTAATCAATCCTTTTGTGTGACGGTCTATCGGATTCTGGAGTTCCTTGCTGACGATCGCCATACAGTCCGCGATGATCTTGCGCTCGTCTTCGGAAAGATGCAAGGCTTCGTTGGAGGCGTAGGAGAAGAACGTGTAGTCCTTCATCTTGCGCTCAAGCGACGTACCGTGCAGGAAGTCCGGATGGAAAAGGATTCCCTTAGCCTTTTTCGGGACACCTGCCACTGACTCGTAACCAACTACCTGATCAGGAGCGATACTCACAATCGTCTGACCGTCAAAGTCGTACTTGGTCTTGCCGTAATTGATGACACAGCCCTTGGTCTCCTTCAAAAACAATGAATAGAATCCCATCGTGTGCCGTCCGGGAATGAATTTGCTGTTGCTCTCGTTGAACTCCACGTAAGCCACCAGCGGATGCATAGTCTTGAAGCCGTACATATTGTTGTACTGCTCAATGGTCTCTATCTTGTAAATTTCCTCCATATTCATCATTTAATTTCCGACCGCAATTTATGCAATACTCGGACAAATTCCACCACCTCCCGTCAAGGAAGTGTAATCTTGGTACTTATTTCTGTAAGAATGGTAGTTAAACAACGCCTCATCGAGCAACTCATTAAAAAGGCGTTCCTCCATGGCAAATTTTTTACGTTACAAAAATTTGCCATGGAGGAATGCCTTTACCACATAGACCGCAATTTGTTACGACGCTTTGACAACATTGCCAAAGAATCTTGTTGGTCTGTGGTCACTTCGACAAGCTCAGTGACCAGTAATTACAGCACTGCCGTGCGAGCGGCGACGGCAGCGGCTGCCTCGGCGAAATCCTCACCGGACGAGGCGTAAAGAACTCCACGTGAGGAGTTTATCAGAAGGCCGCCTTGGGAGTTGGAGCCGTTGGCGATCACCTCCTCGGCACTGCCGCCTTGTGCGCCGACACCTGGGACAAGGAAGAAGTTGTCGGGGCAGAAGCACCTGATCTCCTTCAACTTGTCCGCCTTGGTAGCACCGACGACAAACATCATGTTCTCTGGCGTGGAGATCTCCATCATCTTTTCCATAACCACCTGATAGAGAGGCTTGCCACCTTTCTCTGCTGTCTGGAAATCGACAGAGGACGGATTTGAGGACAGAGCCACGACAATGGCGTAGCGGCCGGGATATTCAAGGAAAGGGGTGACTGTCTCGCTGCCCATATAAGGGGAAAGGGTGACGGCGTCGAAGTCGAAGGTCTCGAAAAGGCTCTTGGCGTACATTCTGGCGGTGTTGCCGATGTCTCCCCTCTTCGCGTCCGCGATGATGAACTGCTCCGAATGGTTTGAACGAATATAATCAACCGTCTTGTCGAGAATGGCCATTCCGTCCACTCCGAGGCACTCATAGAAAGCGAGATTCGGCTTGAAGGCGATGCAATGCGTGGCGGTCGCGTCAATGATGCGCTTGTTGAACTCCAGCACAGCCTCGCCTACCGTCCTGCCGGCCTTCACGCACTCGGGGATCTTGGCGAAATCGGTGTCCAGGCCAACGCAGAGCATCGAGCCTTTTTTCTTTATCTGGGAATATAAATCTGCTGTTGTCATATTTTTTTCTATTCATAATATTCATAAAACTTGGCGATGGACTCCATCCCGGCGAAGAACTGCCGGAGCAGATAACTCTCGTTCGGAGAATGGATTGTATCCCTCTCAAGGCCGAATCCCATCAGCAGCGGATCCACTCCAAGGATCTTCTGCATATCCGCCAGCACAGCGATGCTGCCGCCGCCACGACTCGGAACCGGCTTGACGCCATAAACCTCCTCCATAGCCTTTGAAGCAGCCTGGAACGCCGGAGACGAAATCGGAATGAGGAATCCCTCCCCACCCTCGCACGGCTTGACCTCTATGCGGCAATATTTCGGAGCGATCCTCTCCAGATGTTTCTTGAATATCCTCGTGATCTTGGCGCTCTCCTGATTCGGCACGAGACGCATCGAGATCTTGGCGTGAGCGACTGACGGGAGAACCGTCTTGGCCCCCTCACCGATGTAACCGCCCCAGATTCCGCACACATCCAGACAAGGCCTGATGCCGATCCTCTCAAGCGGAGTGTAACCTTTCTCTCCACGCAAAGCCTTGACACCCACCGACTCTTCGAACTCTTTGAGATCGAACGGGGCTCTCGCGAGCTGTGCCCTGTCCTTTCTGGAAAGTTCCACGACATCGTCATAGAATCCCGGAATTGTGACGCGTCCGTCCTTGTCAATCAGCCCTGAGATCAGATCGCAAAGCGTCTGGATAGGATTGGCGACCGTGCCACCGTAGTGTCCGGAATGCAGATCCTTATCCGGACCTGTCAGAGTCACCTCCAGATAGGCCATTCCCCTCATACCGCAATTGATCGAAGGCACCTTGTCGGAGATCATCGTCGTGTCCGAAACCAGAATCACATCGGCTCCAAGCCATTTCTTATGTTCCTTGACCCAAGCCGGAAGGGATGGACTGCCGATCTCCTCCTCGCCCTCGAAGATGAACTTCACGTTATGGCGAAGTTTGCCGCTACGAAGGAGATATTCAAAAGCCTTGATGTGCATAAAGAGTTGACCTTTGTCATCGTTGGCTCCACGGGCATAGATGGCCTCCTGACCGGTCGGGTCCTGCTTGATCACCGGCTCGAACGGATCCGTGTGCCACTTTTCAAGCGGCTCCGGCGGCTGCACGTCATAGTGGCCATAAACCATCACAGTCTTCCACTCCGGGTTGATGATCTTCTTGCCGAACACCACAGGATTACCCTTGCTCGGATAGACTCCGGCCTCGTCGGCCCCAGCCTCCAGAAGCAGCTCCTTCAGCCTCTCGGCGCAACGTTCCATATCCTTCTTGTGGTCCTGCTTCGCGCTGATGGACGGAATCCGCAGGAGAGAGAACAGCTCCTCGAAGAACCGTTCCCTGTTTTCTTGAATATATTCCTTCATTCCTTTGCGTTTTTTGCGTTTCACAAAAATAGCCAAAAGCAACGGTAAAGTCAAGAGCGGAGGCCAAGTCTTCAATATTCAAAAAAAATCGGAACTATGCACTTTAGGCTTGCTCCGAATCCCTTCGGTAACACTTTCGGCCTC